>Ga0126381_100004581_pt1 | contig 15076 bp, 10 predicted proteins | sample PanSoiMetPlot_28_FD_96465 | JGI IMG/M metagenome (GOLD analysis project Ga0126381, IMG submission 96465) | Tropical forest soil microbial communities from Panama - MetaG Plot_28 | ecosystem: Environmental > Terrestrial > Soil > Tropical forest > Bulk soil | place: Panama | collected 2016-02-17
GAAGTCGAACCAGTACGCCCGCGAATAGTTCATTTGGTCTTTTGTGTAGTTGCCTTCGATTCCCAGGGCGCTTCCCCACTTCCCAAAATCGACAGTCAGACCATTTCCGACAGGAACAATGTACGTACCGTAAGCCTGGAAGATATTCCGATAGATTTCCGGCCTTGGCTCGTTCGAAGGATTGCCCTGCAGCGTATCCGTGGCCTGGCCAAACTGCAAATCCAGCCGCGCGCCCCACGGTCTGCCCCCGGTCGCATCTGCGGGGTGCTCGAGAACAACGCTAGCCTGATTCAAACTGAATTCGTTGCTTAGAACGTCGTAGGCGCGCAGCGCATTCACGCGGCCCACTGGGCTGTTGAAGTTGTATGCGTAATAAGTGTCCAAGGAAAGATTAATGGTCGTGTCGTGCAGAAAATCGAGACTCTTTCTATCTTCGTCCCGCAATAAATTCTGCTGCCGGGCCGCACTGCGATTCGTTTGGCTCGCCGCAGGCTCGGGTGCGGCTGGCGAGGGAGCAGGCATCGAGCTGCTGGAACCTGCCTTGAGCTCATTGACGATGGTTCTCAGTTCAGAAACCTCAGCTTCAAGCCTGGTAATCCGCGCCTGCAGGGCCTCCGCACTGTCGGTTACCGATCCTTGTTGACTCGTTGCGGTGGTCTGCGCATGGAGAGAGGTCGCGCAAGCGCAAACCGCGAGCACCTTCGCGCATTTCCAAGCGGCCGATCGTTTCGGAAGTTGATAGCTCTCTCGCCGTGCGAGCGGTGGGTGACTCATGCCTCCTCCTCGTACCTGCCCAGTGTCGCGTCGGCGAGATTATGCAGGTTTGCGCTCAGAACTTCACGAGGATTGCAAGATTGATGCGATTTTCGATTTTCTTCAAGTCCGGAGTCCACAGCCCACCGTTCAGGCCGCAATTACCGGTTGCCGAGGGAGTGCCGTCGCTGCACACGAGCAACGTTGGGTTGCCATTATTGCCGCCCGGAGGCGTAATTCCGCCCGGTCCCGACCAATACGGCACATTCGCGGCGCGATGATCGAACTCCCACCGGAACGTGATGTACTGGCTCGGCATCCAGTCGAATGTTCCTGAAGCATCCCAGGCCTTGAACCGATCGCCTGGGTTTTCGGTGAAGTAAGGCGAATTAATTGCCGCCGAAGGAGCTGTCGCCCCATTGATGGGCGGAATCAGCACCAGATACCGCCCCGGGTTGTTGATTTTGCCCCCGCCGAGCGTCAATCCGTATTTGTCATTGTTGAACCAGAAGCGGTTGTAAAACATGAAGCCTAGGAAACTCTGCTTGGGACCTTGCTTGGTCCCTCCGAAGCAGCTCACGCCGCCGCCGTGTTCGCATCCGATGTCTCCGGTAAGCGAGAACGCCATCTTGTCCAAATAATTCTCAGGTTTGTCGTAATACTTGATCTCGATACTGTCGTCGGAGTGGTATCGCACGCGCCCCGGAACGCCCAGTGTTTCCTCGCCGAAGCCATATTGATTTCCCAGCACGGAGAGCCAACCATTTGGACGGTACAGGATTTGCGTTCCGAAGCCCGGGCGGTGATTGAATCGTCCGTAGGATTGCCAGCCGTTTGTAAACCACGGCTCAATCTTCAAATGTTCGGTCGGAAAAATCTGCACGCGCACGCCATTGAAGAACCACGGCGTGTTGGACGAAACAAACGACGGCTGATACGCCCAGTTGTCGAAGTTGTAGTAGCTGAACAATCCGATGTATGACATGAAGATTCCGGCATCCACGTTGATTCCGTGCCATACGTCAAAGTGGTAGCCGCCGTACGCCTCGGAAACATAGCGATACGCGGTGTCGAGATCCCATTGCCCGCGCGCGGGGCTGGCGTCATTGCGTGGCGTCGTAAAGGAATACATGCCGAACTGCGTCATTAAGCGCGCGCGAACGTTGTTGTAATGAAAGTCGCCTCCGACACCTAGCTGAGTGACCTGAACTTCCTTGGACCGAAACACTTCGCTGGAACCGCCGATGGTGTCGTCCTTCGGATGATTGAAGTCGTAGATATATGAAATGTCCGCGCGAACCTCCGGCGTGAAGAACTTCGTGTCCATCGCCAAATCTTTGGTGCGCGCATTTCCGTTGAGCCAGGTGAAGTCGGCAAACGCAAAAGGTTCGGTTTTTGCAGGCGGAGCGGCGCCGCGGTCCTGCTTGGTCGAAAGAGTCGCAGACGAATTGGAAGCCGCAACGTTGGCCGCAGTCTCGGTTGCTTCTCCCCGCGTGGCCGACGCCGGTCCGCTACTGGCGGCTACGCCCGCCGCTGAAGCCGTTGCCGCCGGCCCAGCAACAAGCTCCGCTCGGGCAGGTTGCACGGCAGCCGCGTGTGCGGCCGGAGCTTCGGCAGGCGTCGCGGCATTCGGATTGCCTTTCGCTTCCAGCTCGGCGACGCGCTTCTCGAGTTGCTCGACGCGATCCAGCAGCCAGCGCTCTCGCTCCGTCAATCCGGGCTGCGGCGCATCGATCTTGCTGCTTGCCGGTTTTGCAGCCGCTGACCTGGCAGAATCTGTTTTCGATGGAGCCGGCCTTTCCTCGGCAGTGCCGTCATCCGCAGCGAACAGGGTGTTTGGCAGGGCGGCGAAACAGAGGAAAACGGCACAGAGCACACACAAAATTCTTTTCTCGCGGGGCAGCGCGCGCATCTTTCTATCTCCTGAACAACTCTGGAACTTAGATAAACGCCAGACAACAAAGGATGCGAGTTGAATCAACCAACTCGGCGGCCTTTCGAGGGACTTCTTCGTTGCCGAGGGATGCTAGCTTGCGCGGCGTAAGGAAATCATAAGTGCCTTATAAAGTTGTGGTTAGTCGTATGCTCCCGATAACCCCGCAAATTTGTGACTTAGCGACGGGGCTCACGCGCCTGCGTGGCTGCCTGTGAAACGGCACTTCAGAAAGCGCCTACGGCGCGGGCTATCCGAGAGGTTTACTGCGGCGGGAAATATCCAGGGCGGCTTTGCGCATTTCTTCGTGAATGAGGCCGTTGGTGGCCAAAATGAGTGGCCCGCCAAGCTGGTACGGCTGGCCCTCGAAGTCGCTGACTTTGCCGCCGCTTTCTTCGATAAGCAGGATACCCGCGGCAACGTCCCACTTGTTGAGGCCAAATTCCCAGAAGCCATCAAAACGGCCGGAAGCGACGCTGGCAAGGTCGAGCGCGGCGGAGCCATCGCGGCGGACGCCGTGCGAGCGCTGGGTGAATTCACCGTAATACTGGAGATTCGGACTGAGCTTGCGATTGCGCGTGGGAAATCCGGTACAAAGTAGGCTCGTAGAGAGTGTGGCGACTTTGGAGACGGCAATCTTCTTGCCGTTGAAAGTGGCACCTTCGCCTCGCGCCGCGCTGTACAGCTCGCTGTAGAAGGGATTGAACACGGCGGAGGCGAGTAGCGTGTCGCGCTGGGCGAGCGCGATGGAAACGCAGAAGCAGGGATAGTGGTGGGCGAAATTCGTGGTGCCGTCGAGAGGATCCACATGCCAGCGAAATTCAGAAACGGTGTCTTGGCCGGTTCCCTCTTCAGCGGTGACGGCGTGGCCCGGAAAATATTCATTGATGCGGGAGACGATGAATTGCTCGGAGCGCTTGTCGGCCTGGGTGACGATGTCTACTTCGTCGCCTTTGTAACGAATGTCGAGCGGGCGGAAAAATTCCTCCATAAGAATTTTCCCAGCTTCCTGCGCAATCTCCACGGCAGCTTGCAGATAGTTTTTGGTCATGGGAAGGATTTTAGAAGAAGCAGCGCCCTTCGGCTACGCCTGCTCACGCAGGCAGGCCCAGGATAAACAAGTGGCGAGCAAGCGAAGCAAGAACAGGGCGGTGTCCAATGGAGCATTGAAATCAAGGGAACCCCTTTCCAAAAAGCATGTTTTGAGCCTGGGCTGCCCCCGCTAAAATCGAAGGTGAAGTCCACAAGCTCCCCATTTGGAGACTCCATGCGAAAAATGCTCATTGTTTTAGGTCTCATGTTCGCACTTGCTGCGGCTATCCCGGCAACTTCCGTGAAGGCACAAGGGATTCCGCCGGCGCAGGCACCACCGGCAGACACAGCTGCCGCGCCCAGTCACCCGGCCACGGCCGACAGTGACAAGGCCAAGGACGCAACGATCGTTTTCTTCCGGGAAGGCCACTTTACCGGCTCAGCTCTGAAGCCTTCTATTTATGTGGACGGCAAAGAAGCGGATCGGCTGGCCAATGGCCGCTGGTTCTCCGTGCACACCGAGCCGGGGAAGCACCAACTGCAATCCAGCGCGAAGAATGAGCCAGCAACGGTGATCGAAACCGTGGCTGGACAGACGACCTACGTGCAGATGGTAATCCTGACCGGAACCTGGCGCGGAGGCGGCCGGTTGTTGCAAGTGGACCCCGCAGATGCACAGAAGATCATCGCGAAGCTGAAACCTCTCCGCGATTAGGCGGATAGCACAATCGGATTCAAGGGGGGGCCGAGGTCGGCCCCTCTTTTTTTTACAGGTTCCAGTCAGAAGCCAGACCCGGAAGCAAAGCCCCGCGCAAAACAAGAGCACGCAGTCTTCCGCTAAGGGAAGGAACTCATCGCCTTGGAGTCCGTATACCCGGTGTAGGCCGGCGGCATGAGTTGCAAAGGAGATTTACTGGAAGAGCGCCCGAAGAGGGCCGAATTTGCAAGGCAAGCCGCAAGTTAAAGGCAAGAAAACACTTGGCTGCTCGGATGCGGCGCCTGACTGATGCCTACCGTGCTTCGTCTAATGGGACGTCGGTGCAAGTTCTAGGTTTGAGAACCAAACGGCTCACGCCTAAGGAGCGTTCGATGCGGACACTCTTCCAGGATTTGCGGTTTTCCTATCGCGAGTGGAGCAAGCGGCCAGGGCTGGCGATAACGGCCATTGTTTCACTAGCGCTTGGGATTGGGGCGACGACAGCAGTGTTCAGCGTCATCTACGCTCTGCTGGTCAATCCGTACCCCTACAAGGCTGCAAACCGGATGGTTCATCTGGTGTTGCTGAACGAGAAGGGGGAGGACTGGTGGGTGGAACTCACCGGGCCACAACTCAAGCTGGTGGGCCAGGCAAAGTGCATCGAGAGCATCGCTGCGACTTGGGGAACATGGAACCTCACTACCACGGATGAGGAGCTTCCAGAAGACGTGCCCTCAGTTGACATGACCGCCAACGCATTCATTCATTTTGGAGTTCCGGCGCTTCTGGGCCGCACGCTGCTTCCATCAGATGCGCCTGAAGGGCAGGACCCGGAGCCGGTGGCGGTTCTTGGTTATTCGTTTTGGCAGCGCCATTTCAACGGCGACCCGGCGGCGGTAGGGCGAAAGATTCAGCTGGTCCACAAGACTTACACAATCGTGGGCGTGATGCCTTCGCGATTCACCTGGAATGACGCCGATGTCTACCTTCCGCTGAAGCTGCCTGGCGGCCCGAACGAGGCTTACGCCCCGACGATTCGCCTGAGGCCGGGAGTCACGCATGAGGCGGCCAATGCCGAGTTGCAGCCGCTGCTCGAGGAATTTGCTAAGGAAGCTCCGAACCACTTTCCTAAGAAGTTTCGTGTGCACTTGAAGGGGCTCAACGACCAATTCGTTGAACATCTCGGCCATTCCTTATTTTTGCTATTTGGCGCGGTAGGGCTTCTTCTGGTAATTGGATGCGCTAATGTTTCGATTCTTCTGCTTGCACGGGGCACGGCGCGGCAGCAGGAGTTGGCGGTACGATCGGCAGTAGGCGCGAGCCGCTGGAGGATTCAGCGGCAGCTCCTGACGGAAGCTTTGGTGCTCTCACTGGCTGGAGCGCTTGGGGGCGTCTTGCTGGCTTACGGTTTGCTGGCCCTGCTGGTGCGCTGGCTGCCCGAATACTCCTTTCCTCATGAGATCGTGATTCGCATTAATTTGCCGGTGCTGGCGTTCAGCGTTCTAGCGGCTATTCTGACTGGCGTATTGGCGGGGATTTCACCGGCATTCCAATTCTCGAAGCCTAATGTTTCGCAGCTTATGCAATCAGGTTCGCGCCGCACGACAAGCGGCGTGCATGGCAGGCGCGCGCACAGCATGCTGGTGATGGGACAAATCGCGTTGACGCTGCTCCTGATGACGTCGGCTGCGGCCGCGATCAACGGCTTTGTCCGCATTGTGCGCGCGAATCTGGGGTACGATCCACATCATGTGATGTCGGTGGGCATTCCGGTGCATCAGAACGCGCACGTTCCCTGGGAAGACCGCACGAATTATTTCGAGCAGCTCCGCGAGCACATTGCGGCTTTGCCGGAAGTCGTTTCGGCGGGCATTTCGACGAACGCCACGCCTCCCTGGAATGGCAGCGAGACAAATTTTGAAGTCTTCGGGCGGCCGTCGGATCAGCAGCAAAGCGCGCGGCTGAATTTCGTGGACTCGGAATATTTTTCGGTTCTGCATATTCCACTGCTGGGCGGAAGGCTGTGGGACCATCCCGAGTTGATGCGCGGGGCGCGCCTGTGCGTGGTCAATCAGACTCTGGCAAAGCAGTATTGGCCGCAAGAAAATCCAGTTGGCAAGCAGTTGCGCTTCCCTGACCTAAAAAGCGAGCCACCGTACTTTCAGGCTGTGCCGGAAAGCAATAATTGGCTTCAGGTTATCGGCGTGGTCGCGGACGCGCGTGACAATGGCTTGCGCAATCCCGTCAAACCTGCAGTCTTCGTGCCGTTCTCCCTCGCCGTGCGCGTCTGGACCCAGATTCTGGTGCGCACGCACACGGAGCCGTTGGCAGCCCTTAACCGCGTTCGCGGCGCGGTCAAGAGCGTTGATCCAGACCAACAGGTTTTTGGGCAAACGCGCGACCTGCAACAGTGGATTGAACGCATGCCTGAGTACTCTTATGGCCGTCTTGTTTCGGGAATGTTCGGGGGATTTTCCATCCTAGCGCTGGCGCTTGCGGCAACGGGGCTATTCAGCGTTGTTTCTTACTCCGTGGCGCAACGGACCAACGAGTTTGGGATTCGTATGGCGCTGGGAGCGAATGGAACGCAAGTGCTTCGGCTTGTCTTTGCGTCCACGGCGACGAGCGTTATCGGGGGGCTCGCCGGAGGAGTGGCGCTGAGCCTTGCGTTGAGCAAATTCCTTTCGAAATGGGCGGAAGGCAGCGCGCAGAGCGCAATCCTTTTTATCGCGGCTGTGCTGTTGTTGATTCTGGCAGCCGCTTTGGCGGCCTTTGTGCCGGCGCGGCGCGCGTCGTCGATTGATCCGATGGAAGCGTTACGGTACGAATGACCTTCGGCGCAGCAAGACCAATGGGTTAGCGACAAGCATGGCCAAGGCAACCACGCAAAGGCTCGCACTGCCGTTCCCTAAGAACCCCGATTCCGAGGCGAAAGCACCAAGAACCAGCCAGAACTTCTACGTTGAAGACTATCTTTGGTCGGCAGCAGCAGAGCGGCTGTGAACGGCGTGCTCCGGTAGAGCGAAAGCGTAAAGAATGTCTTCAATCGGGACGATGAGGTACTGGCGGCCTTCAATCTCGTAGGTCATGGGCGAGGCGAGCAGCCCTCCGCCCACGTTGAGGTGCCAGAGGCTCTTGCCGGTGGCCGGGTCGAGAGCCAGAAGGTTGCCGGAGTTGTCCGCTGTGAAAAGTAAGTGTCCGGCGGTGGTTAAAATGCCAGCGATACTTGTGCCGTTGCCGAGTTCGTGATTCCACACGACTTTTCCGGTGCGATAGTCCAACGCGCGCAACGTGGAGTTCGCCCACAGGTTGCGGTCCCTTCCGCCCCAGCCTTCGGCCTTGCCCTCCGTGGTGCGGTAAAAAACGCTGAAAATGCGGCGCGCGTTCACGTAGAACAGATTCGTCTGGGGGTCGAAGCTAGGCGCCATCCAATTGGTGCCGCCGTCGGGGCTAGGCTCGACGAGCGCGCCGTCGGGGGTCGGAGTCGCCTCAGGCTTGGCGATGGGACGGCCCTTCGAGTCCGTGCCGGAAGCCCAGGTTTGATCGATGAAGGGAGCGGTGATCAGATGCTCGCCCGTGGCGCGGTCGAGAACGAAGAAAAAGGAATTGCGGCTGGCTTGCGCGAGAAGCTTGCGGGGCTTGCCCTTGAAGTCGGCGTTGAACAAGACTGGCGTTTCGACGGCGTCCCAGTCGTGGACGTCGTGCGGCGAAGGTTGAAAGGCCCACACGAGTTTTCCCGTGTCGGGATTGAGGGCGACGATCGAACACGTGTAAAGATTGTCGCCGGGCCGCTCTTCGCCAACCAAAACAGGATTGGGATTGCCGGTGCCCCAGTAGAGAAGGTTGAGTTCCGGATCGTACGTTCCAGTCATCCAGGTCATGCCGCCGCCATGAAGGATGGCATCGCTGTCTTTGGGCCAAGTCTCGGAGCCGGGCTGGCCGGGATCGGGCTCGGTGTACCAGCGCCATTGAATGGCTCCGGTTTCCGGGTCGAGAGATTCGAGGTAGCCGCGAACGTCGGTAACGTCACCCGAAATGCCCGCGATGATGTGATCACGGACGACCAGCGGAGCCATGGTGGCGAAGTAGCCGAGTTTGGGGTCAGCGAGTTCGACGTTCCAACGGACCGTCCCGTCCTTGGCGTCGAGGCAAATCAGGTGGGCGTCAGGCGCGGTGAAATAGAGCCAGTTCTTGTACATGCCCAAGCCGCGGTTGCCGATGTGGTCTCCTTCGGATTTGCGGTAATAGTGCCAAATTTCGCGGCCGAAGCGGGCGTCCACAGCCCAAACGTTGTCCGGGGAGGTGAAGTAGAGGATGCCGTTCACTTCGAGCGGAGTGGATTTGAGTTCTTGGTGTGCGAAATAAGTCCAGGCGAGGGTAACAGAGTTGATGTTGGAGGCGTTGATTTGGTCGAGCGTGCTGAAGCGACGTCCGGAATAATCACCATTATAAGTGGGCCAGGTGTTGGTGGCTGGTTTCAAAAGGACCGCAGGGTCAAGGCCTTGTGCGAAGGCGAACGGCGCGCTCAAGCCGGAAGCAAGAAGCAGCAGGATCGCGATTCGTGTTTTTGGGCCTAGGTTAAGAAACATTGTGGCTCCTCTTTTTACTCATTTTTTGACCCAAGTGATCCTTACTTCAAGCTTGCTAGGTACGCGAAAAGATTGTGAATGTCCGCTTGCGTCAACTTGCTGAGCAAATCGCGATGGGCAGCGAGGGGGTCCTGGATTTCGATCTTCACGCGGTCGCGCGAGAAGGAGCGATACCAACCGGAGGCATCACGCAAGCCGATTACGAAATCATCGGCGTGCACAAGTTGACCCTTGATTTGCTCGCCGGACCGAAGTGTAACGACGGCGGTTGGACGAGGGCCTTCTTTGCGGTGGCCGGGGTAGAGCATATGTGCTTCAAGCTCGATAGGAGAATACTTGCCGGCGACGCCTGCGAGATCCCCGCTCGGTGAATGACAGTTCTTGCAGCCGCCCGCACCGTTGAAGAACTCCTGGCCCGCGTCGGCGTTGCCGGTAAGAAGCTTCTCGACAGGATAGCCTCGCGGAATGCCGGAGGACTCGACGCCCTCTTTGGCCCGTTCGTGCAGAAACGCGGCAATGTCGGCGACCTGTTCATCGGTCATATTCGCCAGCGGCGGCATGCCTTTGTCTGGACGGCCGCGGCGAATCACTTCGCCAATCTGGTCGCCTTTGACATCGTGAGCGACAAGCCGAGAGCGCACCAGGTCTGGTCCGCGACCGCCCGTGGCATCCGCACCGTGGCAGAATCCGCAGGATTCCGCGAACTGTTTACGGCCGCGCTCGACGGCAGGATCTTTGGTGGGAGAATCCTGGGTCGCGGTTTGGGAACGCGCGGCAGAATTCCAAAGACCAAAGAAGAAAAAAAGTGCCGCCAATAATGTTAGGAGTTTCGGCGGCTTTTCCTTTTGACGATCCACACTCTTTCGCATTTGTTCCTCTCGCGGGAGGTATTCTACAACGCACCTCCGTTGGCGACGTTAGACTGTACAAGAAATCGGCGAAAAATGGGGCTAGGCGGACCCTTCGAGGCTCCCTGCGCAGCTCCGGGCAGGCGGGCCGAGCCAGAGCCGGTTTCCACAGGTGATGCCATGCTCGAGCGAGCACCGCGACGAGTTAGCGAGTGGCAGAGGGGCGCGGATGAACACCGAGGATATTAGGAACGGGCCACGCGGCAGAATTTGAGTCATTCTCGGTGAAGGAGGTTTCGTAGCTGCCGCACAGTTCCATCTCCGTGGTCCCCACGTGGAGGTAAAGCTGCGCCTCGGGTCCGCCTTCCAAATGCTGCGCTGCGACGAGGCCGATGCCGGCGCCCAAGAGTTCGTTGTTAAGGTCGTACATCGAAAAGGGCGAACGGGAATAAATGAACAGGATGCGGCCCGTGTCATCCTCGCCCAAAGCGGCCTCGCTCCACTTGCGTTCTTGTTGGGGCCATTGATTCATGCCGGGCCTTTTCACCAAGCGCAGATTCTGCAGAACCGAAGCGTAGTCCTTGAGGATGTCCTGGAAATGAGTTCCGGGGTCGTCCAGGTCAAAAATATGGAAGCGAGGAAGGGATTGCGAGTCACGCGGCTCGAATGCGGCAACCGATTGATAGGTGTTGCGATGACTGTTATTGATATGGCCGACCGAACCCATGTAGCCGAGGTGCGTTTTGTAATCCTTGTCGAACATTCCTGCATTAATGGCGGCGGAGAAATTGCGGCTCCGTGACCAGTCGCGCGCGGTGTGTCCCGCGGACTCGCGGGTTTGCGTGATGCCCGCGGCTTCTAACTGCCATTGGCCCGGGTCCATGCGGAGGATGACGATACGCGAGTCTCCAACGGAACTTGGATTCTTTGCGCTGACGTATCGAAGGTCCATCCCTGGGGCGATGCCTTTCCAGTCCGAAGCGGGACGCGCCAACAAAAGCGCAGAAAGGCCGAGGCTAAGAATAGCGAGGAGCAAGCCCGTGCAACTTCGCAGACGGAAAGGCATGGTTTCGGGCCATTGTAACAGCAGAAGGGCATCGGGGTTTTCCTTAATGGTCCATTCAGGCCCTCACCGGATTGATTCCTCGCGCCCGTAGGTCATCCTTGCCGTCAGTGCCCGCGCATTTAAAGGAGAGATGTGTGACGAGAATCCCGGGCGCACCTTCCTTGTTTGTGGGATATTTTGGGGGTATACCGTTTCAGCGGCCAATAACGAAAAGGGCTGCGAAGAAATGTCTATTCCTATCGTCGCTATTCTTGCTGTGGGCCGGCGCAGCTTGTGCGCAGGAACAGGGCACGACGCCTTCGTGTACTCAGTCTCAGGAACCTCCCGCTCGAGGGGTGTTTCCCACCCCTCCTCCTTTGGCGGTTGCGCCGCCCGAGGCTCTCCCGCCGCCCGTTTTTCCCGTGAGGCTTTCGAATCCTCCAGCTTTCGCGCAGGCTCCCTTGCCCGCCGCATTCGCTCCGGCCATCGAGACCCGTGTGGGGTTCTCGACTCTGTCGCGGGTCTCTTCGCCTAATACCAGGATTCTATTCAAGGGCATCAACGCAAGCATAACCGGGCAGTCTTCAGAACGTTTTGGCGCGACGTTCGAAACGAGTTACCTACGTGCTTCCAACGTTTTTGGCACAGGACACTCCAACAGCGTCCTGACCTTTCTGGGCGGTCCAGTTTACTATCCTTACCGGCGAGGTGGCTTCGTGACTTCGGTCCACGTCCTCGGCGGGGCCGCGAGGGTTGCGGGAGTGGTGGTTCTTACGCCAAGCACTGGCGGATATCTCAAGCGAACCGTCGGAGATCTGGCGTGGGCTTTTGGCGGCAGCGTGGAAAAGTGGTTTAGGGACTCTCTGGCGGCACGGGTGGACATCGATGCGCTGCATACGTCTTTCTACAATAGTTCGGTGAAAGTTAGCGGTGACTACGGTCTGCGCGCGACTTGGGGTCTGATTTATTATTTCGGCGGACGAAGACCAGGCGCTAAGATCCGCAGCTTTGCGGGCAAGCAAATCGAGTGACTGATAGAAAGCCGATTTCTAGGGAAATCGCACGTCGAGAGTGCGGCCCTCGAATTCGATATTTTTCACAGAATCGCCGAGTTTTACTTCAATGTTCCTTCGTAAGGGCGGCCGCATGTGAGAATCGGCAGCTAAACGCATCGCGAGAGCGCGTCGCGCATCATTCCACCTGAGTTGCAGCCCCATCCAATCTCCCTTCCGGTGGTTGAAAGAGATGCCGTCGTCTTCGTAGAGCAAGCACTCGCCGTCTGCGCCGGGGTAAATGGTAATGGTGAGGGGACCGTCAACTTTCTCATTGACGAATTGTTTGACCGGACCGAGCGGAACAATGGCGCCCTCCCGAACAAACAGCGGAAGTGTTTCCAGATCGACGGTGCGTTCGATTTCGCGGCCGCCGTCGTGGGGCTCGTTCGTCCAGAAATCGAACCAGCGCCCGCGCGGAAGATACAGACGGCGCGATGTCGCACCTTTTTCAACCACGGGCGCTACGAGAATGTCGCGGCCCCACAGATACTCGTCGCCATGCTTCACAGTTTCGGGATCGTCGGGATAATGCAGCCAAGGGCTGCGCATCACGGGCATTCCAGTAACGGTGGCTTCACGCACGGCGCTATACAGATAGGGAAGGAGGCGATAGCGCAGCTCCAAGTATTTGCGGCAAATCGGTTCGACTTGCGCGTTGTGCAATTCGCTGGGATCGGGAAGCGCGGAACCACCGTAGCCGCTGATTTCGGTTGGGCCGACTTCGCCGGTGTTCCATCCCCAGGGCAGCCGGAGCTTCCACGCGCGGCCGTGGCAACGAAAAAGTGTGCAGAACGCGCCGAATTGGAACCAACGCAAGTAGAGTTCGGCGGTAAATTCCTTTGTGGGAACGAATCCCCCGATGTCCGTTCCCCAATACGGAATGCCAGTGAGGCCAGTGTTGATGGCGATAGGAACGTGAGTCTTCAGAGTTTCCCAGGTGGAGTAGACGTCGCCAGACCATAAAAACGATGCGTAACGCTGCATTCCGGCGTAGCCGTTGCGATGCAGCGCATAGGGACGTTCATTGGGGCGGTCGAGCTGCGGGCCTTCCCAGTACATGCGATTGCGGGCGAGGCGCGCCTCGATGTTGAGGGGATCGCCTTCGTCGGGCCACCAGCCGTCCACGCCGAGCGCGAAAGTTTTGCGATGGGCGTCCCATGCGCAACTGACTTGTTCTTTGTCGTAGCGGGCGACGTTGCAGGGATCATGGACCGTTCCGCGCAGCTCGTTCTCGAGAATCACGGAGTGCAGGGCAACGCGAAAGTTTTCTTGGTGGAGCTCGTCAATGGCTCGCTGCGGATCGGGGAAGACGCGCTTGTTCCAGGAGAAAGAGCCGTTCTCCGTGTTCCAACCGGAGGGACAAAAACCCGTGCCTAGATAGATGAGCGTGTCACAAGGAAGCTTTTTCTCTCGAAACGTTTTGGCTTCGGCAATGACTTCATCATGATTTGCGAGAGTGCGATGCGATTGCTGATAGCCGAAGCTCCAGAGCGGAGGCAGTTCCGGGTGTCCCGTGAGTTTGGCGTATTCGGCCATCAGCACTTTTGGTTCTTGAGAAATGACGATGAACAGGTCCAGAGGAAGAACGCCGGCGGGATCCTTGGGAAGGAATTTGCCCTCGGTGCCAGTGAAATCAAATGTGCCGGAGGGCTGGTGAAAGTAAAGAGCCCAGCCTGCGGTCCCAATGAGCCAGGGAATGGGAACGCGTCCACCGTGAGTGCCGAGGTGGTAGCCGCCCTGGCCGCTGCGCATCGTGTCGGTAGAGCCGCGGCGGTCAAACTGCGGCCCGCCTTCGCCGAGGCCCAAGAGAGCGGAATCACCGATGGAGAAAGAGACGGCGCCTGTTTCGGAGTCGAGCGTGAGTCGCTGGACGACGTTGCCTTTGGCGTCTTCGACGGTGGCTTTGAGCGGATTGGGAGAGAGCTTTATGTGGAGCTCGCCGACTCTGACGATGCGCTCGGGTTCCGACCTCGCGAATCTTCCGAGCGGAGGTCCCCAGGAGGCTTGCACGAGAGAGCCGTTGCCTTTGATGGCTTGTGTTTGACCACCTTCGCTAGGGAGAACACTGAGCCGAAAAGTGTGCGGGCTCACAGGCGCAATCTGCAGTTCAACGTTGCGGCCGGCGATTTGAAAATTTTGCTGCGGGGCGTCGCTAGTGGCAGGCCAAAGGAAACTGGTGGCGCAAACGGCGCCGGCGCCTTTCAAAATGTCGCGACGGTCGTAGCGGTTGGTCATTTGGCTCAGTACCCCGAGGAAACGAAGACCAAGAGCTCCTCTCGCGAAGAAGCGGAGCCGAGATTATACACAGAAATATGGCTACTGAAAGCGCTTGCAGTGTTCTTCCTGCAGGAAGGCGATCGAGGCATGAATGAACTCGCGCCAACGAGGGCCGATGACGGGGCCATGGCCGGCGTTGGGAACGATCCAGAGACGCGAGTTGGGAATGGCTTTGAACATTTCGACGGAATGCTCGACGGGATAGAGAGGGTCGCGGTCGCCCTGAATGGTGAATGTGCGGGCTTGAATGGTCGCAAGGAGAGGAGGCGTGAAGTTCAAGTCGTCGTAGCTGGTGGCAAAGGATTTGGCGCTGGCGAGGATGGCTTTGATTTGTTCATCGCCGCCGGGATGGCGACGGCGCAGGATTTCCCATTGCTCTTCGGGTAGATTGTCAGGGTATTGAGCCATGATAGTGCGCGCTTGCAGAGGAAAGTAAGGCGTGGCGCTGACCAGCACCATGGCGGTAAGACGTTCGGGCTGCTTGACGGCCATGTGGAGCAGGACGTTTCCGCCGGCGCTGATGCCGACGCCCTTGCAGGCGTGAATCCCGAGATGATCGAGCAGAGCAAACATGTCCGTGGCGGCGTCCTCGTGGCGGAACGGTTTCGATAGAATGCCGGAGCGGCCATGACCGCGCAGGTCCGGCAGGATGAGCTGAAATTTCGTTCCCCATTGCGCGAGAGAAGGAATCCAATCCTGGCTGGAGCCGGAAAAACCATGTAATAACAAGAGCGGCTCGCCGGTTCCGTGAACTTCGCAGTAGGGCTGCTGGCCGTTGAGTGTTTCCATAGGTCCGGGCGGACGTGCAGGCGTCATCTTGGTGCCTCTTTTTGGAAACTTTCTTGGA
>Ga0126381_100004582_pt1 | contig 15075 bp, 13 predicted proteins | sample PanSoiMetPlot_28_FD_96465 | JGI IMG/M metagenome (GOLD analysis project Ga0126381, IMG submission 96465) | Tropical forest soil microbial communities from Panama - MetaG Plot_28 | ecosystem: Environmental > Terrestrial > Soil > Tropical forest > Bulk soil | place: Panama | collected 2016-02-17
GCGAGAATTCTTGTCGTCGAGGACGAACCCAATATGGTGGCCGGACTTCGAGACAATTTCGAGTTCGAAGGCTACGAAGTGATTACGGCGGGCGATGGGGTCGATGGCCTTAGACGGGCTCTGGAGGAGTCCCCCGACCTTGTGGTCCTGGATGTCATGATGCCTCGGATGAGCGGACTGGAAGTATGCAAGCAGCTTCGCGCTCAACGCGGTTCCATCCCGATCATCATGCTGACTGCCCGCGGCCAGGAGGTTGACCGAGTGGTGGGCCTCGAACTCGGCGCGGACGACTATGTGACCAAGCCGTTCTCAATCCGCGAGTTGCTTGCGCGAGTGAAGGCCGTGCTTCGGCGCACGTCAGTCGTTCCAAAACATCAGGATCAACACTCCTTCGGTGACGTGGAAGTCGATCTGCGCCGTCAACGAGTGCTCAAATCAGGTAAGACTCTAGAGGTTTCCTCTAAAGAATTCGAGTTGTTGAAGTATTTCATCTGTCACTCAGGCGAGACGCTCAGTCGCGATCGCATTCTGGAAGAGGTTTGGGGATACGAGAACTTTCCCACTACCCGGACGGTGGATACGCATCTCGTACGTCTACGCCAAAAACTCGAGCCCGATCCCGAACAACCACAATATTTCCTCACAGTGCATGGAACGGGCTATCGGTTTGTCGGCTAGAGCATCGATCAGAATCCAAAAGGTTGAATCATGAGCAGCAGCAAAGTACTAGAAAGATGTGAAGGCAAGTTCCGGACTAACGTCGGGGCCCGACCCTCGATCATGGCCTTGACGCCTCCGGCGCCAGCAAGTGTGCCGTTGCGGGACGAGGTTGACTCCCTTCTGCGAGAGAAACTTGATCTTCACTCAGAGCTCTTTGAGGCCGCGCAGATCCAGCGCAAATTGAGCGGCCCGCGTGACTTTCGCCACGGCAGTTTACAGTTCGCAAGCGAGGTCTTCGCGGCGCGCTTTCTCTCCGGGGATTTCACGACGTTCCTGAAAAGCGGTTCCAAGGTTCTTATGGTGCATGGAGACATCGCCGGTAAGGGTGTAGCGGCTGGAATGTGGTTCACCAATCTGGCAGGACTTTTGAAACGTTACGGCCGTCCTTATTCTGACCCGGCAAAGATCGCCTCGGAAATCAATCGCCACCTCTGCTTTCTGCGTCCGGTTGCGCCGTTCACCACGGCATTTCTCGCGCGGATTAACTGCGATCTTGGAGAACTAACTTACTGTAATGCCGGCCATTTCCCGCCAATATTGCTTCGCGCGAATGGCCAGACTGATCTGCTCGAGAGAGGCGGCCCACTCTTGGGTGCAATTGAAGGTGCGGAGTTCGAGTTGGGCAAACTGATTCTTGAACCCGGGGATACGCTTGTCGCGTACTCCGATGGTGTACTTGAATGCCGCAACCCTTCAGAGGAAGAGTTCGGGTTGGATCGGATAATAGCGGCATTACGAAACGCAGACCCGTCATCCGCTCAGGCCACGCTCATGATGCTCCTTGCCACCTTACAGGACTTTGCCAACGGTAGTCCGCTTTGCGACGACGTCAGTTTGACGGTGATTCAACGACAATTGATTTGCGAACAGAGAAATCGAGGCATTTAACGCGAATCGGGAGCGAGAGAGAGAGTTTTCTCTCGTCCCCCTTGCCGCAGTACCCTTTCCCAAGCGTGGATTTACCTTGAACGCGTTGGAGTAGACGCAGGGAAATCGAATCAGTACTTGCCTGCTAAGAAATCACATTGCTAATTCGAAGCAGAAGCAGATTGAGCTGAGCCAATCTGTGTACCGATCACCTCTCCGGACACCACTATCTCAACTCGGCGGTTTTTTTGCCGTCCTTGTGCCGTGGTGTTATCGGCTACAGGATCATCCATTCCGTACCCTTGTGCGGACAGCACACTTGAATCCAACCCCTGGGTCGCGAGAAAGTCGAGGACTGAGTCTGCCCGCGCCTGCGATAGCCTTGTGTTGAAATCCGCGGTTCCGGTCGAGTCCGTGTATCCCCCGATCGCCAGCTTCAGAGACGGATAGTTCAGAACAATGCCACTCAACTTCGCGAGCGCAATCTTCGCGTCGGTGTTGAGGTCGGCTTTTCCGGTGGCAAACAGAACATCACCCATGTTGACCACGAGACCGCGACCGGTGTCGGTCGTTGGAAGCACGCGATTGAACTGATGAAGTAGCCGCTCGCGAAGCTCCTGCTTCTCCTTTTCGGCAGCCACCTTCTGCGCTTCGGCCTGTTTCCGAGCCGCTTCCTGAGCTGCGATCGCCGCATCCGCCTTCTGTTTGGCTTCCTCCGCTGCTGCATCTGCTTGACGCTGCGCCTCCGCGGCCGCAGCATCTGCTTCTCGCTTCGCCTCTGCAGCTGCTTCATCCGCTTTACTCTTCGCCTCGGCAGCATCGGCGGCGGCTTTGGCTTCTGCTTCCGCTCGAGCCGTCGCTGCTGCCGCTGCTGCGGCTGCTTCTTTCTCTTTCTGGATGCGCGCCGCTTCCTGCACTTGAACCGACAGCGCGCGAGCGTCTTCAGCAAACTGCGCGGTCTCGCGGGCCTCTGAGATCAGTGTGTTGTTGTCGGACTTGACTCTAGCCGCGCTGTTCATCACTTGCAGGCTTTCCGTGGCCTTTGCGAAGGCTTCTCGAGCGTATTGGTCGGCCAAATGAGCTTTTGCAATCTCCACGGCATTGCGTGCTTCGTATACCGACAGAGGAACCTTCGGATCAAGCATCATACCCAGCGGGTTCCCAAGCTTCTCATACTGTGCGCGCTTCATCAGCTTGTAGTCGGAAACCGGGATGATCTTCCCCTGTGTGCTCTTTGTCGGCTCACTCTGCAAAACCACCATCTCGCTCGGAATGCGAACTGCAAAATAAGGTTCAGCGGTCACAATCAGCGAGAATGCCTGCGCAGGCGTGGTTGCGCTAAGCTTACCGTCTCCGTACTTATTCAGCAGGACCTCGCCCAGATTGTCTGTTCGTCCCTCCGGTGTGACATCCCACAGGACATAGGTCAAGAATTCGGTACCCATGGTCGATGCCGGCCTCAGACCCTTCACTTCAATGTCAACACTTGCTCGGTCCGCCTTCGATTTGATCTGTACCTTTGCCTGGCCGTTAGTTCCGACCGATAGATCCGTGGCAATCAGGTTCACTTTAGTGCTGCCGGTGCCAACTTCGTACCCCACAGCCGTCGCTGATTTCGTCGTCAAAGCCGATGCGGGCACTCCCTGATCCGACTGCGCACCGTGAATCTGTCCCTGCACAGCTGGAGTGACTATCTCCAGAAGCCCGAAGCAAATCGCAGTCGCTAAGATGTTCCCCCTGACACGCAAAGTCATCTCCGCTACCTCACATGAATTCACTCGAGTCTCAATTCCCTGGCGTTGAATGTGGTTGCGCTGATTATAAGACCGGGTGGATTCGCATCCCATATGACGCAAGTATCATTCCAGATTCCTCCCCAAACTTCTGCCGAATACTCGAGAGCAGACATCGCCAGAGTGACAATCGATTGCCGGGCTCCGAAATCTGCAGCGCGCTTAAGGTATCGAGGCGAAGTCTCCATCGGCGCTTTTGCCGATACGCTGACGTTGGTCCGGTCGCCTATCTGCGCGCAGAAGTCTCTCGGCCATCCGATCGGTGCTGAGCCGGTCCGATCCAGCAACGGTCTTAATCGGAGACGTGGCGTTCGAATACGGTCTGCCGGTTGACCGCCCAGAACTCAGGTTGAGGTTGCAGAGAGGCTTCTGCGGTCACGATGGCGCGTTTGAGCGGCGGGACAACTGCGTGCTCAACCGATGTGTTCCTTGAAGGAGTCCGGTTGAGATCGTGGTTCAGTTCACACCGGCGGTAGACGGTTTCGCAGAGAGATTCTTCTCGGCGCCGCCCGCCGTTTTCTCTGATGTGTTTCTCTGCGACTCTTGTGCCGCCAACCGACCATCGAAGGCGAAGGTTGCACTCGAACCGAAGCGGCGGTAGTTCGAAAAGATCGTCTCGTTGATCATCGTTACCGGCTTATGGAGTTTGCGACTCCCTCGGAAGCAATAGTCCCTCTCTTTGACCAAGAATGCGAGACTGCGTAACGGGCAAATCGTGCGACGATGACCGAGCACAACGGGGCCGTATTCAATGACACTCGCCACATGCGAGACTGGATCATCTGGGTTCGATTCCGCTTCGAGCGTCATCCGGAAGATTGCGCCGGTCTTCGGGTCCAGCGCGAGCGTTCCGTGATAAGCCGGTGAGTCCTGAAAGGACCCGTGCTTACCGCATTCTTCTTTTACTTCGTAGTGGGATGACTTACGTGGCACTGCGTATTGGTAGACCGCAGCGATTCCAGCCATTGTCTTCTCCCAATGGCTGAACGCGATGCTTCCCTGCCCCACGTCCATCACCACCACGGCGGCTTCGGTTCCGAACTCGCCTCTGCTCTCCAAAACGTTAACCTGGAATTTCGGGTCAGTGGAGTTCCCATCGGTTACTTCTTTGCCATCCCGAAAAGTGATCTGCCGCTGCCTCGATCCGAGCCGATGCATCCCGCCGCCCGCAGTTGCCAACTGCACCCACCAATTCTCCAACGATGGAGGAGCATCGTCGAACCGTGTGGTTGTCTGGGTGGCAATGAAGTTTGGCAGATGCGACAACTCGCGCAAAACATAGTCCTGAGCTGCTCGAAGCATGCCCTGCTGTGCAGCGGCGTCCGGAACCGGCAGATTGGGTTGTTCGCTGTCCGGCGGCTTGAGAAGGGCGGTCCGATCCGAGAGTTCCTCCAGCGCCCGCTGCATGTGAGGGCCGAGATGGTACCTCCAGACCAACCTAAACATAGTGGTCGTACTCAGGCGCTCACTCAGTTCCAGGCCTGGGATACTGGCAAGCAACTGGTCATCGCTGCCAAGCTGCTGCACCAGGTCGTTGTCGATGATTTCTGTCTCCGGGGCTGCGGAATCGTGCCCGAAGGCATGCCTTGCGAGAATCTGCTCGAGTTGTTCAACCGTGATCTTTTCGCTCGCGCAGCTTGGCCAAGGCATAGCCAAAATCCCGATGAACACGAGCGATCTAAGGTACGTCACTGGCCTGCCTTTCCGGGCGGTATCGAATGCAGCGGCAGCCGCCTTTTGCAACCGCGTCGTTAGCCCACGATTCTAGCGCAAAGGAAGCTCGCAAGAGTTTCCGGGGCATGGGTCTTCTCCTATTGGAGAATATTGACTTCCTGTGCTTAATTACCGCGAGCGATAGGAGATTTGGACTGTCGGATCTGACAGGCTTCGCCATACCCGCGTGCCGAACTGCTGGGGATGCTGCACGGCCCTGAGATCAGATGCTTGCGATGAAATCGAACGCCTAATTCCGAGTTGTCGGCTAACCGGAACTTTGACAAATCTTCGCCGTAACTTCCGTGTTTGCCGGTAATTCACCCAAAACCGACAAACGCGACGGGACATACCGTCTAGCATCCAAGGCGTAACAGTTGCAGCCGGTTTGTCCGCTGTCATTCATTCTGCTCTGAGCGCTCTCATCGGTTCGATGGCAGAGGCACGGCGGGCGGGAAGCAATGCGGCAATCGCAGCGACGAAATAAAGGAACACCGTGGCCGCCATGTAGACCAGCGGATCGGTGGAGGAGTCACCCATTAGGCTGGCGCTGGATCCCATAGCGGAGTTCGTGAACGAGATGCTGGCGACGCCGCGGGCGAGCACTAACGCGAGCGCCAGTCCGGCTGCCAGTCCCAGGCTGGTCATTGCCAAACCCTGGCGGACCACCATGCGCATCACGTGGGCGCGAGAAGCGCCGAGAGCCATGCGCACGCCGATCTCCCGGGTACGCTGCGCCACCGAGTAGGCCATCACGCTGTAAAGGCCGACGGCGGCGAGCAAAAGGGCCAGCGTGCTCAGCACGCTCATGAGGCTTGCTGCGACCTTTTGCGGATAGAGTGAAGCGCCGATGAACTCGCGCAGTGGTGCGGCGTCAAATACGGTCACGTTGGGATCGAGGGCGCGCGTTTGCGTGCGAAGGATGGAGAGGATGTTCTCCGGATTGTTCCGCGTGCGCACGTAGAACGCGAGGTTCATGTCCTCGCGGTAGATTTGGCGAAAGGGGACGTAGAAGTAGGGCGTCGCGGGCTCGCCCAGGTAGTGGTATTTGCTGTCCGCGGCGACGCCAACGATGCGGAACCATTCGCCAAAGCCGTGCACCTTCTTGCCGATCGGGTCGCTCTCGGGAAAGAAGCGATGAACGAATGCCTGATTGACGATCATCACCCGCTGTTGAGAGTTTTCGTTGTCCTGGTCGGTAAAGTTGCGGCCCTCCACGATGGGGATTCGCATGAGCGGCAAGTACCCAGCCGAGACGACGTTGCGGAAGATGTTCATGTTCTCGTTGGGGTGGCGCGCGTAGCCTTCGATTTCGAGTTCTTCCCACCAGCTCGGTTCGAAGCCGAGCGGGATGCCGTCGGAGTAGGCCACGTCGGTGACGCCAGGCGCGCCGAGCATGCGCTCTTCCAGGCGGCGGCAGAACTCCCTTCGCTGGGCGAGTGAGTAGCCGTTGGTCGAAAGGTAGAACTGGTTGAGTAGAACGTGATCGGGGTTGAAGCCGGGATTGATGTCCAGCGTCCGACGGAAACCGCGCAGGAAAAGACCCGCGCCGACGAGAGTCACGACGGCAAGCGCGACCTCGCAGGCTACGAAGGCGGAGCCGACGCGACTGCGCATTGCGTGGCGACTCTGACCGGCGGCGTTGAGGCGAGCGGTGAGATTGAGCCGGCCCACGCGCAGTGCCGGAACGAGGCCGGAGATGAGCGCAGCCAGCACGGCCGAGCACGCCGTAAACGCGAGCACGGCGAAGTTGGGACGAACATCCGTGAAGACCATTTGCCGGATGTTCCCGGCTGGCAACAGAAGTTGAAGGGCGTGGCTGAGCCAGGGAGTTGCAGCAAGACCAAGGCCTGCACCGCAGAGCGTGAGCAGGAGCGTCTCCGTAAGGACCTGGCGAGAAAGGCGAAGACGGCTGGCGCCGAGGGCGAGGCGCGCGGCGAATTCGGGCTCGCGCATGGTGGCGCGGGCGAGGAGAAGGTTGGCCACGTTGGCACAGACGATGAGGAGCAGAAGCGTGCAGACCCCCATAAGTATCCGCAAGGGCCCAAGGAGCAGCCCCTGCGGTCCATGGGGGGACTTCCACAGCGGCAGCAGCGTGGCGCTCATCCCTTCGCTAACGTCCGCGTTGGCCACGGCCATGCGCTCGGCGAGGGCTTTCACCTCCTGGCGGGCTTGCTCGAAGGTGACGCCCGGCTTGAGACGCGCAACGCCCAGCATGTTGCGATCGTGGCGGTCGTGGAGCATCCAGAGGGGCACGCCATTGAGCGCCGACTGTTCCATATACGGGATCCAGATATCGAAGGCCACCGCGGGAATGGCGCCGTGGAACTGCGGCGAGGCCACGCCGACGATAGTGAGCTCATGCTGGTTGACGCGGATGGTCTTGCCCACGATGGACGGGTCCGCGGCGAGGTGAGAGCGCCAATACCTGTCACTGAGGATGGCAACAGGAGATTTGCCGGGAGCGTCGGGAACTTCCATTGGTTGAAAGAGGCGGCCCACTTCGGGTTGAACGCCAAGGACGGCGAAGTAATTTCCGCTTACCATCTCGCCCCAGATACGCTCGCCGTGACCTTCGGGGCCGACGCTGAAGGCGGACGGAAGAAAGGCGGCGACCTCCACGGTTCGAAGATGGTCGCGAAAATCGCGGAAGTCTGGGTAGGAGTTGGGGACCATGGCGCCGTTGGGCGTGAGCGATTCGACCGTGACCAGATGCATGGGCTCGGCCACGCCGCTCAACGGCTGGAGGAGAATCCCATTGATCCAGGTGAACGCGGTCGCGCAGGCACCGATGCCGATGGCGAGCGTGAGGATGGCGACCACGCTCAGGGCCGGGTTGCGAAGCATCATGCGGATGCCGAACTGGATATCGCGGATCAGATCGTCGAGCCAGAGAATCGTCCGCGCATCCCGATGCATTTGCCGGGCCTGCTCGGTGCCGCCAAGGGTCCGGCGAGCGGCGACCCGTGCTTCTTCGGGGGACATTCCATGGTGCCGGTACTCCTCTTCCAGCAACTCAACGTGAAGAGTGATTTCCCGATCCATCTCCTTGTCGGTTCGTTTGGAGCGCCATAGATTACGAATTTTCGCGGCAGTTCGCGTGAGAAAAGTCTGCGTCATGGTTCCTCTGTCAACAGCCTGTCCATCACTCCGGCCATCTGTCGCCACCGCTGCGTTTCCTCTTCCAAGGCTTTCAACCCTGCCTTCGTGACCGTGTAGTACTTGGCCTCACGATTGCTTTCGGTCTTTCCCCAGATTCCCTTGATCCATCCGTTCTGCTCCAGCCGAACTAAAGCGGGATAGAGGGTTCCCTGGTTGATTTTGAGCAACTCGTCGGAGACCTGCTCCAGCCGCGTAGCAATGGCATAAGCATGCTTCGGGCCGAGCGTAGCCAGCGTGCGAAGGATCATGAGATCCAGGGTGCCTTGGAGAATCGAAATCGGAGTCGGCATTTTCTTCACTAGGCATTCAAGTGGACAGAGCCATGATGAACGACGTTCACTTGGTTGTCAAGTGGAGTTTTTGCGAACAGTGGAGTTTTTTGCGAAGTTCTGATCCTATCCCGCCCGATGACGTCTCGGACGGAAATGGTGGGCCATCCTTCCCTATGTTGAATCTTCGCCCTGAGAACGGTAACTTCAGTTTGCCGGTAATACGTGAGTGCGCTCAAGATGGGCTACTTAGGCGCGCACAGGGCGCTTTCACTCAACGCGGGAGACCGTTAGCACTGTAATGTCGTCTGCTTGCCCGAAGCTCTGGGCCTTTTCCGCGATCGCGGGCGCAGACTGCCCGCTGATTTCCCGAGTACGGTCGAAGCCAAACATCTCGCCGGAAGCCGTCTGCGCCTCGACCACGCCATCAGAGAGGAATGTCAAAGAATCTCCTGGCTCCAGTTGCAGCCTAGTCTCTGGATAACCGCCGTCGAGAGCCACGCCCAGCGGCATGCCTGACTCTACTTTGATCTCGGCGCCCTTCTTATATGGCGGCAAGTGTCCGGCGTTCGCCACTACCGCAAGTCCACATGGCTGAACGTCGGCACAGATGCAAGTGGTGAAGCCCGAGATTCCCCTGTTGCGAAGGGTCTGGTTGAGACGAGTCATCAGAAGAGATGGGCCATCTTCCTCGCATCTCCCAGCTGCACCCAAGAGCAGTGCTGCGGTCATCGCAGCGGCGGCACCCTTCCCGCTCACGTCTCCCAGCATTATGCGCTGCGTTCCATCGGGTAGCACCCTGCAAAGATAGAAGTCGCCGCCAACCTCCTGCGCGGGCAGATAGACGGCGTCAATCGAGAGTCCCGCCGCAACGTCAAGTTTTTGCGGAACCAGCACCCGCTGTATCTCCGCGGCAGCATGCATTTCACCGGCAAGGACGTCGCGTTCGCGGTTCCTCTTTCGCTGGTCACGGAGGAGGAAGACCACCATCGTGGCTGATATGACAGAACCAAGCAGAGTGACCGTTAGAGTGACCGTCGTCCACTGTGCCCGAAACGACATGGTATTTGCATAAATACGCACCAGCTCTAACAAAAGGTATGCGACCGCCTGCGGTATGGAGAGCCAGGCGATCGCCCGATTTTCCTTGCGTACTGTTGCCCAAGGCAGGAATGCCCACAACGGTGCGAGCGCGAGCAACACACCGAGAAGACGGAAAAAGTTCTGGAGACTGTCGCCTGTGAACCAGTTGTACGCGAACGAGATGCGTGGCGGAAAAAAGTATGCGAGGGCGCCCGAAATATACCAGAAGAGGTATCCAAGAGCGGCTGCTTTTAGCAACAACGGAACACGTTTCTCTTGAAGACGGAAATAAAACAGGACAATAAAGACCATGTATGGGCCCATAAGTCTCATCAAGACCAGCGCCGTTGTGCTCGGCAGAGTAACTCCCATAACGAAAAGAAAATTGCTAGAGAAGTTCGCCGCCAGCCGTGACAACCCGGTCATGGTGCAGGATGCCGCCAGGAGGGCAAGGTCTCGCCGGGAGCGGTCAGCCCAAAACGCGACCCAGAGCACAATTCCCAGAATCGACGAGATTAGTCCAGCAATCACTTGCGGCAAATTGGCCGGAAAATTGGCGACGAGGGAGTGATCCCGCGCCGCCGCCAGCGTAGCTTGTTCCCCAACCACGGCTCTCCAGGCACCACTTGTCATTTGCAAATAAGTTCGGACGAAATAGAAGTTCGCCATCCTGAACGCGAGCGTGTGGTCCGGACCGGAGTTTAGCGTGGACATGGGAAAGATCTGTTCCCTGTCGAACGTGAACCGCGCGGTGTGAAGATCGCCGAAGCTGCCGATCTGTTGACCATCGGCAAACACCTCGTAGGCTGCTGAGAGATCAACCATTGCCGCTGGATGTGCCATTCCCGCGATCGCCTCGGACCGGACATGACATCTGATCCACATGCGCCATTGAGAGGGATCGACCTTGCGGTTGGACATCCTCTCCCATGTCGTGTCATCCACCTCCGGTGCGGCCCACTCGAGGTTGTCGCCGGCGTGATAGACACATTGGCTCAGCCGAATCTCGATGAGTTGCTGCCCGGACAGGTGGTCCTGTGCGTTCGCCTGTTGCGGGGATGTGAGCAAGCCGAAGCTCAGGATGAGAAGACAAATCCAGAAGCGCTGGGGCATAGCAACCTCGCGCTTGGAATAGGGGGAAGGGACGAATCTACGTCCCGAGATTACAGGTTCCGGGATGCAGAGACCACAGGAAAACCTGAAAACCAGATGATACGGTGCCGCATCGCAAATGGGTGTGTTTCCCAATTCGAACTGGGCGGATGGTCGGCAAACCGGCAGTTAACCTCGCAGCCGGTGTGGTTCCCGTTTTGAATTTTCTGGTTTTTCGCCAGTGGCTTCATCGTTTCCGATTTGTCGGGTAACCGGAAGTTACGCGGGACCGAGCTAAGTGAAGACGAATCTTGGCAGGCGGCGCCACTTGCGCGGAGAGCATTTTCAGCGAGGAAACGGTAGTTCAGGCCATCGCGCGGTTATTTTTTCGGGCGCGACTCCGGCGGCACCATCCCTGCCACGCGGTAATAGACCACAAGCTGTCCGTAGTGTTCGCCGGAATGCTCGATAAAGCCCCAGGCTAGGTCGGAAAATCGGTCCTGCTTGTTGGTGAACGGATCGATGCACAGGTCGTTCATTCCGGCATCGCCTTTGCTCTTGATCAGCGCCGCGCCTTCGGCAAAGGATTTCTTGACATATTTGACCACCGCAGCTTTGGTCGCGTAGTCAGAACGCTTCACATCGTAGGTTGGCGGCTTGATGCCTTTGGTCAAGTTATTAACGAAGTAGTTCACATTCACGGCCGCGTGCAAAAGCTGATCGGCGAAAGACCGCTCGGCGGGATTCGGCTTGAAGTCGTATTTGTCCTCGGGAAAGTCCTCAGCCATGGCAATCAGCTTTCGGCCAACGTCGTTCCAGTTGTCCAGCAACTCTTTGGATGGGCTGTCAGGGGGTTTCGGCGCCGCGTCCGCCTTTGGCGCGGCCTGGGCGTGAGCAACCTGGGTAAAAAGCGCAGCCGCCAGGACCAGAGCAAGATTCATGGCAATCGTTCTCATGCGGCAATCTCCTTGCATTCCATCGTAACTTGTGAAGAAATCTGGTCTCGTGGACGGGGAACCAGCCCGTGATTCGTAGTCGGCGCGTCGGAGTTTTAGTCAGCAGTTACACGTTGGTGACACCGGATGAGCCGAAAAAGCTTAAACCGCGGTTCTGGGTGGTTTGTCGGCAAACTGGAGGTTACGGGCATCCAGCCTCTCGCCATCTGGAGGCGCGATGAGCATTTCTATCCACTCGTTGCTTACATTACTTAAGCACTCATCGATGGGCCAATTGGGCGCCGTCTCGATGAGATGCACTAACGTTCAACACATCCCGAAGAAGTCATCGTCGCCGAAAACACCCGTTAGCGCCTTCGCTTCCTCGTCAGTCACTGGCTTCTTAATTGATGAAAGTAGCTGCTCGTACTTCTCAACGACTTCAACTGACTTGGACCGAAGCACTTCGTCAGAGGAGCGAGGCGGTCCCATTTTGAGTAGCTCCTCAATCTCTTTTCGTACCATGCTTCCTCTCTGATGAGCCTGATGTTGGCAATAATTCTATTGTTTAAGGCCGGTTCTGGACGTACTGTCGGCAAACCATAAGTTACCTGTCCGGGCAGGTGCCTACTCTGTCAAAAAGTCAAACAATTCACCGTACGACTTAAGGGATGTTCCAATTTTGTGGCTAGGTCAGAGTCGGCGTTCCGTACCTCTTCGAGCAGAGCGTCGACGGTGAGCCGAAATGCGCGTTTTAGTTCACCTGGTTCCAAAGAGCGAGCCAGACATTCCGCAGCTCGTGCTCTTTCTTGTTCGGGAAGATCGTCAAGCCCTCTGCCCTGCACAGAAGGCACACCATAACGCTTGCATATCAGTGCAAGCACGTTATCTCGCATTCCGCTCAACATATGTTCCGCCTGCAGTAGCCGAAAGCGAGCAATACTCGAGCGCACATGCAGTGCGTAGAGCCACGCCAGCCCGATGAGGTCCTTTGAATCGGGAACAGCTTCAGGAACGGACTCTCCAGCAGCGCCAAAGATCAGACTGAACTTTGGCCCAATGGCACGCAGTTCGGTGGCTGGCCAGAACGAGAGATCGACTTGCAGAGTGTTGTCGAGGAGGAATACACGATACAAAACATTGCCACGCCGGACATCGTAGTTTGCCACGGCGGAATAGTCGCGATACAAACGCGTATTCCAATCAATCAGGACCTGATTCAAATCGGCGCCGGGGGCCAAACACAAAGCGAGGTCAATGTCGGACCAGCGGTCCTGTAGCCCAAGGGCCGCTGAACCCAAATGTGCAGCGCCGCCGATGCGTGAGTCCGCTTTTGCGGCGGCAACCAGTTCCCCACGAATCTGTTCTCGTTTCTGCGAGGAGAAGACCGAAACCTCATCCATACGCTCAGCCTATATCGTTCCGGGTTCTGAGCGTAGTGTTCCCAGGCCGGAGAGCGCCGGGATAAACCGGCATGTTGCAGCGATTCCGTATTCTTGCCGCATGCCCCGGTTCCGGTTTGCCGGTGATAATCTTCAGCAAATTTGATTTAATTTGACGCGACAGATTTGGCGCGGACTCGCCGGTGCGCGGTCCGCGCCAGCTTGCTTACGGCTCAGCGGCGCATTTCAGCCTCGCCGAAATATTTCCTCACAGCGTGCAGAAAACCCTCGGCCTGCTGACGCGGAGGCACCTCTCCCCGCAGAACGTCGTCAAATCGATGGTGTGCGCCGTAGAGTTCATCTGTGTCGGAGGCATTCTGGCTCACCGTTGCTCCATTCAGGTCGATGCCTGCAAAAACTCCGCGGCTTCGCGACCAGGTCAGCATTTCAGCTCGCATGCTGATGTCGGTCGAAGCCTGTGCGTCGCGTCCCACGGGACCGGCTGCGGCCGACGCATCGACGCCGATCTTGAACCTGTCATGTAGAAGGTCCTGGAAGCCCTTGTCATTCGTTGCTACTAACACCAGATCGGTGCCCTGTCCGCCAATCTGGAAGCCGAACGATCCGCCGGCTAGGCGAATGAACACGGGGCCGCTCCATCCCATCGGAGTCCTGCAAGTTACTACGCCTTGCCCGTACTCGGCGCCCACAACGAACGCTCCCTTCACCACGCCAGGCACCACGGCAATACATTTTGCATGCCGCGCAATCCCTTCGGGAACGGCCTTGTCAGGCACAGACATAATCGATTCGATCACGGTTCTGGCAGCGTGCAAGCGGCCATCCAGTTTCTCATCGTCGGCGGCGGCACGCGCCGCAACCCCACAACTGGCAATCAACAGTATTGCAAGCAACTTTTTCATACTCACAACCTCCTTTGATTCCCACGCCTCATCGGCGTCTTTTCCAGGCTTTGTGCAAAGCAAATCCGGGAGATGTTGCGCGTGAGGTCTGCTCTGGCACCGCCTGCGGCACAATACAAGGCCATGCCCTCCACTGAATCTGGAGGGCATCCCATTTTGAAGTGCTCGCCTTAGAATCGAGCCACCACAACCGTGCTGATTCGGCCCGTCGATATTTCGCCGAGCACCCAGTTCCCATCAATCAGGCGCCACTCGTGTCCTTTCGGCGGCTCCTGCAGATGGTACCGGTGATAGTCCACGCGCTCGCCGCGATCCCAGTCTTCATGCCGAATCGTGTGGCCCTTCTTCCACTCGTCGTGGTGGACATAGTGATGATTGTCTCGATCATCGTCATGATGATCCTGCGCAACTGCCAACCCGCCGGAGAGCAGAATCGACAGAAGTGAAGACGTCGCAATTCTAGAAACTCTATTCATAGATCTATCTCCTGTAATTTAACTTCTGAAAAATGAGATTCAATCTACGCACTTCGCGTTGCACATTCGCATCGTCCTAGCAGCTATCTGATTGCGCCGCAGTGACTTCTCGGGCCGAATCGCCACGGTCGGTAAACCGGAACTTTGACAAATCTTCGCCGTAACTACTGGGATGGTCCGCCGCCTCGAGCCCCTGGAGGGTGTAGAGGTTTTATTAGGAGGCGTGCCATGGAAATTCGAACCATCGGTGTGGATCTAGGAAAGACCGTCTTTCACCTTGTGGCTGTCGACGGACGCGGTAAAGTTGTGGCTCGCAAGAAGTGCTCACGTACTCAGCTGCTTCGCTTTACATCGAATCTTCCTTCCTGCCTGATCGGCATGGAGGCCTGCGCAGGATCGCACTTGCTGGGCCGAGGTTTTGTCGAAAGCAGAAGCGTATCGGCCGCCCCTGGCGACACCAGCAGCGGCAGCCTGATGGCCTGCACATGACGCCTGGCACAACGCCAGGCTTGGAAATCGCTTCGCGATTCCCACATCTGCAGACCAACGACGACGACTAATCGGAGTTCTTGATTCCTGCCAGGTTTGCTGGCGAACCATGAGATGGCAAAAACGGTCGATCCCGGCGCTCCCGAAAACCTGTAAACCAGAAATGCCTCA
>Ga0126381_100004584_pt1 | contig 15073 bp, 11 predicted proteins | sample PanSoiMetPlot_28_FD_96465 | JGI IMG/M metagenome (GOLD analysis project Ga0126381, IMG submission 96465) | Tropical forest soil microbial communities from Panama - MetaG Plot_28 | ecosystem: Environmental > Terrestrial > Soil > Tropical forest > Bulk soil | place: Panama | collected 2016-02-17
CAGCGGCGTCCAGAGATCCTGATTCGACGGGAACTTGAATCCCTCGGGCATGACGCCGATGATCGTGGCGGGCTTCCCGTTCAATCGCACCACATGTCCGGCGATGTTGAGATCTTTGGCGTAGCGGTCTTTCCAAATCCCATATCCCAGCAGGATCACCGGCTCCGCTCCGGGCCGATCGTCGCTGGCTGTAAAGCTTCGGCCAAGAGCGGGACTCGTGTGTAGCATGTGTAACAATCCGGAAGTGACCCGTTCCATGCTGAACGCTTGCGGCGGATTCCCTTGCTCGCTTAGTACCGCCTCCTCGCCGGTGGTTGCTTCAAGTGACTCCAGCGAGGACGCCTGGGTCCGATAGTCGCGAAAGTCGGGATACGAAACGCCGGTCTCGCTATTTCGCCCGGTGTGCCTCTCGTTCAGGATGGCCACCAGCCGCTCGCCACCCTGAACCGCTACTGGCTTGAAGAGCACGGCATTAACCAGCGTGAACACCATGGTATTGAGCCCAATGCCCAGCGCTATGGTAACGATCACAGCGGCCGAGAACCATCGATGGGTAAAAATCATACGCCAAGCAAAACGGAGATCCCTACTCATGTCGGTACAGACGATGGAGGGTGTACAAATGTTCCACAGATTGGGCTTGCGAGATTGCCCTTCCTCGGAGCGCCGGTTCGTGCCGATCGGTCCCTGCGGGCCGCATTCGCTCAACACTTCACGACTTTTGTGGGGCGTCAGCCTCCGATGACGCAGAGACCCGAGGAGGAAGTGGGCAATTGGTTGGTCTGTAGCACTAGAGGACGGTCGGCCGCCGGACGGACCTCACACCCCGCAAAGGGGCTACCCTTATGGTAACTTCGCGGTGATCCCCGCGAACTTCAGGGCATCATCGCGACTGGCAAATGCGTGCATGGCCACAATTACAAGCTCTCGGAACGTGTAGACGTCCGCGAGCCGTACCTCGTGCCATTCGGTGCTTCCTCGCCGCCGGAATCGTGCGTGCACGAAAACAACAACTTTGTCGCCGGCTGGAATCAACCGTTCCGGATCACTGCGGCCCTGTTCCCATCCGGCCCGCGAGTTGGCCAGATACACCATCACGTCTTTCGGACCGCGATATGGCCTGTGTCCACCTGGAAATTCGGCCGGCTCGATCCACTCCACATTGGGATCCATCGCAGCCACGGCGGCCGCCATGTCGCCACGGTTGAAGGACTCGTAAGCGTCAGTGAGGATCCGGAATCGATTCTCTTGAACGTCTGGTTGCACCGACCCGCTCCCGGGCAAACTGCATGAACATGAGAACAGCGTCACCGCGACCACCACGGCTCGGACTCGCACAAACAGGACGCCGAGCTTAGTACAAGTCCTCAAACTCACGACCTCTGCGCCCATCACGGACGAACGATGCGAATCCCCGTCCGCGGGTCTTATTGTCATCGTCGTGCACCATCAAATCCACACTCCGGCGCTCTCCCTCCAGCTTGATGCCCTTTGGCCTGATCTCGCCATCTCACTCGATGGCCAAGACTTCGTATTTCCCTGGAACCATCGAAAAAGAGACAGCACAGCCAGTGCGACTTATGTCAAGAGAGGAAGGATTTGTTGATATTCGGCTAGTGCCAGATGGAAATGTCAAAACTGGTTGTCCCAAACCCGTCGGAACTGTCAGTGCCCGGTAAGTTGCGTAACCGATAAGGTTCCGGGCCTCCCGAGCGCTAGCGGCTTTTCGCACCGTTCGCCTCGCGACGCTACAAGCCAGATATCCGTGTAATAACAGCCGGTCCATAATAAAGGGTCACCGAGTCTGCCGCAAAGCGGCCGCGAGGGGCTTGTCCACTGCGAGCCAGGGGATGCCGCGATATGAATCCGCCACGACCCAACCGGCGGTCGTCAGCACCCACGTGACAAGAACCTCGCCCCATTCGAAGTGGTTTAACGGGCGTGTGGCCACCGCAGGTACCCACACCAGCACTAAGAACATCCCCATCTGCGCCGCCGAGAGCGCGGCTGCCAGCCGCGCACACACGCCGATGAGAACGGCCATGCCCGCGATAATGAATGCAGCACCGGTGAAATACGCCAATGCCTCATGCGCCGGCAGCCAGTTGGGCACCAGCGAGGCGGTATGTTCGACATATTGAAAATGGGCTAGGCCGAAAGGGATGATAGCCAAGCCATAGAGTGCTCTCGCGATCGACAGACCGCTCTCGCCAGTGGCGAAAGTAAGGCGCTGCCTGTCCCAGTCAGCGGCGAGCCAAGCGTACAGTACCCAAGCGGCCGCCAGCATCACTCCAGTTTTGCAAAGTGACCAGTAAGCGTCCACCGTGAGCCCGCGCAGGAGGCCGGGTACTCTAAACACCAACAGCCAAAGCAGGAGATACGCGAGCAACACGCGAGCAGCAGGGGCGGCCTTGCGCTCCCAGAGTAGCCCCATGCCACATCCGATGGAGATGAAGGCGCAGAAATAGGCCGGCAACTCGCTTGCGGACACAACCTTGGGTACCGGCTGCCACACGGCGGTGAGATCGCCTTTGATCAGGCTCAGGATTCCGACGGCGACCATGGTCGCTGCAAAGACCGCATGACCCGCGCTTGCTATGCGCATCGTCCTATCCTCCGTTTGTGTTCCAGTTCATCCGGTACACATATCCAGCGAAACCAACCACAACGAAGTGGTGACTGCCGTCAAAAGCAAGAGTCCTGGATTTCGGTCACTTTGCTGGAACCAGAATTGGGGAAGGTCGCGCAGTCCACGCCCGAAGTCTTTTGTCATTGTTGATTTTCAGCACATACTCAATCGTTCTTACCGTGATGGACGGCAGTTCCCGACCTGCGGGAGAGCCCATTACCACAGTCCACCGTTCTATCGTTGGGCCGCTTTCGTCCTAAGACGCGACCTTTGCCAAAGCCGCACCAAGAATTCGCCAACTCCTTCTCTGCTGAAGGAAAACAACGAAGCGGAGATTCTCCTTCTTCCAGTTCGGCCGGAGTTTAACCTGGGGAGTAGCTAGGAATGGCACCGCCGGGCTACTAGAGGAAGTCGATCCGATCTTCTGTAGCGACCTCACGATAGAAGCATGTTCCCATGTCCGTCCTTTGTTTTCCCCTGCGCTAACTGCCGTGGGCAGCCTCGCCTCCGTAACAGCGAGCCAGACGTCTACCTTCTCCTGCTCGCCAGTAGCTCGGATATTTGCTACACGAACTTCACAGGCCAGCACGTTGTTCTTCGCCGGAGCGCAAGCGGCAATGGAAACGCTTACCTTTTCATTTCGTGCTGCCTGCTCGATGGTCTCTTGCGCCTTGCGCACATTGTTGCCGCTGAACTCCTTTTGCCCGTCCACAATCATCTGCGGAGTATACGGGCTGTCGCCCTTGAAACGACTAACATACTCTTGTTGCCGGACGGTCCATTCTCCCGAAGAATAAGGATCCGTCCAGCCGTCGTGATTCCAATAATCCACGTGCTCTTCGAGCCCTATAATCTCAGCGCCTGCAATTGGCTGGTTCGCTTCCAGTTTATTCAGCAACGCGTCTGCGGGCGGGCAACTGGAGCAACCTTCCGAAGTGAATAACTCGACGATGACAGGCGAGCCATTCAACTGCGCGGCTGACTGCGCCGGTACACTTCGCAAAGAGTTGAGGTGTGCTGTCGAGCAGAAAAGCGTGCCTAAGATAAACAACGAGGATATCGGTTTCATATGAAGTTGGATGGGTTTGTACATCCCTGACGTAGGAGCGCGATTCAGATGCATAGCCTCCCCCTTTTTGAGGTCACTGACTAAAGAGGCTTCCCGGGATGCTTGCCCAGCCGCTTGCAGACAATGACACGTCTTTGCCGAGTGCCTTGAGTGGAACAACCGGGCAGTTGTCGCACCCAAGGCAACCGTGTCTAGGTATTTTAACGAATCTCGCAAGAATAGTGGTCGCGTACAATGACCACTTGCGTGAGGAATCGTATAACCACTATATTTGGCAATGAAGAAGGTTGCAGGCGGATTTTTCCCCATAGCTGCGCTCGATCGGGGTCGTCCACACACCTGCCGCGACGAAAGATGCCCAGATGGCAAAATCCAGTTCCAGTGACGCGGCGACAATTTCTAAAATGGTATTTTCATAAAATTTCCTCGTTTTGCAAGGGCTGTGGAAGTTCGAAACCTGCTTTGGAAAGTGCTTTCAAAAGTTCCGCTCTTTCGATAGATAGTCGAACTGGAAGGGCCACATTCGACTTGCCGATAGCGAACCGGCTTTGCAAGCGCGGACGGCGGGAGTACTGTGAATGCCGATGAGAAAAGAGGAGTCAACGCAACCGATTTATGAGCAAGTGGATGCGATCTACCGGTCGGAGTCGCGACTTGTTTTTGCTACGTTGATCCGCTTGCTGGGGGACTTCGATCTTGCCCAGGAGGCGGTGCAAACGGCGTTTGCCGCGGCGTTGGAGCAGTGGCCACGGGAAGGAGTGCCGGCCAATCCGCGCGCGTGGCTAGTTTCCACGGGGAGATTCAAAGCGATCGACGCGTTGCGGCGGAGGGCGCGACTGAATTCGTCCATTATGGAATCGATGGGGCGGCTCGAAGCGAGCCCTACTCCGATAGAGACGGATCAGCCAGAGATTGAAGATGACCGGCTGCGGCTGATCTTTACGTGCTGTCACCCGGCATTGCCGCCCGACGCGCAGGTGGCGTTGACACTGCGAGAGGTGTGCGGGCTGACAACAGAAGAGATAGCGCGGGCGTTCCTGACGTCCGCACCTACCATTGCGCAGCGCATCGTGCGAGCCAAGGCGAAAATCCGGGACACACGCATCCCTTATGAAGTGCCCGCGCGAGCTGAGCTGCCGAACCGACTGGACGTAGTGTTGCGGGTGGTCTACCTGGTGTTCAACGAGGGGTATACGACTTCTTATGGAACGACCTTGATGCGGCATGACCTTTCGAGCGAGGCCATCCGGCTGGCGCGGCTATTTCTGGAACTGCTGCCCGATCCGGAGGCGGAGGGCTTGCTTGCGTTGATGCTGCTGCATGAATCGCGGCGATCTGCGCGAACGACACCCGATGGAGAAATGATCCTGCTCGAGGATCAGGATCGCTCGTTGTGGAATCGGGAGCTGATCGCAGAAGGTATAAAGCTGGTGCGGCATGCATTTGCTTCCCGGCGTTTGGGACCTTACACGGTGCAGGCGGCCATCTCAGCGCTACACGCGGAGGCCCCGAGCAGCGCGGCTACGGACTGGTCAGAGATTGTTGGCCTGTATGATCTGCTCTTGAGGATCGACCCTTCGCCAGTGGTCGAGCTGAACCGGGCCGTAGCGATTGCCATGCGTGACGGCCCGGCGGCCGGGCTGAGTGAGATTGAAGGCCTTCTGGCGACGGGGGAACTGGACAACTACCCGCTAGCGCACTCGGCCAAAGCGGAGCTGTGCCGGAGGGCCGGCCAGATAAACGAAGCGAAGGCTTCTTTCGAGAAGGCTTTAGCACTCACCAGCCAGGAGCAGCAGCGGCGGTTCCTCGAAAAGCGGCTGGCCGAAATAAAATGAAATTTTCTTGCAGGCTGCTGTCGATTTTGTGGGTTTCCCGCGACTATCTGATCGGAAGGCAGAAGCCAAACCAAATGTTGAATTCGGAGGAAATCATGAAATATGTGTGCTTTGGTTATCAGAATGAAAAGAAATGGGAGCAGATGTCGGAAAATGAGAGGAATGCATTGTTCGATGCATGTTTCGCTTACGACGAAGAGTTGCGGGCCAAGGGCCACTTTTTGAGCGGAGAAGCCATAGAGGGTGCGAGCGCCGCCGTCAGCATACGAATTAAGAACGGCAAGGCGTCTGTTACCGACGGCCCCTTTATCGAGACGAAGGAGCAGTTGGGCGGTGTAGGAATTATCGAAGCGAAGGACCTGAACGAGGCGATTGCCTTGTGGTCCAAGCACCCGGCCATGGTCTTCGACGAGACGGGATTTGAGATTCGCCCGGTTGTCGACATGACGCCACTGAGGGAGGCGAGCAAGCAACGCAGAAAAGCCGCGGGGAAGAGCTGATCGTGACTTGCGTGGCGCAGGAAGCTGCCACCTCGGCGGAATTGGGGTGAACTATGTCCTTTGTTCGCGATCTCCGATTTGCAGTTCACTCGTTGGTAGGTACTCCAGGGCTGGCCTGCGCGGTGGTCCTCACTCTGGCGCTGGGTATTGGCGCCAATGCGGCGATCTTTACGCTTGTGCGGGGTGTGTTGCTGAAGCCTCTCGTCAATCGCGACGAAAACCGACTCATTTACATTCGCCAGAGCGCTCCCGGCACCGGCGACGAAAACACGACTTTCTCCGTCCCTGAAATCAAGGACATCGAAGCCAGCGTTCACTCCGTCGAAGAGTTCGGCGACTTCTCAACCGTGGGCTTCACGATGATTGGACTCGGAGAACCGCTTGAAATTCAGGGCGGCGTCGTGGGCGGGACATATTTCGACGTCATGGGGCTGCATCCCGTTCTCGGCCGCCTCATCGGGCCTCAAGACGACGGCCCGAAGGCCGCCGGCGTCGTCGTTCTCACGTATCGTTTCTGGTCGACCGTACTTAGGCAAGATCCGAAAGTTCTGGGTAAAACCGTGCGTCTCGGCAGCATCGGCGACCGCTACGCCACCGTCATCGGCGTTCTTGAACCTTCCGTTCCGTATCCGGCAGACACCGAAATCATCGCTAATGTGGTAACCAGCCCGCATAACCTCTCCGCCACTATGGTCACCGGCCGCGTCCATCGCATGACCGAACTGTTCGGCAAGCTCGCGCCTGGAGCCACTCTCGACCAAGCCCGCACTGAATTGCGCACCGTTTATTCCGACATCAAGAAAGACCACCTGGAGGCCTACCCTGCCAGAGGCCAGTTCACTATTGACGCGAAGATGCTTCGCGATCAGATCACTTCCGGGGCCCGCACCGTTCTTCTCGTCCTCCTCGCTGCGTCAGGTCTCGTTTTTATCATCGCGTGCTGCAACGTGGCGAACCTGATTCTGGCGCGCACCGTTCGCCGTGAAGGTGAACTGGCAATCCGCGCCGCGCTCGGTGCAAGCTCCGGCGCTCTGCGGCGCATGCTGCTCGCCGAGAGCCTACTTCTTTGTGGCGCCGGCGCAGTTATTGCTGTTATGACCGCTCAGCCGTTGGTGTCGGTCCTAGCTCGCTATACCTCTCGTTTCTCCGTACGCGCCCTCGACCTCAGCGTCGACTTCAGCCTTCTGTGGGTTGGGGGCGCACTCGCCTTCGTGGCCGCAGTGATTCTCGCTTTCGTGCCGCGCCTACCCTCCGCCGACAAGGCCGACGGCCTGAACCTCGCCAGCGGCAGCGTGCGCAGTACCAGCAGCACAGCTCGTCGCCAACGCACCTTCGCTGTCACGCAGATCGCTGCTTCATTCGTTCTCCTCGCCGGCGCCAGCGCCTTGGTTAGCACTCTGCTCTCGCTGCAAGCGGTGCAAACCGGCTTCGACATGGACCATGTACTGGCCATCGACGTCCCCGCGATGACCTACGGCAAATCACCTCAGCAAGTCCTCGATTTCTACAAAGAAACGATTCGCCAGATTGACCTGCTCCCCGGCGTCACCGGCACGGCTTTCGGCATGATCGCGCCCTGGCGCGACGCGAACAACTTTGGCCCCGGCCTTCAGTATTCCGGTGATGGTCACGTTCATGGCGTCGACGATCCGCGCGCCCAGTGGCGGGTCATTTCTCCAGGCTTTTTCGCTGCCGTTGGCGTTCCAGTTCTTCAAGGACGCGATTTCAACGACCTTGACACCAAAAGCACGGAGCCCGTCGTCATCGTCAGCCAGACTCTCGCGCAGCGAATGTTCCGCGGCCAGGACGCCGTCGGCCACCACGTTTACTGGACCGATCCCGTCCTGCAATTCCTCCCCGGCACTGACGCCGAAAAAGCGCGTTTCACGTCGCCCCACCGCATCATCGGCGTCGCCGCCGACGTTGACGACGAACACGTCGTTCCCGAACCCATGCCCACAATGTACGCAACCTTTGCCGACAATTTCCTTTTTGGCGGCCACGTCTTTGTGCACACGAATGCCAACCCGTATTCGCTAGTCACGCCCGTCACACACATCATTCGCAACATGTCCGCCGAACAACCCGTCGAACATGCTGCGACTCTCGAGGAAATCCGCGCAAAGGTTCTTGAGCCGGACCGCTTGAACTCGCTCGTGTTTGGCCTATTTGCTGCTGTTGCGCTGGCAATTGCGGTGGTGGGTGTAGTGGGTGTGCTGGCATTTTCAGTTAGTGCACGCACCCGCGAATTCGGCATTCGTCTCGCGCTTGGTTCTCAACCGGAGGATCTGCTGCGAAGCGTGGTCACGCAGGGTGCGATCATCGCCGCCGGCGGCATACTCGCTGGAGGGGCTTTTGGCTTCGCCGTCGTGCGTGTGGCTGGAAGCTATTTCGGCGACCTGAAAATGCCCGGCGCCCTGCCTGTGATCGCCTCTGCGTTCGTGTTGCTCGGAGCCGCCGTCATCGCCTCGATGCTGCCGGCAGCCCGCGCCGCCCGCATCGACGTGATCCAGGCCCTTCGCTCGGAGTAACTGCCTAGAGCCATCGGCCACTCCTGCCCCTCGCCAAAATCTCATCCGTGCCAGAAATAGTTTGATTCCGTTATTGCCCTTGTCAACATTTCGAACATTTGGATCACAACGGGAGACTTGAAGCGAGAATCCTCCACGGAGCGCCCGGATCCCTCCGGCGGCACGTGTGGGTCTACTTGCTGGACAATTGATCAGCAGGAATGCGCCAGAGCAGCCCACGATGGTAATCCGTAAGCCAGACTGAGCCATACCCGAGCCGCACGGAATCGCCGCCATTGCCGATCCACTGCTGTGACACCCTTTCGGTCTTGGCGTCGATCCGTGTCAGCGGCACGTCGAACACGGTGGCCCAGACGAAATTTGTACCAAAGCAAATGTCGCCCCCGCTGCCGGGTATTCCTGCCCGAATCGTGGCCGTAACCTTCCTGCTCTTCTCGTCAATCCGGCTCACAGTGCCATCCCCTTGGTTCAGAGTCCAAACAGAACCAGAGCCGGCCGTTAGAAACCGGGGCTTCGGCCCGACAGGAATCGACGCAAGCACCTCGCCGCTGGAAGCATCAACGGCAGTAACTACGTTCGTTTCAAACCCAGTGACCCAGACTACGCCGTCCGCGAAGAGCGGATTGTACGAACCTGCTGGAATTGAAACTGTCTGCCGCACTGCGTTGGTTTGCGGATCGATTCGACTGAGCGTGCCGTTCTTGTCCGTCACCATCCACACGCTATCACTGCTGGCTGCAATCCCGCCTTCCGCACCTGCGGGCGCGATTGGTAGCGTGGCGGAAATTCTGTTCGTGAGGGTGCTGATGCGAACCACCGCAGGCTGCTTCCCGCAAAGCGGAACCCAGACGCTCCCGAATCCCGATTCAAGGCCCGAGCATGCTTCCCCCGGCAAACTGACTTTGGCGGAGATTCTGTTGGTTTTTGGGTCTATGCGCTGCACCGAGTAGGGCTTGCTGCCTGCAACCCAGACAGCATCTTCCGTCACAAGCACCCAGTCGGCTGTTCCGCCGATTTTGAATGTCACACTGGGATGCAGTAAAGCAAACGGAACTTGGACTTCCTTTATTCCCGGTCTCCGGACATTCAGACCTGTGGCCGGAGCCTGAGCCAACACGAGACCGTTCCCCGCAAGAAATAGAAGGAGGAGTTTCAGGAGACCGATCATAGAGAGCGATGCGGTGTTCGTAGAGCATGAAACGTGCTGTCGCTTTATTCGTTTGAGCACTGCTCCGCCTCCCATCTTATTTGGAGAGTAGAATACGCTGAACCTCAAACTCGTGTGGGATTGCCGTCGAGGAGCGCATGGAATACTACCTCTACATATCCGAGAGCAAGGTCAATATGCTGTTTCCCCAAATCCCTGAAGCAGCGAAGGGCAAGCTTGGCGCGGAGGTCGGAGTGAACGTGGGCGTATTGAAGGCGACGGTAAAGGCAGAGAAGGAATCGCAGTCCAAAGACAACCTGATTGTCCACCTTCAGGCCGTGGTTGACTACCTCAAGAAGTCCGAAGAGCCGGGTTCGGTGGACAAGCCGAAATCTTGGATAGAAGATACGCTAAGTGCTCGCGTCATCTATCTGGCGGAGAACAACCAAGTGGTATTCTTTATCGGCACATCGCCCGGAGGCACAAGGTTCGCGCTTGGCGGCTCGGCAGCTAACCTCTTGTCCCACCAGAAACCCGAGCAGGTGCAGATTGGATGGTCTTTCCTCCCTGACCTCATTCAGAGCTTGCGAGCAATGGTTTCGGTGTCCGAAGAAAAGAGATTGTCACAGGAATCAATCGAACGCTTCCTCAGCGGCACCGCTGAATCCAATGAGTTTGAGTGTGATGGACCTTTTGAAAGCAGTGCAGGGAGCCTCGTCAGGGACAACCATGAGAATCAAGTTTTTGGCGAAGAAGCTTTTGTCCGGGGCACACGTCCAAGACGGGACGTTCGGAGTCCTCGCTACTCCCCTCTATGTGGCGATGGCTCAGTAAATGACTTTTGCGAGGCAATCTTGGGCCAAGCTGTCCCGGGACTCCAATCTAGTTCACTCTAGTCAGTCCGCTGCCCAAGGATTAGCCTGTTTTGCTAGCCTACGGACTTAGGGCTTCCAAAAGGGATCGCCCCAAATCGCCGATTTTGCAAAAGTGTCCACATTGACGTGAAGCTGCTACGCCGAATCTAGCATCATGTTCCAGAGTGAATCTGTCGCCGTCATATCCAAGGAACGCGCGCAACACCGAATAAAGAGTAGACAATCTACAGAATAAATAGTAGAGTGTCTACACAATGAATCCCAAGCCGCCATCCCACGTAGATCTACTGCAAGGCACGCTCGATCTCCTTATCCTCCGCACGCTGCTGGCTGGGCCGGCTCACGGCCACGCAATCGCCAAGCACATCCAGCGGACTACGAAAGACCTACTGCAGGTGGAGACCGGCTCTTTGTATCCGGCGCTTCATCGTTTGGAAGCAAAAGATTGGTTGGCGGCTTCGTGGGAGCTCTCCGACAAAGGCAAACGGGCCAAGTACTACCGGCTCACAGCGCTCGGCAGGAAGCAGCTTGCCAACGAGCACTCCAAATGGCGGGCCTTTGCCCGCGCCATGAGCCTGATCTTGAATCCGCGAGACCAGGAGCTTTAAGCGATGTCCTTCATCCACAAATTGAGCCGGCTTGTTGGGCGTGACCGCAAAGACGCCGAGATCCGCGAGGAGCTTGAATTTCATCTGGAGGAAGAAGCCCAGGAGCGACAAGACAATGGGCTGGCAGCAGACGAAGCACGGTGGGCTGCGCGCCGCGAGCTAGGGAACGTGGGATTGTTGCAGGAGAATGTGCGCGCAGTTTGGATTTGGACTTCCTGGGAAAGGCTTCTCCAGGACCTTCGCTACGGTGTGCGGATGATTGTCGGAAACAAGGCATTCAGCGCTCTGGCGATTGTCTCGCTCGCGCTTGGTATCGGAGTCAACACCGCCCTTTACAGCTTCCTCGACTCTATCTTCCTGCGCTCGCTACCGGTCTCCGATCCGGATTCGTTGGTGATCCTCGAGTGGCACAGTCCGCCACGTTGGCAAGGAGGCGAGCGGCGCCCGTCTGTTCGTCATAGCATGAGTGGCACGTACTATAACGATTCCAATCTTGGGGACGTCGGCGGCATTTTCCCATACCCTGCCTATGAGCTGTTTCGGAAGAATGACGCGCTCTTCTCCAGCGTGTTTGCCTACCACCCTACACGCGGCTTGAACGTCCTCGTCAAAGCGCAGGCGGAGATCGTCAAAGGTGAATATGTATCCGGCGATTACTTCGGCGGACTCGGCATGTACCCTGCTGTTGGACGGATGATCCTGCCGAACGACGATGATGCCGGAGCGTCCCCTGTCGCCGTGGTCAGTTCAAAGTTCAGCAAGCGATATTTCGCCAGCGCCACCGATGCTGCCGGCCAGACCATTCTGATCAACAACATCCCTTGCACAGTAATAGGAGTTACTCCACCTGAATTCTTTGGTGTCGATCCTGCAGCCGCACCGGACATTTATCTTCCCATGCATGCAAGCGTGGCCATGGAAGCCCTTTCTCCTACCGGCGATCGGCCTGGGAGGTTCCTTGACCAGAACGACTACTGGATCCAGGTCACGGCGCGATTGCGTGCCGGCGTAACACGCGAGCAAGCGCAAGCTTCTCTCGCTCCGCAGTTTCATCAGTGGGTGGAGAGCACGGCAACGAACGAGCAGGAACGGCAAACTCTTCCAGCGTTGGTGGTCCAGGAAGGAGCAGGCGGAGTGGAAACCCTCCGTCGCCAGTATTCGCAGCCGCTGTTCTTTCTCATGGTGCTGGCTGGACTGATTCTGATGGTTGCGTGCGCTAACATCGCCAATCTGTTGTTGGCCCGGGCGGCTGCAAGAAGGAGCGAGATGGCCTTGCGACTGAGTCTGGGCGCTGGCCGGCTTCGTCTAGTGCGGCAACTTCTCACCGAGAGCGTCTTGCTGGCCTCGCTGGGAGGGGCCCTGGGGATATGGGTTGCCGTCTGGGGCATCAAGGCTTTGACTGCCATGCTGTCGAACGGCCAAACGGATTTCACCCTGCATGCGAATTTGAACTGGCACGTGCTGGGCGTGGCCGTGGCGCTTTCATTTCTCACCGGCATGCTGTTCGGCCTAGTTCCGGCCGTCGGCTCTACGCGTTTGAACATCACGCCGGCCCTGAGGAAGACTCCGGCCGGTGCTGCAGGTTCGCGAGTGCGTCCGGGCCTGAGCCGCATACTGGTGGTATCGCAGATCGCTTTCTCGCTGCTCATGCTGGTTGCAGCCGGACTCTTCGTGCGGACACTTGCGAACCTTCGCTCGGTCGAGCTTGGCTTCAATCGTGAGAACCTACTGCTGTTCGAGCTGGATGCCAGCAAGGCGGGCCACAAGGACCCCGAGATTTCCGTATTCTACAGCGAGCTGCTGCAACGGTTCAGAGCGGTTCCGGGCGTAGTCCAGGCAAGTCTCTCTCACGAGTCACTGATCGACGCTGGCTCCGGCCTCGACATTCATCTGCCCGGGGCTCCTGCTGACGAGGCCACTCGCTACCTGGCTGTCGGGCCCGGATTCTTCAAGACCATGCAGATTCCCATTCTGGCCGGGCGAGGAATTGAGCAGCGCGACCAGCCTGACTCCACAAAGGTGGCTGTTATTAGCGAATCGTTTGCCCGCATCAACTTTCCCAACCAGAATCCCATGGGCAGACACATCATTCTGGAACACGACAACCTCCGGCGCGACATGGAGATTGTGGGTGTAGCCCGGACGGCACACTACGGCAGGCTGCGGCATGGGATTCCGCCCGTCGTTTATATTCCATACAATCAGGGCTATCCGCCCCCTCGGGCGATCACTTATGAATTGCGCACTGCAGGGAATCCGCTCTCCTGTTTCAACACAGCCAGCAAGATCGTTCATGAAGCTGATGCTCGAGTGCCGGTTACCGGCGTGAAAACCCAGGTTGCGGCCATCGACCAGGCCCTCAGCCAGGAGATGACTTTTGCCAGGTTGTGCACAGGCTTTGCCGTCCTGGCCCTGGTGATCGCCTGCATCGGTCTGTATGGAACCGTGTCCTACAATGTCACTCGCCGAACCGCCGAGATCGGCATACGCATGGCGCTCGGGGCACAGCCTGGCGCGGTGATATGGATGATACTTCGTGAGGTCGTGATACTCGCCGCCGTCGGTCTGGCGATCGGCGTTCCCGTGGCGCTGAGTACTTCCCGGCTCATACAGTCATTCCTCTTTGGCATGACGCCCAACGATCCTCTAACCATTACGGTGGCCATCGTGATTCTTTTGAGTGCCGCATTGCTGGCGGCTTATCTTCCGGCACGAGAAGGCTCTCGAATCGATCCGATGATCGCCTTGCGCCACGACTAGGAAGTAATCGTGAGACGCAGTCTCGGTACTGCTTTGTATTTACGCACGAGAATCGAGCGAGTGAAGAAGATGTTGCGCGCTCGAGTATAGCGTTACACTCTCGTGACAGACACGGGCTGAGCGACACGACCCGACGTACCCAACGAATCTTGGGCATAAATGTGTCCTTCGCGATGACCGTCGCCGCGCTTCTGGATTCTCATTCTCTTACGGCTGTTGGTCGAGCTGAGCACACAAAACATGCTGCGAAAATAGAGCTGACCGTCACGGGGCGCTTCTGCTGTAAGGGGCCGCTCACATCGAAACCGCGTAGCTGCTCCGCCGTGCTGCAACAGGAGGCCTCACATCGGGCTTGTGTATTGGTTGCCGCCCTAATATCATTTCTCCAGTTAGGTTTTGCTGTGCGGAACGCGTACACATTCGATATGACGGCGCCGATCGACCGACGATATGACCGGGCGCAGGACCTGTGTTCCGCGCTACGGAACTCGCTTAGCATTAGCCTCCTTTTGTTGGGCCTACCGTTGGCCCCCGGCTGAGGCTTGCTCAAGCTCAATTTTGAGAGGCCACCAGCGGGGTAACCGCGAGGTGGCCTTTTTCGTTTTTGGCGACAAACTTGTGGACCATGGCAGCTAGCGTCCCCGCCAAACTAAGATAGGAAGATAGAAGGATAGCCATGCTGAACGATCCGTCGAAAAAGTACCAGCCATTCCCGACCATCTCGCTAAAGGACCGCCAATGGCCCGATCACAATATTACTAAGCCTCCCGTGTGGTGCAGCGTCGATTTGCGAGACGGCAACCAGGCCTTGATCGAGCCCATGGATTCGGCGCGCAAGAATCGGATGTTCGACCGTCTCGTCGCAGTTGGTTTCAGGGAGATCGAGGTCGGCTTCCCTTCCGCCTCCCAGACGGACTATGACTTCTGCAGGGAGCTAGTTGAGAACAAGCGAGTGCCTGAGGAGGTGACCGTACAGGTACTGGTACAGGCACGCGAAGAACTGATGCGGCGCACCTTCGATTCCCTGAGGGGTATCCATCGAGCGATCGTTCACGTTTACAACTCGACGTCGGCTGTCCAACGCCGGGTGGTCTTTGGCTTGGATAAGGGCGGCATCAA
>Ga0126381_100004585_pt1 | contig 15073 bp, 12 predicted proteins | sample PanSoiMetPlot_28_FD_96465 | JGI IMG/M metagenome (GOLD analysis project Ga0126381, IMG submission 96465) | Tropical forest soil microbial communities from Panama - MetaG Plot_28 | ecosystem: Environmental > Terrestrial > Soil > Tropical forest > Bulk soil | place: Panama | collected 2016-02-17
ACGATCATTCCCTACAAGGGCACCGCGGCGCTCACCACCGATCTCCTCGGCAACCACGTCGGCATCGGCTTCAACGTCATCGCGCCCGCCATGGGCAGCCTCAAGAGCGGTGGCCTGCGCATGCTCGCGGTCGCGGCGGACAGGCGCTCGAGCCTCTTTCCGGACGTGCCGACGGTGAGCGAAGCGGGCCTGCCGGGCTTCGAGGCGGTGTTGCATTACGGCCTGCTCGCGCCTGCCGGCACGCCCAGGGATATCGTCGCGCGCCTCAACAAGGAGCTGCGCGCGATCGTGGATTCGCCGGAGGTGCGCGAGCGCATCGCGGCCGAAGGCGGCGACCCGCTCGCCTCGAGCCCCGCCGAATATGCCGCCGACATCGACCGCGAGGAGGCCAAGTGGTCGGCGTTGATCAGGAAGCTGAACTTGAAGGTGGAGTGACTCGTCGTCTCCCATCGCCCTGCGTCTGGCGATTTGTGAGGCGGGCACGGCATTTCACTCCCTCGCCCCAATCGAACTCGGATGTATCCGAGTTCGACCACTATTGATTGGCCGAAGTCGGATATATCCGACTTCGGCGGGGGAGAAGGAGTGAGAGGCCGTGCACCCTAACCACGGCGGAATCTCTTCCGCTTGCTGGTTCTTACAGGAGGCTGTTGTTCGGCCCGCCCGCCTATTTCCCCGGCTTTTTGAAATATCGCAAATCGGGCGGCGGCTGGTCTTTCTTGGTGGGCATCAAAATCCCATCGGCGCCCAGCATGTAGGCCTCGTGGCCGATCTTGACGTGGTCGTTCTCCTCCGCACAGTTGACCTCGTGCCAGGACGGGTGCGGATCGCCAACGCGGCGATAGGCCTTGGTCATCGTCCACGGACGGGTGAGCGCATGGTCGATCACCGTGACCTCGTCGAAGGCGAGGTTGGGATCGGCCTTGTCTGCGTAGATGCGCTCCCGGACGATGGTCTGGTTGTCCCGGTGGAGCGGGAGGCCGCTGGTGTCGTAGGTGCGCGGACCCTTGAAGCCGCGCGTCTCGACCGCGAGCAGGTCGTAGCGGCCGCTGCCGGTGGTATCGATCCAGCGGCCGATGGAATAGCCCGAGAACGCGGGCTCGATCGTCTGCGGCCAGTCGCGTCCATCGGTGAAGATGCGGCGGCTGTCGTGGATGTGCTCGATCAGGATGTGGGTAGTGTCCGGCGTGACGATGAACTCCATCTCGCCATAGCCGAGCGTGATGCGGGGCATCCCGGGCGATTGGCACAGGTACGTCTGGTCGAGGCCCTGACCGCCTTCCTCCTGGTCCTTCACGTTAGCCTCGAATAGCGCCGCATATTCCGCAGTGAGCGGCGCGCCCTGGCCGGGCCCCCAGGGCCGCGTCGTATCGTAACGCATCGGGCCGCCGACCACCCGCCACTGACCCTTCAAGTCGGGATACTTCGCGTCATCCCAGGCCCGCGCATCAGCGAGCGTGGCGCATAGCGCCGACAACATCGCGACGCCGCCGAGGAAGCCTTGATACGATTTCATGATCTCCTCCCCCGCAGGACAGCAAAGCGGCCTCGATCGCGACCGAGGGCTCCTCCGATCAGTGGAAGCGATTGAATTTATCACGATGCAGCAGTGACGTCACCTCGAGAGCGCCCTCATCGATCGAGTTCCAAATTCCTGCCATGCCGTGTCGCCCCTGGATTGCTTCGTCGCTTACGCTCCTCGCAATGACGGTTCCGCGCGCTTTCTCGTCATTGCGAGGCCCCAACGGGTCCGCGCGAAGCGCGGCCCGATGACAAGCTCCGGGCCGAAGCAATCCAGGGCCACTGGTTCACGGTTTCCTTCTTTTGGCGGCACAACAATCCGAGCGCAGGCCATCCCCTTTCAGCAACATCTGAAACCGCATATGCTTTCCGGCAATCGGAGGGAGTAACGGTCATGGCTCGATCAATCGTCATCGGACTGTCAATGCTCGCGGGCGCCGCGCTCGGCGCCACGGCCGTCAATGAGCTCAGCGCGCAGGGCCGGCCGCCGGGCGCCTTCGCGGTCGTCGACGTGAGCGACATCACCGATCCGGAGGTGTTCAGCCGGCAGCTCTTGCCGAAGGAGACGGCGACGCTCGTTCCCTTTGGCGGGCAATACATCATCCGCACCGACGCCCTCACCGCAATCGACGGAACGCCGCCCAAGCGGCTCGTCGTCATCGCCTTCGCCAATCCGCAGACCGCAAAGGCCTGGGCGAGCTCTGCCGCCGAGAAGGAGATCGAGGCGCTCGGCAAGAAATCCACCAAGTCGCGGGTGTTCATCGCCGACGGCGCGATTCAGTAACTTCGTTTGCGGGCTGAGCCGTCATTGCGAGCGAAGCGAAGCAATCCAGAGCAGCTGGCGCAAGCGGCCCTGGATTGCTTCGGCCCGGAGCCTGTCATCGGGCCGCGCTTCGCGCGGACCCGTTTGTGCCTCGCAATGACGGATTGTCTCACCGGCCCTTGGCGCCGCTGATCTCGCGGGTGGTTTCCAGCACCAGGCGGCGGCCCTCGACGGATTCGAGCTGCAGGCGCGCCTCGACGGGCAGCATGCGGCCATCCTTGGCGCGATGCTGGAGCTCGCCTGCCCAGTTTCCCTCCTTCAGGAGCATCGCCCTGATCTTGTCGAAGGACCCGTCCATTCCTCTCGTGCCCAAAATCTCCTCAGGTTGCTTGCCCAACGCCTCGGCGCGGCTGTAGCCGTAAAGTTCCTCGCTGCCGCGGTTCCATTCGAGGATGCCGGCGTCAAAATCCCACACGAAGATCGGGTCGCGCGAGACCTCCACCAGTTGCTTCTGCTGGCGCAGCTGCCGCTCGCTCTCGCGCAGCGCCTCCTCGACCTGGCGGCGCTCGGTCACCTCCACGAAGGTGATCACTACGCCGTCGATCTTGTCGTCCATGGTGCGGTAGGGCCGCATGCGCACGTCATACCAGCGGCCGGTGCGGCTGCGAATTTCGCGCCGCACCGGGACAAGGTCCGTGATCACCGCGCGGGTATCCTTGACCAGATCGTCGTATTCGAGCTGATGGGCGAAATCGGTGATCGGCCGCCCTTCGTCGGCAGGCGTGATGCTGAACAGCTCGGTCACCCGGTCGGTGAAGCGCTTGATGCGCAGGCCGGAGTCGAGGAACAGCGTGCCGAAATCGGTGGCCGCCATCAGGTTCTGCAGATCGCTGTGGGCGCGCGAGACCGCTTCGAGCTTGAGCTTTAGCTCAGTGTTGAGCGTCTGCAGCTCCTCGTTGACCGACTGCAGCTCCTCCTTGGAGGTCTCGAGCTCCTCGGAGGTCGAGCGGTATTCCTCGTTGATCGACTGCAGCTCCTCGTTGGCGGCGCGCAGCTCCTCGTTGGCGGCCTCCGACTCCTCGCGCACCGTGCGCAGCCGCGCCTGGGTGAGCTCCAGCTCCTGGCTCAACCGCCGCACCGTCTCGTCGCTGGCCTGCCCGGCGCTCACCACGCCGTCGTCGACCGCCTCCCCCTCGATGAACAGTACCAGCGCGTAACGCGGCTCGCCCTCGACCCGCTCCTCCTTCAGGTCCGCGGCTTTGACCTGGACATGGACACGATGCGGCGCGCCATTGAAGCGCACCAGGATCGGCAGGCTGAGCGAGGCTGCGTCCTGCTCGAAAATCCGATGCAGCGCCGTGCGCAGCTCGAAGCGCAGCTCCGGCCGCGCCAAATCGACGACGTCACCGCTGAGCGGTCCTCCCGACGGCATCACGTAACGCCCCGCGGTGTCGGACAGGTGGATCACCCGATGGGTCTCGTCCACCAGGATGCTCGGCGGAGCGACCTTCTCGATCGCGCGGCGGTGGAGCGCCGCCTCGCTCAAGGCGGCGTCCGGCGTCAAGGCGTGTCCGAGCTGCGTCACGTGCTCGCGCAGCCGGATCGGCCCAAGCAGGCGCGGCAGCATGCGCGGCTTATCACCCGGGCGCGCGGTCGACTGGTAGATGCGGGTGTTGCGATCGAGCATGCGGAACAACCCGGGCGGGCTCTCGGCCGACTCCGAGGAGCCCACGACCAGGAAGCCGCCGGGGTTGAGCGCATATTGGAAAGTCGAGACCACCTGCTCCTGCAGCTCGCGGTCGAGATAGATGAGCACGTTGCGGCAGGAGATCAGGTCGACCCGGGAGAAGGGCGGGTCCTTGAGCAGATCGTGATTCGCGAACAATACGAGGTCACGCACTTCCTGGCGCACCCGGTAATGATCGCCCTCGCGCACGAAGAAGCGGCGCAGCCGATCCTCGTTCACGTCGGCCTCGATGGCCGCCGGGAAGCTTCCCTCCCGCGCGGTGGCGAGCGCGCGGGCATCGAGGTCGGAGCCAAACACCTGGATCGAAGGCCTGATGTCGTGGCGCGAGGCCTCCTCCAGGAGCAGGATGGCGATGGAATAAGCCTCCTCGCCGGTGGCGCAGCCCGACACCCAGACCCGGACCGTCTCACTCACTTCCTTGCCGTCGAAAATCTGCGGCGCCACACGCGCCTTAAGCGCCTCGAAGACATCGCGATCGCGAAAGAACGTGGTCACCGAGATGAGCAGATCGCCCAGCAGCGCCTGCGCCTCGTCCGGCTTCTCTCGCATGAACTCGTAGTAGTCCTTGAGCTGATCGCTCCGGGTGATCTGCATGCGCCGCGCGATCCGCCGCAGCACCGTCGAGCGCTTGTAACGCGAGAAGTCGTGCCCGGTGCGCACCCGCAAGTGGGCGAGGATGCGCCGCAACTGCTCCTCGTCGACGTCGTCTCCGACCGGCAGCGCCAGGCTCTCCTTGATGCGCACGAGTTCCACCAGCCGCGATGCAAGGCTGCGCACCGGAAGCACGAAATCGGCGACCCCGGTCGCGATGGCATTGCGCGGCATCGAGGAATATTCAGCTTCGGTCGGGTCCTGCACCATGATGATGCCGCCCGCCTCCTTGACCGCCTTGACGCCGACCGCGCCGTCCGCGCCCGCCCCGCTCAGGATCACCGCTATGCCGTCGCCATGCTCGGCAAGCGAGCGAAAGAACAGGTCGATCGGCGCCCTCTGGCCGCGCGGCTCATCGAATTTGACGGCGGAAATTTCGTGATCGCTGATCTGCAGCTGCCGGTCGGGTGGAATGACATAGACCCGGTTGGCCTCGAGCTTCTGCGTGCCTTCCACCTGCACGACCGGCATGCGGGTTCGCGCCGAGAGGATGCGGGAAAGCTCGCTGTGCACATGCGGATCGAGATGCACCACGACCACGAAGGCGCCGCCGGTCTCCTCCGGAAGCGCATCGAAGAGAACCTGCAGAGCCTGAATGCCGCCGGCGGATGCACCGATTCCAATGACGACCATTTTGTTGTTGTTGTTGGAATCGGAGGGGGGACCACCGCTCTGGTTCACGCGTCCGTTGTCGTTGTCCGCCATGACCGTCGCTCCCGAAATCCCCGTACCGGGAAGGATATCCGCGTGCACGCTCGCATTCCATGCCGGGAAGCGATTCGCCAGCATTTATTTTGGTCGCGTAGCGCGCTTTGGACACTGTGATCATGTGCAATCGAGGAACCAAGCGCGCCACCAGTCGTTGAGCTTGTGGGCTCGCCGTGGAGGCCAAATGCCCAACCGCGATATTCTGACAATCGGAACGTCGGCGGGGGGCGTCGAGGCCCTGTTGTTCTTGGCCGGCAAGATGCCGCGCGGCCTTGATGCGGCAATCTTCATCACCATCCATCTGTCAAGCCAATACCGTTCCGACCTCGATACAATCCTCACGCGAGCCGGACCGTTGCCGGTAGGCTTTGCGACCGATGGCGAGCCGATCGAGAAGGGGCGGATCTATCTGGCGCCACCCGCGCGGCACCTTCTGATCGAGAGGGATCGGGTCGCGCTCGGGGTTGGCCCGCGGGAAAACAATTCGCGCCCGTCGATCGACCCGATGATGCGCTCCGCCGCCGTGTGCTGCGGTGCGCGCGCCATCGGGGTCGTGCTGACCGGCGCGCTGGGCGATGGCGCCGCGGGCCTCTGGGCGCTCAAGCGCTGCGGCGGGATCGCGGTGGTGCAGGATCCCGAAGACGCCGCGTTTGCGGAAATGCCGCAGACTGCGCTGCGCCGGTCGAACGCCGATCGGGTCGTGCCGCTTGCGGAAATGCCGGCGCTTTTCCAGCAGCTGGTCAAGCATCCGGCCGCACCGCAGAGCCTTGTTCCCGAATACCTGAAATACGAGGTCGAGATCGCAAAGAGTGGACATTCGAGCATGAACGGCATGGATCGTATCGCCAAACGGTCCCCCCTCACCTGTCCGGACTGCCATGGCATCATGTGGGAAATCGATGAAACTGATGTCGTGCGTTACCGCTGCCACCTCGGTCACGCCTATACCGAGGACCTGATGGCGATAGCGCTTGACGAGAGCCTGCGCCGCTCGCTCGCCAGCGGCCTGCGCGCGATCGAGGAGCGTGTCGCGCTCGTGAAAGGCATGCACGCTCGGGCAAGCAGCCGAGGCCTGCGCACGCTGGCGCAGGACTGGGCGAGGAAGGCCGCCGAATTCGAGCAGGAGGCGCAGGACGTCCGCGACACGATGCGGCGCCTCGATGTGCTCGCGCAAAAGGTCCGCGACAAGGATACGCAGGCCGAAACGGCCGCCGAATAGCTCCTGCCGGGGCGCCCCGCGCGGCAATGCTCCGGCCGCCGCGCCTGAATTAATGAAACTGGGCCTGTTCGCCGCGCGTTCTTTTCTTTATAATATCAGCAAAGTGCGGGAGATCGGAGATGGCCGTTTATCATTTCAACCTTCGCGATGGCGGCGCCGGGATCGCGGACACCGAGGGCACCGAGTTGCCGAGCATCGATGCCGCCAAGGCTCATGCAACCGAGGTCGCCCGGGAGCTGATGAGGCGCAAGGAGCCCACGAAGCGGACTTGGCGGCTTGATGTGATCGATGGTGACGGCACCCCGATGTTCGAGCTGCCGTTCGCGAAGGTCGACCCGACGCTCGATCATCTGGCGCCCGATCTTCGGGAGCTGGTGGAGCGGCTGTCCGAGTCCAAGCGCAGCCTCTCGGAAACTATCTTCAGCTCGGAATCCCTGGTGCTCGGGATTCGCGCGGTAGACGCCAGACGGAAAGGGAAGCCCTATATCGCGGCGCGCCTCGGGCGGCGAGTCGATTCACTGAAGAGAGCGTTGGGGGGGTGATGGAGCCGGGGGCGGCTTTGTAAGCATGTTGTAGGCGTCTTGGGAGGCGCATCCCATGGACAGAACCCGGAATCGTTTGCTGGCCTGTCTCGGGCCGATGGATTTGGCGCTGCTCGCGCACCAATGGAGGCGCACGACTCTCGATCATGGCGCGGTGCTGCAGGAGCAGGACGCCCCGGTCGAGCATGTGTACTTCCCGCTGAGCGGAGCGGTTTCCCTGCTGGCGGTCATGCGGGGCGGCGAAGGGGTAGAAACGGCCATTGTCGGCCGCGAGGGCGCGGTCGGGCTGTTCGCCGATTTCGGTCCCTGGCGCGCCTGCGACCGCGCGGTCGTGCAGGCGCCCGGAATTGCGGACGTGGTTTCACTGCCGCAGCTGCGCTCTGCCGCGAATCAAAGCGAGGCCCTGCGGCGCACGTTGCTTCGCTACAAGGAAACAGTGTCGGCGCAGGCCCAGCAGGCGGCGGCCTGCAATGCGCTCCATTCGGTCGAGGAGCGCACTGCGCGCTGGCTGCTGCAGCTGTCCGACCGGATCGAGCACAACGAGCTGCCGGTCACCCAGGACACGCTCTCGCAGATGCTCGGCGTGCGCCGCACCACCGTGACGCTGGTCGCCCAGAAGCTCCAGCATGACGGCCTGATCCGCTATCGCCGCGGCCGCATCATCATCACCGACCGCGCCGCGCTGCAGGCGCTCGCCTGCGAATGCTACGCCACCAGCCGGCGCCGCACCGAGGCGCCGTTCGAGGAAGCCGACCTCCTCCGCACGTCGGCGTAGCAGCCGCCCGTCTGGCTGGCGAGCCCAACGCTCGCTAACTCACTTCTCCGCCTGGGCGCCCAGCGCCTGGATCGCCAATGCGGAAATGCGCGCCGGATCGGTCTCACCGGTGCGCGCAACATCGATGATCTTCTTGGCCACCAGTTCGCTCACGGGATCGTTCCGGTCGACAAGCCGCAAAGCCTTCAGCGCCTGCTCGTAGGCGTCGCCCAGGCGCGCGACTTCCTCCGGCCCGAAGACCGAATGCTGCAGAAGACGATAGATCGCCACAGAACTAACCCTTCGAACCACGAGGGCGGGAGCAATCCTGAGCGCCCCTCAGACCGCCGCCACGAGGGCTGTGGATATCTCTAAAGAGCAAAAGCGCATCGGTCTGTGCGCTGCCGCACCGACCGGTGAAATTTAAGGACGCATGGACGCCGGATTCTTTTCGCCCGCGGGTGAAATTCAGGAACCAAATGGGCGTCTCGAACTTGCCTTCATCGCGAGCGGGCGAGGGGAAAAGTCTTTTCCGGCCAAAGATGTTCCGGCCCGCACGGCGCACCGCACTGGTGCGCACGGGGAGAGGTCTTGCAGGCAGAGTTTCGATCAATTGACACAGGACGACATCGATCAGGACTGGATCAACCGGCGCGGCGAGCGGGATGCACGCCTATGCGCGCTTCGCCGTCAACCGCCGGGTGGCCGCAACTCATAAGCAACGCATGATCGACCATAAACTGCAATCATGGGGAGGGAGAGCGATGCCCGACGAGAAACGGACCGCCGATGAGATAATCAAGTTGATCCGCAGGCTGCGCTGGATCGGCCTCCAGGAGGAATCCGAGAAGGTGCGGCTGCGGCTTGCGCACCACGGCAGGCCACCTGCTGACAGGGTGTCGACCCCGCAAGATCCGGATTGAAGCGGGGCAGCGCAGAGCTGGAATTTTTTGCTCGGGAGTCGTCCAGGCGACCGACAGCAATGGCAAATCGTGCGCCGATTCGCTCGTCACGAAACGGATGAGAGCCGTGCCGAGCCAAGCCGACATCTTCGAGCGGGCCGCACAATGCGATCGGGAGAGCCGACAGGCTGGCGATCCGGAGCGCCGGAAGGTGCTCGCCCTGCTGCGCGAAATGTGGATCTCGGTCGCCAACGAAACCCCGTTCATGTCGCCCTCCGAGCTGAGCGAGCAGATTCGGGTCGTCGAGAGGATCCACCTCCTGGCGCTCGGATCCGCGAGCGGCGGCCCCGAGCCGGCCCACCCTGCTCACTTGTGAGCGGCTACGCGCCGGGCACCGACGAACCAATCAAACCGGCTTGCACTCCCGCGACGCTGCGCTCCGGGGCGATCGAAGGCGACTGCACGGCGGAGCGCAGCAGAGCCTTGCGTGCCTGCCACTCCGCGCCTGCGTCCATCTCCTCGATGAGTCGCACCTCGCCCGATGCCAGCGTGGCAATCGGCAGGCCATCCCGGTAGAGCAGGCGATTGCCGCTCAAGGCCGCAAGCTTCGGCCCCGGGGTCAGTATTCCGACCAGGTTGAGCGGATCGGCCGCCGAGAGCGAGATCAAGGTATCGGTGGCAGGCTTGCGCCGCATGGCGCGCAGCGCGGCCACCGCCTCGGGCAGCGCGAACTGCTCGCCCGCAAAGCCCGCAACGAAGCGGCCGCCGCGAATCTCGCCGCGCCCTTCGAGCCGCCGATAGACGCGCAGCAGGTCACGCCAGGGCGGCAGCCAATCGGCCTCGCGCTCGAGCACGCGCCAGAACACCACGCCATAGCGGGCAACCAGCGTTCGCGCCACATGCTCGGTGGCATCGCGATCGCTCCCGCCGGAAGGTGGCGCCATAGCGCGTTGAAGACGCGCGTAAACGCGCTGGTCGCGCGCAAGCGTCCACCGGCCCGCATCCTCCATCCCGAAATCCACGGTGCGGCGGCGGCGCCGCCCGGTCGCCGAAAGCTTGCGCTGCTCCGAAGGCACCAGCAGCGCCCGCAGGCCCGCAAAGCTGTCGGAGCGCACCAGGCCAAGCGCCACCAGCTCGGCCAAGGCCTCCTCGAGCTGCGAGCGCAGCAGGCCGGTGCCCTCCAGCAGGTCGTCGAAGAACGACGCGCCGTGCTGCGCGATGTGATCCGCCACCGCCTGCGCGCGTGGGCGCGGGGCTCCCGCCTCGCCCGCGCCCGAGATCGAGGCCCAGATCGGCAGATCGCGGCGCGTGAGCAGCGTGATGGGCGTCGTCCGCAGCGGTGCCGCCCTGCCCCCTCCGCCACCGGCGCGCTGCTGGCGCGGACGCAGCCGCGCCCAGGTCAAGTGGCCTGCGAGGCAACGGCGATCGAGCCAGGACGGTTTGTATCCGGCGAGCCGCAGCGGCAGGATCTCGCTCTCCCAGGCAGCGGCCGGCGCCTCGAAACCCTCCAATTGCCCGACGATCCGGTCGATGGCCAGCGGCCCTTCCATGCGCGTGTCCGCGGTGACGCGCTGCCAATCGACGAGGAAGCGCAGGTAGTCGCGCGCCGCCACCGGCTCGATCTCCACCTGCAGCCGCTTGACTGTGTACTGATGAATGCGGGCGAGCAGCCGGCGCTCGCACCATTCTTCGCCGCCGGCCGAAGGCGTGAAGCGGCCGCGCAGCGCAAAGCCTTCGGTTTCCAGAGCCGCAAGCGCCGCGGCAACCTGGTCGCGCGGGAGCGCAGGCGGCGCCGCAAGCGCCGCGAGCGTCATCGGTCCCAGGCCCTCGAGGCGGCCGCGCAGGATTTCCACCAGCGCGGAATCGGGCGTCCACTCGGCGTCGTATTCGGGAGGTGCCTTGACGGCGGGCTCGGCGGTTGCCGTCGGCCAGAGCGCGCGGAAATGCGGCAGCCGTTCGGCCGCGATCCACAGGCTGCCGTGCGGCAGGTCGAAGCGCGTGACCCGCTTCTGCGTCGCGAGCTCGCGCAGAAACTCGCGCCATTGCGGCCGCGCCTCGACCTCCTGCCCGCTCAGGAAGCCAAGCCACAAAAGCGCATCATGCAGCTCGTCGGCGTTGGTGGCATCGGGCCAGGCTTCGGCGCGCACGCGCTCGATCGCTTCCGCATCGAGCGCCCCGAGATCGGCCGCGGCTTCCGGCGCAAGCCAGCGCCGGCTCAGCACAGCCTGGGTGCGGCGTTCTTCGAGCGGCGCATCGTCCAGATAGGCATAGGGCCGCGCGGAGAGCACCTCTACTGCCAGCGGCGAAGGCTCGGTCAGCTCGCGAGTGACGACCTTGATGTCGCCCGCCTCGATCCGGCGGAGCAGCCGCTCCAGGCCGGCAAGGTCCATCGCTTCGGTTAGGCAATCGGCAATGGCCTGGCGCACCAGCGGATGGTCTGGAATCTCGCGCTCGCCAACCAGATTTTCCGCGCACGCGATCTGATCGGGAAACACCGCCGCGATCAGATCCTCGGCCGCCATGCGGGCGAGCTGGGGCGGCACCTTGCGGCCGCCCTGGAAACGCGGCAGCGCGAGCGCCACGCCGGCAACCCAGCGCCAGCGGGTGTTGAACATCGGAGCATCGAGCAGCGCCTGCACCAGCACCGTCCTGACGCTCGCGGAATTGAGATAGCGCGGCACGTCGTCGAGCGCGAAGCTGTGCGCCGAGGTGAGCGAGAGCACGATATTGTCCTCGGTCGCGGCCGCCTGCAGCTCGAAATTGAACTTGCGGCAGAACCGCTTGCGCAGCGCCAGGCCCCAGGCGCGGTTGATCCGGCTGCCGAAGGGCGAATGCACGACAAGCTGCATGCCGCCCGCTTCGTCGAAGAACCGCTCAAGCACGATCGTGCCCTGCGTTGGTAATTCTCCCAGCGCCGCATGGGCGGCGGCCAGATACTCGACCAGCTGCTCGGCCGCCGCTTGCCCGATGCCAACCTCCTCGGTCAGCCAGCGGATGGCGCCCTGCTGGCTCGGATCGCCGCGCAGACGAGCCGCGATCTCGGCACGCAGGCGCGAAACCGACGCGGAAAGCTCGTCGCTGCGGCCGGGCGCCTCGCCAAGCCAGAACGGGATCGTCGGCGCCATGCCGTGCGCGTCTTCCACCCGCACGACGCCGCGCTCGACCCGCATGATGCGGTAGCTCTTGTTGCCGAGCTGGAAAATGTCGCCGGCAAGGCTTTCGACCGCGAAATCCTCGTTCACGCTGCCGATGACCACGCTCTCGGGCTCGAGCAGCACCTGATAATCGGCGTTGTCCGGGATGGTCCCGCCGGAGGTCAGCGCGGTCAGGCGGGTACCGCGCCGGGAGCGCAGCAGGTGGTTGACGGCGTCGTGATGGATGAGCGCGCCGCGCCGGCCGCGGCGGGTGCTGAACCCGTCGGAGAGCATGCGCACCGTGGTGGAGAAATCGTCGCGGGTGAGCGCGCGGTAGGGCCAAGCGCGCCGCAGCCGCCGATAGAGCTCGTCCTCGCTCCATTCGCGCGACGCCACTTCGGCCACGATCTGCTGCGCGAGGACGTCGAGCGGCTCTTCCGGGATCGTGAGGCGGTCGAGCTCGCCGCGGCGCACGCTGTCGATGACCGCCGTGCATTCGACGAGCTCATCGCGCGAGAGCGGAAACAGCCGGCCTTTGGGGGTGCCCTCGATGGAATGGCCGGAGCGGCCCACGCGCTGCAGGAAGGCGGCGATCGAGCGCGGCGATCCGATCTGGCAGACGAGGTCGACATCCCCGATATCGATGCCGAGCTCGAGGGAGGCTGTTGCCACCAGGGCCTTTAGCTGCCCGCGCTTAAGTCGCTGCTCGGCGGAGAGCCGCTGCTCCTTGGCGAGGCTTCCGTGATGGGCCGCCACCTGCGCGGCGCCGATCCGCTCGGACAAGTGCCGGGTCACCCGCTCCGCGAGCCTGCGGGTATTGACGAAGATGAGCGTGGTGCGGTGCGCCTCGATCAGTTCCGCAAGCTGCCGGTAGATCTGCTCCCAGACCTCCGCCGCCATCACGGCTTCGAGCGGCGAGTCGGGAAGCGCCAGCGCGAGATCGCGCGCGCGGCGGTGGCCGACGTCGACGATCGTGCAGGGCGGCGCCTTTCTGCCGCTGCCGTTGCCAACCAGGAACCGCGCCACCTCCTCGATCGGCGTCTGCGTCGCGGAAAGTCCGATGCGCAACAGGCGATCGCCGCACAGCGCCGAAAGGCGTTCGAGCGAAACCGCGAGATGCGAGCCGCGCTTGTTCGGGGCCAGCGCATGAATCTCATCCACGATCACGCTGCGCGTGGTGGCGAGCATGCGCCGGCCGGACTCCGAGCCAAGCAGGATGTAGAGCGATTCCGGCGTGGTGACCACGATGTGCGGCGGCTTGCGGCGCATGCGGTCGCGGTCGCGTGCGGTCGTGTCGCCGGTGCGCACGCTGGTGCGGATCTCGACCTCGGGCAGGCCGCGGGCGGCAAGGTTCGCGCGGATGCCGGCGAGCGGCGCTTCCAGATTGCGCTCGATGTCGTTCGACAGCGCCTTGAGCGGCGAGACATAGACGACCTGCGTCTCGTCCGCGAGCGTGCCCGCAAGCCCCTGGCGAACGAGATCGTCGATCGCCGCCAGAAACGCCGCCAGCGTCTTGCCGGAGCCAGTTGGCGCCGCGATCAGCACATGCGCCCCCGCCTGGATGGCGGGCCATGCCTGCGCCTGGGCGGGCGTCGGCGCCGCGAAGTGGCTGTGGAACCAGTCCGCGATCGCCGGATGGAACAAGGAAGGATTCATGCTGTGCCCGAGCCGATCGCGGACCGCTGGGCAGCCGGTCACCGAGCGGCATCCGTTGTGAATAATGCCCGCACTCCCCCCGCCGCGGGCTCACCCGAATATGGGCCTTTTCCCCCTGGAATCAACGTGCTGTGCCGCGGCCCTTACCCGACCACAAAAGGTCAAAACCTCTCCTGTTTGCGCCGGTAGAAAGAGGGCCCGCCCGAAGCGAATCCGTTGTCTGCACCTGCGCACCCTGCGGTGGCTATCGCGACGCGCCGACGCGACTCCGGGACTTTGGCGGAGAAGTCCACATCAAAGCGCGCCGCCCGGCCTCGGTGATCCTGATCCGCTGCCTCGCCGGAGAGGCTCCGTTGCTTTGCTCTTGCGCGGGGTCCGCGGTCGCAAGCCCGGCATCGAGCAAATCCGTGACCACTGCACCGGTGAAGCCGTGCACGACCAGCAGCGCCTCGCTGCAGCCGCCCGGGCTGCTGGCGAGAAGGTCGAGGAGACGGTTAGCGCCCGGACTGCGCGCCGCCCCGCCGTTGCCCTTGGTTCCCGCAGGGCGCTTCTCTGTATGCTGATGTTCGGGACCGGACATAAAGTACTTCCCGCTGATGCGTTTTTCCGGGCGGAAAAACGTGCGGGCCGCAAAAACGTTCCCGGCGCGGCGCCCAGTGTTTCGCGATTCGTTGCGAACTCTCGCGGAAACAGCGAGCGGGAGCGGCGTTGTATGCTTATGACAGGCAAGCCGAACGAGACGCTCGATCCGCGGGCTGAGCAATGCCTGGAGCGAGCAACGGACTGTGACCGCCGAGCGGGAGCGGCGCAGGACCGCTCAGCCAAGGAGATCTTCATCGAGGCCGCCAATTCCTGGCGGGCTCTGGCCGCCGCCTTCTCGCAGCTGAAGAGCATCCGTTCGGCCGAGTTCAGACAAGATACACCGAGGTCGGCGACCTCGACCGTGCCCGGCTAACCCTCCGGCGAGTCCAGCACGCGGCGGATGAGCTGCCGGACCTGGCGGTTCGACATGAACAGGTCGTGATTGATGAGGCCCCACCCCTCCTGGGAGGCGTCGACGACGCGCAGCCCGAGCTGCTCGAGCTTCGCCTTTTCGGCGGAGCCGACCCGGGTCATGCCTCCCGCTATCCATCCCGACAGTTCGAGGGCGCGGTCGTTGGTGGCCGTGATCACCACGATCTTGCGGGCCAGCGCGCCGAGGTGACGGACCGAATTGGCGAAGACATCCATGTCGATGTCCGGCGCGGCAAAGACCACGGCGCCGATGCGCTCGGCCGCGAGATCGCCGTGCCGCGTATGGAGCTGGCGCAGCGCCTCCAGCGCCAGCATCGTGCCGATGCTGTGCGCCACGATATCGACGCGCCCGGCGGTCGGTCGCGCCATCAGCTCCTCGAGCGAGCGCTCCAGCGCGTCGCGCGACCACATGGCGCTGTCGCGGTCGTAGCCGTAGTCGAAGAGCTTGGCCCGCGAGGGCCA
>Ga0126381_100004586_pt1 | contig 15071 bp, 6 predicted proteins | sample PanSoiMetPlot_28_FD_96465 | JGI IMG/M metagenome (GOLD analysis project Ga0126381, IMG submission 96465) | Tropical forest soil microbial communities from Panama - MetaG Plot_28 | ecosystem: Environmental > Terrestrial > Soil > Tropical forest > Bulk soil | place: Panama | collected 2016-02-17
TCGGAATCCGCTTCTGGCAGCAAGCCCGCAAGCACCGGCAATTGTGCGGGCGCGACCACGGCCATAGCTTTGGGGCCAAGAGGCGCTTCGCCCCGCCCAATGTATTCCGAAAGGTATTCCGAAGCGCGAAAGGCCTGCGGATCGTGAACGATGAGGGTTCCAGCAGCTTCGTCAATGCCCACAACCGCCACCGCATGTGCGCCCGAGTCCCCCTCCAGGGTCATGATAAAGGCCATGCCGTTGTTAAGGAGTCGCCGAGCCGTGTCCGGAGTCGCGGGAAAGTAGCGAACGCAAAATCCGCGATTCTCAAGCCATTCGGCGGCCGCCCATTCCGGGGTTCCTCCGAAAGTAATCTCCGAGGCCATTACATCGGGATCTATGTGCGTGCCCATAGCTTCGAGCGCGGAAGCAACGCTCGTGGGCAGGCATGCGTCGTGTTTTTGAATGCCACAACGGAACGGCAGACGGATGCGGTCTCCGTTAGGATTTCGACGAAGATTCTTCAAGACTGCGCGATGGAACGGAGAGCGGGCTTCCTGTGCCCAGCGCTCCATGGCGTTGTGGTCGTCATCCTGCTGAGCGATGTCGAGCCAGACTCGAGCTAGTAGAGCGCGGGTTTCGCGGTCAGCCAGGGGCACCAGAGACGCGAGATTCGAGGCCAGTGCGCGTGCGCGATTCACACTGCGACGACGTTCGTCCTCTTCGGACGTCTCGGCGAGCGCGCAAAGGTGCCAGCAGGCCCCGCACGCGACCTCGAAGGACTGGCAGCTCTCGGCGGCTGCGGACAATCGATCGGCGGCTTCCCGCACCCGGCGCAGATTTAACAGACTCTGACCGAGGCTATGCGCAGCGTATGGCGCTCCCGGGTTGATCTCCCAAGCGCGTTCGGCGGAGCGCAGAGCGTCATCCCAGCGATCTTCCAAACCGAATATGTCTGCTTGGCAAGAGAGCACCCAACAGTCGTTGGGCTTGTAAAATGAGGCTCGCTCGATCGAGCGGTGGGCCGCGGTAAAGTCGCGAACCGAGGCCCACACTAGGGCGCGCGAGGCCAGCCAGTCTGCCTGGGTGCGGCTGTCGGCACCGGGCAGCTCGGGAGTTGATTCCGATTCTCGCAGTTGCTCGAAGAGCTTTGATCCGCGTAGGCGCACGTGTGACGCGAAATACAGAACCCGCGGCTCGGCAGGGTATCGGTCGAGAGCGGCGCGCAGCAGCCAACGCGAGAGGCGCCGGCCACCGAGGCGTGCGGCAAGTCTGCCGCCTAAAATTAACTCGTCACAGGAAAGATCATCCACGCGACGCGCAGGGTTCCAATAATCCGCACTCTGGTGGAACGCCTCGAGAAAGCGATTGGTGTCGTATAGACGCTGTAAAGCTGCGAATGAGGTCATGGATATTAGGTCGAGCGATTCCAACCGGCTAGGCTGCATCCAAGCGTTAAGCTGAAATTGTCAACTGGGCGATTGGTCTAGAGCTGCGCAGATTCATCCAAGCAATGCGCAGTCCCGGGCGGGGTAGGCACAAGCTACTACGATACACAAACTGGTGGCTTCGTTGTAGAGAAGTAATCTGTGACGTGCTCCCTTGGCTAAAGCCAGGGGTTTCTCAAGTCTACGGCGATATTACTGCGCCGCTGTTAGCGACTGAAGGCTCAGTCCGAGCCTTAGTACTTCCATAGCCGATGCGTGGGCTCGTGTGGTCTTCAATCCCGGTCTGGCCAGTAACCAGTGGGATGGAAAAGAGCATTGGCTTGGCTGCTGATGTTTCCGTTAACGAGGCGGAGTGCCTGAAGTGAAGCGGCGAAGTAAGCTTAGGCCTCGCTCCAGACCATCGCGGGCTTCCCTCAGGCCGAAAGCGATGGCAAAAACCAAATAGAGAACCCCATACGGTACGAGCACGAAGAGCGCAACAAGAATCGGGGAGCGAGCGGGCAAGAGATGGTGAATCCCCACGCCGGCTGCGGCGGCGAGCAAAGCGGCCACCCAGAGTTTGACAAGGTAGGCTGGGGGTGCTCCGGAATGCCCGATCCTCCGGTTCAGCGTGCGTCGCAGCAGAACGAATTCGAGCCAGGAGGCGATTCCGGCTGAGATGGTCAATCCGGCGACTCCCCAGCGGGCTTCGATTCCCAGCCGTGGGGGCAGTGGCACAGCGAAGAGGTAGCCTAGAATCGTGGTCAGCACGACGCGCACAAGGGCATACCGAAGCGGGGTGTGCGTATCTCTGAGTGCGTAGTAGGTCGACGCGTACAACCGACCAAACGTCGAGGCCACCAGGCCGACACTAGCACCAGCAAGAATTCCCCATACGTACATCGTGTCGCCGCGCTGGAATCGCCCCGACTGGTAGATGGCGCCGACGACCACGTCGCCGAGGACCAGAAACGCGGCGACCGAGGGTACGACAAAGAAGGCAATCTGCCGCAAACCGGAATTGAGCCGCGCGCGCAACGTTTCTGCGACCGCAAGTTCTCCGCCAACGGCTCCCGACATCAGGGGCAATTCCGCGGCGGAAATGGACATCCCGAACAAACTCACGGGAAGGGTGTAGAGTGTCTGGGCATAGGAAAGCGCGGCGACCGCGCCGGTGGGCAGAAGGCTTGCGAGCAGGGCGTCAATGTATGCGCTGATTTGCAAGACGCCGCGCCCGATGAACGCGGGAAGGAAATTTCGCACTATGATGGACACGTTTCCCTTAGGATCGGCGAGAGAGAGTTTCAGGCCTTGCAGCAGACGCAGGACGACCGGCAATTGCACGCCTACCTGTAACGCGCTGCCGACCACTGATCCCCAGGCCAGGATGACCGCCAGCTGGTTCTGCATGTGGTTGCGGCCGAAACCCCACAGGGTAGTGATCATGACCGTGTTCCAGATCACCGGCGCGACGTAGGGAAGAAAAAAGCGCCGATGGCTGTTGAGAATGCCGAGACACCAGGCGGAGAAGACCAACAAGCCCGCGCCGGGGAAAAGAATGCGCACAACGCGAATAGTCAACTCACGCTTTTCCCCAGAAAAACCGGGTGCGATGACGTCGATGAGGAACGGAGTTGTCAGCACGCCGAGGAGGACGATAAAAGAAGTGGTCAATCCCAAAAGTGCCGCGACTGCGCCGGCCGTACGACGCGCTTCTCGATCGTCTCCCTTGGCGACCAGGCTTGCGTAAACCGGAATGAAAGAAGCGGAGAGAACGCCTTCGCCGAATAGATTTTGCAGAAGATTGGGAATGCGGAAAGCCGCGCGGAATGCGTCCGCGGCAGCGGAATTGCCGAAGTAGTGTGCGAAAACGCGATCGCGGACGAGTCCGAAGATTCGGCTTAGGAAGATTCCCCCCGCCACAAGAAAGGCGAAGCGGGCGGCGGGCTCGCGATGTGTACTGGTCGGTTTAGAGCGAGTCACGGTCGACGGGAACCGAGTATCCGGCGTGAGTTGAACCCTGTTCTTCACCGTTCGGGAACGAGTAAACCGGTGAGACTCCTCGGCAGGGGATCAACGATTTTAATCAGGACATTGTCGAAATCGTTGGCCCTGAACTTGGCATCAGATGATCCCGAGACTTTGAGGATGCCCACTGGTGCGTCTGACAGCGTGTTGTTAACAACATCGTTGTCGTTCCCCTGGACGAAGATCAGGGCTTCGTTTGCGGTTGCGACTATGTTGTTCAGTACTTTGCTTCCGTTTCCTTCGATCCTGATTCCGTCAAACACCGAGGAATTGGAGACGCGATTCTTTAGGATAGTCTCGTTGTTCCCGTCCGCGAAGATTCCCACCTGCGAGATCGAGACGGTATTGTCCCTGACCGCGACCCCGTCACTCTCGGCAACCAGGATATTCGTCGCTACGGCTTGGCAGGTGTTCGAATCAACACAGGGAGACCATATCATGTTCACCACCGTGTTCTCGACGATCCTTCCCGCGGCGCCGAAGCCGATCTGAATGCCATTTTGCGCGGCTCCGGTTGTCGGACCGGAACCAGTAACGACGTTTTCGTGGACCGAAACAAAGGTTCCGGTTTCGTTTGCGGTGATGCCGTTTTTCTGGAAGTCGTGGATTTTGCAGTTCACAATCTCCACTCGGGAACTGCCACCTGTTCCACTCTCGACCAATATTCCGGTGCCACTCTGACAACCATTAAGCCCCGCTCCGAGCTTCATATTGGTAACGACGACGCTGTCGATTTTGCCCGAGGAGTTCTGATAGTAGATTCCTTCTACTCGGGGAGCGCATTGATTAATCGAATTGTTGATTCCATCGATGGTTATGCCAGTGATGGAAACGGGGTTTGCCCCGGCAACCAAAATGCCTGCGGCAATTGGCGCGCCTAAAGCCAGTGTCATTGCATTTTGCGTGAATGACGGGGGAACAAAGAGGACTCCCGAGTCTCCGTTGAGATTGAGCGGTTTGTTTATAGTAAGCTGCGGCTCGGAATACAATCCCGGGCAAACGTGAACGGAATCTCCCGGAGCAGCCTGGTCAATGGCCGCTTGAATTTCGGAGAAGGTCGCACCGGGACAGGTGCTTTGATCCGTGCCCACCACGAGTGTTCGAGAGGCGCGTACCTCGGAAGGAAGCGCTAGCATCGACACCACGAGGCAGAGGAACGAAGCGAGACCTTCTCGGCTAAAACGCATGCTTCACTACCTTTCTGGTGCTTTTCGGGGAGGGTCTCTCATCTTAGTCGAGCTCCTGGTCAGTGCCAAGCACCGTCCAGATTCATCGACCCTGACCGTACAATAAACAATGCGATAACTATATATAAGGTAGTAATCGTCGAGGCATGGCCATTCGTTTAAGGACTGATGCGGGAAATAACCAAAGGTGTCGCGATTCCCATCGTCCGGAAACGTGCGACCGTCTGACCTCGGCTATGGAATACGCTGGTTTCGGAAAGACGTCAAAAGACCATTAACTGATACGGTTAAGTACCATCTCTTTTTCCCCCACTGGCACTCATCATGGAAATGTTCAACGGGAGATTGGCATCCCATCGAAGTGGCGTGCAACCCGTTGTGAGAGGTGGACGGTGGACCCATTGGATTCGATTTGGCTTGGCATGAAGCTCGGGGTTGCAATGATTGGGATGGTGATGATGCTCTCCCTGTGGCGTGGGAGATGGCGCAGTAAAAGTGCGAAGGAGCAAAAGGACAAGTAAGCCATGCGGCGCGATCGGAGCAGCACCGAGTAAGATGGTGTTTAGTTCTTATTCGCTGCGTCTAATCGTCGCTGCTCCTGCGAAACTCACGTGTAGATTGGTGTTTGCGGTGGGTTCGGAGGGGAGTCGACTCCGTCCGATGTCGTTGACTTGCACCTGATTCGCGACCTAATATTGCGCCACCATAGCGGATTCCAAGTCGCTTATACTCCTTGCGGGCTGGCCATGAAGTTTGCGTTGAGACTCGCTTTTCTTCTCTCTCCTGTCATTGCCGCGTTCTCGAAGCAACTGCCCGAGGAGTGCAAACCTCCGGCGAGCCTCGAGCAAGCCCTCCGCGATGAACCTCCCGCAAAGGTTTTTGGTCAGATCGGCACCTGGTTTGAACAGCACGCTAATGAAAGCTGCGCGCTGGCGGCCTTTCAAAAGGCTGCGCAACTCAAACCGCAGTCTGGCCAAGCCCATTACATGTTGGGCGCGGCGCTCTTTCGCGCGCAACAACTGTCGGCTGCGGGTCAAGAATTCCGGCTCGCATTGAAGTACAAACCCGACATGGCGATGGCCCACAGTTCACTGGGTTCCGTGTTGATGGATCTCGGGAAGCCCAAGGAAGCGGAGGCCGAATTTCAGGAGGCCTTTCGGTTGGACCCCCAACTGGTGGGTGCGCTCGTAGGCCTCGGCATGCTTCGAGCCAATCAGGGCGACAATCAACAGGCAGAGAAACTCCTTCGACAAGCCATTGAACGTAATCCCAAGGAGGAAAAGGCGCACCTCAATCTTGGGCTGGTTCTCGCGAAACAGCAGAAGTTCGCCGAAGCAGAAGCGCAGGTGGACCAGGCGGTGAGGCTTGCTCCCCAGGACGCCGCGGCTCTCGCGGCAGCCGGACGGGTCAAAGCTCGCCTCGGCAATACCACAGAAGGCGTTGCGCTCGTGCACAAGGCGGTCGCTCTCGCGCCGGCCTCCGCGATGCTTCATCTCGACTTGGGAATCGTTCTGGCGGAAAGCTTCGACTTTCGACAGGCCTTGGCCGAGAACAACGAGGCTGTTCGGCTGGCTCCAAGGTCCGCGTTGGCTCATCTCAATCGAGGCAGCGTCCTGCTCGATCTCGGCGGGAATGCGGACGCCAAACCCGACCTCGAACTGGCCCGTCAGCTCGCTCCACAAATGCCGGAGCCTTACTATTTCTTGGCCGTCATCGAGAAGCAAGCGGGCAATTTCGATCAGGCTGCCGCCCTGCTGAAGAACGTGGTCACGCGCGAACCCGGCAACAGCATGGCGTGGAATATGCTCGGACAGTGTCTCGAGCGCGAGTCCGAGATCGAGGGAGCCATGGCCTCGTGGCGACAGGCACTGGCAATAGACCCCGACAATACGCAAGCACTCTGGGGCCTCGCAAAAGCCCTCAAACCCGCGGATCCGCAAGAGGCCGCGCGCCTCATGGCGCGCTACCGCGAGGTACAGAACAATCGGCGCATCACCGACCAGGCTGGCGTTCTCGCAAATGATGCGCTGGCCGCTGGCGCCGCGCATGACTGGCCCGAAGCGATTCGTCAATTTCAAGAAGCGATTGAGTTGTGCGGCGACTGCGCCATCAAAGCGGATTTGCACAAGAAACTTGGCCTTACCGAATGCCGGATGGGGGACCTCGACACGGGCGAAAAAGAACTTCGCTTGGCGCAAACGTTGAAGCCGTCGGACCCGGACATCGAAAGAGTGCTCAAGCGCATCGCGACCGTGCGCGCAAGGCAAAAGTAGCCACTGCCTGGCACTCTCGTCTCCGGCGCACCATTCCCGGTGGTCAATGTTTTTCGACAGGCTCCTTGGCTAGGACATTGGCGCAATTCGCGGCAAGGATGAACGCCGCCGCGGTATCGACAACATATTCGTTCTCGTACCAGAGGAACGGCCAATCATTCGTCAATTCCGGGAGGTCCGGCTGGACAACGGTAACACCGGGAATCACACCGCCGGGAATGAACGTGTAGTCGGCGCGATTGTTGCCGTAAGCGATCAGTTTGGATCGCGCGCCAAGGCCGGACACGTAGGACACATTCGAGACCGGGTGGACGCCAAGCACATAGTCCAAACCACGGGGAGTGTATTCCCTGCCCACAATCTCGGGGAAGGTCTGATGCAGAAAGTACATTTGCGAAGCGAAACCAGCGGCGAGGCCGGAGCCGCCCCAAGTCCCCATGGCCATCGGAACTCCATAAGGGTTCTTTGCTAGATTGTCGTCGAGGCTCTTCTTATACGAAACAACCATAGACCGTACCGCGGTCTTGAATTCGCCCTTCATGTACGGAATGCCGCGAACCGCCGTGCCCCCCAAGAACATAAAGCGCTCTTGGATAGCGGGAAGAAGTTCCATCAGGCGCTTTTGGTAGATTTCTCGGCCCTTGGTGGCAATCAGCAATTCGACCGCGGCTTTGGTCTCTTCGATAGCGAGGTCGCCTCCTGCGGTATTGAAAGAGCGAAAGATCACCGGAGCGTGTTTGTGCTCGTCGTCCCAAATCCTCTCGGCGGTCTCGAGACATTCCACGGCCATCTTGTCGTTGAATCCGTGTAGCACACGACTCGCGGCAGCCAGCGCGGAAGCCGCATCGTAATTGAGCGGTGTGGTGTGCGCGGTGAAAGCCCAACGATCGTCAGGCACGCCCGAGTACGTCCCGTCTGACTGCTTCCCTGACATCTTCTCGGAATAGATTTTCCCGTCGGTTTTGGATTGAGCGTCTCCCAAGTGCGTATATTCTTCGAGCGTTGGTTCGATCACTCCCGGAATCGCGTGGCCAAAGGCATGGCACTGGGCAAGCAGGAAAACCACGCCGTGAACTATCTGCTGGATGGCATCCGGCACGCCGTCCGGCTTACGAATCTCGACGTAACTCGCATCCTCGTCGACCGTGGTATCGTCCCAATCCAAGCCGAAGTTTTCCCAAGCCAGAACCAGGTCGGTGATGACTCGTGTGTGAGTCTGCGTACGCAGGTCGAAGTCTCCGGCGTCGAACCACCCGCCAACGTTGATTCCCAAAATGTGCTCTCCGGGCGCAAAAGGTGAGTCCGTCGTCGGTCCTTGGGAGTAGCCGTCGAAATGGGTGTAGTTGACCGGCGCCTGACGGGCATCGTCGAGGTGCGCGGCGCCGTGCCAGATCCGATAGCCCTCGCGAACCTTCACGTGATCCATTTGCTCGGCAAGAAAGGTGTCAAGAGTGGTGTGCCAAATTCCGGCGTAGACGTCGCTCGCGATGCGCAGGGGCCCGGCGGTGTGGCCCGCATATTCAATGGAGTAGATGCCGGGATCGTCGACCGACGAGAAATCGAAAAGCGCGTATTGATAGCGGAGCCATTTGCCCCACGGCTTTACCTCGCCCCGGAAGACCTCTTTGTAGGTACCGTCCGCGGCAAGCTTCAGTACCCTAGCGGTGGTTGGTGATGGGTATTGTGGGTCAAGTTCGAGCACTGCGACTTTCTTGCGGCCAGGGGTGTAGCCGACCTGGTTGTAACCGACAACGGGGGGACGCGTCCAGCCCGGGGCTACCTTGAGTTGAATGTGCCAGACAATAACCTCGCCGGTTTTTTCCGAAGGCAGCAGGCTGCGCACGACGAACCATCCGTTGGGGGCCAGATTGCGCCCATCGAATAGCATCAACGGAGCGCCCTCCGATGTAATACCTACTCGGGTTGCCGGATCTTCGGGTGAAAGAACGATGTCGTGGCCATTTCCCAGAGCGGCTGGCTCGAGGGTGCCCTCAGCCGCTTTAATCATCGGCCCTCCCGGATGACGAGGGAACATGCCCGGGGAAACATCGAGAATATAGGACTTCCCAAAAAAGGCGGTAGGAAGGAACTCGAGATTGAATCCCGCCTTTCCCGAGAGCGCAGTCGGAAGGGGGCGGTCTAACAGCACGGCCACGCGAATCCCGCCTGGTTCGGGCCGCACGTCGACTTGATAGTTGAAACCCCGGTCAGGGTAGGACAAAGACGCGATCAGTTCATTGGGCAACGAGCCCCGCTTGCGTTCCTTAAACTGAGGGATCGCATCCCACTGTGCGGGAGTGGCGGAAAGCCGCACGTCGCCATTGGTGGCTATCCGCTGGTCGTGGAGGATAATCTCGAGCCCGCTCATCTTTTGGTCGCCGAACACCGGGTGATAAGAGTTGTGAAACAGAAAAATGCTCAAGCCATGAGTTTCCAGAGCGTCCTGCGGCGTCAATCGTAGTTCCGATGAAGTGTCATTGGCGTGGGTGATACACGCCAGGGAAAGAATAGTCGCCACGACATACGGCGTACATCGAAAGATGGCCCTTTTCAAGAGTCCTCCTTTCAAGGAAAAGCGGCTGTTTCGCTTACCTTGCGAATAATTTCAGCTCGATGGAATTACCCATGATTCTGTAACCGGCATCGGCAGGATGAAGATGGTCGCCGCTGTCCGCTTCGGCAGACAGGTTTGAGGGATGGTTCGGATCGCGTGTCACGGCGTCGAAATCAATCACTACGTCGAACCAGCCGCTGGTCCTGATCCACCCGTTCACCGCTTGACGGGCCCGTTCGGCTTCGGGAGTCGCGTAGAAGGATCCACCAAACGGCGTGAGGGTCGCCCCGTAGACGCGGATGGATTGAGAATGGGCGCGAACGATAATCTGCCGGTAAGCGCTGGTAATGTCCTTTGCCACGGAATCGAGGTCGCAAGGGCTCTTGCACGTGCCAATGTCATTTATGCCTTCGAAGACCACGAGCCAACGAACGCTGGTTTGTGTCAGCACGTCGCGACCTAACCGTGATAAGGCGTTTGGCCCGAGGCCGTCGCGGAGGAGTCGGTTGCCTCCAATCCCTTCATTGAGGACGCCAACGTTTGTCGTGTTCTTGTTGGTGTAGAGATGTCGAGCGAGCTCATCGGGCCAGCGGCCATTGCCGTTTGTCGTCGAGTTTTTGCCATCGGTAATGGAGTCCCCCAGTATTACGACCGCGGCGGACGAATGCGGACCGGCGACATCAATTCCGTTCAGGAAATACCAATGATCGGCGGTTTCGGCCGAAGGCAGCGCGAGGGCTCGGACGGCATCGCCCGAAGTGAAATAGGAAGTGGCCCGCGAGCCGGAGTGTGTTGTGACACCGTCGGGCGCGGTGGGCGTGTGGATGGTTACCGCCAGATCGGAAAGAGGCGACAAGTCGAACTCCAGCGGGTCAGAGTAGACGAGCGCTCCGGCCGGAACCGTGACCGACGATTCTTCGTTAAACGTGAGTGGTTTATCCGTTCCGGCCCTGATGGCGCTGCCCCCGGCGGCCTTCGCAACCTCGGCCGAGGATAGGGTCAAAGCGTTTTTTCCGAAGGCATTTGAAAACCGCACGCGAATTTTCCGTCCACCGATGGAAACGTGAACGATCTGCCGCAGTGTGACGTCCGCAAATCCCGGCGCCGGAGGCTCAGAGCTCGCATCTGCGAGTTGCGGGGAACAGGCCCACGTGCCCACCCAGTGTTCGGCCTCTGGACCGCGGGCGGAGGCGCCCCACCCTGAGGAAATAAACGCCGGGACGACGAGCAACAACCATGCGAGAGCAGCCGACGTCCTTCTCACGAAAACACCTCCTGTTTGCTCGCTTCGAAGTCGGCTGGCGTCTTTCGAGCAAGAACGTGTTTACGTCAACGGCAGACCGCTCCCAGCTTGGACAACCAATCCGTAGAATCCCTGGGCATGGCCAGATGCCTGGCACGCATCATTTGCTCCAAAAAGGTTCCGTTCCAATGATCTCGAGAGTCCGGATGCAGCGCATAAGCAGGATCGCTTTCCGCCTGGGCAAGAGTAACCAGAGTAAAGCCGCGCTCGTTGAGCAACCGAAGCAACTCGGGAAGCATGACGGCTTCGATGCTGCCGATATGCAGCAGCATGACGTGCTTGATGTCGCGTCCGAAGAGCTCGACGGAGGCCGCTCTGCCCTCCTCCAGGGATTTCGCTGCCCCGTCCAGATAACTCTGTTTGAGCTGCTCTAGGCCTTGCTGGTCGTTTTTCGCGATGCAGCGGGCGTACGGAACGCTGTAGGCGTAATCCCCAAAACTCAAGGTAACTTCGGCCACCCGGTATCCATGCTCTGCAAGGAACGCTTCGAGCGCGCGGTGCTTTTCGAGGTTGTCTCCCTCGTCGAGGAATGGAAAGCGCAACCAGTGCCAATCTTCGCTGCCCATGTATTGTTTCAGAACCGGTTCGTCGGCCATCAGGTCCTGTTCGAAACGCTCAGCGGAATTGCTGCCGAGGTTGGTATGCGAAAATGTGTGATTTCCCAAAGGAAATTGGGCAGCGCGCCAGGCTTTGAGCACCTCGACGCTGGCAGGCTCTTGCTCGAGCCCTTTGGCGTTGACGAAGCCGTAGCTTGGTGGGGCATGCGCGGCTTCGAGAGAGCGAATCACGCTCGTCGCGATATCCAGGCGAGTCATGCCGACCGGCAGCGGCCCATGCACCGGCAAATCGTCGAAGGTCAAGGCCACTTCCCTCGGACTGCCCGGAATCTCCGTGATGCCGGGCCCCTTGATATAGCGGCTCGCGAAGGTGAGGAACGTCGGCCAATTCGGTCCCGTCGAGTGACCACCGCTGTGCTGGCGAAACGCGATCTCGCCGTCGATCAGGGCGGTTCCGATCGGCGGAAACTGCGTCGTGCCCAAATCCTTCTTGCCCAAAAGCTTGTAGACCGGCCCGGCACCGAGTGCTCCCAAAAACATGCCTCTGGCGTCGACCCAGCCGCCTTCGACTTGTTGCGAACCGCTGCTGATGAACACCGGCCGCGGGGCACACAAGGCGATAAGTTCGTGAGCGTCCACCGGCAGGTCGTCTACCGTTAAGGGGCCCGCGTACTTAAGGAAGTTACCCGCCATCCAGTGGTACTCTGCGGAGGAAGCAATATTCTCCACTTGCTCGCCGAAGTTGCGACGCAGAATCTTGGCGCCGCCCGCGCCGGAAGAGCCGATGAAGCCGATGGCCAGACGCGAGTCATAAGCCATCGCGACCAGCGCTGCTTTTCCATAGCGGGAAAGTCCTTCAATGGCAACCTGGCGGGCATCGACGGCTTTGTCGGTCTCGAAATAGTCGAGCGCGCGGCTCGCGCCCCAGGCCCAAGCCCGCAAGGCTCCCCAGTCATCCAACTTGCGCGGCTGGCCCTTGTTGACCAAACCGATGACGCCCTCTGTCAGGCCGGCGCCATTGTCGGCCTGGACCGAAGTTGGTATGAGCGTCGCGTACCCCCACCCCATCGCCACCAGTTGTTGCTGCCAGCTGGGGCCGGTGCCTGCGAGCTCGGCGCGCTGTGCCTCCGACAGACGTTTTTTCAAAGCCTCCAAGACTTCCGGACTCAACCCAAATTCCATCACGACCGGCACGGGACCGCCGGCCTTCTCGGGCGTCGTCAGCGTCAATTGAATATCCACATGAATGAGCGGGTAGGAGGAATTGTCGACGTGACCGAGCAACTTTTTGGTGATGACCGGCCGACCGTTTTGCTCCTCCGTTGTTATGCTGACAACCTCCCACTTCACTTTTGGAGTGTCTTTCGGCACTCGGCCGTAGATCTCGCGGTCAAAATTCTCGACGATCTCCGGACGTCTTTGATTCCACCAAACCTCCGCGGTCCTGACCTTCTCTCCGCTCTCGAGGACCAGCGAATCCGGTAAATTCAAATTGGGTGAGACTTTAGATTCATCAAAATTAGCGGCATGCGGAGATTGTGGGTTCCCGTCAGGGCCTTGACGAAGCGAAGCGATGTCGAGCAACTCCAACAATCGCTGGTGGTCCTGCTCGGCGGTCAGATGTACCGGTGGTGGATGGTCACCGCGCGAGGAACCTAGGGCCAGGGCTAGCAAGAGCAGGCAGGATAACCACCGAGTCGACCGCAAGATCACCATGGACCTTCTCCGTGAGCCGCGCCGATTGTATAACAGATCCTACGTTAACGTTACCGGACCTCAAAACCGCGCCTTTTTTCGCTCCCCGTCCTCTAGACTGCCGAGTTGTCGACCCACCTCCATCGAGACGGCTCTCAGGGAAGGACATGGTAGCTTTCTCTCGGCCCCAGATAACTCGGCTTCACGCCACCAAGGTCAACGACCAGTTTTTGAAGCACCACACCTGGGTCCACCATCCAGAATTTCAATGTGTGGTACCCGGGCGTCGAGATGGTGTGCTCGGATCTTGCCTCGCGGACGTTGTCTTTCACTGAGGTTGCCCATGCCTCGCTCGTGTTTTCTTGAAGTACATCCACAACCTGGGGTTTTTGATCGTCGAAGGAAATGGCGTAGCGCAGCCCGCGGCCCGGCACAAAATTGAGCGTGGGATCGAAAATTGCTTCGACGCCGACGCGCCCCACATGAAAAAGATACATCTTGTATTCCAGGCAAGGGGCATTCTGACCCGGCGACAAACTCTCGGCCGTCACCGGGAACACGGACATCGCGGAAAGTGTTCGGCCGAGATCGTCGATCTTCTCCCAGCGCGCTCGGACTTCATCAACTTTCCTGGTGTAGTGTACGGCCTCAACCGACACATACCCGTCGGCCTCGACAAATCCATCCAGTTTCTCAGGCGCCGGAGCAGTTGGATGGAACATAGCAACCTTCACGAGAACCTTCTCGCCGCTGCTACTTGATATCGCTACCGAACCGCGGCCTTCTCCCACGGGCGCATGACGCCAATCCGCGCTAATCCATACTCTTTTTTCCTGCCGAACCATGCCGCCCGATTCGCTGATTTTGATCCACGCCGCCGACGCGGCTGCCGTAAAAGTAAAAGGCGTCTGACCGCGATTAAATATATCCAGGTAAAAACTCCGCTGATTGAAGACATCGAACGTCGGAAGAGCTGGCTCACCGGGAGCACCCGGCCATGCGAGTTCTGAGCCTTCCACGGCCACACCCATCCGTGCTTCCGAGAGAAGCTCGATTTCCGTGACCGTCGGCATGCTGTTTACCGGCGGCTCGTTCCAAAAGGTATACCCGATGTGTGTCTGATCCATCATGTGATTCCATTTGCCGCCTTCGAGCGTGTGGTTGTAATCTTGGGACAATTCGGCATCCATCTGGAACGATGCCCGCGCTTCGCTCGCAAGCTGGTTCGTCCTGGCCCGCCCGTGGCTCGCATACAGCCGGTTTTTCCCGACGGTGACATACAACTCGTTGACTACCGCCGAAGCCTTCGTCGGGTAGAGAACCAGTTCATAAAAAGCGTCTTTGGCTTCCTCAGGCAACGTCTTGTAGATCTCTTCTGCTCTGGTGGTAATCGCCCGGAAATCCGCAACGATGGTGTCGGCTTCACGGTAGTTCACCTGGCTGTAAGTGCCGGGCTCCAGGAGCTCAGGTTTGCGTCTGGAGTTGTATTTCGCGTATCTCGAAACAATATCCGCAATCTCCGGGGCATATTGCGCTCCAAATTCCCGCGAAGCCCAAAGCTCGGCGAACTCTCTGAGGTTCTCCTTTGGCCACCTCGCGGGATTCCAAGCCAAAGTCAGGAAAAACTCGGTAGGGAATTCCATGGGTTTCAGATCGCCGACGTTTACCACCCAGATGCGGTCTGCACCATAGTGCAACGCCAAATTCATCTGTTCCCAGACCTTGGGGATCGCGTTGGTGTTGATCCATTTGTAGGAGCGCGGGTCGCCCACATAGTCGAAGTGGTAGTAAATCCCTGCACCGCCGCCGCGCTTGCGCTCTTCGGTGGTGGGAAGACGGCGAATGTTCCCCCAATTGTCGTCACACCAGAGCAGCGTTACGTCATCGGGAACACGCATGCCTTTTTCGTAGTACTGCTGCACTTCTTTGTAGAGAGCCCAGTCTTGCGGGACGGTGGCCGGGTCCCGGTGGTAAGTATCGGCGATGATTTGCCGCTGGTCTCGGACGATTTGTTCCAAAAGCGCAATATTGGCGGTTTCTGACATGGGCAGGTCGCCGTCTCCGCGAA
>Ga0126381_100004588_pt1 | contig 15066 bp, 16 predicted proteins | sample PanSoiMetPlot_28_FD_96465 | JGI IMG/M metagenome (GOLD analysis project Ga0126381, IMG submission 96465) | Tropical forest soil microbial communities from Panama - MetaG Plot_28 | ecosystem: Environmental > Terrestrial > Soil > Tropical forest > Bulk soil | place: Panama | collected 2016-02-17
CAATTACAAACCCCGTTCCAGTTCCTATTGGATTTCCACCAAGATCCAGCCCGTGATTCAAGTTGCGCACGATGTTTACAAGGCCGATAGCGTCGACATCGAAGACCGCAGTGGCATCCGGGTAGTTACCCATCTTCGGCGGATCCCCGGTGATACAGATCAAATTTCGAATCCCCACGGCCGCGGCGCCGAGCAAGTCCGATTGAATGCAGAGCACATTCCGGTCGCGGCAGGTGTAATGCAAAATGGCCTCGATGCCCACCTGTTGCTGGAGAAGCAACGAGAGCGCCTGGTTGCTCATGCGCGCCGATGCCCGAGGACTGTCGGGGATATTAATTGCGTCCACTCCTACCGACTTCAGGAAGCGTGCTCCCTCGATCTCCTTCTGAATGTCAGTTCCTTTGGGCGGCACGATCTCAACCATGGTGACGAACTTGCCCGAGGCAATTTTGCCTCCCAGCCGCGAGCGTTCTTCGAGGGGAACCGTAGGAACAGCATGCGGTGCGGTTTTCGACTTTCCATGGGTCTCGGGCGTTTGTGCTCGGGCTTGAGTCACGCGCAGAGCCGATTTCATCACCCGAATATGTTCTGGCGTGGTCCCACAGCATCCGCCCACTAGGCGCACGCCGGCGTTCACGAACTTGCGCGCGTAGCTTGCCATGTACTCCGGTGAACACAAATAAATATTGCGTCCGTCGACGGAGCGTGGAATTCCAGCATTGGGTTGCGCAGATAGCGGAAGCGAAGTGTTCGCTCGTACACGCTCCATGGCTTCTAGCATGGCCACCGGCCCTACGCTGCAGTTGCAACCGATCACGTCAACTCCCCAGCTCTCTAAACGCGGAGCAAATACCTCCGGGGTTGAGCCGTCCAAGCAATTGGCATCTTCATCAACCGTAACCTGGGCGATGACGGGAATTTTGCTGTCCAGCTCGCGGGCGGCCATATAGGCCTGGTGTAATTCTTCGAGGTAGCCGAAGGTTTCCAAAATAATCAAATCAACCGATGCTTCTAGTAGTGCGGCAATTTGTTCGCGAAAGGCCTGGCGAGCCTCGCTGAAGGAGGTCTTGCCCAACGGTTCAATGCGTACGCCCAACGGACCCACCGAGCCTGCCACCCAGCCATCGAAACTTTTGGCCACCTCTTTGGCTAACTTTGCCCCTGCCACATTGATCTCTCGAACCTTGTCCCCGAGCCCATAGCGGGAGAGCCGAAAGGAATTGGCTCCAAAGGTATTGGTCTCAATGATTTCTGCGCCGGCTTGCAGGTAATCGTGGTGCGCGCCGCGAATCAGGTCGGGTTGAGAAAGGTTCAGCTCATCGTAGGAGCGGTTGATGAAAATCCCTTTTGCGTAAAGCAAGGTCCCCATGGCGCCATCGCAAAGAACTGGAGAGGCTTTCAGTCGGGATAACAAATTGCCTGGCATATCCTTTGAGGATACCTGAGGAATGCTGGCCTTGCATGGTGGCCGGGGAGGACCAGGGACGAGAATTCTCGTCTTATTGGCCTTTGTTATAATCCGCTCTTTGCATCTAACTCTCTATCCTGACAATGTTCTGCGGATCCCCCGGGGTAAAAATCCTCATCGCGTTTGCTGCTTTGATCGCCCTTACCGCGGGCTCGACTTCCTGCGGCTCGAGTTCGAAGAAAACTCAGGCCAGTAGCGGCATCGCGTTCCGTGCTTTTATCTCCAACCCGGTCTCTCCCCTCGCCACCGGGGCCACGAATGCCACCATCCAGATTATGGATGCCTTAAACGACCAGCTTTCGAACTCTGTGGTCTCTCTGGCCTCGGCCAGCGCGAGCGTGACCGACGCCGGCCTGATGGTGGTAAGCCCCAAAAAAGACCACACCCTACTGTTCAGTCCCTCTGACACCAAGCTGGCTGTGATCAACAACTTGCAAGAATCAGTAAGTACAGCGGTTACCTTACCCGGCACGACCGAGAGCATGCTGGTGTGGAGCGACAACGTGAGTGCCTTGGTGGCCGTTCCCAGCGCCGCGCAACCGGGCCAAGGAGCCGGCGTAGTTGATCGGATCGATCTCGCCACGGGCAGCGTTTCGGCTTCCATTTTCATCCCCGGCGCTCGCTATTTGGTCGCCGCCGGGAGTGGCACTCAGATTCTGGTGTTTTCCGACAATTCGAACCGCGTCACCCTGCTAACTCCTAGTCTTATTGGAACGGGCGCCCAAACTAATAGCCAGCAACCGTGTTCTTCATTTCAGACCGCCGCCTGTGCCGTCAGCGCACCGGGCTTCGATCATCCCGTGTGGGCCGCCGTGAGCGCGAGCGGATCCACCGTTTACGTAATGAATTGCGGCCCCGAATGCGGCGGCACGGTGAGCAGCATTTCCGTCCTCGATCTGTCGCCGATCGCGTCCGGTGGTCCTCCGGTAGTGACTGCAACCATACCCGTACCAGCCGCTTCAACCGGGTTGCTCCAAGGCACTGTGCTTTATATTGCCGGAAGCCTACCTCCCCAAAGCTGTAACCCGAATGGCGGCCTTTGCGGCCAACTCAGCGTTCTCGACCTCAGTGCCGGAGCCGCCAACGTGAACTGCGTAGCCCAACCCTCAAATCCTATTCGTGCGTGCAAGGTGTTCGCGATCAACGACGGCTATCACAATCGGGTTGTTATGGCGTCGAATGGGCAGCTGTTTTTGGGTGCACGCAACTGCACCAACATAAACACGTCGTCCTCGGTCCGGGGCTGCCTGGCGATTTACGACAGCGCGAAGGCGAGCGTAGTACTGCCGCCGGACAACGGGGACGTCACCGGAATCGAACCCATTCCAGATCGCAATGTCGTGTATTTGTGCGAGGGCGGTAAGCTACGAATCTATGACACCACTAGTGACCAACTGCAGACCACGCCGGCTCAGCCGAACATCATTGGGGCTGCAATAGATGTGAAAGTCGTCGACTTTTAAGGTCGCTACTTGGGCACGAGAATCAGTCGATGCGCGGCCACGTTCTCGACCGCAGTTTTTGAAAACGGCAGAACAAAGGTCGTGCCCGAATACCAAGCATGCCATTGGTCCATGTAATAGGGGCTAAGAAAGTTTCCCGATTCGCCGGTCACCAAGTTCAGAGTGGAATGGTCGAGAGCCGAAAGGTCGGCGGTAAAGCGCTCCGAGGGACCATAGTCGCGCCCAGCCGCCTTCACCGTATAGGGGCCTCCTGACTGCGGAGTTTCCCCCGGCCCGGTCCATCGCCGCAGGATGGGAATGCGTCCCAGAATGGGATTTTGGATGGTGAGCGAGTTTTCCGTCCCCCATCGCCAGGAATTCAATTCCGGGGGAGCGTCCTTCAATGCGGCCTCAACGGCCGCCGCCAACAGGTCGTTGTAGCTAGAGAAAGTTGCGGGCAGCCAACGTGCCGGTTCATGGGTTAGCAAGTTCTCAAGCCAAACCGTTTCCATCATCCAGCGATAGCTCTTCCACGTCAGCGATGTATTGTCCGCGGTTTCGGTTGCCGTGCCCAGTTTTGGTTCTAATACCAGGCGCTTCAGTTCCGTGCGGGCGCGGGTCACAACAGTAGGGGCCGGCGAGTTGCCATCCATCTGTCCGTTCCACTGGCGCAGGATATTGGCCGCCTGGCGTGCCCTAGGGGTCGAATTCTCGGAATGATCTACGGCATACACGAGTTTATCGGCCAGGAAGCGATCAAGTTCGGAATAGATATCGGTCTCGAGCGATAACATGTCGCGTGAGGAGAATTTTCTTCCCGATGTCAGAACTCGGTAAATGCGGTCTGTGCGCCACGGCGCCTCCCACTCACCGCTGAGCGAATACGGGTAGTTGTCGGGTGTGATGCGCCCGTTGGCCGTAGCGATGATTCCCGCTGGTGGATTGAAAACCCAGGGCAGCTTGTCGAAAGGAACATAACCGATCCACTCATGCCCGTTATTGCTGCCGTCCACCGGGAGGCTGCCGTCACCGGCGGCACGTATCGGCACTTTGCCGGTGGCTTGATATCCAATGTTGCCGTCGGTGTCGGCGTAAACAACATTTTGACCGGGGCAGTCAAATTGAGAAAGCGCATTGCGAAATTCAGACCAGTTTTCGGAGGTGTCCAGGCGGAAAAAAGGACTGCGGATACCATCGTACAAAGTCCAGCGCAGGGCAATTTTGCGCCGCTCACCAGGTATCAGCTCGCTAATGAGGGGACCGTGTCGTGTCGACTCGACGTCGACGACTACATCGGGGCGATCTTTCACCCGAATGACCTCCCGCCGCTGTTCCGCCTGCTTCCAGCCTTCGGGAGTGAGGTACTGGCCGGAGGCATTGAATTTCTCAATAAAGGCATCTTCAACGGTTGGACCGAGATTGGTGAATCCCCATGCCACGCGCTGATTGTGGCCGACGATGACGTAGGGATAGCCGGGGAGCGTCACCCCGACGACGTCGAGTGGCGCGGAGCGAAGATGGGCCTCGTACCAAAGATTGGGCATCTGATGGCCCAAGTGCATATCGTTTGAAAGCAGCGGTTTGCCTGAAACCGTGCGACTTCCGGCCAAGACCCAATTATTTGATCCGAGTTGCCTCACCTGTTCCGACAAAAAGTTCGAGAGCCAGGGTTCGAACCGTGTCCGCACCGGTAGTTGAAAAAAAAGCGGGGCCAGGGCCACAGACGCTGGCGCAGGGCTTCCGGGTGGCACGACCTCGAGGAATGGAGCGTTAGCACTTGGAAGGTGATCGTGCCAGGAGGCGTTCACGTACAAATCCCGTCCCAATTCGGGGCCTAGTTTTTCGAGAATCTTCTCCCTGGTCAGTGCCGGCCGGGGTGTGGTGCTGAGCGTCTCCGCCATTTGGTAGGCAATCGCCAAGCAATCTTGAAGCGTCCAGGGGCGCATTTCGGAGTGCAAGATTCTGAATTCAAGAGGCAAGCGGTCACGATGAAAGTCGATGAATGCATTCACCCCACGCGTGTAAGCAGAGAAGTGTTGCCGCTCCTCGGCGCTCGATGAGGCCAGACCGCGTTCTGCGGCGTCACGAATGCCGAGAATTCTCTGTTGCCGGTCATGGGCGAGTGCGACTTCGCCAACCAGCTCCGCCAGCTCGCCACGCGCGCTACGCCGCATCAACTCCATTTGAAAAAGTCTGTCCTGCGCGGTCACATATCCTTGGGCGAAGAACAAATCGTCAAAGGTGGCCGCCTCTATGGTGGGAAGTCCATGGCCGTCTCGGGTGACGCTGACCGGTCCGGTAATTCCACGCACGGCCAGGGATCCATCCAGCTCAGGAAGCGCCGAGTGGGCAAGCATCACAAACCAACCCGCCCCAAGAAGCGCGAGCGCCGCCAGCACTATCATTACCACGGCTAGCCCACCGGAAATCGAGATTTTACGAGCAACGGGAGTTGCAGCCGTGCTCAGTTTCGAAGACATGAGGGAGATTCGATTGTAGGGGGCGAATTTGGGAATGACAATTCTGGCTTGCGGTTGCGGGCTCGCGTTTGATGACCAAAGTTTTCGAAATTGCGATGGGGAAGGCGGCACTGCCCCTCGAGGGATGGCGCGGATCCAGTATTATTTCTATCGCGTATGATCTGCTCCTATTGTGCTGCGCCAATGCCCGACATTAGTGCCTTTTGTCCCGAATGTGGACAAGCGGTGCGGGCTGATTCTGCTAGCTCACGGCGGAATGCGGAATTTGGGCTTGGTAGCCGGCAGGCACTGCTTGGCACGCTCGCCTATGTCACGGCTTTGCCCGCGGTTTTGTTTCTTGCCGTTCCCACATTGCGCAAGGACAGCTTCGTCCGTTTCCACTGTTGGCAGTCGATTTTCTTCGCGCTGGCCACACTGATTGTGGCGCTCCTGATGCGATTTTTTTTCAGCCTACTAGCGTTGTTGCCGGGAGTGGGATTTTTGCTGGCTTGTCTGGTCGTGGGTGTGGTGCTGATCGGCTTGGTGATCTTGTGGATCGTACTGGTCGTAAAAGCCGCTCTGGGCCAAATCTATCGCCTACCCTGGATCGGCCTGGGCGCCACTCGCTTGGCTCAGTGAGCCTTAGGAGCAGGAGCGATGCTCCCCTCCACCACGAATTCCGGTCTACGAAATCGTTGACTCTACGAGCCTGGCTTGACAGGAGTGTCTCGGAAATGGCATTCCTATTTCCTTTTAGTCCCGGCACCAAAAACTGCCCCGCAGCTAACGGTAACGAGTGAGGAAGCTTTTGAGAATCAAAGTTTTTTATCATGATCGTTGTTTCGATGGCGCCTCCTCGGCAGCGCTGTTTTCCCGATTCTATGGCGAGCGAATTCGTAATGATGTGGTGTTCCTCTATTCTGGCCTTCTGCATCGCGCCGGCGCTCTGTTCAATGAAGCCGATTTCGATGGGGATGAGAATGTGATCGTGGATTTTAAGTATTCGAGCTCGGAAAAAATTACCTGGTGGTTTGATCATCATGAAAGCGCTTTTCTAAGTCCCGCCGATGCCGCCCATTTTGAACAAGACCAAAGCAATTGCAAGTTCTACGACCCAGCGTTCAAATCTTGCACCAGCTTTATTGCCACCATCGCCGAACAGAGATTCGGGTTCAATCCTCTACCGGTGGCCGAACTGGTTCGTTGGACCGACATTATCGATGGCGCCTTGTACCCTGACGCCAAGACCGCTGTGGAGATGAAAGAGCCGGCCATGCAGCTCACGATGGTGATCGAGTCCTCGCAGGATCCCGGGTTCGTTCCCCGGTTGATCCCTTATTTGGCAACCCGGCCCCTCGCCGAAGTCATCCAGGCTTCGTTTGTGGCCCCGCTGTTGCCCCCGCTACTAGAGCGGCACCAAAAATCGGTCGAAATCCTTCGCGGGCGAATGGAGGAACGAGACGGAACACTGTTCTTCGATATCAGTGATCAGGATCTCGAAGGTTATAACAAGTTTGTGCCCTACTACTTACATCCCGAGTCCATTTACAGCGTCGGCCTGAGCAAGAGCAGTTTTCGCGTCAAAGTGTCGGTAGGATCGAATCCTTGGGCGCCGGTTGCTCCTCAGGTCAATCTGGCGAAAGTTTGTGAGCGCTACGGCGGCGGAGGCCATGCCCGGGTAGGCGCGATTTCCTTCAATGTAACGGAACAGGCCATGGCCCGACGAGCAGCCCAAGAAATCGTGGCCGAACTTCGCGCCAGTGTTCGTAACTCGAGCACCAGTCAATGATCGTCGAGAAGCGTTTAGACGTGAGCAAGCTTAGCCCCGGCAGCCGCGAGCACCGGGCAAGGTTGCAGGCGTTGCGCACGGTCGCGCTGCTTGAGTTTGCCAAGGGTCTTTTGGTACTGGCGGCGGCGTTTAGCTTGATGTTCCTCGTAGACCCCAGCGACCTAGCGGGCTGGCTCTTGGATTTTCTGCACATTAGTCCGGACCGACACTTTGCCCGCCTGTTGTTGCGCTTGGCCGATAGCCTCAGCAACGCGAAAGTGTGGGTTATCATCGTCACCGCCTGCAGTTATTCGGGACTGCGTTTTGCCGAGGCCTACGGGCTGTGGAAGGCTAGGGCCTGGGCAGAATGGATCGCCTTAGTTTCCGGTGCCCTTTACTTACCGTTTGAGATCCGCTTACTGGCCCATCGCTTGACTCTGGTTCACGCCGGCGTGTTGATCGTGAATCTTGCCATTGTGGCATTCATGTTTTATTTGCGCATCTATGTTCCGCGCCAGGAACGCCTGAGCTCGCGTTCCCGCGGCATCGGGTAGAATTCAAGTTAGCTCCTTCACTCCGAGTGCCCAGAACTTGTTCCATTTAGAAAAGCTAAACAGGCGAAAATTTCTCTATACCGCTGCACTCGCGGCCGGGGGCATGACCTTGCTCGGGGGCGACGGTCTTGCCCAGTCCAATGATGTGGGGGTCGTACCGGTGGATATTACCTTGGGACGACTGCCGCGAAGCTTCGATGGGTTCACCATCGCGCAACTCAGTGACTTCCATTACGAACTGTTCACCAGCAAACCGATCAGCCGGGCGGTTGCCATGGTCAACCGCTTAGCTCCAGACCTAATTGCCCTAACCGGGGACTTCGTCACCGCCCCGCTGTTTGAGAAGCCGGACACGATGCGAAAGGCAGCCTGGCGGGCCGCCGTCCCTTGTGCTGACATCTTAAGCAAGTTGGCCGCTCCCGAGGGGGTTTACGCCGTCCTCGGCAACCACGATGTTCTGTCCGATTCCGGTCGAATCACCCACATTCTGGCCGAGCGCCACATCGCGGTACTGCGGAACCGCGCGGTGGTGCTCAGGCGCGGGGAAGAGAAGATATGGCTGGTGGGAATTGACGATGCCTATCTGGGCCGGCCCGACCTGGGTACTGCTCTTCGAGACGTTCCGGCCAATGACACCACCATCTTGCTAGCGCATGAACCGGACTACGCAGATGAGGCATCGCTGCTGCCCGTGGATCTTCAACTCTCCGGCCATTCGCATGGTGGTCAGATCTGGATTCCTGGCCTCGGCGCCCCTTGGTTGCCGCCCATGGCGCGAAAATATCCTCGCGGATTGTACCGTGTTGGCGATCTGACGTTGTACACCAATATCGGCGTTGGCACCATTCACTTGCCAATCCGCCTCAATTGCCCGCCCGAGATCACGCTGATTCGACTGCGTGCTGCCAGCCATTGTTGAACTCCTCGGGCTGGGGAAGTTTTCCCGCGCGGAGGTGCGGTTGGGCTAGCGCGGTGGTGGTCTTCCAACCTGCCACCGCTAAGTTACTTCTCGAACGATGGCGAGTAGGGCAACCTAGTTCTTTATGATTCATGAAAAGCTGGTCGAAAAGGCCGTCCGCTGGCTTCGTAGCTACGGGTGCGGAGTTGTACTGTCGGAACAGAGTTCTCATAGCGGAGAAACTCCTGACGCGATTGGCTGGAAGCGCGCCTGCCATTCTGTTTTGGTCGAATGCAAATTGAGCCGCGCGGACTTCCTGGCCGACCGCGATAAGCCATTTCGCCGCACGCCGCAAGCAGGCATGGGATGCGAGCGCTATTATCTTGCTCCGCGAGGATTGTTGAAGCCGCTAGAGTTGCCCGCCGGATGGGGGCTGTTGGAGGTAGAAGGAAACCGGGTTCATCTGGTGAGCCCGGCAGCAAAGAAAATGCGCTCCACCCAAGGCTTTCGTTGGGAGATGAATCTCTTGCTGGCCAGTTTGAGACGGGTGGAAGTACGTATCGAGCCACAATCGATTACCGACTTCCTGAAATGGAAGAACCGGTTGCTGGAGTATAACGGGGGAAGCTTGCCCGAGGGGCTTCGCGCCGTCCAGCAAGAACGTAACTGCTTTTTGGAAAACGGCTAGCTGCAAATAGCCGACCTTAGTGGCCTACCTTGAAGGCAACCAATACACTACAGTTCATCTCGAAAGATCTGGTTCAATTGTCTAGTTAGTCCCTGTCCGAAAGAGGAACTCCTGAGAGGTTAATGCCCCTAAATTCAGGCTATAATTCCGGCAGTTCGACGTGGAGGGCGTGTCATGACTCTGGGTGAAGAGCTCCGCAGGAAATACGCACTGACAAGCTTCAAACCGAGTGGCGATTCCATGCCCGTTTTGGCCATCAACGAAGCGCTGGAGATTGCGGCTGCCATCGCCGAGCAGGAGAAAGCTCTGAGCGTGGCGACGAGCATTCGCAAATTGAAGTGGGCAGAACGATCGCTTGGTCCTACCCGACACCCGAGTCTAAGAACAGTTCCTTACGCACCTTCTGAAAGCCAGCACTAGTTCGGCTCCGCGAGAGACCTCAAGAATGTCCAGCCAGTGCCGCTTACCTGAATCGGCTTGGTCTTGCTATGCGAATCAGGTAATGCGGAATCGATCGCATTTACACATAAGCGGCAGGAAGGCGTCGCGCTGGCGAGCGCGTCTCTCTAGTCCTCTCGCTCGCCAGCCAGGTAGCATTATGCCTGGAACTCGGGCCGATCGTCGTCACTCCAAGAAAACCATTCGCTGTCGGCGGTACGAAACTCGTGGGCGGGCCGCTCATGCAGACGCGCATGGTGCCCCCACGTACCGGTGGCCATAGCAGATGAGGGCCGAGCTGCGCCCTGAGAAAAGCCTTGCGAGCCTCTGCTCCCCTTCGGAAAAATGCCTTAAGGATGTAAGCGCTTTCAACTGCTCATTTGCTCAGCCGACGCTTCGAACTCCAACCTCCTCCCGGCGGGTTGAGAAGAGGCCAGAACGACCTCTGTTCAGTAAGTGAACAAGCGAACGAGCCTCTGCGAGATCATTAGAATGGCCACACCACACGCATCCCGTTTCAATCCAGCATAGATTGAGACAGTTGGACCGCTGCCTGAGACGTGCTGCGAAGACAGTAGTGACTCCTGTAACCCCAATCTATACCTTTTGTAATTTTCCTTTGCGGGCGCAAAGCGAGAAGATAAAACACGATGCCGAAGCGACGGATAAACCCTGGTGATCGCCTGTTCCAGCGCCGATTTGATCTTGGGCTGACGCTTCGCCAAGTCCATCAACAGAGCGTTCGCATTGCTAAACGGCTAGGCAACCGAAGATACATCATACCGGCCAGCCGCCTGCATGATTTCGAAACCAAGAATGTGGTTCCTAGCATTTATCGTTGCTACGCTCTAGCCTGGATATATAATTGCAAAATCCGTGATCTGTTCGGGTGGTACGGAATTCCCCGACAGTAAGATCGTGTATCGCGGTGTATCGGCGTTCGCGATTCAGTCGTAACTCTAAATGGGGCATTTCAAGGCCGTGTAGTCGGCCAGAGCGCGTTCGTGGTCAGGGGTTAACGTCACTCTGGTCTGATACGTGAAGATCCGTTTCTCGGAGTGGGCAGGCATCGGCATCTCCCGCGGGCTGGCGGTGATTCGCCTTTCGTTCGCCATGGTAGCACGACCGACAGCCTCCGACCAGGGGAATCATTCGAGATCCCCAATCTATCTTAGAGAGTTCCCCAGTGAGGCACGCCGTTAACCCATTCGCGGCAATATTCGAGTTCTTGATCCCATTCAGTCTCCCGGACCGTGGCCCTGGTTAGAACCATGTTGGCGAATTCGTGTGTCCGAAAATGGCTTGGAATAGCATGCTATGGCATAAAACCTGGAGCTGCTCGAACCCTCGGTGCCGGGGCTCGCAAAGGCGCTGATACAATCGTGGATACGTGGGCCTTCGATACTGACGTCGAGGTCGGGCCCAGGGTTTCGCGCTGCGGTGACAATTCAGAAAACGCCAATCGATTGGAATGGGAACAGGATTTTCATCCTTTCTCCCGCCCGTGCATCTGGAATTCGTGCTAACCAGATCACCAGCCCGCGTGCGGAATTTGATTTGGCCAAGCAGCTGCGACAGCGAGGAGCAGCGTTGGGCGATGTTTTTAGCTTCATCAGTGGGCTGTATTTCCGTGGGAAGTGGGCCTATGCGCGAGCCTTTGCCGCGCCTCCGGCCAATTTAGCGGGCGCCTACGTCATCACCGCGTCGGCTGGCTTGCTGCCCCCAGAGACGCACGTCACCCTCGACGAACTGTTCCGGATCTGTGCCGGTGACGTGCACCTTGAGAACCCACTCTATCGCCAGCCTCTCGAACGCGACCTGCGCAAGCTCTCTCGCCAGGCTGGTTCGGAGTGCGAGTTTGTTCTTCTTGGCAGTATTGCCACTCCGAAGTACGTCGAACCGATGCTTGAAATTCTGCGCGATCGGTTGGTATTTCCTGTGGAATTCATCGGACGCGGAGACATGAGTCGCGGTGGATTGTTGCTGCGTGCGGCCAGTGCAGGCACACAGCTGACCTACGTGCAACTAGGAACAGCCTCACGGCATGGGCCCCGACCTCCCAAACTCGCGCGACGGCAAAGTGCTTGAAAAGCCACAGAAGACGTGCTGGCTGAGATTGGGGTTCTTACAACCAGCTGATTTGCAATTCGCTTTCGCGGCCGCGACAATCGCCCCGCCAAGCCTCAGGGCTACCGCCCGATGTCACTCGCGCCGTTCACTGTTCGATGCTTTCCTTTGCCGGAGGTGAGCGCGGACATCAAGCGAGTTTATTTTTTCTCAACCATGATCCCGTGATTGACGTGCAGAGATTGACGTGCAGAGTAAGACCGCAATTTCGGAGGAAACTTCGCCGCGGCTCGGGAGTAAAAAACCGCAGTCCTCCTGCGGCGGACGGAGTCGCGCTTTATGCGCGAGTTTCTTCCGCGGATCAGAAAAAGATCTGGAGGCCCAATTAGGCCGGCTGGTGCTCTATGCTCGCGGCCGGGGTCTGAATATTTATCCAAGTCGTATCCGAGGTCGGCTCTGGACTCAATGGACATCGTCCCAAGCTGCTAAGGCGTTATGTGGCCGTGCTGGTGCCGCAAATGGTCGAGCGCCGCTGGGTCTATTACTTTCTCCACAGTCAAACCGCGACGGCTCTCAAGCTGATCCTCCACCGCAAAGGTAATGGCCGGATCATTGTCGTCAACGTTCCCTGGTATCTCAGGCGCAGGCGTTGAGAAACAGGTGGTAGCCGCCAGAGGTCACATCCTCGTCTGCTGGCTGGCTTCAACGGTGGCGGTCAATCGCCGAAGATATTCGTGTTCAAAAAGGCATTCCGAAACTTGCCCTGCGGATCATACTCCTCAACTAAGGCCTTATAGTCGGGCAATTGATCATAGAGTTCCTTCAGCCGTTGTGGGGAAACGGTGAACAGCTTGGCCCAGTGCGGCCGGGCATCAAAAGGAGCAAGACTGTTTTCTACGAGCGGTAGTAGCGCTTTCACCTGCGGCCATTCCGGCTTCCAGGTGAAGTGAATCGCCAATGACGAGCGTTGACGGCAAGGACTGATCGAGAGATCGTCGGCCGCAATGGTACGTAGTTCAGAGACAAAAAGATGCGGGCTGATTTGATCCTTGTGTTTTTCGACTGCCAGGATGGCTGCGTAGCCGCGGTCGCGGGGCACGAAATACTCCGTCTGCAATTCATTGCCACTGCTGGGAGTGAAGTTCATGCGGAAATGTGGTAAGCGCTCGTACCAGGGCCCTGGAATGCCCAGCTGTTCGGTACAGTTCTCTGCCGGATGGTCAGCAATCGGGTGGAGTTTTCGGGCGGCCTTGTTTGCCCCAAAAAATTCCTCCTCCCAATCGCCAGCTCGCCCAGGTTCGATACGGCGTTTGATCCAAACCTCCGTCGCCCGATGCTGTTGCCAATCGGTAAACAGGCTGACGCTGTAGCCGCTGCCAAAAATTTCCTCTAGGTGGTTTTCCAGCTGTCCCAAAGACAAGTTTTCATAAACCATTTGGCTCACTGTGAACGCCGGTGCAAGGTTTAGCGTGATCTTGGTGACCACCCCCAGTGCACCCAGAGAGACCACAGCTCCACGAAACTTGTCCCCATCGTGCGCCCTCGAAAGCGTCACAACTTCGCCATTCGCTCGAACCATTTCCAGGGCGGAGACGGCGGTTGCAAGGTTGCCGTTGTTGTTGCCGGAACCGTGCGTACCCGTGGCACAGGCCCCCGCCACCGAGATGTGCGGTAAGGATGCCAAGTTGTGCAGCGCGTAGCCGCGGCTGTCCAGATAGGGGCAGAGTTGCCCGTATTTCACACCTGCCCCAACCGTCACGACGTGGGCTTTTTGATCGATGGAAATCTGATCGAAGTGCTCGAGTGAGATTTGCGTGCCGGTACTGTCGGCGACTGCGTTGAAAGAATGGCGGGTGCCAAGCGCTTTTGCTTGCCGGGACCCTTTTACAATGTCTCGAAGCTCGTCCAGACTTTTAGGAATTTCTAGGCGCTGGGCACGATAGTTGTAGTTTCCTGCCCAATTGGTCCGGTTTCGAGGCTGCTGGTCGCCGGTCATAAATTGAGAGAAGATTCCACCTGCCATGAGGAAACCTGATCCTTTTAGGAACTCTCGTTTGCGCATAATCGAGCTCCTTCCCCTTAATCCGGCGAGTGCTGAAGTTCTGGCGAATTGTTGGTCTTGAGGTTACCACCATTCGGCGCAGGCACAACGAAAGTCCGGATTATCGGCCAGAGTTCGGTCACTGATTTTCCACAAACGACCTGCCTATCGTGCTAGCGTCGCTCGCTTGATCGGGCGAAGGTCGATGTGCGGGTGATTGCGAGACCCTGGTAGTCGCCGTTTTGATCTGTTCGGAGGTCATCACGCGGGACAGACGGTGGATCTGCGTCCGAGCTTGTTTCTCCCCCTCCGCCTGTGCCAGCGCGTACCAAGCGTACGCGCTTACATAGTCGAGCGGCACTCCTCGTCCCTGTTCGTAAAGGTAGCCCAAGTCGAGTTGTGCACTCGGAGAGCCGCCCTCTGCCGCTCGTCGAACCCATTTCGCGGCTTCGGTGTAATCACGCTACAGTCCGGTTCCGGTGTAATACATCCAGGCAAGATTTTCTTCGGCGGGAGCGAAACCATGCTCCGCCGCAGTCCGAAACCACGATGCCGCCTGGGAGTAGTCTTGGGCCACTCCGTTTCCACGAAAGTAAAGAGATGCTAGGTTACATTGTGCGGTGAGGTGTCCCTGGTCGGCCGCCCGCCGATACCACAGCGCGGCCTCGCGAAAGTCTTTATGCACGCCTTCCCCACGTTCGTACATCGAAGCCAAATTGTTTTCCGCGATCGCCACTCCATGCTGTGCGGCGATGGTGTAGTGGAACAAGGCTTTCTTGTAATCTCGCGAGACACCTTTGCCCTGTTCGTACAAATACCCGAGAAGGAAATCAGCATCAGGGTACCCGTGAACCGCAGCTTGTTGATACCACTCGGCGGCCTTCTTGTAGTCTGTAACACCGTCCTGGCCGGTCATGTAGAACCAACCCAGCATGTAGGCTGCCTTGGGATCGCCATTCCTGGCTCGTTCCCTTATCAGGGAAATCTCAATTTCGGCCTTTTGATTTTGCCCCCGAGCCGTTGACTCCTCAGCAATGAGCCAAAAGCTGCGTAACAAGATCGCGGTCAGCGTTGTGAGACAAAGAAAAGCTGTCGAGTTCATCTCCATATCCTTGAGAGTCACCGGTCAAAGCCTTGGCACGTGCTCGTGAATCGGAGCTTGGTGGCAATCCACGGGCGCCTGCAATGCATGGGACGACACCTGATGAACACCCGTGGATAACCCGGCCAAGTCACTCAAGCG
>Ga0126381_100004589_pt1 | contig 15065 bp, 19 predicted proteins | sample PanSoiMetPlot_28_FD_96465 | JGI IMG/M metagenome (GOLD analysis project Ga0126381, IMG submission 96465) | Tropical forest soil microbial communities from Panama - MetaG Plot_28 | ecosystem: Environmental > Terrestrial > Soil > Tropical forest > Bulk soil | place: Panama | collected 2016-02-17
CCTGAAGACACCCGAACCCGTACAGGACATTACGGTTCATTCAAATCAGGCGGTTTTCCGATGGCGCTTCATAGATGCTCACGGTTTCTGCCAGTGACGATCGACGGCACTATACCAATATTGCCTGCGGGTGGTTTGAAAGTTCGGCGAGGAAACATGGTGGCGGTTACCATCAGCCCTCCAATTGATCCTGCTAGTTATGGTCTCGAGCGAGTGCGCGAGCTGATCGTGTGCGTCAGAGAAACTATCGGCCGCCACTTAACGGTGGCACAGTCCCTCTAATTCCAGGAGAGAAGAGTGAAGGCTACATATGAGTTCCAGACTTCGCAGGCATTGTCCAAGAGCGACAATATTGATTGGCTAAAAAGCGCGCCATTTTTTGGCGTTCATATTGCGTGCCTTGCCGTCTTCTGGACAGGTGTGAGCTGGAAGGCGCTGGCGCTTTGTCTGGCAATGTACCTGGTTCGCATGTTCGGCATAACTGCTGGATACCACCGCTACCTATCGCACAAGGCGTTCAAGACCAGCCGCTTCTTTCAGTTCGGCCTTGCACTCATGGGCTGCCTGGCAATGCAGAAGGGGCCGCTCTGGTGGGCAGCTTACCATCGCCATCATCATCAGCACACGGACCAGCCTGAAGATGCTCATTCGCCCTCGCACCGTGGATTGTGGTGGGCGCATGTTGGCTGGTTTCTGTGCGACCGACATGACGAAGCAGACTTTAGCCTGATTAAGGACCTTACAAGATATCCCGAACTCGTGTGGCTGAACCACTATCCCACCATACCGGGGCTTGCTCTTGCCGTTACCTGCCTTCTCGCGCTTGGTTGGCAAGGACTGATCTGGGGATTTTTCATGAGCGCGGTTATGAGCTATCACGGCACCTTTGCGATCAACTCTATATGCCATGTATACGGCTCAGTTCGCTACAAGACCTCCGATACAAGCCGCAACAATGTAATCTTTGGGGTGATCAGCCTCGGCGAAGGTTGGCACAACAACCACCACCATTATTCAACGTCGGCGAGAATCGGTTTCTTCTGGTGGGAGATTGACATCGCATATTACGTGCTTCAAGTACTGGCTTTTTTCCGAATCGTTTGGGAGCTGAAGCACCCGAGCCAAGCTGCCTTGGAAGCAAAAGCCGAATACACGGCTGATAATCCCAACCTAAATATCGTCCCTTCACGACTATTTCGGCGTGTCCGGCAGAAAGATGCAATGACGTATTCACCCGAGGGACTAAGACCTGGAGATTATCGCTAGCTACGTAAATGCTTTGTACCAGGGTACGACTTCTCAGGCTGCGCTAATTTTCGGAATGATCTCAAGTGTAGAGAAACGTCAATACCCCACCCAACGATTGAGGCTTAAACGAAAGATTGGTCCAACCGCCGGCATGGCTTCCACACGTCACTGCCCTTAGCCTCACACTTTTTACATTTCCCCCCCGACGGCTCGACGCGGCCTTTTCCGATTATCCAGTTGGAGAGACTTCGAGGCCGCGGAGGCCCGCAGTGCTGCGTAGCGCGAAGAGCAACTCTCCAGAAAAAAATATAGGAAGGATAACCCCTTGCGGAAACCAACTCTGTTCGCTTGTCTCTTGCTCCTGAGTCTTGGCTCCAGCGCCAATACCAGTCCAAAGAATCCCGGCTGCCCTAATCCGAGAACTTGTGGGGACCCCAATTCTCGGCACCCGCTACCGCCGCCCCCGGGTACTCGAATCATTAGAGACTTCCGGTTGCTTGCCGACGGGGAGACGCCTCGCATCCCGCACAAGTCGGTAACGATCATGCCCGGTGATCCCCCTGTGATCGAGCGCCTAAAGCCCGAAGCCCAGATTCATGAGGTCGGGGCCGAGTTTTCTCAGAACGCACCTCCCACGATCCGGGACAGCCAGGCACCAATGCCCAAGCCTTCCGATCCTCCTATCGTCCGGGGTTCGCTGATCCAGCCCCAAACCAACCAGGCGCAGATGTTGGTCGCGGGAAACTTTGGTGTCGTGGGATTTGCGCCTCCCGACACTCCCATCGTCCGGGGTACCCGAATCCCCAAACAACCAGCGCCCAAACCTCCCGACACTTCCCCCGTACCGGCTGCCGGCTCTAAGCCCGGCGATCCGCACCCGACACTCAGACCGGCTGAACCTCCTACGGTTCGGGACTTTTGGCTTCAGGCTGTGTGACCGCGTCTCGCCCGTGAGTTCTTACTCGGATTCCCAATGGATGCCAAATCCAGAGCGTCCGGCCAACAACTCTACTGATGAAGGATGGAGCGAATGCCATATTCAACCTGGATCCGAATGGACCTACTGTGCATTCTTGGCGCATTGTCGAATGGTCTTTATGCCAGCGATGGCGTCGTAGTCATCGACCAGAGCAGCGTGGCTGCCGGAAACGTAACCCCCGGTGACGCACCGGGATTTCCTGCCACTCTTTCGGTGCTGGGAAGCTATCGTCTGGCCAGCAACCTTATTCTCAATCAACCGAACGTCTCTGCGATCGACATTACGGCCGACAATGTCGCCCTCGATTTGAACGGGTACGGCATGATCGGGCTCTGTAAGGACACTTTCAATGCTCTGCCAGTGTGCCCATCGGCAGGTAATGGAAGCGGTATCCAAGCCATCGCTAACAGCTCAGGCGGACCTCGAAGCGTGAAGGTTCTGAACGGATCAGGCTTTATCGTGAACGGCAGCGTCATTGAAGGTTCCGCAGAAGGAAACGGATTTGATGGTATTCGGGCGCTCATCGTACGCGACAGTATGGCAGTCCACAACGGGGATCACGGCCTGTTTATCGATTTTGGTGGTGTGGCCACGGGCAACGTAGTTTCTCATAATGGTGGTCGAGGGATTTTCGCGCGGAGCTCCACCGTGATCGGCAACACAGTCACAAATAGCGGAAACATTGGAATCCTCGCTACCTGGGCGAGCAGCATCGTCAACAACACGTCGCTTGGCAATGTTGGTGCGCCGCTAGCTACTGACTTTGCCGGCTGCGCCCTAGTGAACAACGCTACTAGCCAATAAGTCTCGGCTCGGTCTTGTATCTACCTTGCACGCCGGCTCGGTAGTCACCCGAGCCGGCCGACGCTTCATTCAGGAAACCATATGAGACAGGGTGAATGATTGACCAGGATTAGGCCGGGAGCACACACGGGACTTGGGAAGAGAGAGTAACCCTGATGAATGCACTGCTCATTTATCCGCACTGGCCGGACACCTATTGGAGCTTTCGATACGCATTGCCGTTCCAGGGGAAGAAGGCAGCATACCCCCCATTGGGATTGCTCACCGTCGCCTCGATGTTGCCGAGGCACTGGAACAAACGCCTTGTAGACAGCAGCGTACGCCCGGTGACTGATGCTGACCTGAAATGGGCCGATGTGGCCATGATTAGCGGGATGCTGGTTCACGAGCGCGAAGTACGCGTGATCCTTAACCGGTGCCGTCAGACTGGGTTGCGAACGGTCGTTGGCGGCCCAATCACCAGCAGTGCGAATCTTGAAGCGCACGCTGACCACATTGTGTTCGGGGAGGCGGAAGACATCGTTACAGAGCTAACCGGGGAACTCGAGTCCGGTTGTGCACGTGCCGTGTACCGGGGGGCAGCGCTGCCCCAGTTGGACTACACGCCCCTTCCTGATCTGAGCCTCATCAACCCGCGCCATTACAGCACCATGGCGGTGCAGTATTCGCGCGGTTGTCCATTCAAGTGCGAGTTTTGCGACATCATCGAAATCTACGGACGCATCCCCCGCACCAAGCCGCCGGAAAGGATTATCGGGGAACTGGATCAGCTCTACGCGAATCGATGGCGTGGCCCGGTATTCTTCGTGGATGACAACTTCATCGGCAATAAACGAAACGTCAAGCAGATGCTGCCTGCGATCGCCGAGTGGAATCGCCGGCGAGGCACGCCATTTCGGTTTTTCACCGAAGCCACCATTAACTTGGCCGACGACGACGAGCTGCTAAGGCTTATGCGCTACGCCGGGTTCGTCAGTGTGTTTATCGGCATTGAGACCCCGGATGAGGACAGCCTGAAGGAGGCCCAGAAATTTCAGAACACCAAGCGCAACATGCTCGACGGCATACAACACATACAGAGTTATGGCATCGAAGTAATGGCCGGCTTCATCATTGGATTCGATCACGATAAGGACGATATCTTTGATCGCCAAGTTGACTTCATCGAGAAAGGTGCGATCCCCCTCGCGATGGTGGGCTTGCTGCAAGCGTTGCCGGGCACGCAGCTCTACCGCCGGTTGATGAACGAAGGCCGCCTGCTGCAATACGGCGATGGGAACAGCATGTGCACCGAACTGAACTATGTGCCAAAGATGAACGCCCGCCAATTGGTAGAAGGCTACCGGTCTGTCCTGAAGCGTATCTATGATCAGAAGTCCTACTATGCGCGTGTGCGTGAATTTATACGGCGATACAATCCGGATGATGTCGGCGGTTTTCGTCCCGAGGACTATCTCACTCTCGCACGATCTATGCTCAGGCAGGGAGTTCTGTTCCGCGGGCGCACAGAGTACTGGAAGCTCTTCTTCGGGGCCCTCACGAACTATCCGCGCGCCTTCAGCACTGCCATTACCCTCGCCATGATGGGCTACCATTTCCAGAAGATGACGGAGCAGGTCTGTGCCGACGAGAAGTAAGTCGTGCGCACCGTGTCCCCACAGGCGATGTCTCCGGTAGATGCGCCCGGCACGAAGATGATCCAGTGAATGGTGGAATTTGTGGAACAGGCCTTTTCGCCCTCGCTCGTACCGACCGAAAAATACCCCGTCGCCACGTTACAATATCTGCCGACGGATGTCCTTTTTTGTCCTATGATAGGCCGCATAGGGCATTTTCAGGGGTGATAATCCACAGCTAGGATGCAAGTCATGTCCGGAGGCTCTAAATGTCCCCTTCTCAGACTGCACTCCTCGTAATTGATGTCCAGGACTCTTTTCGTCACCGCCCGTATTGGAGCGATCAAGATGTGCCGCTATTTCTTGCCCAACTCCAGTCGCTTATCGATGGAGCTAAGGTTCGCGGCATTCCAATAGCGCAAATCTTCCATGTAGAAGAGAGTGGGGCGTTTTCAATCGCATCCGGGCATGTGAAAACAATCGGAGGTCTTTCGCTGACACCCGATGCCGTCTTTCATAAGCGCAGCCACAGCGCGCTCGTCGGTAGCGGGCTTGATGTCTGGCTGGTGAAGCACGGCATTAGGCGGGTGATCGTTTCAGGCATTCGCACCGAGCAATGTTGCGAGACCACGACGCGTCATGCTTCCGATATGGGCTATCAGGTTGACTACGTCATTGAAGCAACGCTCACTTTTCCTATGATAGATCGCCGAGACAGACAATGGGATCCAGACGAAATCAAGGCACGGACCGAGCTCGTGCTCGACGGCCGTTTCAGCCGCGTTGTTAACGTCGAAGAGGCTCTTGCTGGCGCGCTGGTAGAGCTGGTCGCTTGATCATCTTTCGGGGTTCATGAGCGTGTAATGCCAGACGGCATGGAGGCTTATCTACAGATGCGACGAATAGAAGTGTATGTAGTGCTTCCGCCGCGTCTCACTCTTCTCGACATAGCGGGACCGATGGAAGTTCTGCGCCGGGCGAACGTCGAGCAGACGGATGTGCGCTTCGACGTTCGCTACGTCGGAGCCTCCCCCACCATCCTCACTTCTATCGGACTCCCGGTGAGCTCGATTGAGCCGTTACCGGCAATACTGCCGGACGGCGCATTGGTCGTGCTAGCTGGCGATGTGGACGAAGTAATGACGTGCTCTGGCCGAACCGATGGTGACAGATCAAAGATAGACATGGCCCATCAGGCGACGATCGTCAAATGGCTACGGGAAGGCGTTCGACCTGGCCACAAACTGATTTCGATTTGCTCAGGTGCGCTCATAGCTGGCCAAGCCGGGCTCCTTGACGGATACAGCTGCACGACACACTACGCTTGCTGCGATGAGCTCGCCAGACTGGCACCGAAAGCGAAAGTTCTCGAAAATCGTCTCTACGTCGAAGATCGCGACCGCTACTCCAGTGCCGGAATCATGGCCGGCGTTGACCTGATGCTACACATTGTCGGTCGCCTCACCGACGAATCTTGTTCCGCAGCCATCGCCCGCTACTTGGTCGTGTACCTCCGACGCTGTGGGGCCGATCCTCAGTTATCGCCTTGGTTAGAGGGCCGTAACCACATTCATCCGACGGTGCATCGAGTTCAGGATGCCATTAGCCACGATCCCGCAAAGGCCTGGAGCTTGAATGGACTTGCAAGGATTGCCGGCGCGAGTAATCGCCATCTCTCGAGGTTGTTCCACAAACACGCCGGCATGAGCATCACCGATTACAAAAACCGGCTGCGTGTTGCTCTGGCGTATGACCTAATCAGCCAGACACAGTTAGACATCGAGCATGTCGCCGAACGCGCAGGCTTTGGTTCAACACGCCAATTGCGGCGAGCCTGGCGGAGGCAATATGGGACAACTCCGAGGCAAGGGCGAGGCCTCTGATGCTCCAAGTCAGATTCGAGCTGTTCATTCAACCCTGGCGATCTCTTAGCCGAAAGCTTGCTCGACTGCGAGAGCAACCGACACCTCATTTGACTCGTATTTGACAAATTTCTTACATTTCCGCAACAACGCTAAGCCAAATACACTTTTTTACCTGGTCCGCTAGCTTATAGGTGATAACAAGCCAACCATTCGCTAGAAAATAATCGAACCTTGACACACTATAAACGCAGCAGGAATCTGCCATACCTTTCTGTGCTGCCAACTAGAAGATAGCTGCAAACCGTAGTTAGTTAGCTAGGGTCAGTTTACGGTTCTCTGCTTTATTACTTTTTGCATCAGAGCTTTCCAGGATTCCATTTAAGCCCCGCCTACTAGGCTCTCGCGTTTAAAGCACACAGCAACGACGAAGACGCCAGCAGTTAGAAAGTAATAGAGAATTGTCGATAGATACTAATGTCCTGTTTTGTCCTGTCTTTGGCAGCGACAGGTATTTTGATCGTGCCCGCAACGGACTAATGTGACATGTAGCTCGGGGTGAGTGAAGATTTTGGATCCCTGTTTCTGCGACAGCGCTACCGGGCGTTGGCGCATAGCAGGCCTTTCAATATAGCCCGCCTTCCTAACCAAAGAAGATTTTTGGGGACAAGGGTAGGGCAAAGATGACTTGTGTTGACATTGTGCTAACTGTGGTCTTTGCGGGGCTTGGTTAACAGTGGGGCGAATTGCTTAGCAACAAGTTGGTATGGAGAATGTAATGAATCGAATAGCGAAATCGATTTCCTTGGTCGCAATCCTGACCATCATCTCCGCCTGGGGTTTTGGCCAGGCCGAATCCGGCGCGATCAACGGTATTGTTACCGACAAGACCGGAGCGGTCGTCGTTGGAGCAACAGTCACGGCAACGTCGGTGGATACGGGATTGGTTCGCACGACGATGACAGGGGCGGCTGGCGAATATGCCATCACCAATCTGCCGCCTAAACTGTACAACATCACGATCGAAGCACAGGGTTTCCAGAAGTACACCCAGCAGATCAAGGTGGGCGTTGGGTCCATGAACGAGGTTTCGGCGAAGCTCGCCGTAACGGGGGCATCCACCACATTGGAGGTGACTGGCGCGGCGGAAGCGGCCGTCGTCAATACCCAAAACCAGACCTTATCCCAGACCATTGACTCCAGGCAGATAGTGGATCTACCTACCCTTACGCGCAACCCTTATGACCTGGTTGCGACGGCCGGCAACGTTACTGAAGACAACAACAGTGACCGTGGTGCCGGATATGCCATCAATGGCGCTCGTTCTGCTAACACTGACATCCTGCTGGACGGTGGAGAAAACGTCGATCTATTTACAGCAAGCGTGGGGCAGAGCGTTCCCCTTGACTCGGTGCAGGAGTTCAGCGTTCTCACCAACAATTTCACTGCAGAATATGGCCGCGCTGGCGGCGGCGTGGTCAACGTGGCCACCAAATCTGGCAGCAATAATTTTCGCGGATCATTGTATGAGTTCAACCGTCTATCGGCGCTGGCGGCCAACACCTACAACAATGATGCCAATGGCATCGCCAAGCCGGGTTTCACGCGCAACCAGTTCGGCTACTCGATTGGCGGCCCGATCGTGACGAACAAACTGTTTTTCTTCAGCGGCACGGAATGGACGCGTGTCCGCAGCGGTGCAACGGTCACCCAGGGCATTCTTGACCCGGCGTTTTTGGCCCTACCTGAAGTCAATGGCAATACGAAGGCATTTTTCAACGACTTTGGCAGTCATCTGCGCCCCGACTTGGCCGTTCTGCAGAACGTCAACTGGCAGCAGGCGAACGGCGGCGACTGCCCGGCGCCCTTGCCGTGTAATGCTCCATTTGGACAGTTTGTTCAGTACACGATTCCTTCGGACTCCGGCGGCGGATTCCCGCAGAACACTTACAGCACGGTCAACCGCGTTGACTGGAACATCTCCGACAAGAGCACCCTTTACGGCCGCTATGCTCTTTATAGCGAGGATGATTTTCCTGGTACGATCAACGCCAGCCCCTACCTGGGGTATGATACCGGCCAAAATCTGTTCAACCAGAACGTAACGATCAATTTTACGCACGTGTTCACGCCGAACTTTGTAAGTTCGTCGAAGGTGACTTACAACCGTTTGAATGCGCTGTCACCGCTGGGTCTAAATCCCGTTGGCCCCACCTTGTACACTTCAGCGACGGCGGTGCCGGCCTTGCCGGGAACGAACGGGTCGCTGGTATTTCCGGGCTACGCGGAAACAACACCGGGCATCGCTATCCCGATCGGTGGTCCGCAGAACCTGTATCAGTTCTACGAGGACCTCAGCTGGACCAAGGGTAAACACCAATTCAAGTTTGGCGGTAACTACATCCAGACTCGTGACAACCGCGTGTTTGGTGCTTATGAGAACGCGGTCGAATCGCTGTCTTCGGGCGGCAGTGTTTCTGAGGCCGCAGCCAACCTTGTCGGGGGGCAACTGTTCCAGTTTCAGGGCGCTTCCTATCCACAAGGTAAGTTCCCGTGCTCGAAGGACGCCTCCGGAAACACAATCGTAACTCCCGAATGCACACTGACCTTGCCGGTTGGTCCTCCGGCTTTTGGTCGCAACAACCGTTACAACGACGGAGCTTGGTATGTTCAGGATTCCTGGAAGGTAAATCCGCGGCTGACCTTGAATCTTGGTCTGCGTTGGGAATACTACGGTGTGCAGCACAACGCCAATCCGAGCCTGGATTCCAACTTCTATCTTGGATCGGGGGCCAATATCTATGAGCAGATCCGCAATGGCACGGTCCAAATCGCGAATCAGAGTCCGGTGGGCGGACTTTGGGCGAAGGACACGAACAACTACGCCCCGCGCGTTGGCTTTGCTTGGGACGTGTTCGGCGATGGAAGCACCAGCCTTCGCGGTGGATACGGCATGGGCTATGAACGGAATTACGGCAATGTGACTTTCAACGTGATTCAGAATCCGCCGAACTACGCGGTGGTCAGCTTGGTGGCGGGCTCAGATGTACCGGTGTTACCTATCTTCACGGACAATTCAGGTCCTCTGGCCGGCACTGGTACCAAGGCTCTGCCCGGGACCAGCTTACGCGCGATTCAGCAGAACCTGCCAACCGCCTACACGCAGTTCTGGTCCGCATCGATTGATCGGCAGGTCATGCGTGATTCAGTGCTGTCGTTAGAATACTCAGGGTCCAAGGGCACCGGTCTCTATGACATCGCCAACGTGAATGCTGCGGGCTACGGCTCCGCGTTCCTGGGCGACGCCCGCGCGGCCAACCGTATCAACTATCAGTACACCAACATCAACTATCGCGGCGGAAACGGTTTCAGCAACTACAACGGCGTCAACGTCAAGTTTACGAGCAACAACCTCTTCCATAAGGGGTTGCAAGTGGTTGCCAACTACACGTGGTCGCACGCGATTGACAACCTTTCCGACACCTTCTCCGGTGGTTACTCCTCAAACTATGGTCTGGGTTACACAAATGCATTCGCTCCCGGTCTGGACAAGGGCAATTCGGATTACGATACCCGCCACCGTTTCGTAGTCAGCGGCGTGTGGGACCTGCCTTGGATGAAGAACTCGAGCAATGCATTCGTTCGCCAGGCACTTGGAGGCTGGAGCATGTCGCCGGTCGTTAAGGTCCGCTCGGGAAATCCTTTCTCGATCTATGATTGCACCAACCTAGGTTCCTCCGGAGCTAGCTGCCCACGATATGTGCCTGGAGCGCCGATTGCGCAATCTGGACATGCCGATGCCAGCAATCCCATTCCCGGGTCGCCGAACTTGTTTACCTACCTCCCGCTTCCGCTGGACGCGAACGGCCTGCCTGTGGGCAACGGAAACGCTCTAGCAGTGCCGGTTTGCAGCGGACTGTTCGGAGTGGGTTGCGTATATACCCAGAATGGTCAAAGCGTACCACGGCGCAACAGCTATCAATCTCCAGGCTTCTGGAACATCGATTTCGTTGCTATGAAGAACTTCAAGCTGACAGAACGGTTCACCATGCAGTTCCGCAGCGAGTTCTACAACATCTTCAACCATCACAACATGTACATTCAGGCGACCAATCTTGATATTGCGCAGGGCACTGGAGTCACGGCGATCAACGCCATCAACGGTTCGCCCAGCGCCGGCTCGGCCAATCCCCTCCTTCCGGACGAGCGGCGCAACATTCAGTTCGCTCTCAAGCTGCTCTTCTAGGTGGACTGAAAACAAGAACTGCCGTACTTGGGGAGCCTTTGGGCTCCCTTTTTTGCTGCTATACGGTCGTGTATTCGTACGCGAATGACTCGACCCGCATGCGCAGTTACTCGAGGCGGCAAATCCAGCGCAAGTTATGTGGCCTGCCTTCACCGCAATTCAGGCGCATGGAATTCGCCAGTGAAATCTTGGCTACCTGGGAGTTGGTAATGAGAATTGTTGTCTTGTTCGATCTGACGATAGAGCCATCCGCCGACCGTCGTGATACCCAAATTATATATCTCCCAGGCTCTTTGATCTCGAAAAGCAGGTTCACAATCATTTTGTGCTTTGACCATCTCTTTTGGCTCCAGTCGATTCTTTTTTGCTCCACCATGTATTATCTCGGGGTTGGCAGCCTTAATAAGGGGTACCAGCGGAGTGGCGCTTTTTTCCGTCGGCCCTTATTACCATCGAAATAAAGTCGACTACGTACCATGCTTCCGAGTAAGCGAATCGCCGCGCTGCCGCTGCCGACTGGATCAGGGGCGGCACCGGCAAGCAAATAGAAATCACGGAGAGAGGAATAGGTGTCTCAAAAATCGTTTCGAAGTAAAGGCGTTTCCCGGGTACCTGCGTCCGGAAGAGTAGCTTCGCCGTCATGATTGCTTGGAAACCGAGGCAACCATCGAACCTTGCCCGCGGTCAAACTAGAAACGTTACGTCAGCAGTACATTGTGCGCATTCCAAGGCTCCAAAACGGAAACCTTGGTTAAGGAGATGTGGACAATAGGATTCCCGCCCATGAAGAACAAGCCTGAGTCGACCGTCGAAGGAATCAGCAAGTCCATTCGAATCCGTTACCGAAAGCAGTTGGAATCGAAGGTTGCAATTTGCTGCCTGCTTACCGTGGGGTGCGGTGTCATATCGCCGCCGGCCCCTGCGTTGGATACGCCGTTTCGGAAGGCATTTGAGCACTTCGTACATTCTCAAGCGGTGATGGGTGGCGCGTATATCGTGGTGGATCGCGACCAAATTGTGGAGCGGCAAAATTTTGGCATGGCAGACGAGTCTGTCAGGCAGCCCGTTAACGATGCGACGATCTTTCACTGGGCTTCAATCACAAAGACTCTGACGGCAGTAGCAATTATGCAGCTACGTGATCGTGGCAAGCTCTCGCTCGACGACCCGATTGTGAAGTACGTGCCGGAGTTGACACGCATTCACAGCCAAAACAACGCGATTAGCCGCGTTACCATTCGCAACCTTCTGTCGCACACGGGCGGATTTCAAGGGCCGACGTGGCCCTACATCGAAGGAAAGCCATGGGAGCCATTTGAGCCTGCTGAATGGTCTCAGCTTGTCGCTATGATGCCGTATCAGGAAGTGGCGTTCGAGCCGGGCAGTAAGTTTCAGTACTCGAATCCTGCGTTTATATACCTGGCGAAAGTAATTGAGACAATCAGTGGCGATCCTTACCAGGTGTATGTGCAAAAGAACATCTTGTCGCCGCTGGGAATGACACACGCTTATTTCAACGTGACGCCTTATCATCTGGCCGGTGACCGGTCGAACAGTTACAAGATTGTTTTAGACGACCAGGGTCATGAGACGGTGCAGGCCCAAGGACGAGAATTCGACACGGGCATTACGACACCGAACGGTGGATTGAATGCCCCTCTGGGTGATATGGCTAAATGGATTGGTTTTCTCTCGGGTTCTGCCAAGACCGACCTTCCCGTGCTGGATCGAAAGTCTTTGATGGAGATGTGGAATCCGGTGATCACTACCGGCGACGAAGAGTATGCCGAACCTGCTTCGATGGGTTTGTCATTCTTCTTGTTTCCGCGGGGCTCGGGCGATGATGCCGTTACGTTTGTCGGTCACACGGGGCACCAGGCGGGATTTGCGGCCTTCTTTCTACTAAATCCGAAGAATGGCAAAGCAGTCATTGCTGGCTTCAATACGGTCGCTGCGTGGGGTGAGAAGCCGGCTGCACAAAAACGGTTTGTCGAGGGCCAGCAGAGTTTAAGCGCTCTGATGGAAGCGGCCATGGCAGCGATTCGATAGCCGATTCCCATGCCAATCATTACGACACCCGAACACGGCGCCCGGAGGCCTTGGCACGGAGAGAAGCCTACTTGAGTTACAAACGCGAGCAGGTGCCCCAATAGAACTGAAATGTGCGATCTAGCAATTCACCAAGACTCCGAGGACGAAGTTTGCTTGGCATGGGTGCTCAGACTAATGCATGGATTCCGTAAACGACTACAACAATCTTCATTGGTACACCAGGAGTATCCAACAACGAGGATTCTGGATGCCCTATCAGCGCAATGTGACCTCTGCACTTCGTTAATTGTCCGACCTTTTCCTGCGGGCAACATTTGATCTTGACCGCCGGACTGATGGACGTCGAAGCGGGCGATATTCCAGCCTCGCGAAGAGTTGGCACGCTCGCCTATTACAAAAGACAAGCTTGGCCTCGAGTGTCTGGGAACTTGGCAAGATCCGCCGGTCTACGCCATCGTAGCGCGCGACCAGGGGGCCATTGATCTAGCATTTGTCGCAGAGAAGGAGGATTCTCTGTGATCATCTTGGGAACTGGAGCGCCACAACTACGGCTCATCGACCATTCGCGCTTGCCTGTAGCATTGAGGAGATGTTTGCGTTTGTGGTCGTTGATTCCGCGCTACTGGAAGCGGATGGCAGGCCTCTTCGCGGCGATGCTGGTGGAGACCGCGATGGGATTGGCGACCCCGTGGCCGCTGAAGATCGTGCTGGACTCGGTCTTCGAAACCCCGCCGCTGGCGTCGGTATCTCCTGGCTGATGACCCCGGCGCGCACGCCGATGGCGATGCTGGCGTGCGCGGCAAGCGCAACGCTCGCAATTGCATTGCTGCAGGCCGTGAGCTCGTACCTGACGGCCTACAACACGGTAAGCATCGGGCAGAGCATCGCGCACGACCTACGACGGAGCGTCTACGCGCATCTGCAGCGCCTCTCGATGTCATACTACGACCGGCAACAGACAGGCCCCCTAATCAGCACCATCACCGATGACATCAACGCGATCCAGGACTTCATCTCGACCTCGGTGCTGGACATCGTGGTGGATGGGCTGACGATCGTCGGCATGCTGGTGGTGATGTTCTGGCTGAGCTGGAGATTCGCCCTGATTGCGCTGGCGGCCATTCCGGTGCTGGTCTTTTTCGTTTCGCGGTTGCGCGCCGCGGTGAAGGCGGCGACGCGCACGTGCACCTTAAGCAGAGTGAGTTGGTGAGCATTCTGCAGGAGGGCTGGGGTCACGACCTGCGCGAGTTCACAGTGGGCTCGCTTCGCGGCAGATCGCGTTCGTGCTGAAGGAGACGCAGCTGTTCTATGCCCCGGTCTGGCAAAATATCGCGTACGGACGCCCGGAAGCGACACTCGAGGACATCGTGCAAGCGGCGCGCCTGGCGCAGGCAGACGAGTTCATCGAGGCGTTGCCGGAGGGCTACGACACGATGGTGGGCCAAGGCGCGATGACGCTCTCGGGGGGATAGAGGCAGCGGCTGGGCATCGCACGCGTCACGGTGCGCAACGCGCGGATTGTCACTCCGGACGAGCCGACCTCGGGGCTGGACGAGGAGTCAGAGCGGCTGGTCTTCGAGGGGCTGAACAACCTCTTTAAGGGCAGGACAACGTTTCTCGTCGCGCACCACCTGAACACGATCAGCCGGGCCGACTGCATTCTGGTGCTCGACCAGGGGAGAATTGTTGAGCGAGGCACGCACGACGAGCTGATGGCTGCGAATTGACTTTACTCCCGACTGCGGCAGATCGATAAAGGAACCGAGCAATCGGTCGCCTGGTGACTTAGCTTAAGCTAGGTTCTGTCGTGAAATTGCTATGCCGCTGCATGTAATGAGTTCCTCCCCGCGAGCCTCTATTAAAACCGACGATTCACATGTGCTTTTCTCCAGAAATTTTGCGTTTTCGTTCTCGCAGGCAAGAACCGGCGCACCGTCAATACCGGACTACGGCCCGGAAGAGGCATAACGCCTTCAGTTCCCGGATGTCACGGGTGGACGAGGAAGATTTGGGCCAGATTTTTCCGAATTGACAGCGCGAACTTTTCAAGGCCATCCGCGACGAACAGAATCTTCGCTTCGATCGAGACGGCAGAGCGCGTACCCTCTACAGTCTGCGGCATACGTACATCCTCGTACCCCTGATCGAACAACCCATGCCGCTACGACGAACTGCGGCAAATTGCTGCCAGCTACCTGCGAAAGAGCCGCAAGGCCACAGGCTGCAGCCCACGGCCGTCGTCCATGAGGCCTACGTCG
>Ga0126381_100004590_pt1 | contig 15065 bp, 11 predicted proteins | sample PanSoiMetPlot_28_FD_96465 | JGI IMG/M metagenome (GOLD analysis project Ga0126381, IMG submission 96465) | Tropical forest soil microbial communities from Panama - MetaG Plot_28 | ecosystem: Environmental > Terrestrial > Soil > Tropical forest > Bulk soil | place: Panama | collected 2016-02-17
TGGCGGCTCTTTATTACGCGGTCCAGAATCACGCCAATGTGGTGAACATGAGCTTCGACCTCAGCTCTTCGTCGCCCAGTTTGCAGCAGGCAGTCTCTTACGCGAATAAGGCCGGCGTGGTGCTTGTGGCAGCAGCCGGTAACGAGAACACGAGCACACGCGTCTATCCCGCCGCCATGGGCGGCAACGTTGTGGGCATTGCCTCAACGACCGATTGGGACACCCGCTCTTCGTTCTCCAACTATGGTTCCGCGGACGTCTGGATTGCCGCTCCCGGGGAAAACATCATCAGCACCTACCCCGGGGGAACCTATGGCAGCGAATCGGGCACCTCTTTCAGCTCTCCACTTGTTGCCGGTACCGTAGCCCTGCTTCTCAGTGCCAAACAGTCGGGTTTTAAACAATCGCAAGTTGCCAACGCCCTGGCGAACGCACAAGTTCTAACGCCGGAACTGAATCACGGCCGGCTTAACGTCTATCAAGCCGTTTCCGCATGGGTGAACAGCTCCACCTCAACTTCAACGCCAAGCTCATGTTCCTTGCTCTGCTTGTAGTTGCTGATGTCGAAGGGCCAAATTCCGGCGCCGACGGGAAGCTCTCCGCTTCTTGTGGCGCCGGAGTCCCTGCGGATCAAGCAACTGGAAGAGCAAGCTTCGGCGCTGCGCAGCTCCGTGATCTGCGCTTTTAACCAGCTCCTTGACCTGAAAGATCTCAACACCGGAGTTCATAGCACACGTCTGGCGGAATGGGGGATGCGTGTCGGGCAGGAGCTCGGTCTCGAAGAAGCCGCACTTCAGAATCTGGAAGTCGCGGCACTTCTCCACGATATTGGCAAGGTGGGTATACCGGATTCTATTCTTCGCAAGCCGGGGCGCCTCAACGATGAAGAATATGCACTAATGAAGAAACACCCCGAATACGGCTGGGCAGTTCTCCGCATGCTTCCCGGATTTGAGCGCGCCGCACTTGATATTCTTCACCACCACGAGTTTTTCGACGGAAAAGGTTACCCCGCGGGCCTCAAAGAGACAGAGATTCCTATCGTGTCGCGCATTGTCTCGGTGACGGACGCCTTTGACGCCATGGTCTCCTCGCGTCCGTACCGCAAAGGTCTGCCCTTTGAAGAGGCCATGCGGCGACTTTCCGAGTCGAGCGGCACGCAGTTCGATCCTGCGGTGGTGAAGTGCTTTCTGTCCTTCGCCCGGGAAGAGATGCCTACCGTTTTTGCTGCGGCTGGCACCACGGTCGGCACCGCCCTTTGATCGGTCTAGCTTCAGAGTGAACCAAGTTCTGCTGTTTTGTTCCACACCCGAGCTCATCGGGAGCAGGCGATAATCTCGTTCCGACAGTTGATGTCTACGTGGTTGAGCCTAAATCGCCCTGGTCTTGGATTTCGACTGGCCCAGCATCTGACGCATCGCCACGGTCGATCCGGGGGCTCGTTTCTCCCTCCAGGCTTCCAGCCGTTGGCAGGTCTCTTCAATGTTTTGGAACAGGCGGGGATTCTTAAAGGCGGCGCGCCAGGTCGGAACGATCGTGCGCATGCGGTCCCACACCACCCAGATTTCTCCATTGCTCTCAAAGAAAAGTTCGTCGTTGATCAAGCCGCGATTCACGATGCTCGCAACCATTTCCCAGTAACTAATCACCATGCGGATGTAGGTATTCTCTTCGCTGCCTTGGGGGTACTTCTCCATCATGTCTTCCGGGGACGTGGGATGGAAGTTGTCGGTAAACCAGGCCCGCGCTTGCCGCAGCCGCGCTTCGCGGCGTAAATCGTAGAGCCGCAACATCAGGTTCACTTCATCGTACGAGATCTGGGCCATGGCGAGTCCTCCTCAGCTACCTCGCAGTATCCGATTGCGCGGCTTCCTGCAAGGAACGAGAAACGCCGGTAAGTTCGATGCGCTGGACGCTCGAAACGGGTATCCCCTGCTTCAGAAGCTCTGCTTGAATTCGGCGCCGTAGCTCTCTGGCCACTTCATCCTGTCGCGTCGGCGCAGTTCGCACCTGCAGCCGAATCGTGGAAGCGGTTCGGTCAAAATCTTGCACACCCAGGATCCGAGGGCCGTCCACAAGGGCCTGGGCCCACGCCGGATCCGCTCGCAACGCCGCAGTCGCCGTTTCCAGAGCTCTTACGGTTTTCTCGACGGACGTTTCCGGAGCCAGCGAAACATCCACGAACGCTTGCGACCAGTCACGGCTCAGATTACTGACCATGCGAATCTCGCCATTGGCGATGGTCACGAGCGCTCCGCGGGCATCGCGAAGGACTGTCCGGCGGAGCGTGAGATGTTCCACGCGGCCGGTGTACTCAGAAATCTGCACGGTGTCGCCCACGACGTATTGGTCTTCCAGAACTATATAAAACCCGGTAATCACGTCACGAACTAGGTTTTGGGCTCCGAAGCCCAGAGCCAAGCTGGCAAGACCCGCAAAGGTTATTGCCGCTGTGATGTCAAAGCCCAGTAGCTTAAGGGCTGTCAGAATGGCGATGACCCAGACTACTTTGCTCCCGGTACTGTAAACGATTCCCGCAAGAGTGCGTGTTTGTTGCTCGCGGAACTGCGAGTGGCGAGTTTGCGAAGTCGCTGGCTTGACGATAAGTTTAGTTAGCGTACCGAGCAGCCTGTTAACCAGCAGCGCAAGGACGAAGATGCCCACCAGTCGAAGGGCAGTGGGAATGGTGAAATCCACCGAATGATAGAAAGAACTTGGCATGATTTCTATGAGAGGGGGAGTATAACATTGGAAGGGGTTCCGCAGAGGTGCAGTGGTTCGTGCGTTGGCCAAACGTGAACAACAGGCATAAGGGAGTTTTGGATGATGGAATCACGACGAGAATTTCTTACCGTACTTCTGGCTTCGGGCCTGCCCATCGCAGCCATGAATTCTTCCATGCATGCGCAAGGTGGCGGCGGAGCTCAGCCCTCGCCAAAGCCAGTGCAGAAGGACGAAGACGCCGATGAACCCAAGATCGACTCCAAATTGCTGCTGGAGGCTAATCAGAAGGACATCAAGAAAAGCGTTGAGCGGCTTTTTCATTTGGCAAATGAATTGAAGACCGAGGTGGAAAAAACCGATTCTGTGCAGGTGCTTTCCTTGGCCATGGTCAAGAAAGCCGAAGAAATTGAAAAGCTTGCGAAAAGCATACGTTCCCGTACGATCGGGTAGTCCGGCAGTCGCATTCAGCTCAAGCGGATTAGACCGGATGGAATCCTTAGGTCAAATCGGTTTCGTGCCCTAAGTGATCTGGAGAATGCCGACCGCGAGCCCGTAGCTCGGCTGGATAGAGCGCTCGTATCCGGAACGAAAAGCCCCACCAGGCCTGAACGTTTTCAATTCCATAGCCGCTGCCTAGTCTGGCCGAATTTACCGTTTTGGGCGAAGGGTGCAAAAACCTATGCAAAACGGAATCGTTCCGTTCCACTAGCTTAGGCCGCTTCGATGGAATGCTGCGCGCAGTGCCACATCCCGTCGTCAGCATCGAGACTTTCGATGGCTCCAACAACAAGCCCGACAGGCGTTCGCAGCAACGTCCGCGACAGGTCCGAACTGCCTTCGACTGCGCGGTTCCGGGCGAGGAGTTGCATCACAGGTGTACTCATCTACTTGACATCAGGCCCCTTTCGGTTAAGTCTCTTTGCGCGAGTCGCAAGGAATGCAATCAATGACTGAGATGACACCTGAGCAGAAACGTGCTCTTGCTGCTTTCCTTCGTGAACACATGAGGCTAATCGCCGAGAATCTCGCTTTGGGAGCTATCCTGGATTCCAGCGCTGCGCATGAGCAGGCTCCGGTCGATTGGCAGGACAATCTTGAGCAGCTGCGTCAAACCCCTGAGTATCGTGCCATCGTCGAAGAATTCGAGCCGCAGATTGCTCAAATTGAGCGAGGCGATGCTGAAAGCGACCTGATTGAGTCGCTTCAAAGACTCCTTGGAGGAAGGGCGGTAAACTAGGTTTTGCCACTAAGTTCTGCGGGGCATTCTGTCCAACTTCTTGGACCAGCTTGTGACGGCGCGATGTGGGTGGATGACTTGGATTTCCAATCGCGGGCGGCAGCTGCCGAGCTACTTAGTGCAGCAAGGCAAATACATTCTGGGAAATCACTCCGGATAATCAGCTCCTGCTGTTCACTAACCTATGTGACGCCGACAAGATGCCGTCGGGGCGGCCCTGATTAGTCCTGCCGGACAATTGCTCAAGGTCGGTATCAAGCTAAACATAGCGATCTGTCCGAAATGGACGGCCACTGAATCTGATCTGGAAGGTTTAGACCACCGCATTACGCGTCTCCGACTTCTCCTGGAGTCGCTCGCTCGGCAAATTCGCGACGCGACTTACCTCACTTTTGAACCGAAGATTTCATGTCGAGACGCTCAGAGAAGTGCCAAGCTCGTCCTCGACGCCCTCGGAAAAACGGAACTCAAGACAATCATCCCGCGTATCATGAGAGAGGAGTTCGGCATGTTCTGTGGGGAGGATTCATGTTCTGCGATCAGTGTGGTGCGCCTCTGCAACCGGGTCAGCAGCGTTGTGCTCGATGCGGCAAAGAAGTGATTAGGCGCATCGAGGCGGTCTATGTTCAGAAAAATCGCGTGCAGGAACACGTGCGGTTGCTCGGGATTCTTTGGATGGCGTACACCGCGCTGCATGTTGTCGGCGGAATCATTCTGATTGCGATCTCCCACACTCTGTTCGGCCGCTTCAGCCAGGCGGGACCGCCTCCCGAAGTCACAAGCTGGCTGCGCCCGTTTCTCACCGTTATTGGATACCTGATTCTAGCTAAAGCTGCCGCCGGCCTTATTGCCGGTTTGGGGTTGCTGCAACGCGAACCCTGGGGAAGGACTCTGGCCCTGGTCGTGGGTTTCATCTCGCTGTTCAACATTCCTATCGGGACCGCACTAGGTGTTTACACACTTTGGGTACTCTTGCCGGCGCGATCCGACGAGGAGTATCGCGCCTTTTCGCAGGCACAAGCGGCGTAGCCTGCTTGCACCCGGCTGATTAGGCACGCGGCGGCGCAATTGCAGGAATCAGCAGCCAGTTCTAAACCCGCTGAAGAGCGATGTCGCTCTGTTGGTAGACCAGCCGATTCGTAAGCATGCTTCACAATTCGATCGTAAGAAGATGAAAAAGGAAGTTTGATTAACTCCGGCCCTTGTTTTCTACGGTTGATGAGTGAAGCCTTGGAGAAAATGTTTGGCCGTATCGCTTTTCGAGGAAAGTGGCGCGCCTTAGGGGACGATTTTAGAACTCTTCCGTTCGTGCCCTCCTTGCTCTCTGGGCGACGAGCTTGGAACTTCCGACGGTCTTCAACTGGCCAGGGTATTTCTTTTGGGCGGCCGAGGCGCTACTAGGCTGTGCCCGTACCCTATTCCCATTCATAGCCGAGCGAGATCGGCGTTGCGTGCTCTCTCCAAAGTCTAACCATTACGACCATGGTATAATGACCATGGTTTGTATTTGACAGGTGCCAACATGAAAAAGATGCCCGCAGGTTCCTTCAAGACCAACTGTCTTGCCGTCATGGACGAGGTTCAGACCAAACGCGAAACGGTCGTCATTACCAAGCATGGCAAGCCCGTGGCTAAACTTGTTCCCGTCGATCAGCAAACGGACGAAATCTACAACTTCCTCGCAGGCAAGGGAAACATCGCCGGTAATGTCATATCGCCGGCTCTTTCCTTGGAAGAGTGGGGTGAACTGAAGTGATTCTCGTCGACACTCACGTCGTGGTGTGGTTGGCCTTTGGCCAGGAGCAAATCTCCCGACGGGCGAGGACTGCGATTGACCGTGCGCGCAAGAACGCGGAGGGCCTGGCCATCTCGGGTATCACTCTGATGGAACTGGCGACGCTTGTGAGCAAGGGCCACGTCGGGCTAGGCATAAGCCTCGAATCCTTCCTGCAGGAAGTTGAGTTGCGGTTTGTGGTTCTGCCCATAAACGCCCGCGTGTGCGCCCGCGCTGTGACGCTGCCTGAGTCTTACCCCAAAGATCCTGCAGACCGAATCATCGGAGCTACGGCGCTGGTCGAGGGACTGACCTTGCTTACGGCCGACCGCAAGATACAACGGTCCAAAACTGTCCTGACGATTTGGTAGTAAATCGGCCCGGGGACGGCGCGGAAGATTTACTGCTGTCGATGACCCTTGTTCAGTGGCGCGCCCGGTGAGATTCGAACTCACGACCCCATGCTCCGGAGGCATGTACTCTATCCATCTGAGCTACGGGCGCGTGCCATAAGTCTACCACTAACTCGCCTTCGCCTTCTTCTCAAGGGCTTTCTGCCCGGCGCTAACCAAACGCTTTCTTCAACTGCGCCATCGCCTCAGCGGTTTTCTCGGGCCGCGCTTTGATTTAAAAACCCATCGTGGTACGAACGTTCGCGTGACGTAGGATTTGCGATCCAGCAACGTAGGCCCGCCATGCATGAGATCCGGAAAAGCGTAGTCCCAGAAACGTTTGGTGCTACTTGTCACCTTCTGGGAGAGCTGCTGGTCACAGAGGTTCGTTGGACAGAAAACATCAGTCCTCACGGCGAGTCGTCAAGAGTGCCGGCCTTGCGGCTCTACTCGGGGCGGCGCTTCAACTCTAACGGTATCGCAGATGCCGCCGTGGCTTCGGCGCAGCTCTCCTCGCAGAATTGTTGCATGAGAACGTGTTCAGGCGTATTGTTATGAGACTGTAACTACATTGTAAATTCCGCAGTTAATGTGTTCTGAAAACATGAGCACGGTCGAAAACATCACGTTCATGGTTATCCGTGGGGTCATTGCCCTTGCGATTGTAGGCCTCGGGTTCTACTGCGTTGCACAGGGCATCCATTTTTTCGCCCTCCCGCGAGTCGAAGCCGAGCAGATTCGCATTCAATTTATCGGTTTGGACATTACAGCAAGTGGGCTGGGGGCTGTCTTTTTTGCGGTGGGCCTCGCCGTATGCTACCTAGGGCAGCGGGCAGCTCTCATGCGCAATGAATCAACGAGGGGAACGCCTCTCTGGACGGCAACGCGTCCCGAAATCCCCGCGTTGCCAGAGCTAACTACAGTCCTCGATGCCCTCCAACGTACCGCAGCGCGGATGCAACCGGCCCAAGCAAAAGAGGGAATAGGAATGAGCGTTGCAGAAGGCCGCATGGCGATCCCTACCGCCGCACGCCAGCTCCCCTCCGCACACCGAACGTCGGAGTCGATAACCTTTGCGGAAGGTGCCCGCAAGCCCCCCACGCGCACCGACTGAGCGTCTGCCTGCAAGAGGGCGAGACTCATTGCTCCCTGTTTGTTTTGACAGTTCCAGCAATGCTCCCCGGGAACTAGCCTTGTCCCGCGTGAAGCCGAAGGAGGTGGCCACCCCTCGAGGTTTTTCTCCCTGAAAACAGGCCGCCTCCTTCATCCTTTCAGAAAGCAGTGATAAGGCTCCCGCGTTCCGCGTATCCCCAAGCGCGGAATCTGGCCCGTGGCAAGTCACCCTTGAGCCCGCGAGCAGCAAATAGAGACACAGCGAGATCCCAGAACAACACCGAAGGCGATTCTTCAATAAAGCAACACGAAGATACGAAACCTGGCAACCTGCGCTCTTTTACTTCGTTGAAGGAACGAGCGTCATTGCCAGGACCACGACATTACGGTTCCTGGGCAAGGCGACGCTGCGCACCACCTTGCTGCTATCGAGATCGAACGAGTAGCCAAAGATATGAAATGTACCGTCATCCGTTTCTCCATCGCCGGTAAGGCGATAAGGAACAGTCACGGCCATGGTTTCCCCGCTGAAGTTTCCCGGTGAATACCAGTCGCTCAGGCTTTGCGTGAAAGTCGAAGAGGTTCCATCGGCGTACGCGACGGTGAACGTTTGCGACTTCTGACTGCCTTCCACACCGGTGGCAAGAATCTTCAAGGCGCCAAACCTACCAGACGGTAGAGTAACCGTCTCTCCCGTGACGACATCCGGTGCATTGGCTGGGCCGAGCCGAAACAAAACGCCATCCCATTCTTGCGTGGCGCCCACGGGCTGCTCGGGGAGCGCGAATCCGCCGCCATCAAGGCTGGAAATCTCGTCAAAGGTCGACCCGTCGGTGTAGATACCTGTAAGGTTGTAAACCGGAGTGAGATCGACAGCCACTGCCCCCGTTTTCACTGCGACCACCTTCAGAAGCACAGCGACACTATGCGACAAGCTGCCTGACGTTGCGGTGACAGTGACGGTCGCTGTCTCCGACGGTGCCGAACTTTCTGACTTGAGCGTTAGCCTGCTTGTTCCTGAGCTGTTCGGCAAACCAAAAGTTGCCGTTACTCCGGCAGGCAGGCCTGCCGCCGCCAGGCTCACCCTGCTCCCGAACCCATTCCTCGGAGTCACAGCGACCGTTACTTCGGCGCTTCGCCCCTGTGTGATGGAGAGGTTTGTGGCTGAGCTAGAAAGCAGAAAATCTTTGTCGCCCGCCGCTGCCGGAGGAAGAACGTCGTACAAGGGCCCGGCTGGCTTAATGCCCGGATTTTGCTCCGCCACGCTCATTGCCAGGATGCGGATCTTAGGATTATCCGGTAGCTTGATGGTTTTGGTGCCAGGTTCCAAATCGACGGCGTAGCCGAACAGATACGAGTAGGAATAGGCCACGTTCTCGCCTGCAGGGTTGTGGTGATGCGAGCAGTACCACGCCAGATGAGCGCGCTTGATGTAGCCTGGCTTGATGCCGGTCATCTCGGCGTAATCGTCGTGCGCGGTTCGCGCCGGTCGTCCTCCGCTCGCCTGAATTGTTACGTCTTTCGCAGTCCACTGCCGGTCGTCCCATTGCCCGATGAATCCGCTCCAGTCCTGAATATTCAACTCAAGTCGTTTACGGCCTGCTTCGAACGCGGCTTTCTGGTCGCCATCGATAGAAGCGGCAAGCAAGTAAAGACGGTTATAGTTTCCCGCCGGAAGCTCAATCGTCTGCCCCTTCGCGGCGAGGGCGTTGGGCACGCCTGTTTTTGCGGAGGCAAGTTGAAACTCCACCCCGTCGAATTGGAGTTGCGAAGGGAGCATCTCTGCGGGCAACGCGTTGCCTTTACCATCAAATCCTTGTGTCGATTTTGCACCGTCGTTGCTGGCGGTTGCGAGGTCGTAGCGCAGCTTCAAAGACACGGAGCGCACGCTGTTGACCTTTGTGGGCGACGCGGCCAGCTTAACAGCGAACGTCCGCGGCTGATAGGCCGAGAACGAGCTCACCAGTGCGCCGTCGGTTACCACTGCGGACCCTATTGGCTGTTCCTGACCGTTTACCTCGCGCGCAGCGCTGACCGGCGCGGCGAACGATACACGTACGTTTTGTTGCGGTCTGCCGTCAAGCTCTACCATTCGAACGATGATCTCGTCGCTCTCCTCCGCTTTCTTCAGCGCCAAGACCCGAATGCGCGGGTTGCTCACCTTCAGCAAAGAAAACTCCTGTCCCAGCGCTCCGGGATGCTTCGAGGTTTCGAAAGCCATCAGCGGGTCGTTCAACCGCTGCCCTTGCCAATCGGTTTGCCCGTCGCGCCAGCCCCCGGCATGCCCGACAATGCCGTACACGAACTCGTGGTGCCCGATGTCCTGCGTGCCTTGGTCGTGATATCCGCCGGCCGTGCCCGGCGTCCGAATCAGGGTGAGCCGGATGGTGTGATCGTTCGGCTTGTCGGAACCGTTCTTGCAGTCGGTGAGGATCGTGGCGCCAAACTCGCCGCTCATGTCCGTCAGATCAATCCACTGGTGTGAGGGAACTTCAAACTTCTTCGGCTCTGCCGTGGGCCTCTCGATCGTGCCGATGTCCCAGTTATAGGTCGCCTTGGGGTTCGAAGCGGTCAATGGAAACGCCGCCTTCAGGTTGGACTCCTTCGTATTCCAGTCGATCACGTTCCCGAATTCCACTCGCCTGCCCGCGTCGCCCGCGGACAGCCGGATCGTTTGCACAAACGCCGAGCCGGCGGTTTCTCGCGAAACCTCCAGCGCCACGCGTGCCGGGCCATTCTCCGCAACGCGAATCTTGGGAGGCCCGCTCACGTAGGCTTTTGGCGGCGTCTGCTCCTGGTCCCAGTCCATGTTCCACGCTGGCCACTGCTGCGGGTTGTCGTAGGAGATGGCCAGCCTCGCCGGCCCCGCCAGTAGTTCCTTGCCGATCGTTTTGTCAAAGATGCTTGCGACGTCCCCATCGGCATTCAGTCGTACGTGGTAATACTGGTTTTCGAGGGAATCGCTGGATACTTTTAGCGTCGAGGTGTCCCGAGCCTCACCCGCCTGCACATCGTAAAGGGCGTAGCCGGCCGGCGGGACGTGCGCCAGAAAGAGAATTTTTCCGCCCGAGATCTGCGCTCGAGCTTCCTCACCGCCAGGACCGATGACATGAACGGCTTTAGGCATTCCGCCGGGGAATTCCACGCTGGCTTCCACCACGTCTTCTCGCGCGATGTTGAGCGGATTGAAGACCACCACTGCGACACCTTTGACTTCCGTATTGAGGGCCGCCACAACCCCTTCGGTTGCGTTGGTCAGTACTCCCGCAAACTGATTCATCGCGATGACGTCGTCGTTCCATGCGAACTCGTAGCTCTTCGGAGTGGCTGTGCCCGCAGCGATGTCGTGAAAGTGCCCGCCCATCACTAGCGTCCACGCCTTGTTCAGTCGCTCACGCGGATACGTTCCTGCACCTAGCCATTCCGCGGCAATGGATGCTTTCTCCGCGGCATCGGCGAGCAATTCCTCTTTGCGCAGCCAGCGCTTTTGGTACGCCTGCGACGTGAGTGATCCCGCCGAATGGTTGGTCAGCTCCATTTCGCCGGCGTATCTCGGCAATCCTTTGGCTTCCGAAGGAGTGATATCCAGGAACATTTGCTCAGCCGTCGAAGAAACCACGTGGACCGGTCCGTCTCCTACTTTGACCTCAGGCCACTGGGGATTGGACTGCCTCCTGAAAAAGTAGGCCTCACCCTCCGGCGGGAAGCTTGCAGCGCCTTTAGTAACGATGGCCTCGAGCCGCTTCACCGAATTCTCGTCCGGTGATCCGCCGACGTCCCCCGTCCCGTAATAGTGGTAATCGGTGAAGACGTCGCTGACTTTGCCGTTGTGCTCAACGCGGCCTGCCCAATCGCTCTGATACCATTCTTGGCTGCGGTCTTGCTCCACCTTAACCAGACCGTCTCGCTGATCCTGCAGGCTCAGGAACTCTTCGATGTCTTTTTGATCAGGGGTTTGTCCACCTCGCCGCCCATATTTCTCCCGTAGCGCCTGGAGCTTCGTCGCGATTTCTTTCAGCATGGCGTTGGGGGGCGGCTCGCGCAGCGGCTTGCTGAGATCCGCATAAATTCCGCCGCTATAACTGCCAGGGTTCAGCCCCGCCAGAACGCTCTCGCCGTCTGGGCCAACCCACACGCCCACGTTAAAGGGCGTTCCTTCGGGAGTCCTCTCTCTCGATTCCGGCCCTCCGGCGTCGGCCGAGGAGCCCCACGTCAATTTTTGTGTCGAGAATCCCTTGACGCCCGAGTGCGCCAGGATCGTCGGCAACGAGGCAGGAAACCCGAAGCAGTCGGGTAGCATGTATTCGGCGCTGGCTTTGCCAAACTCTTTGCGAAACCATTCATTCCCATAGAGAATTTGCCGGAAAATCGCCTCCGCGCTCGGGGCATTCACATCCCCTTCTTCCATCGATGAGCCCGCGGGAAACCACCGCCCCGCCCGAACGTACTCGGTGAGTTTGGCAAACTCGGCTGGATAATATTCCTTCATCAAGCGGTAGCGATTGGCCCCGCTGAAGTTAAACACATAGTGCGGGTACTTCTCGAACAGCTTGAAGTTCTCCTCCATGGTCTTCCGAAGGTATTCGTTGATGACCTGCGGATATTCCCAGCGCCATTCCGTGTCCAGGTGTGCGTAACCAACGACGTAGAGAGTCGGTTCCTTACGCAAATCAGGTTTGTTGTCGGTAGGTCGAGTGGTCTGTGCGAAGCACGCAGCGGCCAGAACCAGACCGATCACCGGGGTGGACAGCACGATCTTCTGGAGTTTTCGCATGACGACTCTCCTCGAGCGGATGGGAATTTCGCTTAGAGTTTACCAGGATAAATCAAAGCCTATGTTCATAACTCACGTGATTCGCCCCACCCCAATCGGGCATTACTCGCTTGGGAACGTTTAGTAGCGAGCGGCCCAAATCTCACACCCGTCCGCTTTGCCCTAGTGCACTCTTCATGGGCGTTCCCCGCGGTGTCAATCCACTTCGATGTCATTTGAACCTTCCCGCCTAAGCTGTTCCATGCTCGAAAGATATCCGTCGTCATTCCCTTGCCGTAACGACCGGCAGCAAGCTCTTGACGCGGCCTTTCCCGCTGTCATGCTGTAATATCAATCACTCAGATATGCGTGCTCTTTTGGGCCTTTCCTTGGTTGCGTTACTCATCGGGGCTGCCGCTGCCCGGCAAACCGGTCCAGCTTCTGTTTCAGAGAAGCCCTTGCCGGGAAAATTCACCGACGTTACATCCGCGCTCGGAGTCCACTTCAATTACCTCTCTTCGCACACGCCCAAGCACTACTTGCCAGAGACCATGGGTGGCGGCGTCGCCGTTCTTGACTATGACAATGACGGCCGGCTCGACATTTTTCTTGTCAACGGCGCGCCCCTCCAGGATCCCACACCCAAAGGCTCCATCCCCCAGAAGAGCGGACCAAATTACTGGAATCGTCTTTATCACCAAAAGCCCGACGGCACCTTCGAAGACGTTACCGAAAGAGCCGGTTTGCAAGGCTCTGGTTATGGGATGGGCGTCGCCGTCGGCGACTATAACAACGACGGCTTCGAGGATCTCTACGTTACTGCCTACGGCGGCAACAAGCTCTACCACAACAATGGCGACGGGACTTTCACCGATGTTACCGAGAAAGCCGGCGTTGCCGGATCTGGCTGGTCGACCTCTGCTGCTTGGGTCGATTTAGACAATGACGGCTTGCTCGATCTTGTGGTCCTCCGCTACCTGCAGTGGGATTTCGACGACATCTGGTGTGGCGAACACAAAGAAGGCTACCGGGCCTATTGCCATCCGGACGTCTTTCGGGCCATTTCTCCGCTCGTCTATCACAACGACGGCAACGGTCATTTCACGGAAGTGTCGCAGAAAATAGGTCTCGCAAAACCCGGTAAGGGCCTAGGTGTCGCTCTCGCCGATTACGACCACGACGGCCACATCGACCTCTTCGTGGCCAACGACTCTATGGTCGAATTCCTCTATCACAACAAAGGCGACGGAACCTTTGAAGAGGTGGGCCTCGTCTCCGAAGTCGCCGTCGACGGCGACGGCCGCACTTTCGCTGGCATGGGCGTGGATTTCGCCGACTATAATAATGACGGATGGCCGGATCTGATCATTACTGACCTTGCCAACCAGCGCTACGCACTGTACCAAAACAACCGCGACTCTACTTTCACCTACGACAGCTTCACCTCTGGGGTTGCCCGCCTGACCATGCCCCATTCCGGATGGGGGGTGCGGTTCCTCGACTACGACAACGACGGTTGGAAGGATCTGCTCATCGCCCAGGGACACGATCTGGACACCGTCGAGCTCAGCTATCCCAATCTCCGCTACCGCGAACCCATGCTCCTGCTCCGCAACACCGGCAAAGATTTTGTCGACGTCTCTTCCGCTTCCGGCGCCGTCTTTAGCCAACCTTGGCTCGGCCGCGGGATGGCCATCGGCGACATCGACGACGATGGCCGCCTCGACGCCATCGTGTCGACGAACGAAGGACCGGCTCACATCCTGCACAACGAAACGCCCACACAAAATCACTGGATCACGCTGAAGCTCGTTGGCCACAAAAGCAATCGCGACGCCATCGGTGCCGAAGTCAAGCTCGTCACCGCAAAAGGCCAGCAATGCGCCACCGTCTCGACGGCCGGCAGCTATTTGTCTTCGAGCGACAAACGGGTTCACTTCGGCCTAGGCCCGGAATCCCTCGCGCAATCCATCGAGATTCGCTGGCCGAGTGGCGTCCAGCAAACTTTGAAAAATGTCACTGTCGATCGAATCCTCCAGGTCGACGAACCTGTGTCCGCCGCTTCCTTAAAATGAACTTGGGCCGCGCGCCACACCGTTCCCCGCTGCTGGGTTGCTTTGCCGGAGTGCTCCTAGGCATTTTGGCGCTTGCACAATTTGCTCTCAGCCAGCAATCCACGCAGACTCCACCGGACAAGCCGCAGAATGTTGCGCTCCCTCGCCCCTCCGGGATGGCCACGGCCGGTATTCACTCTCCTGTCAAAGATTCCAACTCGCGCCCCATCACTGCTGGCGGTTTCGCCGACAACGCTCCCGTCGTCTTCGTTGACATCACTCATCAAGCCGGCCTCGACAAGTTTCACCATCGTTCCGGCTCTCCTGAAAAATCCACCATCATTGACGCTCCCGGCTCCGGTGTTGCTCTTCTTGATTACGACAACGATGGCTGGTTCGACATTTATCTGCTTAACGGATCGACCGTTGCCGCCATCAAGGGTGGCGAGCCCGCGCCTCGCGCCATGCTCCTTCACAACAACCATGACGGCACTTTCACCGACGTCACCGAAAAGGCCGGTGTCTCCAACGATCGCTGGGGCTTCGGCGTTGCCGTCGCCGATTACGACAACGACGGATGGCCCGACATCTACGTTTCCAACTACGGCAAAAACCGCCTTTATCACAACAGTCACGACGGCGCGTTCACAGACGTGGCCGAAAAGGCCGGTGTCGCTCTCGGGGGCTGGTCGACCGGCGCAACTTGGGGCGATTACGACCGCGATGGCTTGCTCGACCTCTTCGTTCCCGGCTACGTTCACTACGATGTCGACCATCCCATCCTGGCAGGGAAGGGCGGCGTTCCCGAAGGCGCCTGCCAATACCGCGGCGTCAACGTCTTCTGCGGCCCCATGGGCCTGCTCGGCGAAGGCGACCATCTCTTTCGCAACAATGGCGACGGGACTTTCACGGACGTCAGCCTCAAAGCCGGTGTCGCCGACCACGAAGGCCGCTACGGCTTCGCGTCCGTCTTCGCCGACATTGACGATGACGGCTGGCCCGACCTCATCGTCGCCAA
>Ga0126381_100004592_pt1 | contig 15062 bp, 11 predicted proteins | sample PanSoiMetPlot_28_FD_96465 | JGI IMG/M metagenome (GOLD analysis project Ga0126381, IMG submission 96465) | Tropical forest soil microbial communities from Panama - MetaG Plot_28 | ecosystem: Environmental > Terrestrial > Soil > Tropical forest > Bulk soil | place: Panama | collected 2016-02-17
CAGCCGCTGTCCCAGCCGCCGGGCCAGCAGCGGGCGCAGCCGGTCGGCGGTCAGCTCGCCGCCGGGCGGGATCAGCGGCACGCCCCGGTCATCCCGCTTGCCGGTGACCCGGGGTCGCTCCGTCTGGTCGTACAGGTACTCGCGGGCGAGGCGCTCGACGAACGAGCGCTTCTCCTCGACGACGAGGATCTCCGTGACGCCCCGGGCCGCGGCCCGGATGATGCCCGGCTCCAGCGGGTAGATCATCCCGAGCCGGACCAGCCGGATCCCGGCGTCGCGGACCTCCTGGTCGCGGGCCAGGCCCAGGCCGGCCAGGGCCTGGCGGACCTCGCGGTAGGTCCGGCCGGAGGACAGGATCGTCAGCCACGCGCGGCCCGGCTCGACCTCCACCACGTTGATCTTGTTCTCGGCCGCGTAGGCCTGCGCCGCGGGGTGACGGCGCTCGTAGAGCTCGGCCTCGAGCGTGACGGTGTGCGGCAGGAAGAAGGTAGGCAGCTGCCGGTACTGCCACGGCTGGCCGTCGAAGGACAGCTGCGGGTACGCCGGCGAGATCCGGCCGGGGGAGACGTCGGCCGAGCCGAATCCGTCCGCGACGGCGGTGACGATCTTGAACCCGGTCCAGCAGCCGGTGTAGCGGGACAGCTCATAGCCGTGACGGCCCAGGTCGAGCACCTCCTGGACGGTGCCGGGCACCAGGATCGGCATCCCCGCGTCGTACAGCGCCGCCTCGCTCGCGCCGGGCAGGGTCGACGACTTGGACTGGGGGTCGTCGCCCGCCGCGCAGATCACGCCGCCGTTGGTGCCGGCTCCGTGCAGGTTGGCGTGCCGGAACACGTCGCCGCAGCGGTCCACGCCGGGCGCCTTGCCGTACCACATGCCGATGACCCCGTCGTGCCGGCTCAGCGGCGCCAGGTTGTCCTGCTGACTGCCCCACACGGCGGTGGCGGCCAGGTCCTCGTTCACCCCCGGGACCCAGTGCACGTCGTGCTCGGCCAGCAGCGCCCCGGTGCGTTGCAGGGTCTGGTCGAAGCCGCCGAGCGGCGACCCCGGGTAGCCGCTGACGAACGCGGCCGTGTTCAGGCCCCGCCGCCGGTCCGCGCGGATCTGGTCGAAGACCACGCGGGCGAGGGCCTGGACCCCGGTGAGCAGCACGCCGCCGTCGGTGACCCGGTACTTCGCGTCGAGATCGAAGTCCGCAGGGCTGTTGCTGACGGTCGCGGTCATGGCGGCTCCTCACGTGCGCTGGCCCTTCTCAGGGTGCGGCACGACGCCGGGTTCCGCCAATCGCAGCCATCAGCCGCCGCGGCCCTGGCCCTGCTTCAGCCGGCCGTGGGAGCCGATCGCGGGTAGCCCGCGGGGATCGACGGCCGGAGCAGGGCCAGGTTGGCTGCGCTGGGCGACAGGTAGCCGAAGACCACCGACGAGATGGCACCGTTGCCGAGGTCGGCGGTGTACTTCAGCGGCAGCCAGGTCCGCGCGTTGACCCACAGCAGGAGCGACTTCGAATAGATCGGGCCCGTGGGAGTCTCGCGCAGCACGATGGCCTGCTGCCCGTCGAGCCGGGTGCCGCGCTCGACCCGCCATTGCCCGTGCGCGATCCCGCGGGCGAGCACGGCCGGGCTGAACAGGCCGCCTGCGCCGACGCCGCTCGACACGTCAAGCGCGGTGAACTGGCGGCTGAACTCGGACCAGGTCCCGGCCGGGACGTTCCGGTTGCCCATGCCGCAGCCGCCGCTGGCCCCGGCGTAGCAGACCATGGTCACCCGGGCCGGAACCTTCGTCTGCACCTGGGCCAGACCCGTCGCGGTGACGGGCGGGCTGGCGTAGCTGACACCGAAGTCCTCGACCCGGTGCAGCGACGCGGCGGGACCCGGACCGTTCTCGGCGGAGATCTCGCGCCAGCGGGCCAGCTGGCCGGGCGCCGGCTGGCCCGGCCAGTTCCAGTCCTGGTAGGTATCCACCACGGTGCCGTGGCTGGTGTCCACTTCCGTGCTGGACAGGATGTCGCCGCTGACGGAGCCGAACGCGGTCAGCATGGCCTTCCCCACCGATCGTGCCGAGGGGAGGCCGGCGGACGCCGCCGGGCCCGGGCCCGCCTGCGGGCCGGCCGCCACCACGGCCACCACGGCCACCGCCACGGCGCAGGCTACGGCCGCGGCGCCGGCCACCCGGCGGACCCGGGTCCTGCGGGCGCGCCGGCGTCCGCCGAGGCGGGCTCGTTCGGGAAGGTCGGCTGGTGCGTGGTAGCCGGCCAGGTCCCGCTCGATGGCGTCCCGGATGTGCCGGGCATCGACGTCAAGGCCGGTCATGATGGCCTCCTACGGGCTGGGCGGTGGGCGTGCCGAGTAGCTGGCGAAGCCGCTCCAGGGCCCGGCTGGTCTGGCTCTTCACCGTCCCGGCCCGGATCCCGAGGGCGTCGGCGGCCTGCTGTTCGGTCAGGTCATGCCAGAACCGGAGTACCAGGACTGCGCGCTGCCGGTGCGGCAGGGCGCGTATCACGCGGATCAGCTGATCCCGGTCGTCGTGCAGGCCGATGACGTCGGGCGCGGCGGCCTCGTTGACGGGCAGTCCCACGCGTTCGTGCCGTGTCGCGCCGCGCCGCCGGTCCCGGCACAGGTTCACCACGACCCGGCGGGTATACGCGAGCGGGTTGTCAAGCCGCCGCCAGCGCACGAACACCCGCTCCAGCGCCGACTGCACCACCTCCTCGCTCGCGTGCGGGTCGCCGGTTAACGCGCCCGCCAGCCGGATCAGCATGGTCGCGTTCGCGCGCACGAACGTCTCGAACGCTTCGTCGTCGGCGAGGCTCACGCACATTTCCCTTCACGGCTAGTCCGCAGTAAGACGGAACAGCCTCCCAAAAGGTTGCCAGCCCTTTGGTAACGGGACAAAACCGCCCGATCCGCATCGGCTGCGGGCCGGACAGTCGCGGAGATCAGGCGGGCCTGGCGGGGTGCGGTTCCGCCGGCCCGGGCCCCGGGCTGGCCATGCCCGGCGCGGCCCCTGCGGGCCCGGGACCGACCTCGGCCAGGAAGCCGGGTATGGCGCGCTCGAGCCACGGCGGGAACCACCAGTTCGCCCGGCCCGTCAGCTGCAGGACCGCGGGGGCCGCCACCATGCGCACCAGCGTCGCGTCGAGCAGGACCGCCACCGCCATGCCGAGCCCGATGACCCGGAGCACCCGCAGGTCGCCGACCACGAAGGCCGCGAACACGCAGATCATGATGGCCGCCGCCGAGGTGATGATCCGCCCGGTCCTGGCCAGGGCGCGGGCCACGGCGTCGGAGTCGCCCGCGCCGGCCCGCCATTCTTCCCTGATCCGGGAGACCAGGAAGACCTGGTAGTCCATGGAGAAGCCGAACAGCAGCGCGAACAGCATCAGCGGGATCCACGGGTCAACCGGGGCGGTCGCGCCGTAGTCGATGCCGCCGCCGAGCCAGCCCCACTGGAACACGGCCACGATCACGCCGTAGGCGGCGCCGGTGGACAGCAGGGTCAGCCCGGCGCTGACCACCGGGATGACCACGGACCGGAACGCCGCCATCAGCAGCAGCACCGACAGCAGGATGACGAAGGCCACCACGACCGCCAGCCGGGCGGAGATCACCCCGGAGGTGTCGATCGAGGCCGCGGTCGGCCCGCCGACCAGGGCCCGGACCCGGGTGCCGGCCGTGGCCCGCGGCACGACCGTGTCCCGGAGGTCCCGCACGAGCGCGGAGGTGCGGGCGTCCTGGGGGGAGGTGCGCGGGATCACGGTGAGCACCGCGGCCGTCCCGGCCGGGCTGTACCGCGGCGGGCCGGCGAACGCCACGTCCGGCTGGCGGGCCAGGTCGGCGCGCAGCGCCGCCACGGCGGGTGTCCCGGTGCGGCCGGGCAGTTCCAGCGCCACCGCCAGCGGGCCGTTGGTGCCCGGCCCGAATCCCTTCGCGAGCAGGTCGTAGGCCTGGCGGGAGGTGTAGGAGGGCGGGTTCGTGCCCGCGTCGGTGAAGGCCAGCCGCAGCGATCCGAACGGCACGGCCAGCAGGACCAGTACCGCGACCGCCGCGCCGCCGGCCAGCCACGGACGGCGCTGCACCCGGCGGCTCCACCTGGCCCAGAAGCCGTGCGTTACGTCAGGGATCTGGTCCGGGCGGTGGCGCCGGCCCACCCGCAGCCGGTCGATCCCGGTGCCGACGAAACCCAGCATGGCCGGGAGCAGCGTCACCGACGCCGCCATGACCAGCAGCACGGCGGTGATCGCGCCGAGCGCCGCGCCGTAGATGAACGGCAGGCCCAGCAGGAACAGCCCGAGCAGCGACAGCACCACCGTGGACCCGGCGAACACCACCGCCCGGCCGGACGTGGCCATGGCCGCCACCACGGCGTCCCGCGGCGGCGACCCGTCACGCAGCGCGCTCCGGTACCTGGTCACCACGAACAGGGCGTAGTCGATGCCCACGCCCAGGCCGACCAGCGCGGCGAGCTCGGGCGCGAAGGACGGCACGGTCACCTGGTGGCTGAGCAGGTCCAGGGCACCGAACGAGGCCCCCACCGCGACGATCGCCGTCACGATGGGCAGCACCATGGCGATCACCGACCCGAACGCCAGCAGCAGGATCAGCACGGCGGCGAGGATCCCGAGCGCCTCGCTGGTGCCGAACTGCGGCTTCTCCACCTTCTCCACCGGTGTCCCGCCCAGCTGCACGGCGAAACCGGGCCCCGCTGCCTGCCGGGCCCGGGTGATGACCCGCTGGATCGCGGGGTCGCTGATGGCGTCGCCGCTGGCGTTGAACCGGACCAGCCCGTAGGCGATATGGCCGTCCCGGCTGACCTGGCCGGCCGCGCCCGGCGCGAACGGGCTGAGCACCGACGCCACCTGCGGCAGCCGGGCGATCCCCGCGAGCGTGCTGGCGATCCGGTCCCGGGCGGCCGCCGAGGTGACGGGCTCCCGGGCCTGGAACACCACCTGCGCCACGTCTCCCGCCTGGCTGGGGAAGTTGCGCTGCAGGAACGCCGCGGCCTGCTGGGACGGGGTGGCGGTCCCGCCGTTCAGGTTGTCCTTGAACTGCGAGCCCGCCAGCCGCCCGGCCAGGCTGACGGCGACGAGGGCCACCACCCAGGCGACGGCCACCAGCCGCCGGTGCCGGTAGCTCCAGGAGCCGAGCCTGCCCAGCGGGCTGGCCGGCGCGGCCACCAGGGGCCGCGCCGATCCTCGTTCGGCAGTGCGGATCATGCTCATGAACGTCTCCTCAAAGGCTGCAGGGAACTGGACCCTTTTCATCCGCCGACCTCGGGCCGGAAATACGCGGACAGCCGTGGGGAGGATGAAAGAGGTTCACTGTCGGGAGATCAGCGGAAGCTGGCCGCACGGCCGGCGGCCCACTCGGCGAAGGTCGTCGCCGGAAGCCCGGTGACCGCTTCGAGGTCGGGCGACATCTCCGCGGTGCGGCCCACGTACTCGGCGAAGTAGCGCAGCATGTCGTCGACCGCCGCGGCCGGCAGGTACGCCGTCGCGGCCTCCCTGAACACCTCGGCAGGCAGTTCCTCGACCCGCAGCGGCCGGCCGATGGCCGCTGCGATGGCCCGCGCCTGCCCGGCCTGGGTGATGGACTCCTGGCCGGTCAGGACGTACCGGGCTCCGGCGTGGCCGCCGTCCAGCAGGACGCGGACCGCCGCGGCGGCGATGTCCTGCTCGGCGATCGGCGCGGTCGCGGCGTTCAGGTACGGGGCGCGGACGACCCCCTCGGCCCGGATCATCGGCGCCCAGGCCAGCGTGTTCGCCGCGAACCCACCGCAGCGCAGGAACGTCCAGTCCAGGCCGGACGCCATGATCACGTCCTCGATGGCCTTGTGGTGGGCGCCGATGGAGTAGGGCTGCACGCCGTTGTCGCGGACGGTCAGCGAGGACAGCATCACCGCGGCGCGGGTACCGGCCTGGGCCGCCTCGGCCATCAGCTCGGTGATGAAGCCGCCGGCCGCCGTGACGTTGACGAACACGGCCGTGGTGCCAGCCAGGGCCGCCGCGATCGTTTCTGGCCGGCCAGGGTCGCCGAGCGCCACCTCGGCGCCCGCGGGCAGGCCCGCGGTTTCGGGGTCGCGGGTCAGCGCGCGGACCGGCGCGCCCTCTGCGAGCAGGCCGGCGACGAGGTAGCGGCCGACTTTGCCGGTCGCGCCGGTAACCAGGATCATGAGTCTGTCCTTCCGCGGGCCCGGTGGCCCGTTATCGTGGTGATCAGCTGTTTGGTGATCAGCGTTTTCGGTGATCAGCGCGTCGGGCGGTCAGTGGAGATGCGCGGGATCGATCTCGCCGGGGCGGACACGGACGACGATCAGGGCCACCAGCAGGGCCAGCGCGGCGAATCCGGCTCCCGCGGCGAAGGCGGTCCCCCAGCCGTGGGCGAGCGCGTGCGTGAGTACCTGGGCCTGGGACGCGGCGGCCGGGTGGCCTGCGGCGGCCTGTCCGGCCGCGGGGTGCCCGGCGATCGCGGTCCCGGCGGGCCGGCCGCCCAGGTCGCCGCGGATGGCCGTCGCCGCCACTGTGGTCAGGGCGGCCAGCCCGATCGCGCCGCCGACCTGGAAGAACATGTTGTAGGTCGCCGACGCGATCCCGGCCTCGTGGTCCCTGACCCCGGCCACCGCCGTCCCGGCCAGCGGGACGAAGAACGAGCCGACGCCGATGCCGAGCATGAGCAGCGCGGGCAGGACCCGGCCCGGGTAGGTGGAGCCGACCGAGATCCGGCTCAGCCACAGCAGCGCGGCCAGCACCCACAGCGCGCCGAAGACCAGCAGCGGCTTGGGGCCGGTCCGGCCGATCAGGCGGCCGCCGACCTGCGCGGTCACCCCGAGCAGCACCATCAGCGGCAGGAAGGCCAGGCCCGCCTTGATCGGGCTGTAACCGAGGATTTCCTGCACGAACTGGGTGAGGAAGTAGAACATCGAGAAGATCGCGGCCCCGATGGCCATCCCCATCAGGTGGCTGCCGACCCGGTTGCGGTTGCGGAACAGGCGCAGCGGCAGCAGCGGCTCGCGGGAACGGGCCTGCAGCACGGTGAAGCCGACGATGACCACCAGGCCTGCGGCGAACGCCCCGATGGTCACCGGGCTGCGCCAGCTGTCGGACGCCGCGTGCAGGAATCCGTACACCAGGGCGCCGATCCCGATGACGGACAGCACGGCGCTGAGCACCGATGGCCGCCCGGATTTCCTGGGCGTGTCGGGTATCGCCCGCGGGGCGGCCGCGATCAGCAGGCCGCCGATGATCACGTTGACGAACAGCACCCACCGCCAGGACAGCAGGTCGGTGAGCAGCCCGCCGGCGATCAGGCCGAGCACGCCGCCGCCCCCGGTGGCCCCGGCGTAGGCGGCCAGCGCCCGGTTGCGCTGCCTGCCCTCCGGGAACACGGTGGTGACCAGCGACAGCGCGGTCGGGCTGGCGATCGCGGCGCCCACGCCCTGGACGGCCCGGGCCGCGATCAGCAGGCCCGCGCTGTTCGCGAACCCGCCCGCCAGGCTGGCGGACGAGAACAGGCCGAGGCCGATGATGAACATCCGTTTGCGGCCCAGGAAGTCGGCGGCCCGGCCGCCCAGCAGCATCAGGCCGCCGAAGACCAGGGTGTATGCGTCGATCACCCAGGCCAGGGACGGCCGCGAGAAGTTCAGCGCGGCCTGGATGTGCGGCAGGGCGATGTTCACGATCGTGACGTCGAGCGCGACCATGAGCTGGGCTCCGGCGATCACCAGGATGGCGATCCCCGATCCAGCCCGTGCCCGCCCGGCGGTGGACCGCGAGGCAACCCGCTCCGCGGATGAGGTGCTCACGAGGGGTCCTCCCAGAGTTGTGAAGGGATCCGGTCTGATCCGTCACCGGGAGGACGGCGGCTGGCCTGCGAGCGTGACAATCCGCAGTTCAGGCGCGGTGGGCCGGCCGGGAGCACGCTCCCCTCTGCTGCTGGCCGCGGTGCTCCGTGGCGGCCAGCGCGCATGATCCTGGACCCAAACCCGCATATGTTGCGGGTTTGGGTCCAGGATCATGAAAAGGCGGTGGCCCGGACGAATTCCGCCGCCGGGAAAATCGTTTGGCGCGGGCGCGGGTCTAACTGGTGAAGGACAAAGAGAAAGGAACCCACGGATGCGCAAGTCCCGTGCCAACACCGAGACCGCCGCTCGCGAGGTCAGCAAGACCGACGAGCAGTGGCGGCAGGAGCTGACCCCGATGCAGTACAGCGTCCTGCGCAAGGCGCACACGGAGCGGCCGTTCACCGGCGAGTACGTCCACAACCACGAGGACGGCTTCTACCGGTGCGCCGGCTGCGGCGCCAAGCTGTTCCGCTCGGACGCCAAGTTCGACTCGGGTACCGGGTGGCCCAGCTTTGACGAGCCCGCGGTCGCCGAGGCGGTCGAACTGCGGTCGGACTACAGCCTGTTCATGCGCCGCACCGAGGTCGTGTGCCGGCGCTGCGGCGGTCACCTGGGCCATGTCTTCGACGACGGGCCCACCAAGACCGGCGAGCGGTACTGCATCAACTCCTGCTCGCTGACGTTCGAGCCCGCGGTACAGGAGTAACGGGCGGCAGTCGGCCGACGCACGCGCCCGCCGCCGCGGGAGCGCTCATGAATGTACCGAAAAGCTGGTAATTGCCGGCCGAACGGTACATTCATGCGCCACGGCCAGCCTCTGGCCGTGTCGGCCGGCCCGTCCCTGGACCGGGCTACTACCGTGACTACGGGTAGCCCGTTCCCGAAGCGTGACGGAGGCGTGATGGGCATTCCTGGCCATACCGATGATCACCGGTGGTCGCAGCAGCACCTCTCCCACTACGTCGAGGGCGACCTGCGCCGCCGCGCCCGCCGCCGCCTGGACCGCCACGCGCGGGATTGCGTGGACTGCGGGCGTGGCATACGCGCGATGCACGCCCTCGTGTACGCAGTCCAGGGCCTGGACGGGCTGGCGGGGGTTCGCGCGCCCGCCAGCATCTTCGACCGGGTCCGCCTGGCCGGGGGCTCGGAATCTCTCTCGCCTCGCGGCGCGTGACGCCGCCGTCGCGGGGCAAGCGCGACCCGGAAGTTGCCGCCGCAGATTCCCCGGCCACAGGCTCCCCGGCCAGAGCCCCCGCCACGCGCTCCCCGGCCTCTTCCCCGGCCACGGGCCCTCCGGCTACGGAGGCGGGACTGGTCGCCCGGGCCCAGGCCGGGGACGTCAGCGCCTTCGAACAGCTGTCCAGCGCGTATGCCGACCGCCTGTTCATGCTGCTGCTGCGGCTGCTCGGCGACCGCGCCGAAGCCGAGGACGTGGCCCAGGAGGTCATGCTGCGCGCCTGGCAGGGCATCGCCCGCTTCCAGGGCCGGTCCAGCTACTTCACCTGGCTGTACCGGATCGCGGTCAACGAGGCCAACCGCGCGCTGGACAAGCGGGCGCGCCGGCCCGCGGGGGTAGCGATCAGGGACCAAGAACTGCAGCTGCCCGGCTCTCCCGCCGATGACCCGTCCCGGCAGGCCGAGGTCAGCGAGCTGCGCGTGGCTCTCGGCCGGGCGCTGGCCGGACTGCCGCCCGCGCTGCGGACCGCGATCGTGCTGCGCGATGTCGAAGGGCTCTCCACGCAAGAGGCAGCTGAGATCGCCGGCGTCAGCCAGGCGGCCTTCAAGAGCCGGCTGCACCAGGCGCGGCTGCGGGTCCGGGCCGCCGTCGGCGATGAGGCCCTGGTCACCGCGGGAGGATGACGCAACGGGCGGCCCGCAGGCCGGTATCGCGAGGCCGCCGGGTGGCCGGGGCGCCGGGTGGCCGGGTGGCCGGGGCGCCGGGTCGCCGGGTCGGCGGGGCGCCGGGGCGGCGGTTCGCCGGGTCGCGAGACCTTACTCGGCCCGGATGGTCAGCATGGTCCACGCGCCCACGCAGATGCGGTCCCCGTCACGCAGCCGAAGCCGGGATCCGGCGACCATTTCCCGGCCGTTGACCTGCGTGCCGTTCGCTGATCCCGGGTCGAAGACCGCCCAGCCGCCGTCCTCATGGGAGATCAAGACCGCGTGCAGGTGGGAGACGCCGGGATCGACCGGCGGGCCGGTCAGGTCGATCTCCGGCTCCAGGCCGCGGGAGGGGCTGCGCCGGCCGATACGCATCTCGCGACCGACGAGCCGGAACCGGCGCTCCGGGCAGTAGCCGGGAAACTCGACGGCCGCGGCGTCCGGGCCGCTGGCGGCGACCACGCTGTCGAAGTACGCGCGGTCCGCGGTCACCACGGCCGTCCACTCGGCCGTGGCCGCGGCACCCGGTGCGGCCATTTCGCTCGGTACCGCGGTCACCTGGCTCGGCGCGGTGGCGACATAGCTCGGCGCCGTGGCCACGCGGCCGGGACCGGCGGCGGACCGTTCCGGGTCAGCCTGAGCCGGGACGGCCTGGACCGGCCCAGCCTGGCCCTGGGCCGGCTGAGCCGGAACGGCCTGAGCCGGCCCGGCCTGACCCTGGGCCGTCTGGACCGGGGCTGTCTGGACCGGAGCGACGGCAGCGGCCCCGGGCGCGGGCATGCCCGAAGCGAAGCTATAGCCGCACGCCTCGCAGAACTGTCCCGGCCGGTCGGCCCCGCACCGCGGGCAGGGCTGTCCCCGGCCATCGGGCCGGCTCGCGGCCCGGGCCGGGACCGAGGTCGGGGTCGGGGCCCGCACCGGAGCCTGTGCCGGGCTGTCCATGCGCATCCCGCACACGTCGCAGAAATCGGCGCTCGCGCTGGAGTGTCCCGCTGGACAGGTCGCCATGCTGGCCTCGCCTACTTCCTGGTCCTGACCGTCTTGGTCGACCTGGTGTCGAGCGCCATCTCATCCGCGTCGTCGACCTTCTTCTTCAGCCGCACGGTCCCCGTCGCGGCGTCCACCACGTCGACCACCTTGGCCAGCAGCTTGGCCGTGTCCTCGTTGCCCGACTGCTCGGCCAGCGCCACCGCCCGGCCCAGCTTGGCCGTGGCCAGGTCCTCGTCACCCGCCTTGCGGGCCTCCAGCCCTTCCTGGATCACCTGGGCCAGCTCGGCCTGGCCCGTGTAGTGGGCGACGTTGGCGTTGATCCGCGTCGACAGCGCCTCGTCATCGGTCCAGGTGGCCAGCACGTTTCCCCGACCGAGCACCTCCGGGCCGGACGGCGTGGTGGCCACCAGGCTCACCCGGGCGGCCAGCATCTGCTGCCCGATGCCGGCGGGAACGACCCGGATCCGCAGGTGATAGTCGCGGCTCTCGCCGCCCCCCCACGCGCCGGTCGGGTAGTCGCCGGCCTGCGGGCCGGACGCGACGCGCCGGTCCGTGAGGTCCTCGACCACGGGCGCGACCTGCTTGACGAACACGATGGTCGCGTGCTGCGGCGTCCACACTTGCAGCGACACGTCGGCGACCTGCTTCCCCATGGCCGTTTCCATCATGGCCGCGAAGTCCGCGGCGAGCCCGGCCGGGTCGGGCACGATGTCGACGGTGCCGAGCAGCGCCGAGGAGATCCGGCGCAGCTCGGCGACCTCCCAGTCGGTGCCGACACCGCGGCAGTCGCAGCTGAACACCCCTTCGCTCAGGCTGATCGCCTCGGCCAGCTGCTCGGGGGTCTCGTGCTCGTTCCGGCCGTCGGTGAGCAGGATGGCGTGGCGGAGCGAGGCGGGATGGTTGGTGAACATGGAGTGGGCGAGGCGCAGCCACTGCCCGATCGCGGTACCGCCGCGCGGTAGCAGGCCGGCCACGGCCTGCTTCGCGGACTGCCGGGTCTGCGCGTCAGCCACGGCCAGGGTGCCGTCAGGGGGGTAGATGGGCTGCGCCTTGTCGGTGCCCGCGATCACGGCGAACGCCACGCCGTCGCGGATCACGTCCACGGCCGTCGCGGTGGCCGCACGGGCCTCGGCGATCTTGGTCTGCGGGGATCTCATGGACCCGGAACAGTCGACGATGATGATCTCCGCGCTGCCCGAGTCGGCGGCCGGCCCCGCGAGCCGGCCGTCTCCGGGGGCCGCCGCCGGGGACGTCACCGTGACGATGGCGTTGACGTCATCGCCGCCTTCGGGAAGGTACTCGTTCTGGGAGATCTCAACGGTGAAGTCAGGCTGGCTCATCGGCAGGCTTCTCCTCGGGATCGAGCCGGGCGGACGGCGCCGCGGGCTCGTGGCTTTCAGGGTGATCAGCGAGATCAGTGGCTGGGTCGGCGGAGGGGTCGGCCGGGCGATCAGCGGGGGGACCGGCGGAGTGCGCGGGCCGGAGCGGGAACGGGGCGAGAACCACGGTCACGTTGTCCATGCCACCGCACTCCAGGGCGAAGCTGACCAGCGCCGACGCCGCGGCGAGCGGATCGCTCAGCGCCCCCGGCAGCGCCTGCCCGGCCAGCTTGACGGCCTCGGGCTGGTAGTTCCACAGCCCGTCCGAGCAGAGCAGCAGGGCCCCGGGGCCGGGCGGCTCGAACCTGGTCACGTGCGGCGCGGCACCGCTCAGGTCCGCGCCGACCCAGCCGGTCACCACGTGGGCCTGGGGCAGCGCGAGCGCGTCGGCCTCGGAGAGCAGCCCGGCCGCGACCATCTCCCCGGCCACGGAGTCGTCCCGGGTCAGCCGCTGGGACGCGGCGTCAGGTCCGGCACCGAGCCAGTAGGCACGGCTGTCACCCAGCCAGCACAGCGTCACGGCCTCGCTGGTCAGCACCGCGGAAACGAACGTGGCGGACGGCGGGTCCAGGGCCGCCGCCTCCCCCGGCTTCCCGAGGCCGGCCACGGCCTCCCGCGCCGCGGAGACCGCGTCCCGGGACGCCTCGATCAGGTCGTGGCCGGTCCGCACCGCCGCGAGCAGCACCTGCACCGCGGCCTGCGACGCGGCCAGCGACGCCTCATCCGGGCGCCGGGTGCTGGAAACCCCGTCGCACACCACCGCCACCGCGGCGGGGCCGTCGGGCAGCTCCGCGGTCGCGAGCGCCATCGCGTCCTCGTTGCGGTGATGCCGCAGGCCGCGATCGGTAACGCCGGCCAGCAGCCCGAGATCGATTTCGGTGTGATCACGGCTGGACGGCAGCTTGCGGCCGCACGACTCGCAGTAGCCATCCGGGGTGATCTGCTCAGATTGACAGAACGGGCACGCGGTGGCCTGGACGGGATCCTCGCCGCTGACCACCGCCGGGGCGAGCTCCGCCCGGCACGCCTCGCAGAAGTTGTCCTGCGGGCCGACCGGCCAGCCGCACGACGGGCACGTGACGTCCGCGGCCGGCACCGGATCCGGGTCGCTGGTCATGCCCATGTTCCCGGACGGATACGGTTGGCCTGGTCCACCAGCTCGATCCGGCGATGCTGGTCCGGTACCTGCCGCGCCTGGGCCCGGTAACAGCGCTCCAGGCCGAAACGCAGCGAGCGCTCGGTGAACTCGCAGCCGAGCAGCCGGCCGCCGGGCGGAGACCCGCCGACCGTGACACAGCCCAGCGCCGCCCGCAGGATCTCGGCGGTGAGGAGCTCCATCTGGATGGCGTCCAGCTTCAGCTGCGTGAGCCGGCTACCGGCCTGGCGCACGTCATCGGGCGAAACCCCGGCTGCGCCCGGCTGCGACGCGACCTGGATGCGCACCGCGGCCACCTGCGCCGCCAGGTGGTAGCTGGAGGAGCCGGGCACCGCCGCGAGCGCCGCGATCGCGCCGGCCGGGTCGCCGGCGGCCAGCCGGGTCCGGGCCAGCCCGAAGGCCGCGCTCACGTAGCCCGCCGGGTCTACGGTCAGCACCAGCCTGAAGTAACGATCAGCCGCCGCCAGGTCCCCGGCGGCCTCGGCGGCGAGCGCCAGCGCGAGCTTGGCCGCCAGCTCACCGGGCAGCGCGTCGCAGACGGCGTCGAATGCGGTCCTGGCGTCGCCCGGCAGGTCGGCCGCCAGGTGGCGCAGGCCGTAGTACCATGCCGTGCGCCAGTCCGCCTGGTCGCTGGCGGCCAGGCTGGCCAGCACGGCCTCGGCACCGGCCAGGTCACCGGTGACGATGCGGGCGCGGGCCAGCGCCAGGCGGGTCTCCGCGGATTCGGCCACCTCAGGCGGCACCCCCTGTTCCCCGGCGGCGGCCGCGGACAGCGCCGCGTTGCGCTGGGAAGGGTCCAGCGTGCTCAGCGTGGCGAGATAACCGGCCGCGGGGTCGGCGGCGTCCACCTGAGGCACCGGGAGCCTGGCTACGATCTCGGCCAGCGGCGGCCTAGGGTGCGCGGCGGGGGTTGCGGCGGCCGGGGTCGCAGCGGCGCCGGCTCCGGCGTCATCGGCGACGGTGGCCTCGACCCCGATCGCGTTGAGTTCGGGGCTGAACAGGGAGGAGAACGCCGGCCGGGGCCTGCCGTCGGCGACCGCGAGCACCTCGCGCAGCACCCCGGTCAGCTGCTCGGCCATTTCGGTCGCCGAGGCGAACCGGTGGTCGGGGTCGGGATCGGTGGCGCGCTGCAGCACCCGGTAGAACGACTCCTGCTGGGCCAGCAACGGCACCGTCGCCGGGTCCGGCAGGCTGTGCGCGTACTTGCCCTGGTAGCCGGTGAACTCGAAGGTGAGCACGGCCAGGGCACGGCCGACGGTGTACAGGTCGGAGGACGGCGACGGCCCCTCGGCCGCGATCTCCGGCGCCTGGTAGCCGACCGTGCCGTAGATGGCACTGTCGTCATCGTCGATCCGCCGCACGCCCCCCATGTCGATGAGCTTGAGCTGCTCTTGGGTCTGGATGACGTTATCCGGCTTGAAGTCGCAGTACACCAGCCCCTGGTTGTGCAGGTAGCCCAGGGCCGGCAGCACCTCGATCGCGTAGGCGAGGGCCACGGGCAGGGGCAGCGACTGGCCGGACTGGCGCCACTCCAGCAGGATCTGCTTGAGCGACTTCCCGCCCACGTACTCCATGACGATGTACCCGGCCGACTCTCCGGTGCGGCGGTCGGCGTGCTGCACGAAGTTGTACACGTCGACGATGTTCGGGTGCTCGACCTCCGCCAGGAACCGCCGCTCGGCGACGGCCGCCTCCTGGGCCGAGGCGTCGCCGGTGTTGAGCAGGCCCTTGAGCACGACCCACCGCCGGCCGAGGTGGTGGTCCATGGCCAGGTAGATCCAGCCGAGCCCGCCGTGGGCCAGGCAGCCGAGCACCTCGTA
>Ga0126381_100004593_pt1 | contig 15062 bp, 15 predicted proteins | sample PanSoiMetPlot_28_FD_96465 | JGI IMG/M metagenome (GOLD analysis project Ga0126381, IMG submission 96465) | Tropical forest soil microbial communities from Panama - MetaG Plot_28 | ecosystem: Environmental > Terrestrial > Soil > Tropical forest > Bulk soil | place: Panama | collected 2016-02-17
AGGAGGGGCGTCCCCTGCGGGGCGTCGGGTATGGGGGGGGGGGGGGCGGGGGGGGGTGGAGGGGGTTTTTCGGTCTGGGGGGCGGGTGGCGGGCTGTAGTGACGCAGGGTGATCGCGTACTCGTAGCGCTCCGGATGCCCAGCTACCTCGCGGACCGTGAGCTCCTCCACCAGAACCTGATCGATCCGGGCCGCGGTGGCGACGTCGGCGGTGAAGCCCAACGGTTCGGCGTCTCGGAACCGCTGCCGCAGGTCTGCCAGGCCGGTGCGGGCGTCGGCGCCGGAGAGCACGCCGAGCAGCCGGATGGATGCCGACCGGTGCGCCAGCCGCTGGAGGAACTGGGCGTCGAGCGAGGCCGGCGCATGGGCGGTGAAGACCTCCGTGTCGTCCACGACGATCCGCTGGACCTGCTGCAGGTCCAGCTCTCCCAGCACCGGCCGCACCATGATCGATCAGGACTTCAGCGAGGTGAGGTCGGCGACCACGGCGTCGATGAGCTGGTCGATCTCGCCCTTGACGTCGTCCAGGGACGGCAGCCCGCTCACCACGTCGGTGGCCTTGAGCACATCGTCGATCGCCGATGCATCGTCCGGAAGCAGGGTCTTCGCCGTCGTGAGGAACGTCGTGGTGGAGCTGACGAACGTGGTCAGCGCATTCAAGCCTGGGATCGCGCCGACGTTGAGCTTGTCGATCTCGGCCTTCACCTTCTGCAGCACGTCGATAAGCCCATTGACGAGGTCCTCGACCCGCGGGACGAGCGCCTTCAAGGCCGTGTAGGCCGGTTTGATCGTGCCGATGTTGCCGTGCAGGAAGTCCTTGAACTCCTGCAGGGCGTCCTTCAGGTCCTGGTACAGGTTGTCGGCCACGGTGTCCTCCGGGATTCGGCGAGTGGTCAGGGGTTCGGTGGTCAGCCGGCCGCGTCGCGGACCCGCTGCAACCGGGTGAGCAGGTCGCCGAGGTCGGTGATGACCCGGCTCAGCTCGGCGACGAAGGCGCTCGCACCGTCCAAGCCGAGCGTGAGATCGCCGACCAGGCCCGCGGCGTCGTCGAGGATGCCACCCTCGACCGCGGCAGGGTCGGCGGGCGGCGGCGGCTCGGTGAACTCGCGCAGGACGATCCGGTAGGCGGTGAGCGCGGGTTCACCGGCCACGTCGCTCAGCGAGAGGTCGGTGACCACGACGCGGTCGAGTTTGCTGTCGGTGGTGACGTCGGCGACGAAGGTCAGCGGGGTCCCGTCGCGCAGCGAAGTGTCCATCTGCTCGGTGAGCTGCTGCGTCTGCGGTCCAGAGGCGAGGCCGGTGATGAGGACGACGCTCGCGGCGCGGCCGAGATTCTGCAGCACCGACGCGTCGAGGCCGGGTACGGTGTGCGTGGCCAGGTCCCGGCGGTCCAGCGACGTGACCTGCTGGACGGCGGGCAGCTCCAGCTCTCCGAGGACTGGTCTCATCGTGCTCCCCCCGCATGGTGCGTGGCGCTTTGTTTGGTGATGGGCTAGACGTCGATCCCGTGCCGGCGGGCCTCGTCGCACAGGATCCGGTTGAGGCGGTCGGCGAGGTCGTCCGGGTCGGGCGGCCCGCGCCGTTCGACGGGGCTGTCGTCCGGCACCGGATCCCCGTGGCGCACCGGCTCTGGCCGGGCCGCCAGGCTCCGGGCCGGAGAGACCTGGCTGCTTGCGTGCTGCACATGGCTCCCCCCCGTCGGCAGGGATATAGCGGCCGCCGTGCCGGCCAGTGCTGAGCTGGCGCCGAGAGGATCCGGGCACGCTGCGGGCGCCCTGCCGCCCCGGTGCCATGCTGCGGTGAGCGATGGGTGTGCCGCTGCCACCGCGTGGGTGTCCATGGCGTCTCCCAGCACCGCCCGCCCGGCGCCGTCCTGGGCACCCGCGCCGCCCGGCGCAAGGCGGCGCATAGCGGCCACGCGCGGATCGGCTGCGCCCGCACCGCCGCGCCCGCGAACAGCATCAGATTGTGGCGTGAGCGCCGCAAGAGCCCGGCCGGCCAGTCCGTCCTGGCGGCCAGTCCGGATGACGCCGCGGCCAGGAGCCGGGAGGCGGTGCGGGGTCCCGGGTGGCAAAGGCCGGTGACCCGGCAGCGGCCCTGGGCGCGCGCCCTGAGCCGGAGGCGTCTTGCCGGCGGCTCCGGTATCAGTGGCGGTATCACGGGTGGTCAGCTGGCGCGGAACGCTCGCCGCGGCGTAGCCCTCTGCCGGACCGGGTGCACCGCCAGGTCGGGGGGCGGCGGCTTCCGCGGGATCGGGCGATCCGGTGCGCCGGTGGGCGGCGGCTTCCGCGGGATCGGGCGATCCGGTGCGCCGGTGGGCGGCCGCACCCTCACCCCTTCCGGGGCGGGGATACGGCCTGGACGGTGCCTCCTCGCCAGCGCGCACCGGGCCGCGCGCCGAGTGCGGGAAGGGCCGTGCCGGTGTGCCGATCCGGTCGCCGGCCGGCCGGTTGCCACCGGTGGTGGCGGGGGCCGCGTCGTCCTCGGTGGCGCCGTCAGGCCAGCCCGGGTCAGCCGGGACCAGCCGGATACGCCCGGTGCCGAAGGCCCGCGTCCAGGCGGCCCGCTCCCGCAGCACGCTGGCCTGGCCGCCGGCCCGCCGCAACGCGCCGCGCCAGGCTGCCGGAGCGCCGCAGCGGGACCGGGCGGTGCGGTCGTCGGCCCCGGAGCCAGGCGGAGCGGCGGATCCGGGCCGCCCCTCGTCAACGCTCATGACCCGTCCCGGCGCGCCATCTCGACATACATGAGGATCTGCCCGACGGTGAGCGCGTGGACCTCGTCCGGGGTCCAGCCGAACTCCCGGGCGAGGACGAAGCAGGCGCGCGCGAGTGGCGTGGTCACCAGGTCATCGAGCCGCCCGCCCTCCAGGGACAGGCCGGTCACCTCGTTGATCCGCTCCAGCAGGAACCGGGCCAGCCCCGCCGGCAGCGCGTCCACCTGCTCGATCCCCAGCTCGGGTTCGACCAGCGCCTGCTGGATCATGAGCGTCGCCGCAAGCTCGTCGTCGTCCCGGGCGGCCCGGCCGATCCGCTGCAGGTCGCGGACCGTGAGCGGCCGGATCACGACCGACCCGGCCGCACCCGGCCGCAATTCCCCAGGCAGCTCGACCTCATGGCGGAGGTCGGCGCCCACCAGCAGGTCTTCGGCACTGAGCAGCATCTCAGCCGTTCCGGATCAGGCCGTGGCCGAGTCGGAGAAGCTCGGCGACTTGGCGACCGCATCGCCGCCGGCGGCCGGTGCCTCCTTGTCCAGCACGCTGATCGTCAGCGCCCGGAACCGGACATTCTCCATGACGAAGTCTTCGTCTGTCATGACCACGCCCCAGTGTTCGAATATCACGCCCTTGAGTTCCAGGGCGGCGGTGGCACCAGGTACGGCCGGGTCATGCAGCGAGAGGGTCATGCTGAACTGCGGCTGTACGTAGGGTTCCGGTGTCTGGGTGGCGCGGGCGCCGCGACCGAGCAGCAGGTAAAGCAGGGCACCGTTGATCACGGCCCGGTCGACCGTCCCGCTGATCGAGACGGCCCCGGGGTGCAGCGAGACGGCGTGCCGCCGCCCGATCTCGTGGAACTCGCGCAGATTGGTGTCCACCCGGACCGAGACCCCGGTCAGCCGGCCGACCGTGCGTAGCTCGTAGGTGTCCATCACCGCTTTGGCGTCCGCGCCCGAGGGGCTGGACTCGTCGGCCAGGGTCAGGGTCCCGTTGCCCCCCGTGTACGCATTTGTCATCGCCATGGCGATCCACTCCTTGAAAACAGTGTCGGCTCGCCTAGGCGAGGAACATGGTGACCTTGATGAAGTCGATGCTGAAGACCGGTTGCAGCACGATGACCACGCGCGCGATCCCCTGGATCTGCTCGTCCCGAGTGGCGGACACGTCGAGCTGGTAGCTGTTGAGCATCTCGTCGTCCACCATGCCGGTGAGGAAGCTGTTGATCGTGGCCCGCAGCGCGCCGCGGACCCGGTCGTTGTTCAGCAGGCCGATGTAGGGCTCGGCGGCCGAGCGCACGCCGTACTTGGCGTAGTCGACGATCCGCCGGGTGGTTATTTGCTGCCACGCCGTGTTGGCCGAGGTGGTAATGCCACGGACGATGTGCAGCCCCTGCCGCTGCTCGATCACCAGCACCCGGCTGGACACGAGATCCTCGATGTCGGTGCGCGCCAGGACGGTGACGCCGCCGGCGATCACGATCTTGTTTGTCAGGCTGACGTGCGCCGGGTAGCGAGAGAGCAGGCCGGCCACCGCGGCGGCCGCGTACGCGCCGGGCAGGGTGACGCTGGGCTGGCCGGGAGATGCCGCGTCGGTGGTGAGGACATCGGGGGCGACCAGCACGATCCGGTCGCTGGCCAGCGTGTGCGCCCGCACCGCTGACACCGTCCCTGCGCTGCCCGGTCCCGGGCCTATGATGCCGATCCGGTCGGCGCGGTAGGTGTCGGTCGAGGCGAGCTGGCAGTGCGCGTCGAGCTCGTCGCCGAAGCCCAGGCCCTGCCCGGCGGCCAGCATGAGGTGCGCGGACTCGCCCAGCAGCGGGTCGAACCCGTTTTTGTAGTCGGCCGATCCGGCCGCGGCACCGTTGGATCCGCCGGCGAACGGTAGCTGGACGGTCGTCAGGTCGGGCCGTCCGGCGGTCGCCGCGGTGACCGTCACCACCGCCGACGGGCCGGCCGAGACATCGCGGGCCAGGTCCGCACCGCTGACCACGGTGTAGGTCTCCTCGGCGGCCACCTCTAGGCCGCGCATCTGCCGTACCCGAACGGTGGCCGCCGATGTCGGGTCCACCGCGTAGTAGGCGGTGGTCACGTCCGCGGCGTCGATGGTGTCGCCGAAGGTCAGGGCGCCGGACGCCCTGTCGATGAGAACCTGGCCCGGGCCCGGCGCTGGGCTCCCGTCGTAGCTGACCACGAGCCACCGGGTGAAGCCGGTGGCCGCGACCAAGTGTGAGATGCGGGTGCGCGCGCTCGCCAGGACCGGTGTGCTCGCCAGAGTGACGTTCGGGCCGGTATGACTCTCATCCTCGACGAACGCCGGGCCTACGGCCGGCAGGACGTCGACGCGCAGGTCGTTGCCCCAGGTGCCGGGGGTGGCCGCCTGCAGGGTCGCGCACGGCGCCCCGCCGGACTGCAGGACCGCCTGAGCGCTCGCAGCGGTGGCCACGCCACCGTTGGTCTCGCTGACCCGGACCGCGACGGCGCGAGTGGCCCCGTTGGCGAAGGCCAGCTCCAAAGCCCGGATCATCGTCAGTTCGTTGGATTGGCCGTCGACCCACGGGTCATAGTTACCGAACTCGCTGCGGGCCTGGGCGATGCTCCCCACGGAAACCGGGACGCCGAGCGGGCCGCGGTTCGCGGTTCCGACGATCCCGATCGTGCCGACACCCACCTGGCCGGGCACGATCAGCCCTTCGGGCCGGACATCCACGTACACGCCCGGCAATATGGTCTCGGTCATTGCGGTCCTCCTGGAGAGTTAGTGCGCGCTCAGGTAGGCGACGTCCTGGGGATCCAGGGCGCCAGCCGGATGACTGATCTCGAATCGGTCTCGGCCGGTCGCGAGTCTCAGCGGGGGGTCGATGGGCAAGGTCAGGCGCTGGTATGGCACGGCGGGGTCGCCGAGCGGAACGGGGTCACCAGCGGACGTCATTACGGCCTGCAGGGTGGCCAGATCGGGCACCGTGCACCGGGCGCTGAGCTGAGCCGGGGGGTCGCCGCCGACGGCGGCCAGGAAGGCGGCCAGCGTGCCGATCATGACCGGCGGTGGCCCGCCATCCACGGTGCGGAGGAACTCCACCGCCCCGCCCGGGGCGCCAGCGTGGACGACCAGCGAGACGCGGGGCAGGGCGACCGGCCCGCGGACGACGAGCGCCGGAGCAGAGACGGCGTCCCAGCGCGTCATCAGGTCGGTCACGGTGAACGGCTCGGCGTCGGCGTCGACGTGCACCGTGGCGATCAGGCTGAGGGCATCGTCAGGATCGGTGTAGGCGTACTCGTAGAGGACATTTATATCGACGTAGCGGCCCCACAGTCCCGCGGCGAACTCCGCGGGCTTGCCGACTCCGGTATGCCGCAGCCGGAGCAGACCCTGGGCCCGTAGCGCCTGGCGCTGCCCGAGCAGGGAGGCGGTGAGCTGGTTGACGCCGCTGTCGGTCATGGTGGCGGCGGCGAACCAGAGCTGGAACCGGGCCAGCCCAGCAAGTTGCAGCACCCGCGCCTGCGCGGTTGGCGGACCGTCCAGCAGCACCAGGCGATCGGTGAGGTCGACCAGCGTGACCGACCCCGCAGGTAAGCCATTACCGGCCGGCGGGCAGAAGGTTCCGAGCACCGTCAGCAAGCTCACCATGGCGGCGGCCGCTGGATCCGTCTGAGCGATCGCCTTCACCCCCCTCCCACGGCCAGTGTGGGGTCGAGCATCGCCACCCTGATCTGATCCTTGCCGTCACCATCGGTGCTGGAGGCTGTCGTGACATGGTCCTTCAGGTTGCCGGTCCCGGTTACGGCCGCGGGCTCGACCACGGGATCCCGGAAGCTCCTCGCGGTGGACGTCACGGAGTCCGCCCACTGCACGGTCAGCAACTGCGGCTCACATACCGAGGTCAGCAATGCCTTCGCTAGCTGCCGGGACGTATCTGCTGGCGGGACGAGCAGCGAGTCGACGATGGCCGGATCCATGTAGCGGACCATCAACTGGCCGGCGAAGCTGGTCATGGCCCCGCGGCAGAAGTGACCGCGCCAATGACCTAAGGCCGATGCGATGAGGGAATTCCGGACACTCCCAGGCAGGTCCGAGATTCTCCTCTTTATGTATTGCAGTCCTGCAGGTCGTTGATCACGAGAATGCAATGGCAATCCCCCCGCCGCTCTTGCATCGCGGATCGCTGTTCAGTGGCTGAAACTAGCCCCGGCCCGCGGAATCCTGGATCGAGAAACATACGTACGGAGCATACGTATTCGTGACGTTTCTCCGGCTACGCATTGACCGCAAAGCCATACCCAGCAGGGCATATGCAGGTCTGCCATCGCCCCGGCTCGCCCGCTCTGTTGACGAAACCGGAATGGGCACACATCATCAAACTAGGAGCGGATGCGGACTTAGTGGTGCTCGCACAATGGAGCACGTCGCCGCATCCAGGGGCGGCCCGGGATTTTCTCGCGCACCGAGTGATCGGAGTGATTCCGGCATCAGCCGCTAGGGGGACGGCTGTGGTAATGGGATGTCCGTGGCGATTAGGCTACGAGTGGCCCTCGGGGCTGCCGGTTCCAGTTACCGCGCTGGTCGGCCGGGAACGTGACCTGGCGGAGATAGCCCCGCTGGTCGCGGGGAACCGGCTAGTGACCCTCGTCGGTTCAGGCGGAGTTGGCAAGACCCGGCTGGCCATCGAGCAAGCTGCCGCAATGGCGTCTCAGTTCCCCGACGGGGTCGATCTGGTTGACTTGGGCGGCGTTCAGGATCTGGCTTCGCTCTGGGCTGCAGTGGCCCGGGCGGTCGGCGTTGAGAACCGCGTTGGCGCGGACCTGCCGGAGCAGTTGTTAGGTGTCATCCGTCCTCAGCACCGCCTCCTGGTCCTGGACAACTGCGAGCACCTGCTGGAGGCCTCCGCGATCACCGCCACGCGGTTGCTCAGCAGCTGTCCGGAGCTGTGGATTCTCGCGACCAGCCGGGAAAGCTTGGGCGTACCAGGAGAGACCACCTGGCGGGTGCCGTCGCTCACCTTTCCCTGGCCCGAACACCTGCCGTCGGTAGACGAGCTGGGACGATTTGGCGCGATCGCTCTGTTTGTCGAGCGCGCCAGTTCGGCTCGTCCCGGCCTGACGATCGGAACAGCAGACATCGCCGCGCTGGCCGCGATCTGCTTCCGCCTCGATGGCATTCCACTTGCCCTGGAGCTGGCGGCGGCAAGGGTATCGGCGCTGAGCATCGCGGAGATCGCCGACCGCCTCGATGACGAGTTCACGTTACTAAGCCGTACGGCCGGAGCCCCGGCGCGGCAACAGACGCTTCGCGCGTCAGTGGACTGGAGCTACCAGCTACTTAGCCAGGCGGAGCAGGCCTTGTTCCGTAGGCTGGCTGTCTTCGCCGGAAGCTGGTCACTCCGCGCCGCAGAAGCGGTGAGTACGGGCCTCCCGATAGAGCCCGGCCAGGAGGTCCGGCTGCTCGCGGCCTTGGTGGACAAGTCACTGGTTCAAGCAGAGCACTCCGCTGCCGGAACACGCTACTGGCTCCTGGGAGCGATCAGGGTATTCGCCCACGACCACTTGCTGGCATCGGGAGAGCTAGACGATGTCCGCGCCAGGCACGGCACCTACTTCGCTGATCTCGGCGAGCAGGTGGCCGTGAGGCTACACGGCCCGGACCAGCGCTCGTGGGCTAGGTGCATCGACCACGATCAGGCCAATTTCAGGGCAGCTCGGGCATGGTGCGCAGCAGACCCGGCCCGTGCGGCGCTTGGGCTGAAGATGGCAGCTGGCTTGGGTGAGTACCTGTTGATCCGGGGGCTGCTCGAGGAGGGTGCCAGCTGGCTGCGCGAAGTTCTGCGGGGGCCGCCCGGCCCCGCCGGAACCCGGGCGACCGCTCTCATGTGGTTGGCCGTGATCACCAGCCTCCGCGGCGGGTTCAAGTGCAGCGGCGGGTTGTCCATGGCGGCCATCACCCTCTGCGAGCAAGCGGGAGACACCCAAGGTCAGGCGCGAGCCCTGGCCATTCTAGGGTTCTGGCGGGCAAATCAGGGTGACCATGAGGGCGCGGCCGCCGTGCTCGGCTGTGCCCTGAGACTGGCCGGACGGTCGCAGGACCGGTACTACTCCGCATTCGTTCTGCTGATGGCAGGCATGACCGCCTTTCTGACCTCCGATACGCCTCGGGCCAGGAAATACGCGGTCCGCAGTCTCGAACTGTTCACCGAGATTGGCGATGACCGTGGAGCCGGGTACGCGCGGTGCGTCCTAGCCGACTGCCTGATCAGCGAAGGGGGCTCCACTGACGCCTTGGCGACGCTGCGGACCTGCATCAGCACCTTCGAAGCCTTCACCGATCGATGGGGCCTGCTGATCAGCACGAGTTCAGCAGCGCGAGCCTACGCCGCTCTGGCCGACTGGCGGCAGGCGGCGTTCGTCCTCGGTATCGCCGACAGCCTCAGCGAGCGTATCGGCGGCCATCTGTTCCCTGGTGCCCAGGCTGCGGTCGATGCCGTAGCGACGATGACCGCGGCGGAACTCGGCACAGCGACCGCTTCGCAGCGTGAGGTCGGCCGGACGGTCGGCCGCGGTGACCGCATTGCCGTTGCGTTTGGGGTAGTTCCTGAACAGCTGCCGCAGCAACCGCAGGGGAAACTGCCACTGACGCCGCGGGAAAACGAGATCACCCTGCTCCTAGCCCGAGGCCTTACGAATCGGCAGATTGCCGAGCGACTCGTCATCGCCCAGCGCACAGTCGACACGCATGTGGGCCACATCCTTGCCAAGCTCAGCTGCAGTAACCGTTCTCAAGTCGCCGCCATGGTCGGTGCCGCGCCAACTGCCGGCGCACTCACGTAGCGAGGCAGAGTTCAGAATACGCATGCTGAGTACGTGGATTCCTCGATCCCCTTGTCCTTACCGATGGGTTAGTGTCGCCGGGCGGTGCAAATGCGCGTGCAGATCGCCAAGGAGCTGCAATGGCGATATTTCTTGTATTTCGGCAGATGCATGGCATCACCAGGGATCAGTATGCCGCAGCCCAGCAGGCAGTAGCCGACGCCGCGGGCGAAGTCAGCAGCCGCAGCCGGGCGGTTCGCTACCTCGGAGGGTTCTTCGTTCCTGATGGGAAGCGGGCCATTTGCATCTTCGATGCCCCCTCAACCACCGACATTATCGCCGTTAATGAGCAGGCCGGAGTACCGTTTTCTGAAGTCTTCCGGGCCATCGAGATGCGGCCCCGGATTACGGCCTATTGGGGGCAGGCTGAACATGAATGACCCGCAGATTAGAATGTTCTGGGAGCTACCAGTCTTGAATGGCTATTCATTCGATAGACATCATATTCGGCATCGACGACGAGCGCCATTCTCTGGCGGTGGTTGTACCCAGGCTGGAGAACTGGCAGGACATGTGGGAGGCCAAGACCTAGCACGAAACACCCGGAGGTCTCGCCGTCGTCAGCGGGCGTGGGCAGCTTCCCGCACCTGGACCTCGGCAAACTGGCCGCCTGGTTGGAGTGTGCCGGACACGAGGTGCATGCTGTCGGGCGTGGCGGTGGGAGGATCGTGGTCAAGCTCAGGTTCGCGTTGCCAGACACGTCGTGGGGGTTGCTCGGAAGACACGGCTGTTCTGACCAGTAAGGGCTCTGGTGAGGACATAAAGCCAAGAGGTCCGAGACTGTCAGTGGCGATGCCGCAACCGCCGAGGTGCGAGGGGAATCGTGTCTCTGTTCCGGGAGCCGGCTCATTCTCTCCCGGTGGTGCACTGGGTCTCTTAATGGACCCGCCGCACCCCCCGGTCTGCCCTTCGTGCTCTCTTGATCTCGTTACAGAGATGAGCAAGCCGTCCTAGGCGTTCTTAGTATTGAGTAGTAGCGCCTCATTGGGTCGGTATCCCCGGGGGGAGATGAGGTATGGGAAGTCAGTGGAGTAGCCGAGCCCGTTCAGTGGTTTCCGAGTGGCAAGAACGGCTATATGGTCAGCTGGCCGAGGACCTCGGCTGGGGCTGGGATCCACAGAGAGCTTTTAAACATTTTTCGACACCGCAACTCGCGAAAGACGATTATCGGTTGTCCGTCGACCGACTAAGAGATATTCATGGACGCGGTTATTACGCTGAGGAAACCTGGCAAGAAATTGAGAGAGCATGGAATGAATATAAGGAGACTTATTATCACATAGAGCCGCCAACCAAATATGAAGACGCACATATTTACAGTAACGCACTCGCAAACCTCTCAGTGCTTACGCCACTTATTGAACACGTGATGCCCGGTCATATGAGCCGAACTCCGCGGATAGCCACCCTGCCCTCTGGCGACCTTATGGCAAAGATCAAGAAGATTCGCGGAAGTGATGAAGTTGTGATTCTCATCCAGCAAGGTCTTGCGGGCTTCATCTATCACTTTTCCAATATAGTTGCGTGTGCCATCCCGACGAAGGTGATCAAGAGCAGGAAACCGGTGCCATCCGCTAAAGACGGCAATCCGGGAGATGCCGAACTCGTTGACTACGCTGCGCGGTATCTCGCCAATTTGATTGACGCATACGTCGTAAATGGAGATCCCTATCTGCTTTCTAACCCGAATCTGCGCGGTCGCGCGTTCTATAACCAGAGCGTTATCGGAATCGCCATGCGTCAGTTCCCGATCAGTCATGAGCTCACACACCTTGTTTATCGGCACATCGATGCAAAGCCCTCGTCTAAGGATGACGCCTGGAATCGTGAATTCTTGGCGGATGAGCTCGGGTCCTCACTCGTCGGGGGTTTTGCTAAAGTCTACGATTCAGAATCGCTTATTCCGAGCATATGGGCTGTCGACGTAGTCCTCGCCGGATTCGAGATGCTTCTAGAATGTGTAGCCCTTTTGGATGCAGGATCGAAGAGGGTCCCGGACAGCGGCACCCACCCCTCCCTCGGCCAGCGCCGTGACAATGTGTTCCAGTTTAACGCCCAGACCCTGCACGACCTCGGCAGCAACGAGGACGCTAGGTCTCTCCAGCATCTCTTCAATCAAGGGGCGGAAGTCCTAGACGATCTCTCGAGCCGCATAGCGCCTCATATGAACGAACTGCGGAGAAGGGGAGTCAAACCCTCTCCGATCTGGCGTGCTCGAGATGTTCCAGAGTCTTAAGCGCCTCAGCCGGTCAAAGGGTTGGCCCAGTAGCATTCGGTCAGTGGGACGGCCGAGCGTGTTGACCGGTTCCGAATGGCAAGAGCTAACTCGGCACACGGGTATGGCCGGATGGCCTGAGGGATGGAGAGGAGCCGCGCGGGATTTTCGGGTGAATAAATCTCCGTACCTGAGACTGAATGCTACCTAAGGCTGAATGCTGTCATCTGTCTATGTCCGTCGGAGATGGCTCTTGCTCTAACACAATTCCACTGCATAGATTCAGACCCTTACACATCTTACGCATAGATAAAGTTGCCGATTCCCAGAGAGGATACAGATGACAGAAGTCGAGTTCGAGTTCGAGGGCGAAGATCCGACAGAACTCAGGACGCTCTTACAAAACCAGAATGCGAGCGACATCGAGGTGGTTTCAGAAGAAGGGCTCCTGCCTATCCTCGGCATCGTGATCGCAGCACTCATCGGTATTAATGGGCTAATTACTATTGTAACTAGACTAACACGCCTTTGGTCATGCGGCATTATTGTCGATGCACGGACATCTACAATTCGTACAAAGAAGGATTGTGATCTGCCCAGAGGCGCGGTTCTTGTATTCGCCGTCGATGGTACGCAATACCGACTCCATGAACCGACCGAGACCGATCTGGCGAAGCTGATTGGTGGGCCGATCGGTAAGCTGGCAACCAGCTAGCTGGACCGCAGTGCATGGGTGCCGCACGATATGCAAGGCAGCCTGACCGACAGACTCCAGTCCTGGCCGACCCGAGAGTGCGTGGCACCATGGCGCGCTGGCTGCACAACCTGTAACCGGCGGGCGAGCTCAGCGGGGCAGGCGGGGAGTGGCGCCCGGCCGCGTGGCAGAGCAGTTGGTCGTCCGATCGCTGGCCAGGCCCACCTGTCCACGGCTGACCGCGGCCCTGCTGAGGCCACACTGCCCGCTGCGTGCCCGCCAGCCTAAAATCGCCGGTTGCGCTGGTCAATTGGCAGTCAGCCCGACAGAAATGCCGAATGGTGTGCACTTGCACATCCATAGCCTGGCCGAGACGATAACGGCTTGGCGATGTGCGCAGCTTTACAGCGCTCGGCCGGTTTCCGCTGGGCCCGGGCGCTGTGCGGAGTCCGGGAGCGGAGGGAGCGGTGGGATTCGCAGTCGGCGACCTGGCCACCGTGCCTCATCTGGGTATCACGGTGCTGGCCGGCTTCTCCGGCCTGTCGCGACAGTGTGCCTACCTGGAGCGAATCGTCAGCCACGGCATGGCCGGGGTCGCGATCGCGAGCGGGATGTCCGCGCCAGCTCTAACCCCGCAGGCGCTGGCCACCGCGGACTCACTGGACCTGCCCGTCCTCGAAGTCGCTTACGAGGTCCCTACCTTGCCATTACTAGCCTGGTCAATGCCGCTAACCGCGAGCAATCCGAGCGCCGTCTGCTCTCCTATCTGCGTATCTTCGACACCCTCGAGCTCGCCACCAGCCGAGGCCTCGGTCCGGAACAGCTCTTCGCGCGCCTGTCGGAAACCTCGGGATATCGCCTGTACCTGTGCTCTCCCACCGGCCGGCCGCTGATCCGCGGAATGCCGGGCGCCCCGCCTGGATGGGTCGCGCCACCGACGTCAGGTACCGACCCATCGGCCAGCGACCACGGCCGAGCGTCAGTGCCCATCCCGCTCCGCGGTCGCATCGCCGGCTACCTCGTCGCGGCTGAAGAACAAGGACGCGAGCCGCTGGGACTGCTGGCGGTGCGGCACATTGCCACCATCGCCGCGCTCGAGCTTTCGAACCTGCAACGCGAACGGGAAGCGCTGCGCCGCGAAGGCGCGGAGACCTAGGCGAGATGCTCGACCGGGATGCGATCCGTACACGGCTTCAGCTGGCCGATCTCGACCCTGCGCGTCAACTCGGCGTCGACCGCAACACCGTGATCCACCGCATGGCACAGGTGGAGACGCTCACCGGCAGACACCCGCGCCGCTGCCAAGACGTGGCAGAGTTGTGGCTCGCCATCAGCGCCAGCGAGATGCTCAGCTCCGGCCAGACAGCTAACGTCGGCGAGCTACGTGGCGAACTGGCCCCGGCCTTCCGGCAGTCCGCTGCGCAGGACCGCACCCAAGACTGACCGGCGATCCTCGATGGTTTTGGCTCGGCAGCCGTACACCTGAGCCGTTTCCACCCCCTGAGGACAGTGTGGTCGATGTTCGAGCGAAGCCGAGGCAGTGCTAGAGCATTCAGCTAGGCGGGAGGCGCCGCCGGCGAGCTTGTGTCCGCGGGCTGGTGGGCAAGAATTTCGTGCGCGGCGAAGACCTGGCCGTTGGACTCGACCGAAGCGCCGGGAACTGTCGGCGAGGCGCGCCAGTACAAAGGCCGATCTATGACGCGTTGTCCAGTCTCTGCACACCTGCCGATGGGCAGCCGTGCAGCGCCCTCGAACTGGCGGCCTTGGGCCAAGACTTAGCTTCCTTTCAGGAGCGGACCGCAAGGCTCGCTACAGATGGTGATGACCTGCTCGTCCAGCCGCTCGTGATGCACGACGGCCAACTCGTCATCGGGTCCGGAGCAAGAATCTCGGTCGAGATCGACGGCCCCGGCCGGGCGGGCGTCACGGGCGCCGCCGGGGCGGCAACCAACGCGAGGACCCTTCTGGTTTCCAGATAGCTACTTATTGACAAAGAAATATGCGTGTGAGAATTTCGGCATCACCATGCAAGGTCCAGTGGAGCGCCCAGCCGACCCACGGATGCCCGAGGCTTCCGGGGCGACACAGGGCCTGAGCGGCGCATACTCATCGTGCGCACATTAGCGGGGGACATCAATCCGCAGACACTCGGGCCTAACGACGCGCACGAGCACCTATTCCTGACGGCCACGCCCATCGGCCTCCGCCGCGACCCGGGCGGCCTGCTGCGGGTTTCCCGCGCCACCGGCCTGCACATCATCGCCGCCACGGGAGTCCACGACTACGGTCACTTACCCCGCCGGGCACCTGCTGCCCGGCGCGTCGGCGGCCGCGCTGGCCCGGCGGTTCGCGGCCGACATCACCGGTCCGGGGGCGCCCTCCGGGCTGATCAAGGTCGGCGCCGGCTACCACTGGCTGGCGCCGTTCGCGGCCCTTGCCCACCTGGACCGGAACCCGGACGCAGGCGAGCATGCGGAGATGGGCGCCTGGCTGCAGTTCGACGGCCCGGGACGGACGAAGTACTGGCCAGACTCCATGATCCTGTCCCTGATCGCCGCGCTGGCCGGGCGAGGGCTCGCCGGGCAGG
>Ga0126381_100004594_pt1 | contig 15058 bp, 9 predicted proteins | sample PanSoiMetPlot_28_FD_96465 | JGI IMG/M metagenome (GOLD analysis project Ga0126381, IMG submission 96465) | Tropical forest soil microbial communities from Panama - MetaG Plot_28 | ecosystem: Environmental > Terrestrial > Soil > Tropical forest > Bulk soil | place: Panama | collected 2016-02-17
GGTGAGTTCCAGTTTGTCGGGGTCGGGCGCGGTGGGAACGAAAAGCGAGCCTTGCGTGACACGAGCCAGCGAAGATTGCGCGCTCATATGGATCTTCTGGATGGACGCTCCGGGCGGACGTGATTGCAGCCTTAGTCGAAGTAACTTCAACAAAAGTTTCGCGTCGCGCGTGGGAACCGGTAACTCCAAAACGCACGAAAATACACCGGGGGCAGGTTTCCCCCGCAGCAATTCGCGTGATATATCAAACGCCTGGTCAAACGACGGCTGCAATTCAAAGTTCACTTGCACTGCGGCGATGGACAGCGCACGCGTGGAGAGCCGCGCGCTCAACTGATCGAGTAGCCTGCCAAGCAAAAACGAAAGCGATTCCAGATCGTCTATCGCTTCGTCCAATTCCAACCATTCTTCAAAGTGCTGTGCAGGCTCGGCGGGCAGCAGCGGGCGCATGCCTTTGCCGCTGGCGATGGCATGCAGACGAACTCCTTCCTGTCCCACGCATTCGGAAAGCGAAAGTACCGGTAGAGACGCCAGCGCTTTGCAGGTGGTCACGCCCCAACGCCCAAAAACTCCGGAAAGTTCTGGGCTAGGCGACAACATGCTGACCGGCAGCGTTTCCAAAAAGCGCCGCTCTTCGCCTATGGGAACCATGGTTGGTCCGGGCAAAGCGCGCGCTACGATGCGCGCGGTCTCCACGTTCGCCGAAATGGCCACATGAACATGCATTCCCAATGCGGAGGCGCGCGCAACGATCTCCCGCGCAATCTGCTCTTCCATGCCGAAGAGCGACGTCAAACCGGAAATGTCGATGAGCAGCGTATCCGCCGCCCAATCTTCCACTCGCGGAGTGACGGACCACGCCACGTCGAGCAGCGCAGCATGCGCCGCTTCTTCGTGAACCTTGCAGCGCGAGCGAATCGCAACTTGCGCGAACTGGCTGACTGCGGCCTTGGTCATCCCGCGCGTTACGCCGAGCAGTTCCGCCAGACGGTTCAGCGCGACAACCTGATATGTAGGCGGAGGTCCGTCAATGATGGCCAGCGGCTGCGCGCGCAGTTCAGGCTCCGAGCGCCCGATCGCCTGCAAAACAAAATTGGGAACATAGATGGCAGCAAAGAATACGGCGAGCGACATGGCGGCTTGCGACGAACACGGTGAGTTGGCAAGGCTCAGCCAAAGTTCGGTGTCCTTTCTTGGTGTGAAAGTTCTCGTTGTGAAGGCAGCAAAGCGCTGCCGCCGGTAGAGTCAGCGGAAACAAAATAGAAATGATTCGAGCGCAGCTCGAAGCGAACACTCTCCGCATCCGGTTTGCCGAAAGTGACTGGGCGGCCAATGACGGCAACATTTTTTCGGCGCACTTGAGAGCGAATGATCTCTGCAGTCGTCGTCCATCCATCCAGCAAACATCCCGGCGTATGAAATTCACGCGATGGATACGGACGATCCTGCAACGACCAGCGCGCGGCTGCTCTCTCCATGCGCAGCACCAGTGAAGCGCAGGTTTTGGTATTAGACTCGCGCGAAAGCACCAGCAGGATGGTTGAAGTATTTTCCACCGTGCGGCGCAAACGAAACCAGAAGCTCAAGGGAATCTGGCGAACCAGGCGCGCCGGTGCTCCGCTTAGGTCCATTGCCACCAGGCTAAAGCCGCCGCCGTGCACAAGCAGATCCACGGATCGCAGTGCCTGGTCCACATTGCGGCAGCGCACCCAAAGCAACCGTTGCAAAGCAACGCCTGCTGATTGCGCGCCGATGGGATCAAACGAATCTTGCGCATCAACTAGAGCACAGGCTTCTGAATTCGCCGTGCGCGCCGCCAACGCAGACTGCAACAGGGAAGAAATTCCCGAAGAAATCCCGCCAAAAATTTCTGTCAGACAACCACGTGGCAAGCCGCCGGCAAAACCGTCCAGAGCAGCGATTCCTACCGAAGCGGTGAGGGGCTGCGGCTGCTGAAAGCGGAAAGGCGCGGCGACGCGCCCGGCAAGAGCGGACTCGACATGCATACGAAGAGCATGGGATCTGGAGAGCATGGCGTAATAAGGCGAGGCAGGGCAACGGGTATTCGCTTTTTGTTCGCCATAGAGAGTTTGCCGCTCCGCGCGGCGTTTGTCAACGTTGCGTTGCACTGATAGGGAAGGAATAAATATAGGGAAATCCTAGCGTGCAGCTAGGCGGCAGTCTTGGCGCGGTCTTTCCCGCCCCAATAGCTGGGACTGAGCACGCTCTGTCCTTCGGTCAGCAGGGCTTCTACCTTCAGTTGACGTTTCGTTCTCGATTCATCCGCCAATTGAGGAACGTTCGCGCGTTCGTGCAAGATACGTTCCGTCGCGGCAACTTGCGGTTCGGCATGGAACCGGCGCTGGATCGAAGAATCGCACAACACATTCGCCGCCGCGAGCAAACACATCCCTTGGTGATGCGCCATCCACGAACGCACCATCGTGAAGCGTTTGCGATGCAGCGTAATCTTCGGGCCGTAGTCCAGAGCTTCATAGAACCCGTACGCGCCAACCGCGCCAAGTTTTTTCAACCGCTGCAAATTCCTCAGCGCATCATAGGATCCGGTCATCAGACTCATGAACGTCGAGTACGGGGAAATTACCATGCGGTCTTCGTCCGGGCGGTGCAGCGCCAGCGCCGGAACACCAAATGCGAAGTAGTGATAATGTCCGTCGCCGCTCAGCAGGCCGCAGGCCGATTCGGAAATACCCCAGGGAATCGAGAAGCGCCTCGCATATTTTTGCTGTGCGCGCACAGCACTTCGCATGTTGCGTTCCAAAAGCGTGCCCGGCGAAGACTTCATCCACAACGATGGCATCAGGTATTCGAACATGGTGCCGGTCCACGATTGCAAAACGGATTCACCCCGGTACTGAACGTGTGAGCGATCCAGGTGGAACCAGCATTCCTGTGGGATTTCGCCTTTTGCTACGCCGGCAAACACAGCAGCGCGGGCCTCAGATGCCAGCAAGTCATAGTGATGTTCGCTGGCAGCGCCTTTTGCTGCGTCGAACCCGATGGTAATCAACTTGCGCGGTTGGTCATAAACCAGCGAGAAATCCATTCCCGAGGCAAGTTGGTCGCAATAAGCGCTGATACCATGCAAGGCTGCCGCCGCCCGCGTGGCGGTCTCGCTAGCCGCGGCCAGCGCCTCGCGCAGTAGCTCGCGCGAAATATTTTCTGCCGCGCCTTCCGGTGCGGTCTTGGCGTTTTCTCCATCGAGCGATGCGACAACTTCAGAATAGATGCGCTGGGCCGTTCCCAGATTCAACTCCTGGATCCATTTCGCCTGCTGTTCCGCCGGAGCGCGAAGTGTACGGAATTTTGTGGATGCCCACGGCGCAAACTGCACAGTCAACTTTTCCAGCTCAGCTAGCCGCGTCTTCAATTCCACGAGCCACCACCGGAGGTCTTCCGGCGAATTGGCGGAAGCGCGCGCTGCTTCGAGCAGCGATGTAACGGATCGTTCGAGCGCGGGCAACCCGTCGAGCCATTCCATCGGCGTCGTGCCCATCTTTGCGATGCACTCTTCGATGGCGCGGAAAGCCTTGCGCGATTCCTTGCTGTTCACCAGCTGATGAACGATTCGGGCGTGGTCGCGAATGCCGGTCCACAATTCCTTCCGGAAAATCGGGCGCCCGCCTTCCTCCAGGCAGGCCTGTTTCAGTGTCCACAGGCAGCACACCAAATTGCCGTTATCCACGGTGGAAAGAAATGGATCACCGACCGGCTGCAGTGTGCGGGTGTCGTACCAGTTGTAAAGGTGCCCGTGCGACTTGGCCAGCCGGCGCACCGTGCTCAGCGTATTCTCCGTGCTGCTGATGAATTCCTGCACGGTAATGTGGCCGAGATCGAGCGCCGCAACACGCGCGTTCAATAACAGTCCCAGATTCGTTGTGGAAACACGGTGTGCGATCAGGCCGCCTTCTTCTTTGAGAATATCCGGAATCAGATAGTTTTCGTTTTCATTGCTGAATTCCCAGAAAAAGCGCCAGGTGCGCAATGCCGAACCGCGCAGCAGCGCTTCGTCGCCTGGGCCGATACGCAGACCGTCCTCGGGCAGCGGCTGGTCCAGCCAATTGCAGAACGCCTCCGAAGCGCACCACAGCAGCAGCAGGGGCCAGGCAACCGCAAAAGACTCCGGACGGTCCACGGCGAGAAACACCGCGCCTACGATGGTCATCCAGGGCGTGGCTTTCAAATACAGATCGACAGGGCTGGCCTTCTTCCCGCTGCTTTCCGCTTCTGCGGCGGTTTCCCATTCCAATAGTTTTTGCCGGGTCACCGCCATGCGAACGCCGGTCCGCACGATGGCGTCCAGTGTGACCATGCTCTGTTGCGGCAGGCACACCAGCCGCAGCAGAAGATGCGCATTGCCCGCCGCAAAATCAGAAAACCACTCCTTCCAGAATCGCGCTTTGAATTTATCTTTCCCGCTGCGCAAGATGGAAAACGCAAATTGCAGGTAAGTCGGCAGCACAAACACGCACAGCGTCGCCAGTGTCCAATACAGCGCCTTGCCGGGAAGAAACAACCAGCCGCTGATCAGAATCGCCAGCATGGATATCTCGGTCAGGCTGCGACGCAGGTTATCCAGAATCTTCCAGCGTGAAATCAGATTGATAGGGTTGCGCACCACATTGCCGTAGTAGTCCGGTACGCGAGGAAACAGCCAGAAAAGAATTTGCCAGTCGCCGCGCACCCAGCGATGTTTACGCTTGCTGTAGGCCGCGATGCGCGACGGATAATCGTCAATGACCTCCACGTCCGACAGCAAACCCGCGCGCGCATACGCTCCTTCGATCATGTCGTGGCTCAAAATGGCGTTTGACGGGAAGCGGCGCTCCACCACTTGTTGAAAGATTTCGACTTCGTAGATGCCCTTGCCGGTGAAACTGCCCTCGGCGAATAAATCTTGATAAACGTCGGAAACCGCGCGGGTGTAGACGTCAAAGCTGGAATCGCCGGAAAACAGCGCCGCCAGGCGTGAACGGTTGGCGGAGTGGATGCTGACTCCCACGCGCGGCTGCAAAATGCCGTACCCTTCCACGACCACATTCGAAACTGGATGAACGACCGCGCGTTGCAACGGGTGTGCCATCGCCCCCACCAGCTTGCGGCCGGCGTCGCGCGGCAACTGCGTATCGGCGTCCAGCGTAATCACGTGCTTGACTCCGCTCAGTTGCGCTTGGTCTCCTGCGATCGTCGAAAAATTGTTACTCTTCTTCAACAGCAGGTTGTTCAGATCCAGCAATTTCCCGCGTTTACGCTCCCAGCCCATCCACACTTTCTCGACCGAATTAAATGTGCGGTCGCGGTGAAACAAGAAAAATGTTCCTTTGCCTTCGTGAGCATAACGCTCATTCAATCGCTCGATCAGTCGTGCGCATTCCGGCGCCAGCTCGTCGCGCTTGTCAAACTGCGTGGTCGCGTCCGGCGGATCCGTCAGCAACCCAAAATGCAGATTACTGTCGCGATTCCCGAGAAAACGAATTTCCAAATCCCGGACTGCTCGTTGCATCTGCTCGCGGTTCAGCAGCAGTGTGGGCACCACCACTAAAGTCTTGCTTTTCGCCGGGAGGCCCTCGGAATAATCCATTTTCGGCAATGCCTGCGGTCTTACGAACATCATCACCAATTGATTGGCGATGGCCACGGCGCTCTCCGCGGCCGGCAGGATAAACAGCGCCACCACCAGAAAAATCGGCACGCTGACTTCCGCCCCAACCACAACCGCCGTCAACAGGGCAACCAGCAGCAACTCGATCCCGATGACGTACAAGCCGTCCGGCCAGCGCCTAAGAAAGTTGCCGACCGCCGCCAGCCAGGACTCCTTAATTCCCAAATCCCGTTCCAGGCCCTTTCGCCCTTCGCCAAGAAGATAGAACCCCACGTGCGAACGGCGTTCGTTGGCCCGTACATTGGTTCCTCGATGTGGTTGTTCCGCCAGTTTCACTGCGCGGCGAGCCACCTGCGCTTCGCTTTCGCCGCATTTGCGTGCCAGCTCCGCCACCGCGCTACGGTAGTCCGACTTTGCGGCTTTTTCCATTTTGTCGAAAGCCTGCGCGGGATCTCGCGTCAGGGCCTGTTCGCACAAACTGGCTTCCACGAAAACTTTTTCCCAGTCAGTGAGTGCCAACGCCCGCAAGCTTGCAATCGCGGCCAGCAGGCTCGGCGCAGGCGTGTCAGGTTGCGCCGACGTCCGCCCGGGCATGGCCAGTTTCCGCGCGTGCCCGGCAACTTGTTCAAGCAGCACCAGGTTCAGAAAGCCTTGCAGCGCTGAAATTTCCGCGTTGGTCAGTTCCACATCTTCCTGCAGAGCCGCGAGATAAGCGATGAGTTCCGACCGACCAAACAGAAATCCTGCCGCCTGCAAATACCGGTCGGCCACGGTGCGCACGCGAAGCCGCACCTCTCCTGCTCCGCTCCCGAGTTGTGGCAGCTCTTCTGCGTCTTTCAGCGCCGCGCGGCTTGCGGCAATGCTTTCGTCCAGAATCTTGGTGTTCGAAGTCAGGGTACGCCATTCATGTTCCAGGTAGGCCCCGGACGCCTGCCTGCGTTGCAGGAATTGCACCGCCCGGGCGATGACCGCTTCCTGCAAAGCCAGATCTTCCCGCAGCCGCGAAACGTTAGTGCGGCGCGGCTTGGTCTCTACGCGCAAGCCATCCACATGGGCAGCCGCAATAATGCGCTCAATTCGGTGTGCGCGCTCCTCGACTCCCTCGGAAATTTTCCATTGCGCGGTTCCTTCCGCGTCTTCCAAACTGCTGTGCCACTCCCGCGCGCTGCGCAGGTTGAGCACGGTATCTATGCTCGTCGCCATTCCTGTCTTTCCCCCAGACTACCGGTAGCTCGCCGCTTGCAACTCAAACATCTCCGCGTATCGGCCGCGATTCTGCATCAGCTGATCGTGCGGACCCTCTTCGGCGATTCTTCCGCCCTGCAAAACAAAAATCTTGTCAGCCATGCGCACCGTCGAAAAGCGGTGCGAAATCAGCATGGCCATTTTCCCGCGCGTCAATTCCGCGAACCGTTCAAATACCTGGTGTTCCGATTTCGCGTCCAGAGACGCCGTTGGCTCATCCAGAATTAGCATCTGTGCTTCGCGCAAATACGCGCGCGCCAGAGCCAGCTTTTGCCACTCGCCGCCGGAAAGATCGCTGCCACCCTCGAAACGAGTTCCTAGCACTTGCTCGTATCCGTGCGGCAATTTGCGGATCACGTCTTCCGCCAGACTCTTGTGCGCCGCGGAACGAATTCGAAAAATATTGTTTTTTTCCTCGATGCGACCCATAGCGATATTTTCCGTCGCCGTCAGGTCGTAGCGCATAAAGTCCTGGAAGATCACACCAATCTCGCGCCACAAATCTTCCTGGTCGTATTCGCGGAGGTCCACGCCGTCCAATAGAATCTGCCCCACTGTCGGGTCGTAAAGCCGCGTCAGCAGCTTGACGATAGTCGTTTTTCCTTGCCCGTTTTCACCCACCAGCGCAATGCGCTCGCCGGGCGACAACTTGAAGCTCACCCCGCTCAAAACTTCCCGCCCATTCGGATAAGCAAAAGACACGTTGCGGAATTCGAATCCCTGCCGAATCGGGCGCGGAACCAGAATGGCTCCCGGCTTCGAGGAAACCGCGGGCTTTACTGCGAAGAATTCCAGAAGATCCCCGATGAATAGCGCTTGATCGGCTATGGTGGAAAAAGTCGAAAATACCATTTGCAGATTGGAACTGGCCGCGGCGATTGCTCCGGAAAGCAGCGTCAGCGTGCCGATCGTCAAAATTCCGGCGACCGTCTGGTAGATTACAAATGCGTATGTGCCGTAGTAACCCAGCGTTCCCAGCAGCGTCAGCAGCGAACCGATGAGCAACCGTTTCCGGGCCAGCCGCGCTGTCTCTCCGTGGAGCCGCATCGCCAGATTCGTGAAGCGCTCCACAAGGTACGGGCCAATTCCAAAAAGTTTCAGTTCCTTGGCGCTCTCCTTGCTTCCGCCAAGCACCCGCAGATATTCCATCTCCCGGCGAGCCGGCGTTTGCGCGAAGCTCAGCGAGTAGCCTAGAAATGCAAAGTGCGTTTCCCCTAGAAAAGCCGGCACCACGCAGATTACCAACGCAAAAAGAATCCATGGTGAAAACAAGCAGATGCTCAGCGCCATGCTGGCCGTGGTGACCGCTTGCTGAATCAATCGCCCAGCCGCCTGAATCATCAACACACGATCCGTGCCTTGCACTCTGGCTCGCTCCAGCTTGTCCTGAAACGTCGGATCTTCGTACGAGGTCAGGTCCAGCCGCGAAGCGTGCTGCATGATGCGAATGCTGACATACTTTGCATACTTATCGGCAAGCACCGTATCGCAGTAATCGGTGGCGCGAACCAAAATCGTGGAGAGGCAGGCCAGCGCAAATTCAGAAATCACCAGCCACCAAAAGTAGGTCGGCAAGGCGGTGTGATGGGCGCTATAGTTGTATATGGAATCTATGATGAATTTGGTGATCGCCAGCATCGCCAGCGGCAACAGCGAAACGACTAGCCGCACCGCAATGTTCGCCGCCACGATCCCTGGAGCGGCTTCCCAGACCATTTTGAAGATCGGCAATGTATTGCGAAGCGCGGAAAGCCGGTCTTTCCAACGGGGAACGGGTTTTACAGTGTGCGATTGCATCGCCTCGTGCGCCTACACCATCAGCCCGCAGCGGGGAGCTCTAGGCGTCCCTCTGATCGGCTCGTCCTGCATCAATGACGAGGGCTAAGGAGTACCTGGTAATGTGCCGCCAGAACAGCCGTGTAGTACTACAACCTGCTCCAGCAGCAACCTATTATAAGCATCCGTAGTACCAAGTAGCCGCAAAACACAAGAGCCTTATTTTTGTTGTATTTATCCAACGCTTGCTTTTTTTCGAGGCTGTCGTTTCTTCGCTGACCTTGTAACTCTTGCCGCTAGTATCTCAAGAACGGGCTCGGGCGACGAAGAAGCGAACACCCATGTCCCGCACTTCGCTCAGAAACGCAACGCGGTCCTCGATCTCTCGAGGAATCCTGGTTTTTCATAAGGTCGCGGGCGCTTGCAGAGTTCGCAGTAACGTTTTTAGGACCAACTGGACTAACCACATCGCTCGACCATAGCAGGATATCCAGCAGACGAGCACGCTCCAGGTTGCTCAGCGCCTTGCAGGTCATCGAAATGTCGAGCACCCTCCGCGCACATTCCTCCGCGACAAGCAACTCCGCCGCGTTGGGCGCGGTGTGCGAAGAATCTGGCCTGCAGCGCGACTCAAGGGCGTCGAGAATTTCGTAACACCGGATGCAAAAATGGTCTAGGCAAAGAGCTTCCGCACGAAGGGTAGTAACAGCAGCATGCGAGCAGCCGCTCCGAACGCAAGATTGCGGATTACGCATTGAATCGTTCTCCCTCTCACACTCCCGACGAATTCCTTCCGCAACAGAAACTCAACCGGCTGCCAGGACCTCCACCAATTCCGCGATCTCGGAGGGTTGCAAGTCGGACAGCGTCAGTTTTGACGACCCCGGAGGTAGGAGAAGGTGCGCCACACTGGTATAAGCGCGCGGCTGTTTATCGGCGAAGCGTGCCACGACCTTGATCGTCCACTCGGTCAGACGGTCACGCGAAAATTGGAAACGTTGCGCGTCCCACAGCGTGAGTAGCGTTACCAGGCGCGCCTCCCGATCCGATATCAGCACCATGCTGGCCTTCAGGCCCTCCCGATGCAGATCGGCCTGCGCCAACAGCTGCCCAAGTTCGCTGGCGATCTCGATGGTGCCACTTGGTTTGCTGACGAAATCAATGCGAAGCGCTGCGACTTGGGAATCGAACTGTCCGGTGTCTTGGTTTTCTGGATATTTTGGCGTGCGGACAGATGCGCTGCGCGCTCGTGTATTCAAGTGCAAGACTTCACCATCCTTGGCCCGTGGTCCCCGAAATTGCCTTTTTATTTGAGCGTCCGGCGAGGATCGTTGGCGGATCCGCGCCGGACGCTTCTTCAGGGGCACGCCGGGGGGACGTTTCATCATCCCCGGGTGTAGGTCTCCTCGCGTGCAGGATTCCTATAGCCAGTAGTGCGGCAAAGCGGCCGGACGTTTCAACTTGAAATAAGGTTGGCTGCCGAGGTTACAACTGGTCTTTCTGAGCATTCTTGCTTGCTCGCTGCCCGACTCACCCGCCGATGCATTGCTCGATTCGCGGCTCACAGCTATACTTTCCAGCACTTTCGGGGGCAAGTGTTGGAGCTTTTCTCATTTGACGAAGCCTATGTCGGCCGGCTCCGGGAAGGAGACCCTTCTACGGAGAGTCACTTTGTTGCCTATTTCTCACATTTCATTCAAGTCAAGTTGCGCGCCCGCTTTTTGGCTCCCGAAATCGTGGACGACCTCAAACAAGAGACTTTTACCCGGGTCATCCGTACGCTGCGGACGCATGGCGGCATCCGCCAGCCGGATCGGCTGGGGCCGTTTGTAAACTCCGTTTGCAACAATGTTCTGCTGGAGCACTTTAGGTCCGCCGCCAGAAGCGTCCAGCTGGCTCCGGATCACTTGGAAATTCCCGATAAAATCTTGAACCTGGAAACCTTAGCCATTTCCGAAGAGACCCGGCAGAAGGTACGCGAAGTGCTCGCTCAGCTCCCGGAACGGGATCAGGCGGTCCTTCGCGCCATCTTCCTCGACGAGATGACCAAGGACGAGCTTTGCGGCAAATTCGGCGTGACCCGGGACTATCTCAGGGTTCTGCTACATCGCGCCAAAGAAAAATTCCGCCAGGCCATGGAAAATTAACTATCTTTGAACCAATAAGATGCAGTCTGTTTGGAGAATGCGAAACGAATTGACCTCAAGCTGCACTAATTAGCGATATGGATCGAAACCCGATGGATCACGATTTGGCGGTGAAATCTCATGCTTGTGAAAAATACCTGCTCGGCGAACTCTCTCCGGAGCTACGCGAGGCTTACGAGGAGCATTATTTCTCCTGCGCCGAATGCGCCGCTCAGCTGCGTCTGGCCTCCGAATTCGTCGCTGCCAGCCAGCAGATTTTGGCCGCGGCAGCGGTCCCTGCCGCCAAACCTGGCTATGTTCGCCCTTCGCGCGGCTGGTCCTCGTGGCTGAAACCGGTCTTTGCCATTCCGGCCTTGGCCCTCCTGCTCCTTGTTCTTGGCTACCAGAATTTCGTAACCATTCCTCAGTTGAAGGAATCCGCAACTCCCCACGTGCTGCAGATGTTTTCGCTGATCTCAGCGAACACGCGAGGAGACGAAGCTCTGCTCTTTTCCGTCACTCCCGGCGAACCATTTGGTCTTTATGTTGATGTTCCCGCCGATTCTTCCTTCTCCAGTTATCTCCTGCGCCTCGAAGATCCGATCGGTCGTTCCACACCTCTACGTTCGCTGACCGCCGAGCAAGCGCAAAAAACCCAAGTGATTACCATCAATCCCGGCAAACGAGCAGGCAAATACGCCGTCGTCGTTTCGGGGGTGAGCAAGCCCGGCGCGGGCGCCAATGAACTGGCGCGGCTGCAGTTTACTGTTGAATTTATAAAGTGATTTCGGCAACACTAGGCCCCTTGCTAGCCCAACTTCATAACAGGAGGATCGCCCCCATGACCCCCGGCTCTCCCTCGTACTTCCACTACCATGCTTCCGCTCAGGCATTCAGCGGTCGTTTCACGCGCCCGTTTGACGAACACATTGACGTGCAAGCAGCCACGTCTCTCCCTGTCACCGGCGGCCACGGCAGCGCTCGCACGGAGAATTTCCGGTTCCACGAATTCCTCTCGTTTAAGAGGGCCTACTCCCACGTCTCCGGCGGCTTTCAGGACAGCGACGATAGCAACAACACGCTGGTCACTTCCGTGGTTGAGGGCTTGAACATGATGGACATCCTGACCATCGATCGCGTGGTGTGCCGCCTCTATTCCAAACATCTGAAAGATGCGGCCGAAGGCAACATCACCATGCATGGTAGCAAATTCGAAAACGTGTCAATTTGCGGCCAGCCTGTTGAAATCGACCTCGACTTTGTGCTCTTCGAAGGCCTACAGACTTTTAATAAGGCGCAGGACGCCTTCAAGTCGAACCGTAAATTTACGAAAATCGCCCAGGATCCACTGCAGTCCGGCGAAATCCTGCTGGAACAGAAATGTCACGGAGCTTTTCTTTGTTCCTTAGTCAAGGACGGCGGACTCAAAGTGACAGTCCAGGACGGCGACGCATCGGTTGCCCATCCGGCCGTCACCTCCGCCGGGCACTCCATCTATATCCCCGGCTTTGGCAAAGTGTACTTCGCCGAAGTGTTCATGACCCACGGCCAGCGCACCCTCACCATGCTGCGCTTCGAACTCGGCTCGACAACCAAGGCCGAGGGAGTCGCCGCCGCCGGCACCACCAACGGCAGGAACTTCCCGCCACCGGGCTAAACTGGCTCCGTCGGGACCTCAAGTGCGGGTGGAGAGCACTGTAAAACGCCGACCGAGCGTCCGCCCACATGGGAAGCGGCGATACGCGCGGCGCGCCCACGCTCTTCGGCGAGGCCGCGATTGGTTTGATCGGCTTCGATTTCAAAGCCATGGGCTAGTGCCGGACTTCCGAGGCGAATATACGCTTGAGCCAGATTGCGTAGCCACTTGGCGACTGAAAGCTGGTCGCCCAACTTCCGCGCAAGCTTCAGAGCCCTCTGGTAATACGAAATAGCTGTCAGGAATTCTCCGCGGCGAAGATAAACACTGCCGATAGCGCCGAACTGAGGTAGTTCTCAGCCGAATTGAATTCCCCAGCAAAGATGGAAATCATTCCCCTTGGCCAGAGCAGTTCTGCCAGCAGTGTTGGGAGACCAAGCTTGCGTGCAGCTTGCTCGGCCTGATGAAGAAGAGTCCAACACTCGGCGTAGCGCGCCAAGGAGCCCAGCAGGTAGCCCCTGTGCATCGCGAGGCGCGTCCGACTCGCGGCATCAATCTCACCCGTACGTCCGGCGCAGTCCAGCGCACCCAGGGCTTCTTCCCACCGTCCGAGCGCGTTCAGACTATCGGACGTAAGGACCAGAAGTTCGTGCAGATCTCCCGGAGAAAGCTGGTCAGCGGATTCCCCAACACTTTCTCCGAGAGATCCGGCGACTTTTTGGGGTTCCCTTGGCGATAAGCCAGTCTGGTTTGTTTAATATATGACTCGGTCATAGTTCAACCGGTGCCAGTCCGCAGACAGAAAAAGGCTTAACTACCTGGTGGGTAATTCCTGCCGTCGGTTGCGGACGTGTCAGGTGCCTGGGATGGCGCGGCCGTCGGTGACTGCGCCGAGGTTGATGTGTCTGAGGGTGCGACCGCGGTCCCGCCGTGGCTGGTTCCCAATAGTGCGAGTGCTGTCAGAATCCATTCGACCATTTGGTTGCCTCCTTCGGGTGGAAGAACATACACTTGCGGCGACGAGCATAGGCCCGCCATGTATTACATTGTTAAGTCAAAATTCCATAAGTATGAGGGTTCCTTGCCCGAAGCTACCGAAGTTGTCTGGCCAGCTTTCAACTGCCACCTTTGCCTCCGTCTAGTACTGGCTTTTGGAATCGCTCTTGGCAGCATGGGTTGCCGGCATTCCTTGTCGCCAGACGCCACGTTTAGCCAGATTCGCGAGGAAATGCGCCGGGGACAGCTGGACGCTGCGTTGCGCGACGTAGGCGCTGCCTGCGCAAGATACCAGACCAAAAATCCGGAATGGGCTGCGCGTTTCCGAGTGCAAAAATCGCACGTTCTGGTGATGCGCGGTTCCTACTCCGAATCCCTCCAGCTTTTGAGAGACCCGCCGCCTCCTGCACTGGCTCGCACCGATACGGAAGTCGAGAGGAAAATGGTGCAGGGTTTGGCGTACGATTATTTGCAACAGTTTGAAGCCGCTGACCACGCAATCTCTGAAGCGGAAAGCCTTGGCACTGCCATTCAATCTCCACTACTGGGTTCCTTGGCACAGACTCGAGGCATCCTCGAAATTGATCGCAAGGATTACCCGAAGGCCACCGCTGCATTCCAGACTGCGGCCGCGATTGGCCGGGAGCGTCACCTGCCTCGAGTTGAGCTCGACGCTCTAGCCAATCTCGGGAACATCGCGATGTGGCAGGAACACTATGACGAAGCCGTCGACCGCTTCAAGCTGGCTTTGGAAATGTCCCGTTCGATAAAAGCGGAAGACGTTGAAGCCAACTTGCTGGGAAACCTCGGCTGGAGCTATTCCGCTGTGGGAGACTTCGACAGCGCTGAGGCAGTACTGACGGAGGCAGAAAGCAAAGCCGGTCACTCCGGTTTGGTGGGAGACCGGACCTATTGGCTGAATTCCCTTGCCGCCGTTTATTTCCAGCAGCACCGCTATTCCGAAGCCGATTCTACCGCAAGAAAGGCGCTTGATCTCGCCGACAAACATGACGATAAGAACACTCTCACTACGTGTCTGAACACCCTGTCGGAGATCGCTCTCACCACCAACCACCCGGATGATGCGGAAAAATTCAATCGACGAGCCACAGACATCGAAAACGCCGGACTCGATCAGTTTGGTATCAACTATTCGCAACTCATCGCGGGACGCATTGCAGCAGGGAAACACAGCTCTCAAGCCGCGCAAACCGCCTTCGAGAAAGTTCTCGCGGATCCGAAGGCCGAAACGCCTCTCAAATGGGAAGCGCACACTCGCCTAGCCGAAGTCTACGCCGCGGAAGCTGAGCCTGCCGCCGCCGAGCACGAATTCGACGCGGCCATCCGCACGGTCCGCGCTGCGCACGAGGCCATACAGAGCAAGGAATTCCGCATTTCCTTCCTCTCCACAGCCATCGAGTTCTACGACGCCTACGTTAACTTCCTCATTGACCAGCACCGCCCGCTCGACGCTCTAAGAATTGCCGACCTGAGCCGCGCGCAGACTCTCGAACAACGTCTCTCTTCCCCGAGCGCTGGCGCTTCAAAAGCGGCGCGTTCCATCAATCCGCGGGAGACCGCTCGCCGCCTCAACGTCACCATCCTTTTTTACTGGCTCGGCCAGCAAAAATCCTGGTTGTGGGCTATCACGTCCAC
>Ga0126381_100004595_pt1 | contig 15058 bp, 13 predicted proteins | sample PanSoiMetPlot_28_FD_96465 | JGI IMG/M metagenome (GOLD analysis project Ga0126381, IMG submission 96465) | Tropical forest soil microbial communities from Panama - MetaG Plot_28 | ecosystem: Environmental > Terrestrial > Soil > Tropical forest > Bulk soil | place: Panama | collected 2016-02-17
GGACGATATCGCCCAAACCCTTCGCCGCCAGCTCGCCTTGGCGCTTCTGCCCCTCCGCGACGGCGGCCGCAGCTTCTGTCGAAGCTCCGCCGTCCGGGCCACGCTCCATCTCGTATGCGACGCGATAGGGCTCGAGGGCGAGGCGGTCTCCGTCGGCGGCTGTCGGGAGAAACGTCGACAACACGGCCCGAGGTTCACCCTCGTCGACGACAACGCCGACCACCGCGCTGCCGCCCTTGAGGGCGCGAAATCCGAGCCCGATCGGACCCATTCCGCTCTTGCGGCCTGCCCTCATGGGTGCACCATCCTGGGCGGCAGGCCTGGGCTTGCTCATTTGACTCGCTGCGAGGCCGCGGCGGCCGCCTCGCCGCGCGCGAACGCGGTGGCCCATGGGCGCGGATCCAGGAAATCCCGGTATTCCGGATCGCCGGGGGTGCGCTCGCGCAGCATGCCGTTCGCGTCCATGTAGACGTTGTTGGTCGAGACGCATTCGCTGAATGTTGCCGGGGCCTCGGTCCAGTCCTTCAACTTCCTGAAGATGACGGTGTCGTGCCACGGAAACGCGAAGGCCTTTGGATCATAGAGCGTGAGATCGACCAGGATTTCGTCGCCCAGGCGCTTGATCCGCTCTACCGCCTCGAGCTGGTCGCTGTATTCGGGCAGCCCGTGGGTAATCACCCATTGCTTGATCTGCGATGTCCACACCACCAGCTCATCGCCGTCCCAGAAGCCTTGCGAGGCGCCATACCATTGCGGGAACTGCAGGTCCTTCGGCAGGAAGCCGCGGCCATCCGTATAGATGTAGCGCGTCTCGTTATTGTTGCGGTCCTTGTTGATGAGGACCATGGTCTGGTCCGCCATGAAGTGCCAGGTCGGACCGTCGAGGCTGTAGAAGCCGCCAAAGCCCCAGGGCAGACAGAATTCCGTCGGCCACCATTGGCGCCCCTCGATCTCGGCGCGCAGAAGCTGCTCGAAGCGCGGTCTGTAATCTGCGGCAACCGCCGCCATGACATCCGAGACCTTGGCTCCCCCATGCAGGACGCCGTCGGCGTTGCCCTGCCAATCGCCGCTCCAATCGGGAAGGGTCTCGCGCGTCTTCCGGGTGCCGCCACCGGCTGCTTTGAGCCAAGCATCGTAGTGCTCCGCGGCGCTCGTGTAGAGATACGGGCTGCGGATCACGACACCGAGACCGTCCGATCCCTTCATTTCCACAGGTTTCCCGATGCCCTGGCCCCGCCAGGTGTTTCGCCAGAACTCGGCTGAGGTCATGTTGCCATAGGGATCGTTCGCCGCGAGGTTGGGTTTGCCGGGAATGAATATCCTTTCCCATTCGCCGGCAAATTTGACATTTGCGAACGGATGGCCGGGATCAAACTGGGCCTGTGCGGACTGGGCGCGGGCGCGCTCGACCGATGACAGGGTCGGCGGCATCAATGCGCAGAGCGCAAGCGACACGACAAGGAGCCCGGACGCGGAGGATATCTTGTGCCAGTTGGAGAAGGTGATTTTCATTGGATGCCTCCTCGTCCGATCATCGAAGGCTGTATTCATGGCCTTTGGTATCGGTCGCGCCAATAAAGCTTCCCCCAGGATTGCCGTCCCGCAGAGGATTTAATTTGATGGTGACCGTGTCACCTTCCTTGAAGGTCGTCGGCAGGATGCCGTGCCGCACCATATTCTGCAGATAGGACAGCTCGATCTGCCAGGTGGTTGTCGTCCTATCCAGATTCTGAACGACCAGGAACAAGTAGCCGTGCGGATTGACCCAGGCGACGTTCTTGATCGTTCCGGCGACGTCCACCTCCTGCGTTTCGTCGAACATCGAGTGCGAATGGTGCGCCCAAACCGGGCCCGACGCGCCGGTCAGCAAGGCGGCACCGATTGCGGCGCGCATCAATGGGTTCTTCATTGGCCTTCTCCCTCGCGGGTCGGTTATTGCAGATCTCAGCGACGATGCGGCGGCATCCTCCGCTTGAGGGCCGGTGCTCACGGCTGTCGCTCGACCACGAGATTCGGCGAAGCCTTCATCAGCCGTTTCCATTCCTTGATGTACTCCCGCATGAAGGCCTCGTCGGTCGCGGGCGCGGTGATCTCGCCCTTTGCGTCGGCCGTCACGCGGCCCGGGATGCCCAGCCCGCGGTGCATGTAGACCCATTCGTCCTCGAGGCACGCGAGGCCGCGCTGGATTTCCTCGAAATTGGCGAGGTCGTCGACCTCGCCAAAATTCGGGAACTGCTCCTGGGTGCGCATGCGCAGCGCATTGATCTCGTCGAGCGCGTCGCCGAGCGTGCCGTCGGCGTCGACCACGCGGGTGCCGTACCAGGTGACGTTGGTCTCGTCGACCGACACCGGCTCGAATACCTGGATGTGGTTGCCCAAGAGCGACAGGTTGGGGAAGACGTTGATGTTGACGGGCTCGGAGCCGGCGAGATCGAGAATAGCGTCGGCCTTGGCGCCGAAGCGGCGGCCCAGGCTGGCCTCGGAATGCTCGCCGCCGGGCGCGGGGCCCTCGACCGCCCACAGGCCGCCGGCGCGCTTTTCGATGTTGGGCCGCTTGTCCTTGAAGTGGTGGCCGTTGCCGGTATAGCGCATGTACATCGCCTTCGAATCCGGGGAGCCCTTGTAGTAGGACATGCCTTTGTTGGCCTCGTCGGCGAGCCGGTTCTCCATCTCCAACAGTGAGCGGTGCGAGAACACGACGTGATAGCCGTCGCCGGAATTGTCGTAGGCGAGCTTCCAGTTGCCCTTGAACTTCAGCCGGTTCGCCTCGCAGACCTCAACCCTGCCGCCGGGATTGCGGTCGAGCCACTCGTCGATCGGCTCCGTGATTCCGCCGAGATACTCGATGAGGGGTGGCGCGTCCGGATTGAGCGTGCCGAACACGAAGCCGCGATAGAGGTCAACCCGCGGCACCTGTGCGAGATTGAACTTCGCGTCCTTGAAGTCGCAGGCGTAGCCGTCCGGCCACGGCACAGCGCGCAGCTTGCCGGTGTTGAGATAGCTCCAGCCATGATACGGGCAGGTGAACATGTGGGCGCTGCCGCGCTCCTTGCGGCAAAGCGTAGTACCGCGATGGGTGCAGCGGTTGAACAGGGCGCGGATTTTTCCCGCTGCATCGCGGATCAGGATGATCGGGCGCAGGCCGAGCCGGGTGGTGATGAAGTCGTTGTTGTTCGGGATCTGGCTCTCGTGGCCGAGATAGACCCAGACGGCGCCCCAGATGTTGGTCAGCTCCGCCCGAAGATCGCCGGGTCGGTATAGATGAGGCGATGGACACGGTCCTCCTGGACCAGCCCATCCCAGTCGTAGATGTCGGCAGCGCCAGGAGTCGAGGTGCGAAGAATTTTGAGCATCGGGAGCCTTCGCGGTGGCGGAAAGCGACCGCACGTCTGCGCTTTGTTCGAGTCTAGACTGATTAGCCTCAGTCGTCACCCGCGGGCTTGACCCGCGGGTCCATCCTTCTTCGTAAGAAGATGGATTGCCGGGTCAAGCCCGGCAAATGACGCCAAGCTGGTTCACTCGCTCCATTCGACGATGGGCGTAAACAGCTCCTCGATGGGCTTCGCCGCCGCGATGAAGTGCTGCTCGACCAGATAGCGCTGGAAGGCCTGCAAAATCTCGCGGTTGGCCTTGAGCCCGTAGGGCCACGGATTTGGCCCCAGCAGCGCGTCCATCTCGGCGATCTCGTCGTAGAGCCACGGCAGCATGCTGCGCTGCGCGCCCGAGAAGCGCATCTGCCGCAGGGCCCAGGCCTTGGACGCCTGGCAGGCCTTGAACAGGCTTTCGGCGACCCAGGGATTGTCGCGATAGAGGTCCTCGCGGATGACGAGCGTGTGCATGATCGGGTGGAAGCCGGTGCGCCGATAGAAATCCTTTTCGCGGGCGCGATAATCCGGGAACAGGCGAACGACGTTGCGGCCCTTCTCGAACGAGGCCGGGCGGCGGGCACCGAAATAGGCGTCGATCTCGCCTGCCTCCAGCATGTCGCTCAGCGTCTGCTTCGGCCCGATCATCTCGAGCTTGAGCTCACCCACCGGCCGCAGGTCCATCTCGTGGTCCGCCGCGCGCGGCTCGTCCACGCCGCCCTCGAGCCAGGTGATGCTGTCGAGGTCGACGCCGTGGTCGTGGTGGAGAATGCTGCGGATCCAGACGCCCGCCGTCTGGCGATATTCCTGCACGCCGACGCGCTTGCCGCGCAGGTCGGAGGGTTCCTTGATGCCGGCGTTCCTGTTGATGAAGATGAAGCCGTGGCGGAACAGGCGCGAAGGAAAGACCGGGATGGCCACGAATGGAAAATCGCCGCGGGTGCGCATGATCGAATAATGCGCAAGCGACATCTCGGCGGCGTCGAACGAGCGCGTCTTGATCATGCGGGCAAAGATTTCGGGCGGCGACTGGATCGCGAGATACCGCAGCGAGATGCCCTCGGGCTGGACGATGCCCTGCGCGAGGGCCTCCATCCGGTCGTAGGGGCCACAGGCCATGGTCAGCGGCAGGAGAGACATCAGGACCTCGAGTACGGAGTTTGGCGATAGATGGCTTTTTCGGAGTCGTGGCCGGGCTTGTCCCGGCCATCCACGTCTTACTTGTTGAGGTGAAGGAAGAAAGACGTGGATGCCGTCTGAACTCGGGCTTGCCCGAGTTCAGTCCTCAATGAAGACGCCGCAAGTCGGGTAGACGCGACTTGCGGCGACAAGCGCGCGCATGACGATGGAGAGAGCGTGCGCAGGCACATCAAAGCGGGATCACCAGCAGCGTGTCGACTTGGCGCGAGTCGAGGACCACGAGGCGATCCTTGAAAAGGAGGCGGCCGCCGGCCTCGACGATCCGGTCGAAGGTGCGGCCAGAGGCAAAGATCGTCTGCTCGCCTTCCTGCATGGTCCGGATCACCGCGAAGTTCGCCTGCGCGTTGATTTCCTCTGCGGTGGACTCCACGACCCGCACGCAGCTGGTCAGGTGGCAGTAGACGTGCGGCTCGTAGATGTTGGCCAGCCGTAGAGCCGAGATGCGGTCGCTCATCATGCCGCGCCCGTCACAGTACATGATGGCGAGCGCGAGGCCCTTGCCGTGATTCTCCCGGGTGGTGACGCGGTACTTGCCGTTCTCGGCGAACAGGGCGGGCCATTCCTCCAGGCGGTCGTCGTCGATCACCTGCGCATATTCGGCATAGAGCGCGTCGATGCGCAGGCGCAACGCGAGGTCGCCGTTCGGCGGCGATGATTCATTGGTCTGATGCAAGCTCACTGCAGCCCCATGCATTCGCGCCAGCCCTTCCAGAAGCCGCGCACCGCCGCCTCCGTCACCCGCGAGCCTTCGCTGCCCTTGATGTCGTGGCCGCCCATCGGCATGACCGAGAGCGCCTCCGGATCGGCCTTGGCGGCGCGCTGCACGAAGCCGCCTACGCAGCCGTCCTCCATGGAGATCAGGCCCGCGGGCCCGACCAGGTTGTTCACCTTGAGCCGCAGCTCCTGCATCTCGGCGTCGTCGTCGGCAAAGCCCAGGATGGTCCAGACGAGCTCGGTGCGGTCGACGCCCTTGGGCTGAATCTGGCGGACCGCGAGCGCGTTCAAAATCTGCTGCACCACCATGGAGGGAAAGATGGTCTGGATCGCGTTGGTCACCTGATCGCCGAGCTCGAGCTTGTGCTCCATCATGCTCGGATCTTGGAGCCGGTACTGCTCCTTGAGCGAGCGCACCTTCTCGCGGGCGGCCTCGTTGTCGCTCAGCGGCTCGCGTTGGGTGAAGCTCAGATGGTGCCAGCCGCTGTCGGAAATCTTGACCCCGCCTCCCATGTTCGGGCGCACCACCCCGAAGGTGTTGTGGAACACGTGGAGGAGGCTCGCGTGATAGGAATCCCGGTTGTTCTCGGCGTAGAGCTTCCAGTTGTTCGGCAGCGCCTGGCAATGATAGCCGACGACCCGCAGCGGCTTGATGAACACCCGGTCGATGTTGGCGGCAAGCTCGGCGCCGATATAATCGAGAAACGACGGCGTCTCTTCGCGGAACGTCCCGAAGATCAGCCCGCGATAGGTCGCGACCCGCAGCCGCTCGAGACCATGGCTCGCCTGGTCGAAATCCGGCGACAGCCCGCCCTTGCCGCCAACCCCGCGCTTGAACGCGACACCGGTCAGGCGGCCCGTGAGGTCGTAGGTCCAGTTGTGATAGACGCAACTGAACTCGCGCACATTGCCGGAAGGCTTGTAGCAGATCAACGCACCCTTGTGGGCGCAGCGATTGACCAGCGCATTGACGGCGCCGTCCTCCCCGCGCACCACGATGACGGGCGCATCCCCCGCATAGGTGGTCTTGTAGTCGCCCGGATTGGGAATCTCGCACTCGAGCGCCAGAAAATTCCAGGTCGGCCCGCGGAAGATGCGTTCCTGCTCGAGGGCGTAAAGCTGCTCATCGGTGTACACGCGGAACGGAACGAGCGACAGGTCGTCGGAAGGCATCGAAAAGGAGGGGGGCTTGCTTTCGATCACGGACATCCAAGCCTCCTTCCTTCACTGCGTGCCGTGCAGCCACGAACTCGGCGGCTAGCACTTTCTGCGGGATTTCCGTCGGTCACACAAGGGGCGCTTACTTCCGCAGACGCGCCCGCTCCTTCTCCCACGCGGCGATGCCGGCCTGGGCGTAGAGCTCGTCCATGTTCGACCCGGCGACGCCGACGGCGCCCACAAGCTTGCCGTCGACCGCCAGCGGGAAGCCGCCCTCCACCATGTAGATCTTGTTGCCGTAGGTGTTCATGATGCCGAAATAGCGGTCGGGCCGGCTCTTGTAGACCTCCGACAGGGCGCGCGAGGTCGTGCGGTACATCACCGAGCCGAATGCCTTGCCTTGCGCGAACATGATGTTGCGGCCGGGGGCGCCATCCATGTGCTCGGCCGCCAGCATCTCGCCCGTCGCGTCCAGCACGACGACGCCGATGCGGGCGTTCTTCTCGACCGCGGCGGCAATGGCGCCCGCCATGATGACGCGCGCTTCCGCAAGCGAGATCAGCTGCTCCGGCAGGCTTGGCGCCTGCGCGAAGCTTCGCGCGGGCGCGAGCGCCAGCGCCAGGACCAGGATTGCGAAAGACGATATCCCTCGAAACAAGTTCATGAGACCCTCCCGTGAGATGCGAAGTTGAAAAATCTCCAGCCGCCGGATTGCGCCGAAAGCCTTGATGGACCGGCACATCCTTGGGACCGCATGCTAACACCTCAGCGACCGCTTTGAATATTTCGAAAATCGAGCGCCCGGCCCCAAGGGGCGGCAATGCGAGTAAATCTGCCGGTTGCCAAAACAGCTTTCCTGGTATGACTCCGATCCGATTCAACCCTCCACCGGCAATGAGCCCGCATGAGCGACCTTGACGACGACGAACAGGACATCGGCGGCCTTGCGGAGGAGGACAAGGCCGCCATCGCCCGCTTCATCTGGAGCCAGGACAATCTGGAGCTCCGCACCATCGGCATCGATATCGGGAGCTCCACCAGCCACCTCCTCTACGCCCGGGTGGCCCTGCAGCGCCAGGCCGAGGGGCTGTCGAGCCGCTTCGTGGTGGTCGATCGCGAGATTCTCTGGCGCTCGCCCATCATGCTGACGCCGTTCCTGGCGGACGGCACGATCGATGCGGCAGCGCTGGACGCCTTCATCCGGGAGTCCTATGCGGCGGCAGGGATCGCGCGCGGCGACGTCGACAGCGGCGCCGTCATCCTCACCGGCGAGGCGATCAAGCGCAAGAATGCGCGCGCGATCGACGAGCTTTTTGCCGAGGAGGCCGGCAAGTTCGTCTGCGCCACCGCCGGCCACAAGCTCGAATGCGTGCTGGCCGCACACGGCTCCGGGGCCGTGACGCTGTCGCGCAAGGAACGCCAATGCGTGCTGCATGTGGATGTCGGGGGTGGGACCACCAAGCTCGCGTTGATCGACAATGGGGCCATTCTCTCGGTCGCGGCCTTCGCGATCGGCGGCCGGCTCCTCGCGCAGGACGCGGACGGCCGCTGGACCCGGATCGACGATTCCGCGCGCATGGCGGCCGAGGAACTCGCGGTTGCCGCGACGCCCGAGAATTTTGCGGACGGCAAGGTCCGGCACGCCATTGCGGCTCGGCTCGCCGAGCTTGCGGTGGACGAGATCGTGGGTGCGCCGCTCGACCGGCTCGGCCGCGCGCTGCTGCTCACCGAGCCACTGGCGCGGACGGTTGCGGCGCAGCGCATCACCTTTTCGGGCGGAGTGTCCGAGTACATTTTCGCACGCGAGGCGCAAGAGTTCGGCGACATTGCCAAGCCGCTGGCGACCGAGCTCGTGGCGCGGCTCAAACGGCGCTGCGACCTGCCGGTGAGCGATCCGGGAAATCGGATCCGCGCGACCGCGATCGGAGCCTCGCAATTCACCGTGCAGGTCAGCGGGAAGACGATCTATCTGCCGGACCGCAACGTGCTGCCGGTGCACAACGTGCCGGTCGTGCACATGGGCGTCGACCTTTCCGGCGAGATCGATGGGGAGGCGGTGAGCCGGTCGATTGCCGGCAAGCTCTCGCAGATGGACCTCGACCCGCAGGCGCGGGTCGCGGTTGCGTTCACCTTCGCGGGCGATCCGGAGCATCGCCGCCTCAAGGAGCTGGCGCAGGCCGTCACGCAGGCGCTGGCGCCGACGGGAGGGCGCGAGGAGCCGCTGCTCCTGATGATCGACGGCGACGTCGGCAAGACGATCGGACAATTGATGCATCGCGAGCTCGGCTTCCGCGGCCATCTCGTGTCGATCGACGGCGTGCAGCTGCAGGACCTGGATTTTGTCGATGTCGGCGAGCTCATCTCCCCGCCCGGCGTCGTCCCGGTGGTGATCAAGTCGCTGCTGTTTTCGTAAGCGCCGTGGGTGCGCAGGCACTTGCTTATGGCACGGTGCGCCGCCTCTCCCCGCTTGCGGGGAGAGGGTCGGGGTGAGGGGCCTCTCCGCGAGCCTGAGCATCCCAATCAAACAATCAATTCTGAGTTCGTGGAAACGCCCCCTCATCCCAACCTTCTCCCCGCAAGCGGGGAGAAGGAGCGCGCCTACGCTCGCCGCTACCACCTCGGCCCAATTGTCAGCGGGTGCGGGTCACGAAGATGGCAGCGCATCGAGACCATCAAACGGCCGGGCCGGTCGACTGCGGCACCTTGATTACGCCTTGCAAATCCTCCGGGCGCATCGCCATAAGCCCGGGCTCGTCGAACAGGTCGCCCATCTTCGAGGGAATGCCGGCCTTGGCCAGCTCCTCCAGAAACTTGCGGTGAATGCGCGGGTCCTGGTCCTCGTACTCGATCTGCCGGCCGCCCTTCTGGATCGAGTTTGCGCCGCGCCCCTCGGCGCTGCCGCGCCGCAGCGCGATGAACGGATAGCGCGCACTTCCCATCCCGCAGGCAAGATAGCGCGCCGGCTCGGCCGAGGTGTTGAAATGCTGGTGGAACATCCAGAACGGCGGCGGATACATCACGCCATGCCGCCAGGGAATCTGCTTGAACTCGCTGTCGCCTTCATACCAGAGCAGCGAATAGCCCGACCCCGTCACCGCATGCACATGGGTGCCGGCCGAATGGCGATGCGCCTTCTTGTAGCTGCCGACCGGAATCTCCGACATGTGCGCGTGCTGCGTGCCGTCGGCCAGCACGAAGAACACGTTCATCGAGCCTTTGCCGCGATCGTTGAGCTCATAGAGCTTGAAATCCGAGAGGTCGGGAACAAAGCTCGTCTCCCACACGTTGAGCGATGACTTCTTCTCTCGGGCATATTCGGAATGGTCGCCCTCGCCGTCGAATGCATTGGCCTTGCCGATGCGGGCGGGAAACTTGCACGGATTGGCAAACACGAAGTCGAGGTCGTGATAAAGATTGATCGTCAGCGGCGCGTCGCTGGTGCACGACAGGCGCGCGGTTTCCCGGCCGGAGCCGTTGAAGATCTGGTATTCGCAGTTGAGCGGGATCGCAAAGACGGCCTTGGGACCCCATTCGAACGACTGCTTGCGCCCGTCCGGCAGCCAGATGATCGTCGAGCCGAAGCCCGAGAGCGTGTAGACGAGCATCTCGTAGAGATGCTTGACCGGACGCGTTTTCTTCCCCGGCGCGATCTCGATCACATAGTTGGTCATGAAATCGCCGCGCCCGTGAGTGTGCGCAAAGCAACCGCGCGCGTCATAGCGCGCCCAGGGCCCGGTCTCGAGCGCCAACAGGTCGTGGCCGAAGTCGAGATGGATCGGCACCCCCTCCCCCTTGGCCCAGTCCATGTACGGATCGAGCAGGATTTTGGGCTTGGCCTCGCCCTTGGGGTTCGGCAGTTCGGCCGTCATGCTTGCCATTGCGGTCTCCGGTTGTTGTTGCGCGCTCGCGCCCGCGTTTCTCGTAAGAGGATGGATGGTCCCGTCAAGATCCGGCAACGGCGCCGGGGCTGGGGGTTATCCCCGACCCTCACTATAAATTGCATGCGCGTTCCGCTAGCCTGAAAGTGTGTGAGTGGCGGGGTGGCGTATGACGGACGTCGTGTTCCCGGGCGGACGCCTTGGGGCGGTTTCCCCACCGGGATTCGTGCGCGGCTTTGCCGAGCGCCTTGGGGCCGAAGGCGAACGCCGATTCCTCTGGCTGCCGGTGTTCTTCGGGGCCGGCATCGGCATCTATTTTTCGCTTCAAGTCGAGCCGCCCCTGTGGCCTGCGATCGCAACGGCGGCTGCCGGCATCGCGCTTGCGCTGGTGCTGCGCCGCTCCGGGCCCTGGGGCGAGACGGCGCTCGCATTCGCCGCGGTCGCGGCGGGCTTTGCGCTGATGTGCGAAATCGCATGGGAACGTCATTCCGCGATGCTGCAGCGCCCGCTGGGGCCGGTCGCGCTTACCGGGCGGGTGGTCGACATCGACCTCGTCGACAAGGGCTGGCGCATCATTGTGCAGGCCGACGCGCTACCTGGCCTCGATGCCGCCGATCAGCCCCGGCGCGTGCGCGTGCGCATCCCCAAGACGAGCGACGCGCTCTATCCCGGCGACCGCGTCAGCATGAAGGCGATGCTCTACCCGGTGCCCGCGCAGGTCATGCCGGGCGCGCGCGACTTCGAGCGTGAGCTCTATTTCTCGGGAATCGGCGGCGTCGGATACACCTATGGAGCCGCCAAACGGATCGCCGATCCGGCAGACGGCGAGCAATCCCCCGGCCTGCGCGAATATGTCCGGCAGCTGCGCACCGAGATGTCGCGGCGCATCCTGGCGGTGCTGCCCGGCTCGACCGGCGGGGTCGCCTCCGCGCTCATCACCGGCAAGCGCGGCGCGATCGATGAGGACGTAACGCAAGCCTTCCGGGATTCCGGGCTGTCGCATCTGCTGGCGATCGCCGGACTGCACCTGGGCCTGGTCGGCGCGTTCGTGTTCTTCGTGGTGCGCGGCGCATTGGCGATGATTCCGACGCTGGCGCTCACCTGGCCGATCAAGAAGATCGCAGCAGGCTGCGCCCTTATCGTGCTGACCTGTTATCTGTTGATCTCGGGTGCCGCCATTCCGACCGAGCGCGCGTTCGTCATGAACGGCATCGCGTTCGTGGCGATCATCATGGACCGGCTGCGCATCTCGATGCGGGTCTGCGCGATCGCGGCCGCGCTCGTGCTGATGGTGGAACCCCAAAGCCTGGTGGGTGTCAGCTTCCAGATGTCATTCGGCGCCGTGGTGGCGCTGATCGCGGTCTACGAAACCTTTGGCGGGAGCCTGGTGCGCCTGTTCCACAGCGGCTCGCTGGCGCGCCGGGTGCTGGGATATTTCGCCGGCGTGGTGGTCGCCACTGTGGTGGCGACGCTCGGCACTGCGCCGTTCTCGATCTACCACTTCCATCATCTTGCCCTCTATTCGCCGCTCGCCAATTTTCTGGCGGTGCCGCTGAGCGCGCTGTGGACACTGCCGTGGGGCGTGGTGGCCTGCCTGTTGATGCCGTTCGGGCTGGAGCAACTTGGCCTCATCCCGATGGGATGGGGCATCGATGCCACCATCTGGATCGCGCGGCATGTCTCGGCGCTGCCGGGGGACGTCATCGCGATGCCGCGCCTGCCGCCCGAGGGGCTGCTCATCATCGCGCTCGGCGGCCTGTGGCTGTGCCTGTGGCGCGGCAACTGGCGGATCTGGGGCCTCGTTCCGATCGCGGCGGGGCTTGCCAGCATGCTGCTGACGCACCCCCCCGACATCGTGATCGCGGATGGCGGCCGCTTTGTCGCCGCCCGGGCGGGCGACGGCCGTTACCTTGTGGCCGCCGACAAGAACGAGAAGATCGTGCGATCGATCTTCGCCTCCGAGACCGCCGCCGTCCTGATGGCATGGCCGGGCGCAGGCAAGACAGATGGCCCCCTCGACTGTGCGATGGCGGCATGCCGCTATCGCGCGCGCGGCCGGGACGTTGCGATCGTCACCGCCGCCGCAGGCATCCCGACCCAATGCGACGGGCTCGACGCGATCGTGAGCCAGGTCCCGGCGGGCTTCCGCTGCCGCGCGCTCGTGCTGGTGATCGACCGCATCGACTCCTATCAGCGCGGCGCGGTCGCGCTCTGGCTCAACGAGGATGGCATCGCGGTCGAGAGCGCCAATGAGAGCCGCGGCGACCGGCCCTGGGTGCCGCATCCGCGAGCGAAGCCCAAGCCGCAATGACAGGCGCGTCTCTGAAGAGACCCACCAAATTCCCGATCTTGGCAATGGAGGTGGCGCCAGGGCCTGATAGGTCGGGATGCCCCGGCTGAACGAAGGATATTCTCCTGTCCGCCGGCATGCAGTGGGCATGTCGCGAATCATCAGCGCGTTTCAACACCGAGCCTTACGGCGGCTTCGTGCAATCGATCTGCAAGTTCGACCTTTCGAGCGCCGAGTTCGAGCAGCAACAGCCCACGAGCGCAACACGCAGGGGCCGTGCCGAATGACGCTCTTGCTCCAGGCGGGGAGAGCAGCGAGGGCCTTACGCCTGGGCGGACTGCGAGTGCTCGCCGCCCGGCTCGGAAATGCCGCAGAGCGCGCTGGCGGCGGTTGACGCGCCTTCGGTGAGCGCGATGTCGCCAAGCGACAGCATACCGACCAGGCGCTTGTTGCTGTCGAGCACCGGCAGCCGCCGCACCTTGATGTCGGCCATGTTCTGGGCGACCTCGTCGAGGTCGGCCTCCTCGAAGCAATATTTCACCTCTGGGCTCATGACGTCGCGGATCGGGGTCTTGAGCGATTTTCCTTCCGCCACTGCGCGAACCGCGATGTCCCGGTCGGTGATCATGCCGACCAGTCGGTCGCCCTCCCTGACCGGCAGGCAGCCGCAATCGAGCTCCGCCATCATGCGCGCCGCATCGCGGATCGTCTGGTCCGACTTGGCGATCCTGACCTCGCCGCTCATGGCTTGCTTGACGAGCATGCAATCCTCCTCTTCTGCATGTTGAACGAAATCGGCGAGCCGCTGGCATCAGCGGTCGCGCGGGGGCTCCTCGGGCTCAGCCTCCTTCAGGGCGGCGACGATCTCGACCAGGCGGGCGACCCGCCCGCGCGCCAGCGGCTGGCCGATGTTCATCAGCGCCTCGTCGTTGGCGATCCAGCTCGTCGCCTCGGTCAGCTCGTCCACGGTCGCGCCCATGCCGATGATCTCGGCGATGACCAGAGCATCGACCGGCCCGAGCATCTCGATGATGTCGTCGCGTGTGGCCCGCGCGGTCATGTTGCGCTCACGTCGGATCGGAAGGCACCGCGACGAACCGCATGGTCTCGCCGGACTTGAGCTGCAGCAGCACGAAGCGCCTGCCCTCGCCGCGCGCCTTGTCGAGCGCTCCCGTCACCTCGTCGGGCGCGCTCACCGCCTGCCCGCCGGCCTGGACGATCACGTCGCCGGGGGCAAGCCCGCGCGTGGCGGCACTTCCGTGCGGATCGATCTTGGTGATGATGACGCCCCTGCCGCCTGTGTCCGGCGCAAGCTCGAGGCCCAGCCTGCCGCCGCTGCCGACGGTCGATTTGGGCTCGGGCCGGGACACTCGCTGCGGCCGCTTGACCGGCAGCTCGCCGAGCGTGACGGTGACGACCGTCTCCTTCCCGTTGCGCAGGACGCCGAGCTTGACCTCGCTGCCCGGATTGGCGCCCGCGATCCGGCGTGTGAGGTCGCGGCCGTCCTCGACCGCCTTGCCGTCGACCGAGGTGAGAATGTCCCCGCTCGCGAGCCCGGCCTTGCCGGCCGGCCCGTCCGGCTGAACCCCGGCAATTGTCGCGCCGCGCGGCGGCGGCGCGCCGCTGGCGTCCTTGGGCGATGACTGAATCCGGACGCCCATCCAGCCGCGCGATACGAAGCCGTGGTCCTTCAGCTGCGGGATGACGCTCTGCAGCGTCTCGGCCGGGATCGCGAAGGCAATTCCGATCGAGCCGCCGCTCGGCGACACGATCATGGTGTTGACCCCCACCACATTGCCGTCGAGGTCGAAGGCGGGGCCGCCGGAACTGCCCTGGTTCACCGGCGCGTCGATCTGGATGAGATCGTCATAGGGATCGGTCGCGATATTGCGGTCGCGCGCCGATACGATGCCAGCCGTCACTGTTCCGCCGAGCCCAAACGGGTTGCCGATGGCCAGCACCCATTCGCCCACCCGAGGCGAGCGCGGCGAAATCTTCACGGGAGCGAACCCGCCGCCTTCGACCTTGATCAGGGCGAGGTCGCTGACCGGATCGATGCCGACGACCTTGGCGGTCAGGGTCTTGCCGCCGTCGGTGTCGACCTCCACGGTGTCGCTTGTTCCGACGACATGGCCGTTCGTCACCGCATAGCCGTCGGCGGAGATGAAGAAGCCGGAGCCTTGGGCGGCGATGATCTCGACCCGCCCGCCGCGCCCGGGCTCTCTTTCTTCCTCGCCGCCGAACGGAAGAAGGGGATCGGCCGCCAAGCCGGAGCGGCGCAGATCGCTGCGGCTCGGCGACGTCTCCGGATGACCGGGCATGTTCGTCCTCACGCCGATTACCGAGGCCCGCACCGAATCGACGATATCCGGAAAGCCAGGCAGTCCCGCGCCGGGTTGGGCCGCAAGCTCGAAATTGCGCGGAGAGCCCGCTTGGGCGGCCGCTGCCGCGCC
>Ga0126381_100004596_pt1 | contig 15057 bp, 16 predicted proteins | sample PanSoiMetPlot_28_FD_96465 | JGI IMG/M metagenome (GOLD analysis project Ga0126381, IMG submission 96465) | Tropical forest soil microbial communities from Panama - MetaG Plot_28 | ecosystem: Environmental > Terrestrial > Soil > Tropical forest > Bulk soil | place: Panama | collected 2016-02-17
GTGTCGAGCCATCGAGACTTACCGCCAGCCGCATCAGCCCGCTCTCTTTCAGTTTGAAGATTGCATCTCTCACCAGCAACGGCGTCGTGCTCGGAGTGAGCGACGTTCGCACCTGCCGCCGGCACGCGTACTCGACGATGGGCAGTAGATCTGGGCGTTTCAGCGGATCGCCACCGGTTAGCACGAACAAGGGTACTTTCATCGCCGCGACCTGGTCGATGAGATGGAACGCCTCGGCCGTGGATAGTTCCAGGGGATGCCGATGCGGCCGCGAATTGGCCCGGCAGTGGGCGCATTTCAGGTCGCAGGCCTGAGTCATTTCCCAGATCACCAGCAACGGACGCTGATCGAAATCTCGCGGCTTGAGCGAAAGGAAATCCGCCCTTTGCGTTTCGGCATCTTGCGCTCGAAGTGAACACGGCATGCGGTAGATCGTAGTCGGGAAATGGCACGGAAGCTGTGCGGCGCGCCACGGCAAATTGTGATTCTGATCACAGCGGAAGCCGAGCCTGCGTGGCACTCTCTCCGGTCGCTTTCGGAACCGCTTTCCCACACGGCTCGAGGTTCGTTTGTGACCCGAGTCACGCAGGCCGGTGACCCTCGGCATAGGCGAAAGGCTAAGACATTGCCACCATAAGGATGATATGGAGGTGGAGGAAAATGACTCCGAACCGCACCGCCGTGCTCAAACTTCTCAAAGCGGAACTGCAATTTGTCGAGGAGGGGGGCTATCGGCGCTCGACCCGCTTGCCCTGGCGTAGCCCCTACATTTTTGAGGAGTCGCCAAGCTGCCCGAATTACCGGGACCGCACCCGGCAGCATCCCTGTGCCGATTGTTGGCTCCTGGCCTACGTTCAGCCCGATCTCCGCGATGAGCAGATCCCCTGCCGCTTCGTTCAGCTTACTTCTGCGGGAGAAACGGTGGATTCTCTTTACCGCTACGCCACACGGGAAGAAGCCGAAGCAACCCTGCGGAAGTGGCTCGAGGAACGTATCCGCGAGTTGGAGTCGGGAATCTCCGAGGTTTGGCGGCTGCCAGTTGCCGTAAATGAATAACCAACCAGCGAAATTGTGACCGGAATCCCGTAGCCGGCGCGAGGGAGGGGTGGAACCTCGTCTCCGAGAGGTAGAGAATGGTTTTCAGCCTGGTCATCAGCTGGAGTCAGGGCATTCTTAGGAGTGTATCGTGGCACCTGGGACACTGAGCGTCATGAATCCGGTATCGCCTCAAACCGCCCGCAAGGGCCTGGATGCTTTTTTTACCCCGACGAATGTCGCTGTCATCGGGGCGACCGACAAACGGGGAAGCGTGGGCCGCACCGTTTTGCTCAACCTTCTGAACGGGCCCTTTTCGAAAAAGCTCTATGCCGTAAACCCCAAGCGCAAGGAAGTCCTTGGGGTCCAATCATTTCCGAGCGCGACGGAGTTGCCCGAATCGGTCGACCTGGCCATTGTCGTGACCCCGGCCGCCAGCGTGCCCGGTTTGATTGGCCAATGCGTCGATGTCGGGGTGAAGGCAGTCGTGGTCATTTCCGCAGGATTCAAAGAACGAGGTGCCGAGGGCGCGGAACTGGAGCGCCAGATCCGCACCCAGCTGCGGCGAGGCTCGACGCGGGTGATTGGGCCGAACTGTCTGGGAATCATGAATCCGGTGGTGGGCCTGGATGCAACTTTTGCCAAGCGTGCTCCGAAGGCCGGCAACGTGGCTTTCCTCAGTCAGAGCGGGGCGCTCCTGACCGCGATTCTAGATTGGGCGATTCCCCAGGAGATCGGCTTCAGCGGCATCGTTTCCACCGGCTCCATGCTCGACGTCGGCTGGGGCGACCTCATCAGCCACTATGGCGACGATCCGAATACCGACAGCATTCTGATTTACATGGAATCGGTCGGCGACGCGCGATCTTTCCTCTCCGCCGCGCGCGAAGTGGCGCTGACCAAGCCGATCATCGTGATTAAGGCGGGGCGATCCGAGGCCGCTTCGCGAGCTGCGGCTTCCCATACCGGGGCGCTTACGGGAAGCGATGAGGTTCTCGATGCCGCCTTCCGCCGTTCCGGTGTCTTGCGCGTCTCTAACATCTCCGATTTGTTCTATATGGCCGACGTGCTGAGCAAGCAACCGCGTCCGAAAGGACCGCGGCTTGCGATTGTGACCAATGCAGGTGGCCCGGCAGTGCTGGCGACGGATTCATTGGTCGGCCACGGTGGCGAACTAGCAACCCTCTCCAATCAGACCCTCGAGGCCCTGGATTCCTTCCTTCCCGCGCACTGGAGCCACAACAATCCTGTCGACATCCTCGGCGACGCGGAACCGGAAAGATATTCGAAGACCCTGAACGTCGTCATGAGCGACCCGACGAGCGATGGTCTGATGCTGGTCCTTTCTCCCCAGGGCATGACCAGCCCCATCGAGGTGGCGGAAAAGCTGAAGCCCTATCGGCAAGGGCGGAAGCCGGTCCTTGCCGCATTCATGGGAGGCGAGAGCATGATTGAGGCCAAGGCCGTGCTCAACAACGCCGGAATTCCGCTGTTCTCCTACCCCGACACCGCCGCCAAAGTTTTCTGCCATATGTGGCAATACAGCTATAACCTGCGCGGGCTGTATGAGACTCCGCAACTGGCGGTCGGCGATTCCGAGACGATTTCGCGCGACCAGGCGGCGGCCATCATCGGTGAAGCGCGAAACCGCGGGCAGGTTCTGCTCAACGAATTCGAGTCCAAGAAGCTGCTGTCGGCCTATGGCATTCCCACCGTCGACACCCGCATCGCGAAGACCGAAGACGAAGCCGTGAAGCAGGCGCTGTCGATCGGCTATCCCGTCGTGCTCAAGCTTTTCTCCGAAACCATCACCCACAAAACCGATGTCGGCGGAGTCAAGCTCGACCTGAAAAACTCCGATGAAGTTCGCCGTGCCTACCAGGGAATCCTGATCGCGGTTTCCCAGAAAGCCGGACCCGAGCACTTCCGCGGAGTTACGGTGCAGCCTATGGTCCAGCTGAACGGCTACGAACTCATTCTCGGCAGCAGCGTGGATCCGCAGTTTGGGCCGGTGGTGCTATTTGGCTCCGGTGGGCAATTGGTCGAGGTCTATCGCGATCGCGCACTGGCGCTGCCCCCGCTGAACACCACGCTGGCCGAGCGCCTGATGGAACAGACGAAAATCTTCGCGGCCCTCAAAGGCGTTCGCGGACGCAAGCCAATCCATTTGGTGGAGCTCGAAAAACTTCTCGTCCGCTTCAGTCAGTTGGTCGTGGAGCAGCCCTGGATTTCGGAAATCGACATTAACCCATTGCTGGCCTCTCCCGACCGGCTGCTGGCACTCGATGCGCGTGTGGTGCTCTATGGGAGCGACCAGAAACAGGAGCAGTTGGCGAAACCCGCGATTCGGCCCTATCCGGTTCAGTACGTATGGGACTGGGCGATGAAGGACGGCACCACGGTCGTGATTCGCCCCATCCGCCCGGAAGATGAACCGCTGATGGTGAAGTTCCATGAAACGCTCTCCGACCGCAGCGTGTACCTACGCTATTTCGGAGCTCTGAGCCTGAAAACACGAACGGCGCACGAGCGCCTGATCCGAATTTGTTTCGGAGACTACGACCGCGAACTGGCTCTAGTGGCCGAGTTGAAAGGACCGGCGGGGCCGGAAATCATCGGCGTGGGGCGAATGAATCGCCTCCATGGCAGCGATGACGCCGAAATGGCAGTGCTGGTTACGGATCCGTACCAGAATCGAGGACTGGGAGCCGAACTGACCCGGCGTGTCATTCATGTCGCTCGCGAGGAAGGCATCAAGTCCGTAGCCGCGGAGATGATGGCCGACAATCTGGCCATGCAGGTCATCACCAAAGGGTTGGGGTTCGAGGTGAAAATGACCGAAGGCTTCACCGCGATGCGGGCGAAGTTGGACCTGTAAGAAACGACCTGGACAGCAAGAAAATAAGGGCCGTGAGAGGCGGGTGTCCCCGCTTCCCCCAACGACTACGGCTTGCCTTGTAAATAACCCTGCCATGGACGATAATGACCCCACAAAAAAGCGCAGGGGCCGGCGCAGGATCGCGTTCGCAACCGCCAAGTACGATGAACAAGGTCAAGAAAGCTGCGGGCCAAAACGGGTGCGTGGTTACCCTGAAGGCGTTGGCAGCGCATGTCGGCTTATCCACCGGCACCGTATCGGCGGTTCTCAACGACGCTCCTTCCGCCCGGCACATTCCAAAACCAACCCGCGAACGCATCATCGCTGCCGCCCGCAAGCTGGAATACCGGCCCAACTTTTTCGCGCGTTCGCTGCGCAAACGCCGCACCTTCACGATTGGTGTGGTCGCGCCGGAGATTGGCGACAGCTATGCCGCGAGCATCATTGCCGGCATTGAAGCCGGAGCGCGGGAGAAGGATTATCTCTTCGTCACCGGCGTGCACCGGCACGACCGTTCTTTGTTTGATCGCTGCGTCCGGCTCTTGTTGCAGCGCGGCGCCGAGGGGATCATCACTGTCGACTTCGCTCAGGCGCAGGCGCTGCCGGTCCCGGCCGTGACCATCCCCGGTCACGGTCAGCCCGAAGGCGTGTCCAAGATTACCCTGGATCATCATCATGCAGCCAAGTTGGCGCTCGGGCACCTGGCCGATTTGGGTCATCGCAAGATTGCGGTATTCCGAGGCCATCCCCGCAGTTCCGATTCCCACGATCGCTGGACCGCTATCCGCGAAGTGGCTCGGGACATCGGCTTGGAGATTGACCCGGAATTGGTGATTCAGATCGACTCCACAGATTCCACCCCCAACCTGGGTTATCCCTACGGCAAGCAACTGATGGAAAAGAAAGGTCGCTTCACCGCGTTGCTGGCCTACAACGACGTCTCCGCCATTGGCGCGATTCGGGCCTTCCAGGAGGCCGGACTGAACGTGCCCGGAGATATTTCCGTGGTAGGGTTCGACGATATCGCCGCGGCGGCCTTTCATTACCCGAGCTTGACCACGGTCCGGCAGCCGCTCCTCCGAATGGGCAAACTCGCGGTTGAAATCTTGATTGAGCGCATTGAAACTGAGCGCCAGACGCGGTCGGAACTGGCCGTGCAGCCGGAACTCGTGGTCCGCGAGTCTACTGGGCCTGCACCCCGCGAGCCCCGCCGGGACTAGCCCCAAAGGTCGGGGACTACAGAAACGACTGTATTGTCAAGGTGGCTGTCCTTCGACCAGTCTATAGTGAATCGGTTTTCAGGTATTCTTGTGCTCGCCACTGAAATGGAGAAGAAGACCGCCACTGTCCTCTGCATCGATGACGAGCAGACGGCGCTAGAACTTCGTCAAGCGCTTTTGAAGTCAGCCGGCTACAAGGTCCTGGCTGCGAAATGTGGATTGGAGGGCATCAAGACCTTTCAGTCGCAGCGGGTGGACGCCGTTGTCCTCGACTACTGGATGTCGGAAATGAACGGCATGCAGGTGGCGCGCGAGATTCGCAAGCTGAATCCCACCATCCCCATCATTATCCTCTCTGCGTACGGCGAATTGCTCGATGAAAGCCTGGGAATCGCGGATCTGTGGATTCGCAAAGGCGAAGAAGATCCCCAGTTCCTGCTTGCCCGGTTGGAAGAACTGCTGAAGACGCGCACTTCGGTGGCGTAGCAAGTTCCAGCCTGCGGTTTTCCTCTGGATCACTCCGTGCCTTCTCGCACCCGACGACCGTCCCGCTTCGCCAGTAGAATCCTTCTGTGCCAGATCTGGCCTTCTTTGTCGGAAAAGGCGGAGTCGGGAAGACCACGGTGTCTGCGGCCTACGCGGTCGTAGCCGCTTCGCGAAAATCCGCCAAGCCGGTACTGCTGATTTCTACCGACCCTGCGCATTCGATCGGCGACGTCCTCCAAACCCGCCTGGGGAGAACGCCCGCCAACGTAGAACTCGGAGCGCAACGTAGGCTACGTGTCTGGGAACTGGATTCTGCCGCTCTCTTTCGAGAGTTCCTGGACGAACATAGGGCTGAACTGATCGAAACCGTCGAGAGCGGATCGTTTTTCACCCGCGAAGAGATTGCCGACCTGCTCCGAACCACGCTGCCGGGGATGGCGGAAATTGCGGCGCTTCTGGCCATTCAGAGCGCCGTCGATTCCTGCCGGTACTCGACCATTGTCGTGGATACCGCCCCCTTCGGGCACACCCTGCGGCTGTTCAGCTTGCCCGATCAGTTCCTACGTTTGCTGAATTTTCTGGAACTTGCCGGCGAACGCGAGCGAGTGCTGGCTCAGCACTTTGGTGGACGGGTCGGGGAATCGAAAGCCAAGTTTGTGAACGAGTGGCGAACTCGCCTCCGCAGCCTCGACCGGCTCCTCGGGGCCGCGAACCTCTTTCTGGTAACCAGTCCGGAAACTTTCGCGCTGAACGAATCTGTGCGCTCGATCCGAGAGCTGCGCAAATCCAATCCTCGGGTCCGGGTCGCCGACATCATTCTCAACCGCGCCGTGGGCGGCGAATCGCGCTGCGCGGTTTGCCGCACTCGCCAGAAAGCTTCTCGCCAAGCCGAAGGCTTCCTCAAGCGTATGTTTCGCGGCGCTCGGATTCACCTCGGGGAAGATCCCGGATTTCCCATCCTGGGAGTTCGCGAGCTCCGCCAATTTGCGCGGCATGTATTCTCCGGCGCACCACTCGCCCGCGCCCCGATTCGGCCTGCAAAATCTCCCCCCTCAATCCGCCTGACACCGACGCCTTGGCCGGTCCTCGACACCCCTCTTTCTCTGGTGGTCGGCAAGGGCGGCGTTGGTAAAACCACCATCGCGGCGGCGCTGGGTTTTCGTACCCGGGGCCTTCGACGGGAGGCGGTCGAGATCTGCTCGGTGGACCCTGCGCCTTCCCTTGACGACATCTTCCAAACCCAAGTCGGGGATAGGACGAGATCGGTGCTCGGCGACAAGAACTTTTGCGCATCGGAGTTCGACTCCATCGCTCTTTTCAAGCGCTGGATTTCAGAATTGCGCGCCGGGATCGAGGAGGCGACCTCGGCCAATTTTTCCGGAGTGCACATCGATCTTTCCTTCGAACGCAGATTGTTGTCTGAATTGCTGGAACTGGTTCCGCCAGGAGTCGACGAAGTGCTCTCGGTTTTTCGTATTGTCGATCTGCTCGAGGAATCTTCCGGGAAGGTCGTTGTGATTGATATGGCTCCCACCGGGCATGCCCTCGAGTTGCTGCGTACGCCGGAGCGCATGCTGACCTGGTCGCGCCTGCTGTTGAAAAGCCTGGCAGTGCGCCGTAAACTGGCGCTGGCCCGGGAAGCGGCGGTGAAGATCGCAGAACTGGAGGTGCGGGCGCGCGAGCTGTCCGAACGCCTGCGCAATCGAAAAGCCGCGAAGGTTTATCTCGTCATGCTTCCCGAGTTGCTTCCGGACCGCGAGACGGTGCGGCTATTGAAGCAATTGGACGGCTTCGAGCTTTCGGTCGAGGCCATTGTCGTGAATCGAGTGTTGCTGCCGGAGAAAGTCGCAGCCTGCCCGCGCTGCCGCATCCAAGCCGAATGGCAGGCGGAAGTTCTAGCTCGGCTGAAGCGCGAATTCCGCGGGCGCAAGATTTATGTGGTCGAGAATTTTGAGCGCGAGATTGCCGGTCGAAAAGGACTGGACGAGCTCACCAGAAACTTATGGCGACTGAGTTGAAACCAGACGCGGGCCGCGTTCTTTATCTCTATGGAGTCACGGAGTCCGAGCCCGCTCTGTCCACGGGCTTACTCGGTGTTGATCTTGAGAGCGCCGTCGAGTCGATCGAGTGTGAGGGCGTGGTCTGTTGGATCAGTCGGGTTGCGGCTGAGGAGTTTGAAAAAGACTTGAACCAGAACATGGAAAATCTCGACTGGCTGGCGGCCGCGAGCGTTGCCCATCAGCGCGTACTCAGCGCCATCCGAATCCAGGCGGAAGTGCTTCCGGCGCGATTCGGGACGGTGTTTCGGAATTTGTCCTCTCTCCGCAAACATGTTGGCGCCGGTCGTAGCGAGTTCAAGAAGGATTTCAAACGCCTCAAGGACGCCGATGAGTGGGGAGTGAAGGTCTTCGCTCTCCAACCAGCACCAGCGAAGAACCCGTCGCGTGCCTCTCGGAGCGGCCGAGCCTACTTAGTGGCAAGGGCCGCGCTCCTCCCGCGCCAGGATGCGCGCCCGCAGACCGACGAGGAGCTGCAAGAGTTTTCGAAAGAGCTCGATCGGGTCGCGGAAGAAAGCGCTGCCGTCGGCAAAGTCAGCAGCGGGCAACGCGGCCTGACGTTCCAGAAATCCTTGTTGGTCAAGCGCGCCAACCGCCCGCGCATGGAATCGGTGCTGCGCAAATTTTCCGAGCGTTGGGCGGATACACGAAAAATCGAGTGCACCGGTCCCTGGCCGCCCTATTCCTTCGTGTCGGCCAAAGCCGAGAACGCAGGTTCGCGGTGAATGCGGGCTCCGGCGCCGTCCACTTCACCGACCAGAGCGGTTGTGACCAGCTCTCGCTCGTCGACATTCTCGATCACGTGCTCAACCAGGGCATAATGATCCGCGGCAATCTCGTGATCTCGCTCGCCGGCGTCGATCTGGTCTACGTAGGACTCGACGTGATGCTTACCTCGATAGAAACCGCCATGCGCCACCTGAATCCGCCGGCGCTGCCAGCCAAAAAATAATGCCCGTCCTCGTCTACTGCGTGGCCGAAGCTTCGGCGCCACTCAACTGGCCGCGCACCGGTGTGGGAGGACTGCCCGTGTATCGTGTCGAACACTCGGGTCTGGCGGTTTTTGTTTCCCGCGACTCCACTTCCGATGTCTGGACTCGACCGGCGGGGAGGGAATCCGTGCTCGAGTTTCACCAGGTCTTGCGCCAGCTGTTTCAATCGGTCTCCATCCTGCCGTTTCGGTTTCCTACCATCCTTTCCGGGGATCGAGAACTGGCGGCCCACCTCGAAAGCGCCTCGCAGCGGTACAAACATCTTCTCGAGAAGTACGGAACCAGCGTACAGCTGGAAGTGCTCGTAAGCGCCCTCGAGAAGCCCCGCACACCCCGGACGGAGTCCGGGACAGAGTATTTGCGCACGCGTAAAAATCAGAGAAATGAATGGAACGAGATCGTGGCCGGCCTCGAGGCGGTGGCCGGCTCCGCCGTGATAGAGTGGCGGGTGCGCAGCTTGCCCAAGGGAGTACGCTGCTTTGCCCGTCTGGAGCGGGATTCGGTCGAGCAGTTCAACGCTGCGATAAAAACATGGAAGCTTCCCGCCGGATGCGTCGCGCGGGGCAGCGGCCCCTGGCCGGTGACTGAGTTTTTTCCCCTGGATCAGAGTTGATATGCAGGAGTCTCTCGAACCCAAGCCCGAGCTGGAAGCGTCCTTGCCGCAGTCGCGCATCGACTGTACGCCCGACAACATTGAGCAGGGCCTGGCCAAGCTAGTCCTCAGTCTGATGGAACTGTTGCGTCAATTGCTCGAGCGCCAAGCCATTCGCCGCATGGAGGGCGGATCGCTGACGGATCAGCAGATCGAGGACATGGGCCAGGCGCTGATGAAGCTCGAGGCCAAGATTCACGAACTGGCGGATCATTTTAGCCTGAGTCCGGCGGATCTCAACCTGGACCTGGGGCCGATCGGCCATCTCCTCGAAAAATAGATGCTACGGGCAACCGGAGATGAGCAGCTCTGAATCCAAGCAACGGCGAAGTCGGAGAGAGCGGAGAGAGCGGAGAGAGTGGGCTTGCTCCGGACCATCCGCTTGCACAGATTGACACGCGGTGCCCGCTGCAATTAGCATCAGGCGCGCACAGAGCGCCACTGTTAGCGTTTGGTTCAGCCGCACGAAAGCCTACGATGGAGCGGGTGCCTACAGTCTCGGGAACGACCAACCTCGTCGACATTTTAGACCGCGTTCTGGACAAAGGCCTGGTGATTGCAGGCGATGTTCGAGTGTCGCTGGCGAATGTGGAATTGCTAACCATCCGCATCCGCTTGCTGATATGTTCCGTCGACAAGGCCGAGCAGATCGGCCTGAACTGGTGGAAGTACGATCCCCATCTCACGATGCAGGCTCCTGTGATTCCAGCCGCCGGTGTTCCGCGGCCCGTCCCCGGGGCGCGAACACTTGCACGAAAGCCGCGTCCGGAGAGGCAAGCGCGAAAAGTTGGTGCCAAGCGCAGGCGCTAGCCCGAGTCAGCGTCGGGATGGAACGGCGTCTCACGAGAGAGGCGGCGCACGAGTCGAAAGAGGAGGAGAGCTTCCATGGCGGTCGAACGAGTATCAGGCGGTGCCAGCCTTATCGACGTGCTCGACCGGGTTCTCGATAAAGGTATCGTCATTGATGCCTGGGTTCGCATTTCGCTCGTCGGCATCGACCTGATCACAGTCGAAGCCCGCGTGGTGGTGGCGTCGATCGATACGTACTTGAAATATGCCGATGCGGTCGGCCTCACCGGGTTAGTTTCGCGTCCTCAACTGGCCGAAGAGGAAGTCCCGGCCCTCGAGGTCGAGACCACCCGCCGGGTGACGCGCACTCCGGTGCGCCGTGGCGGCAAGCGCCGGGGCTAGACTTAGGGGAATGCTGCGGGTATGGCGAGCGCTGTGTTGAGACCGAAACGCGAGCGCTTCCTCGATCAGAGGTCGTCCAATGAATCGTCCGCGCTGCGGCTGATTGCTGCTGAGCGTCCGGAAGATATCTTTCCCATCCTCCTCGAGGAGATCGTCTTCCTGGGTTTTCCGCGCGCGGCGGTTTTCGATCTCAATTTCGACACCGGAGAAATCAAGGCGGTCGCTTCTTTGAATTTCGATCACGCATTTCTCTCCCGCATGCAGACCTCCCTGTGGGCAAGCGAAGATCCTCTGGTTGGGGCCTTGCTGAATCTCAAATCCCTGTTGCTGTCCGATGGTTCGCTTCGCCCCGGGGCTCTCTACGTGCACCCCATGATTTACAAGAGCAGTGTGCGCTGCTGGGAGGCCGAGCGCGACCGTCGCCCCGATTGCCTGGCGGTTCAGAACGCGGACGCAAAACGCAAGCTGCAGATGCAGCAGCAGGTATGCAACGTCTGCGGCATGCGGTCGTATATCAGTATTGTCATGGGCGAAATCGGACGCGGCACCGGCCAGAGGCAACTCCGCCAATTCCGCCATCTCATCGACCGCGCCAACCGGCATCTGTCGCGTCTTTTCAAGGTCGAGCACTACTACAATCGCATGCGCGAAATGGAAACCACCATCTCCCGCATGACCACGGTCATGGAAAGCATGGCGGACCCGGTCATTCTCACCGACAATCAGCACCGGGTCATTATTCAGAATCGTGCCGCCGAGCGCTTTTTCCGTGTCCCCGAAGGCATTAGCGAAGGCGGCCGGCGGGCGGTCGAGTTCAACAATCTTCTGTTCTCGGCTGCGCTGTCTTCGATGATTGTCAGTGCTTCGGACAGCTCCCGCGATCTCACCCTGGTTGACGTCATGGAAGGCGAGGAAGTTCTGTTCGAGGCCGTTTGCGCCCCCACCTACTCGAGCGGTGCGCGCACCGGGATGGTCACGGTCATGCGCGACGTCACCGATTTGCGCCATGCCGATCAGGAAGTGCGCGCCAATCTCGAAAAGCTGCGGGCGGCGGAAGAAGTCGTTCGCCAGGATCGCGACCGCCTCAACCTGGTCATTGAAAACGTCGGCGATCCCATCGTCGTCGCGGATAATGCGGCAAAGATCGTGCTGCTCGATCCGTTGGCGAAAGAACTGTTCGGCGTCGGAGAAGCAGTCCGCGAGGCCCAGATCGTCAACAACGAAGCCAAGCTCGGCGCCTATCTGACGGCATTTACCTTTTCCTTCCTGGATCGCCAGAATAAGGCCATTCATCTGTTCAATCCCGCCTCTAAGGGCGATATCGAATACGCGGCGCGCTCCGGCAAAATCTACGACGCCCGCGGCCAGGTCGCCTACACCGTGACCGTGCTGCGCGATTTCTCCACCTGGAAGAAGCTCGAGCAGTTGCAGATGGAGCGCCGCATGCTCGAAATGGAGAAGTTTGCGGCCACCGGCAAGCTGGCCGGAACCATCGCGCACGAAATCAACAACCCCATGGAGGCCATCAAGAATGCGATCTATCTCCTCAAGAACCGGCTGGATGAGCCGTCGCAGCCCATTTACGAAGCGCTCAAAAATGAAACCGATCGCGTAACTCGCATCGTCCGCCAGATGCTGGGGCTCTATCGTAATGCCGGCCAGGTGCGCACCTTCGACTTGAACGGCATCGTCGAAGACACCCTGGCGCTGTTCTCCCGGCCGCTCGGCAAATCCGGCATCGCCGTGGATAAGCGGCTGGAGCAAATTCCGCCGGTGAAGGGCTCGGCCGATCAGATGCGGCAGTTACTCTCCAACCTGGTGGTGAATTCGCAGGACAGCATGCCCAACGGAGGGCGCCTGACGATATCGACGCGCTACACCAAATCCGTTCGCGGTGCTTATGGCCAAACCAGCATCGTGGTGGCCGATACCGGAAGCGGCATTCCCAAGGAAATTCGCAGCGCCATGTTTGAGCCGTTTGTGAGCACCAAGGGGGAGAAGGGAACCGGTCTCGGTCTTTGGATCGTGAAGGGAATTGTCGAGAGCCATAGCGGCAGGATTCAAGTGCGAAGCAGTCTCGGCAAGGGCACGGTTTTCAAATTGATTTTTCCCGCTTCCCAGGTATGACGCAGTTCGAAACGCAGTTTCGGAGGACACTTCACGGAATGACGCGGAAGGCACACACCATGGCCACCACTTCGCGGCCCAGGCTTCGCAAAAGCGCGAAGACGAAAGCAGACGTACACCTAAAAATGTCCGCAGATTCCGGGCAGCCGGCGATCACGGCCGGCGAAAGCGGACGTTACGTGTACGGCATCGTTCAGGCGAGCGAACGAGTCACATTCGGCAAAAGCGGCATCGGCGGCGCCGGAGAACTGGTTTATACCGTCAATGATCAGGACATCGCCGCTGTGGTCAGCAATACCTCGGTCTATATCTTCGATCCCACGCGGGAAAACGCACTCGCCCACGAACACGTGATCGAAACCGTGATGAAGAATTACACCATCATTCCGATGAGCTTTGGCACCGTGTTTCGCACCGATGATGATATCCGCGAAGTGCTCAAGAGCATCTACCCCTCGCTCAAAGATGTTTTGCACCAGATGGCGGGGAAGCTCGAGTTCGGTCTAAAAGTGAACTGGGACCGAGACCAGATCATCGAAGACATCAAGCACGAGGAAGAGGAGATCCGGCAATTTCACCAGGAAATCATCCGCAAACATCTGCAATCCACCTATCTCGCACGCATGCAACTGGGGCGCATGATCGACAAGGCCTTGGCCGAGCGCTCGATCTCCTACGTGAGGGAAATTTATGAAGCGCTGCGCGGCGTCTGCGTAGCCTCGCGGGACAATCAGCCCATCGGCGACAAAATGATCATGAACGCGGCTTTTCTGGTCGAGCGCGATCGCGAAACCGAATTTGACCATGCCGTGAATGAAATTGCCCGCAAGTACGGCCGGTGGCTCAAGTTCAAGTACACTGGGCCATGGCCGCCGTACAATTTTGTGAATATCCGGCTGAAGCTCGAGCGCGTGGCGGTTGGATGACAGGGTTTTTGCTTGGTGCGGTTTCCAACTAGGGCAGGAAAGGATAAGAATAACCTTAGGAATTCCAATGCTACTCGTGGATGATCTGCTGCTGCTCCCCTTCTCCGGCTTTCGGTTTATTCTGCGCACCCTGGAGAAAGTTGCCGAGGACGAGTACACGAACCAGGCTCCGGTGAAGGAGCGCTTGTTGGAACTCGAGCTAAAGCGCGAATCCGGGGAAGTGAGCGAAGAGGACTATGTGCGCGAAGAGGCCGCCATCCTTCGCGAACTGCGCGAAATCGAAAATCGCAAGCGCGCCTTAGCGGGTGCTCCGTCCACGGACGAGGATCGTGGATTCGCCTATACGGCGCAAAATGTCAAGGCCTCTGCCGCGGTTACTTGGCATAGGGATTCCGAGCGCAAGGAGTGAGAGCAAGGTGAAACGCAGGCTTCCCGGGAGAAAGCAGGCAAAGTTGAAGCCGATTCCTCCCACCAAGGCGGATGCCAGAGATGAAGGCCCGCGTCTCCTTCCTCTCGGCGAGCGCTCGAAGGAACCGTCGCGCTTAGAGCATTATTTGGAACTGGCGGACACCGCGCTGGGGTTGAAGCGGGCCCCCGCCGGCCACAAGAAGCCCAGTGGCTAGGCTTCTTGCCGCCTCCGGGCGGCGAGCTTTTCGCGAAGTACCCGGATAATCGTGTCTACATCAGCGGGCTTGACCAGGTAGTCATCCACCTGGCTGCGGATTGCCTGCACCGCCGACTCCAAAGCCGGATACCCGGTCAGAATTACGTTCACGCAGCGCGGCTGGGCCGAGCGCATGGCGGTCACGATGCGAAAGCCGTCGCCCTCTTCGCCGATGTTCAGGTCGGAAAGCAAGATATCGAAGCGCGAAGACCGGATTTCTCGGAGCGCGGCAGATACGCTCGCGGCGGTGGTGACTTCGAATCCGTGGCGTTCGAGCACCGTCGGCAAGGTCAGCCGGATGCTCGGTTCATCATCCACAAACAATACGCGGTCTCGTGTAGACATTTCGCCCCGCAACCTGGAAGTGGCATCAACGAAGGTTGAGAACTATATTGCGGCAGCAAAAGCCGGTCTGTCTAGAAGCGAACTTTAGTTCCGATGAGCCGGCCAGTCGATCCGAATTCCCACCCGCGCCAGAATGGGCGGCCCGAGGTTTTCGAGCGGTTGGGTTTGGGGAGGGGTAGGCGGAACCAGCGTCACCAGATAGCGCTGGTTGAGCAGGTTCTCGGCGCCCACGTAGGCAGTGATGCCGGGTCTGAGGCTGCGGCCTATGAAAACATCCATGATGTAGTAGGGCTTAAGCGGCAGCGTGTTCAGATCGTCGTCATACTGCAGGCTGGAGTATCGGCCCTGAACTCTCACCAGGAGTCGCGAAGGGTTCCAGTAGCGGGCCTCCCAGGAAAATTGGTGCCTCGGAACTTCGGGGACGTTCAGACCGATCAGGGTAGGAACGGAATCGACAACCGTGGCATGCGTGAATTGATAGCCA
>Ga0126381_100004597_pt1 | contig 15057 bp, 11 predicted proteins | sample PanSoiMetPlot_28_FD_96465 | JGI IMG/M metagenome (GOLD analysis project Ga0126381, IMG submission 96465) | Tropical forest soil microbial communities from Panama - MetaG Plot_28 | ecosystem: Environmental > Terrestrial > Soil > Tropical forest > Bulk soil | place: Panama | collected 2016-02-17
CTCCGGTGGCTTCTCCAACTACCATCCTGAGATCCATTCGCTGGTTATCGCCGGAGTCGGTGGCAATCCATCCAATCTCGGCCTGAAGACCCGCTACAACTACTTCGCTCCGCGTGTCGGCTTCGCCTATCGAGTCACCGAACAAACCGTATTTCGTGGGGGCTTCGGCATCAGCTATACACCCTTCGAGGACAACACTTACGCCTACAACTATCCCGTTCGCGCCAACAACAGCTACCAACAGCTCAACTCGTTTCAGCCGGCTCTGCTAGCCGATGGAGTGACTCCCGCGACCTTCCAGGCAGGCTTCCCTGCTCCCGTTCCCATCGTTGTCCCCGACAACGGCATCATCGATGTCACTTCCTCCAAGACAACGCTTAGTCAGTCGTACGTGGAGATTCCGAAAAACTACTACAACCCCTACGTCGAATCCTGGAATCTGACTGTTCAACAAGCCCTGCCAGCACAATTTAGCTTCCAACTGTCCTACGTTGGCAATCACGGTGTTCACATCGGCTCAGCGCAAAACGTCAATCTCCCGCCCGCACTCGGCCTGGGCACTGCAGGCGAGCCGGAGTTTATCGCCTTCAAGCGCAGCGCTGCGACGAACGTGTACATGCTCGGCTACTCATCCAACTACAACTCCCTGCAGGCTCAGTTGAACCGCCGCTTCGCTAACAGCCTGGGCATGATCACCTCCTTCACCTGGGGCAAAGGCCTCGGCTATCAGACCGGCGACGACGGCAACCTGCTCTTCTGGCTTGACCAGCGCCACAACTACGCGCCCAACGATTTCGACCACCGCCTCACCTTCGCGGAGAGCCTCACCTACGAGCTGCCTTTTGGCAGAGGCAAGCGCTGGCTGAATTCCGGCTTGGCCTCTAAGATAGTGGGAGGCTGGAAGCTCGGCGCCATCATCACCCTCTACTCCGGACTGCCCTTCAACGTCACCGCCAACGGCGGCACCATCAACACACCTGGACAGCAGCAGATGGCCAACCTCGTCGGAGGCTATCGCGTCCCGCATCAGATCGGCCCTGGGCATCAGTGGTTCGACAAATCTGCCTTCGCACAGCCCGCCGGGTGCCCAACATCAGGCGCATGCCCCCTCGTTTATGGCTCCACGATGGGGAACGTAAGCCGCAACCGTTACTACGGCCCGGGATACGTCCAGAACAATGTCTCGCTCTTCAAGACCTTCCCCATTCACGAAAGCCTGGCCTTCGAATTCCGTGCTGACGCCTTCCAGTTGAGCAATACCCCGCAGTTTGCCAGCCCGCAGGGCTCCATCACCAGCGCCAACTTCGGACAGGTGACCAGCACCGTCGGCAGCGGCACGGGTATCAACGGAATCGGAGGCGGCCGTTCGTTCCAGTTCTCAGGGACATTGCGTTTCTAACAATTTTCGGCGTGCAGGTTCCGGGTTGCCTCCCCTTTCCGGGACCATGCAGCCTTGAACTACTGATCGCTTCCTCCGGGCCTTCGCTGGTTTCGTCCCTGATATGACGAGACCGGCGAAGGCCCTTCATCTCATCTATTCTGATTAAGCAATCCCAAACATGGAGGAGTAATGTCCGCATCGCGTCGCGACTTTCTGATCGGTATCGCTGCCGCAGGCGTAGCCGCCGGTCTCCCGGTCCCGAAAGCCCATGGAGCCTCGCAAAGTCCGTTTTCAACCAGCTGCCCATTCCGTCTTGCCGTCATCAACGACGAGCTGACCGAAGACTTCGATCGCGCCTGCCAGATCGCCTCGCAGGACTTCGGCCTTCAGTGGATCGAACTCCGCGGCATGTGGGGAAAAAACCTCACCGAGCTCGATGCAAAACAAATCGACGATGCCAAAAAGATCCTCGACAAGTACAAGCTTCGCGTTACCGACATCGCCAGCCCGCTCTTCAAGACCGACTGGCCCGGTGCGCCGCTCTCCAAACACAGCCCGAAACACGATCAGTTTCACGCCGACTTCGATTTCAAAAAGCAGGATGCGCTCCTCGACCACTGCATCGAGCTGACCAAGGCCTTCAACACCGATCGCATCCGCTGCTTCGATTTCTGGCGTCTTGAAGACCCGAAGCCCTATCGCGATGCAATGAACAAGAAACTGATCGAGGCTGCCGAAACCTTCCAGAAGCACAACATCACCCTGCTGCTCGAAAATGAAATGGCCTGCAACACGGGCACCGGCGAAGAAGCCGCCGCTGTGCTCGCCGCCATCCCCAACAAAAACTTCATGCTCAACTGGGATCCCGGCAACGCCGGAACCTTTCCCGGCAACACCCCCTATCCCAACGGTTACGACTCACTGCCCAAAGACCGCATCGGCCACTGCCACTGCAAAGACGTAAAGCGCAATCCCAACGGAAAGTTCGAGTGGGAACCAGTCGGCGGGGGAATCATCGATTGGGTCGGCCAGTTCAAGGCGCTACAGCAGCAGGGCTACCACTACGCCGTGAGCCTCGAGACGCACTGGCGCGGCGCCAGCACTCCCGAAGCCTCAACCCGCATAAGCATGAAGGGCCTCAAAGAAACACTGCAAAAAGCCGGCATCACCTGCTAACAACGGTGGACTCATCCTCAACCGTGGACTCGGAACCTACTGCGGAAGCTGTCCCGCCGCTCGGACGAGAGAATTTCTGTTGATTTTGTTGAATCAAATATGATGCAATTATGATTCAGAAATGGAGAACGCTTCATGGCGGCCTCAGTAGCGCTACCCAACGTTCCCGGTTACAGATCTGAATCCTCCGCTGACCTGTCCGATCCCGCAACCCGTCGTCGTCTCAGCCCCACAGCCGTGAAAGGCTTCCTCGCCATCATGGAGAAATGGGATCTGCGCGACCCTGAAGCCCGTCAGCTTCTCGGCGGTATGTCTACCGGCTCTTTCTACGCGCTCAAGAAGGAACTGAAGGGTCGCACCCTCGATCAGGACACGCTCACGCGCATCTCTCTGCTCGTTGGCATCTTCAAAGCCCTGAACATCCTCTACAGCCCGAAGCTCGCCGACGCATGGATGAGGTTGCCCAACGTCAATCCCATCTTTCGCGGCCTCAGCCCGGTCGCCTACATCATCCAACGCGGCCAGCCCGGCATGCTCAGCGTGCGCCAGCTCCTCGATGCCCGCCGCGGGGGCCAGTAGACCACAACCATGCCTGTCCCCCCGGGCCCCACTCTCCGAATCCCTGTCAGGCTCGTCGATCTCGAGGACACGCACCGGCTCATCCCCGCGAAGTACAGCAAAAGCGGCACTGTCCTGTCACGGCTCACCGAAGATGAACGAATGCTCGACGAACTCCTCGAGCTCGACAGCGCCACGAACGAGCGCCTGCTCGGGGAAGAAGGTCTGCTTCCCGGTATTGGCATCCATGAGCTGGTATACGGAATCGACTACGCTCACATCGTCAACGCGGCCTTCACCCACGCCGCGCCCGACGGAGGCCGCTTCAATTCAAGCGATCGCGGGGCCTGGTATGCCGGCCTCGAGCGGGAGACCTCCCTCGCCGAAGTCGCTTTTCATAAACAGCGCCAGCTCGAAGAGGTCGCTTGGCCCGAAGAAGAGATCTCCGTCTTCGACGATTATCTTGCCGACTTCGCCATGCCCGCTCACGACCTCACCGCAGCCCGTCCGCAGTTCCGCAAATATCTCCGCCCGGAGCCCGTCCCCGACTGCTATATCGAACCGCAGGCCCTCGCCTCGGACCTGATGGCCCGCCAGTCAAACGGAATTCTCTACCCCAGTGTCCGTCGTACGGGCGGGCGATGCCTGGTCTGCTTCCGTCCCGCGCTTGTTTACAACGTCCGCCGCGGCAAGCGTCTGCAATTTACAGTGCGCGCCGGCCAGCCATTCGCAGAACCGCAGGTACGCGAAATTCCGATTCCGAAGGACTGACTACTCGCCCTTGTATTTCTGGAACAGCTCCGGGAACTGCTGTTTGAGTGCAGCGATCTTCGGCCGGTCACACACGTAGATGTAAGGATTGTTCGGATTCTTCAGCGCATAATCCTGGTGATAATCCTCTGCGGCGTAGAACCCCTTCAGCGGAACCACCTGCGTCACGATCGGCTTCGCAAAAATGTGTGCCGCATCGAGCTGCGCGACATACGCAGTCGCGACCCGCTTCTGTTCGTCATTCGCATAGAAGATCGCCGACCGGTACGACGTGCCAACATCGTTGCCCTGCCGGTTCAGCTGTGTCGGATCATGCGCCACGGAAAAGAAAATCCTCAGCAGCTGTCCATACGTAATCTTCGACGGATCGTAGACCACCTTCACGCTCTCCGCGTGCCCTGTCGTTTCCGTCGTTACATCGTCATAATGCGCCGTCGACGCCGAACCACCAGAGTATCCGGCCGTGGTCTCAACCACACCCTTCACCCGCTCGAAGACCGCCTGCGTTCCCCAGAAGCACCCGCCAGCGAACACCGCCGTCTCCCGCGATGGCGCCTTCGCCAGCGCGACATCGTTCGTGGCTGCCGGAATCGGCGCATTGTTCGCCGCCTGACAACTCATCATCGGCAAACCGGCGGCCAACACCGCCATCACCCGCGCAATTCTCATGAACATGGATGCTCTCCCCAACAGATTGGAGCATTCTGGGAGGGAAAAGTTACTGATTCCTCGATCGCACTTTTAGGAACACTTCACCTTCGGCGCGAGATCCGATGCCACACCTGCCGGCGCGCTTCCACGAAACCCATTCTCAGATAAAGCTCAATCGCATGAGTATTTCCGGCGCTTACATGCAACCACGACGTTAGCCCGTCCCGCCGATGATCGCGTATCACCTGCCACATCAGCGAGGCCGCATATCCCCTGCCGCGATGGTCGGGATGCGTACACACCCCGCTGACTTCGGGATATTCGTAAAACATGATGCGTTCCCCGCTCATCGCAACCAGCTCGCCGTCCGCACGCACACCGTAATAGTTCCCCATCTCGCATGTCCGCACGCGAAAGAAGCCGGGAAATGCAAGATCCGTCAGCGCCACCATCGCCTGAGCATCCGCATCGGACAGCTCCAGGATTTCATTCGCCTGTTCAGGAGGCGTGACGTCTTCCGGCAGCACCATCTGCAGGCACTCCAGAGACGTCTGCCAGACAAGCCCCGGCCATTCGGGAAACTTCGCATCTGCAATCCAGACCTGCTCGCCAGGCACCAGCAGAGAATGGAGCGCCTCGAGCGCAGCAACGCTCGGCTCAGCTACCGCCACAAACGGAGCCACATCCGCCGGATACCGGCACGCCGCTCCGGCACACACGGCAAAATGGCGGTGTTTTGTGTGCAAGGCATGCCACACAGGATTGGCAAAGAGATCTTCCGGCAAAGACGTCATAACCGAAAGATGCTCTCGCCGCCGTTCGGTTTCGAGTGCCATAAGAAAAATGTAGGCCAGCTAGCCGCGATACTTCCAATATCTTATTGAGGCGGATTGATATGCCGAACGTATGGACCTTAAGCTGGGCAGCGCTCTACGAAGAACCCTCTGTCAAAGTGAGATGGTTCACAACTTTCTGGATGATCACGATCCTTATTTTGACGCGCTTTGCGACATCCGGAAGGAATTCATTCACGATGTTGTCTATCGGCGATGTAGCAATCGCGATCGCCGAGGTCTGAACGATTGGCCACACGCCTTGCTTTCGCCCCGGTACGTAAATATCTGCCAGTGCCACAGCGGCCGGAACGCCGAGCAGCATTCCAAAGTTGGGCATGGGATTGCCTTTGTCGCTTCGCGACCAGACCGGCTGAATGATGACATTCTCAATTCGTCGTGGAATAGAGGCGTTCGGCATCCGGTAGTAGCGGGGATCCTGTTTCACAAGCGACGGAACAAAATACGTTGCGAAAAATGCGCCGGTCATATCCTCGGTCAGCAGCGTCAGCGAGTTCTTCGCAAATCCCTTCATCCCCGGCCCGTAGCCGGTGTTTGGATCGTTGCCGATAGTAATGGCCGCTGTCGCGCCGATCGTCAGAAGGTTAAAGGGGTCCACCACATCGCTGGCGGCAATGCGTGCCTTGTCCATTGAGGTGAGGGGGTACCCATGACCAGGCGGCTTTCCTAGCGGATAAGCGAAGTCAAATTTCTGCTTGCAAGGGGGTAGGCCGGTTTTCTGCGGATCGTTGCCTCCCGACGCACCCCCAATTCCCTGTCCCTTCGACGGAGGCGCACACTTCTTTTGCTCGGTGACGGGCGCCGGGTCTGTTGTTTTGGTCGGGGGCTGCGCCTGGGGCGCATCTGGCAAAGCAGCAACCTCTTCGGACTCAATGATCTGCTGCGCGGCGACCCAGTGCCCAGCCCCAACCAACAGCACAACGGCCATTACCCGCAGGCACCACTCGCGTCGTCTGCCGTGGGATTCAGGCCTCACTTTAATGCTTAGCACCCACTAATTCGACGCATAAAAACTGTACTTTGCTGCATACAGAACAGGAAGTTCCCCGCTCGTACATGCCTCTTTGGGTGCGGTGCCTCCGCTCGTCTCTGTCCGGCGAATAAACGCGACCGCCGCAAATTTGCCGCTTCCGCTACCCGGTACCGCTCCCAATAACAACCACGGAACTGACTTCCCATCGGGCGCCCGCTGGCTCGCAATCATCTTTCCCTTTACCTCGCTGCCGTCAATCAGGCGCCACGTCGGTCCCGCAAAGTGGGTCCCGATTACCTGCCCCTTGGCGTCAATCAGTTTCGCATCCGGAGCCTTAAGCACCCACTGTGAATTCGTACAGGTATAGATCTGCGCGCCGTCGCCCCGCGCCTCCAGCAGCAGGCGCGCTCCTGGCGGAGTTTCGATGGATGGCGAAGGCTGCTGAGCAAAGGCCGCTGTGCAGAAAACAGCGACTGCAACAAGAAGAACGGTTCTCATGCCGTCAGTCTACGACTTTCATACGAACGCTTTTTAATCAGGTCTGCGCCTGTCACAGGTTGGGGCACCTCAGCTCAACATCTTCATCTCGCTCGAAGTCCCTCCGGCCGCCGGGACGTAGCACTTCAGCGTGTAATCCATCACCATGCGGTCGGCGTTGAAGCGCCAGCCCAGAGTCCGGATCGTCCGCTTCATCCGCTTGATCCATCCCCGCGGCAGCCCATCCTGATCGCGCTGGTAGTAAAGCGGAATCAGCTCTTCATGCAGCACGCGGTAAAGGTCTTCGCCATCGCGCTTGTCATGCATCTGCATGTTGGAATGCGTTCTGCCTTTGCCGATCGCGAAGCCGTTCAGACCGTCGAACGCCTCTGCCCACCAGCCGTCAAGTACCGACAGATTCAGCCCTCCGTTCAGCACCACCTTCTGCCCGCTCGTGCCCGAAGCCTCAAGCGGCCTCCGCGGATTGTTCAGCCAGACATCGACGCCCTGAACAAGATACCGTCCGACATTGATGTCGTAGTCCTCGATGAACACCAGCTTTTCGGCGAAATTCGAGTCGCGCATCTTCTCCGCAATCTCCTGCAAGACCCGCTTGCCCGGCTCGTCATGCGGATGCGCCTTGCCGGCAAACAGAAACTGCACCGGCCGTTTGGGATCATTCACGAGCGATGCCAGTCTCTCAATATCCGCCAGGATCAGGTTCGCCCTCTTGTAGGTCGCAAAGCGACGCGCGAAACCAATCGTCAGCGCATCTGAGGAGAATACCTTGCTCAATCTCTGCAATGTCTCCGCTGACTCACCGCGCCGTTCCGCCTGCTCGCAGGCACGGCGGCGGGCAAAGTCGAGCAGCTGCGACTTGAGGCTCAGGTGCGTCTCCCACAACTCGCCATCGTCAACGTTTTCGATCTCCTCCCACGTTCGCGCCACTCCGCTGCGATGCTGCCATCCCACCCCCAAATGCCGGTCATACAACCGGCACATTTGCGGAGCAAGCCAGGAAGGCACGTGAACACCATTCGTGACATGGCCGATAGGTATCGCATCTTCCGGAGTACGTGGATAAAGCTTCTTCCACATCGCCCGCGATACTTCCCCGTGCAAGGAAGAAACTGCATTTGCTCTGCGGGAAAGCTTGAGTCCAAGCACGGTCATGCAGAAAGTTTCTGTCTCATCGGTGGGATATTCCCGGCCAAAGCCCATGAGGTTCTCCCGGGTCAGCCCCAGCTGCTTGCGCAGCGGTCCCAGGTGCTCATCGATAAGCTCGGCATCGAAGCGATCGTGCCCAGCCGGTACAGGAGTATGCGTAGTGAAGACCACTTCGCGCGTGACCTGGCTGGCGGCAGTGTCAAAGCCCATGCCTTCCTCTTCCATGCGCGTGCGAATCGCCTCAAACACCGCAAACGCGCTGTGTCCTTCGTTCAAATGCAGCACGCCCGGTGTAATTCCCATCGCTCTCAGCGCGCGATATCCGCCCACGCCGAGCAACAGTTCCTGCCGGATGCGCGTGCGTCCATCGCCACCATAAAGTCGCGATGTAAGCTCAAGATCTTCGGGCGCATTCCCCGCCACGTCCGAATCGAGCAACAGCAGATCGCACCGCCCGACTTTCACGCGCCAGACCTTTGCTCGGATCGAGCCGCTCCGCGTCTGGATCTCCACCACCACCGGCTCGCCGTTTGTGCCGATCGCGGGCTGCATCGGTAACTGGTTGACGTCGGTTTCGAGATACTCCTCCTGCTGCCAACCCTTCTGGTCCAGCCGCTGCAGGAAATATCCCTGGCCATAAAACAGTCCGATCCCAACCAGCGGAATATCCAGATCCGACGCGCTCTTGATGTGGTCACCGGCCAGGACACCCAGGCCACCCGAATAAATCGGCAGCGATTCGTGCAGCCCAAACTCCGCTGAAAAATAGGCCACTGGTCGCGGACGCAGTACCCCGGCATTCGTCGCTCCCCACGTGCGGTCCGCCTTGAGATATTCCTGCTGCCGCCGATAGACATAATTGATCCGACTGTGCAGAACCAGTTCTGTCGAGCGCCGTTCGATCTCCTCGAGCGGAATCTCGCTTAGCATGGCGACTGGGTTTTGATTTAATTGCCGCCATCGCGTCGGGTTCAGGTCCCGAAACAGGCTTACGCAGTCGTGGTCCCAGCTCCACCACAAATTCCGCGCCAGCGACCACAGCCTTTCCTGCGCCGGAGCGATAAAGCGGTCCAGCGTCCGAGCCTCGCTCACCACAGGCGCAACTTCATTTGCCGCATCCACCAACCCGCGAATCTCCGGCTCGCGAAAGATCCGTGGCTCCTTGGTCTGCACAATCAAAACGCCCTGCAGAATTCCGCGGTCAATGAGCGGCACGCCCAGAAACGAGTGATACGCCTCTTCCCCCGATTCCTTGAAGTACTTGAACCTCGGGTGGCTGCTTACATCCTCGACGGCCACGGGGAGCACCGTCTCGGCAACAAGTCCGGCTAGGCCCTCGCTCAACGGCATGCGCAGCGCGCCAATGCACTTCGGATGCAGCCCCAGCGTTGCTGCCAGAACAAGGTTCGACCGGTCCGGTTCCAGTAGGTACGCGGAACACACGTCCGTCCGGAAGCGCGTCGCAATCAGAGCCACTACGTTCATCAGCGTATCTGCTGGCTTGCCGCCTTGTTCTGTGAGGCTTGTCACCTCGTCCAGCGTCAGAACCTGATTCATCTCCATGCCAGTTTCGTAGGATTGGGCCATTGGCCTGCCTTTCCATGCATCTTTGGCAACGTTCGACACCCCGGCGATTGTCCTCAGAAAAAAGAGGAACACCCGGTCCGGACTTTCGCATCAGTTGACTGAATCTGAAGGAGCCGGACTAGACAACCAGTTTGTCGTTCGCGGATCGGGAGATGCCATGATACCGTTTCGCGCTTTGCTGTCGCGACAGAATTCTTTTGCCATAGCCGAAACTCCTGCCCTGCTTACTCTGGCGTTTCAGCTTCAATCAATGCTAGGATTCGGCACGCGGTTGACTCCCGCAGCCCATTCACGGGCCATCTCATTTAGAAGACGGGCCAGGAGGGACAACCATGATTCGCTTGATCACCGTGGAGCGGGAATACGGCAGCCGGGGCGCCGAATTTGCCCATCACCTCGCGAAACATCTGGGTTGGAAACTGATCGACGAGTGCCTCATCGAGGAGATTGCTCAGAAGGCCGGCATCAGCAAAAGGCTCGCTGAGCGCTGCGACGAGCGCACCGATCCCTGGTATTACCGCTACGGTAAAGCATTCTGGCACGGCTCACTTGAACGCCTGCCCGCCCTTCCCGAATCCGAGATCTTCGATAGCCAGCGTATGGTCGAGTTCGTTCGCGAATACCTGATGAAGGTCGCCGAAGAGGGACATGCGGTGGTCGTCGGCCGCGGTGCAGCCTGCATTCTTGCAAAGGCACCCCATTGCTTTCATGTGTTCGTCTATGCCTCTCAGTGGCGCAAGGTGAAATGGTTCGAGGAGCACTTCCCTGAACATGCCGGAGAGGCCGAGCAGGAACTCGCCGCCACCGATAAGCGGCGCGCTGGATACATTCGCCAATACTACGATCACGACTGGACCGATCGCCGCCTCTATCACATGATGATCAACTCATGCATGGGCTTTGAAGCCATGATCAAGGCCGCTGTCGACGGAGCTGGGCTGCAACTGCCGGCGGCCGTCGCCTCCTGACCCACTCGCCAGCGCTCTCTCCTCCAAACTTCAGCAGTAGGTGGTGCAACCATTTCCTGCAGCCACTCCTCTATGTTTCTGTCGTGTAAGTCCTTCGCGCGGATTATCGCTAGGACATGCTGAGCGCGAAGTGTCGTGCGACTGGGAGAGAAATATGCTTTTGATTATCTTGATTGTGCTTCTCTTGCTTTTTGGTTTCGGCGGCTACCGCATGGGACCGGGCATCGGATACTACGGCGGCGGAGGCATCAGCCTTATCCTGCTCATCCTGATCATTCTCGTGCTGCTTCGCGTCATCTGATCCGAAGACATAAGAGGCTGGCGCAACAACGCCAGCCTTCTAGTCGTGGGCAGGATCAACTACTGCGGAGGATTTTCACTCCATCCTCAGCGCTTTCATGGGATCAATCGACGCCGCTCGTCGCGCGGGCACCCACGCCGCCAACAGTGCGATGAACATCATCAGCAATGTAACGGCAAAGAGTGTAATCGGATCGAACGGGCTCACCTCAAACAAAAACCCACGCAGTAAGCGTGTCGATGCCAGAGCGACTGCAAGGCCCGAAACCGACCCGGCGGCAGCCAGCAGAAGGCTCTGCTTCACCACCATACGGACGATTTGCATACGCGATGAGCCGAGGGCCAACCGGATGCCGATCTCGCGCGTGCGCCAGCTCACGATGTACGCAATAAGGCTGTAGACCCCCGTAGCGCCAACGCCCACGGCAAGCAAACCGAAGCCGAGCAGCAGGACGGTGAGCGAGCGCGATGCGGATGCCGAGGCAGCAACGACCTCGTCGAGCGTGCGTACGTGTGTGACAGGGGCGAATGGATCTATTTCCGCAACCGTATTGCGCAATCCAGAAGCTATCTGGGGCACGCTGCCATGGCCGCGCAACAGAATATCCATTCCAGGCTGCTCGCTCTTTGGTGTAAGCGGTAGGTACAGCTCCTCGTCAAAACCTCCGGTAAGATTTTCGTGGTGCGTGTTGCTCACCACTCCAACAACAATCGCAGCCTTCTCAGGATCAAACTGCCCTGGTGACTTCTCATCGTTCACTGAGAGAATGTGCTTTCCGAGAGGATCCTGATTTGGCCATAGAGCCTCGGCCATTCGCTGGTTGATCACTGCAGCGCGGCTCGCGCCGGACTGGTCCGAATCCGTCAGCAAACGTCCGCGAAGCAGATGCAGGCCGATGGTTTGAAAATAATCTGTAGTGACGATTCGCTTTGTTGCCATCAGCGCGCCTTGTCTCGCCTCGCGTGGATGATCCTCCGCATCGTAGGCAAAGTTGCTGTCAAAGCCTGTCATTGGCAAGGCATCTGCCAGCGCGACCTTCTCCACGTCTGCAATGCCACGCGCTCGGTCGGTAAGTTCCTGAAAGAAGCTCTTGCAATGTCCCGCTTGTTTGCACGCTGTCGCATCTAATGAAACCTCTGCGGTTACAATTCGATCCGTGCGAAAGCCGGGATCAACGCGAGAGAGCCCGTAGAGACTATGCAGCATCAGTCCCGCCGCCGTGATGACAACAACGGACAAGCCAATCTGGCCCACCACAAGCAGCATGGAGATCCATGCGTGCGAGCCCCGTCCAATGATGCTCAAACTCCCTGACCGGAGCGTCTGCTGCAGGTTTGGATTGGCCATCCTGATCGCGGGCATAAGTCCAAAGAGAAGTCCCGTAGATACCGATGCGGCCGCTGCAAACAGGAACACGTCCCAGTGCAAGGTGACGTCCGCCATCCGAGGTGTATCTGAAGGCAGTAGATGAATGAGAGCGCGGAGGCTGACAGAAGCAGCGACGAGGCCTACCACTCCTGCGATCAACCCCAGAAGCACGCTCTCAACCAGCAGCTGCCGGACAATCCGCCTCGCGGATGCACCCAGGGCGCCGCGAATCGCGATCTCCCGTTCTCGCGACGTCGCACGAGCGAGCATCAGATTTGCAACATTCGCGCAGGCAATCAGCAGAATCAGCCCGACAGCACCAAACATCAGCAGAAGTCTTGACTTCGTATCACCAACAACGGAGTCCAGGAGGGGAACCACCATCGTATTTGCCGCCCAGATGTCGGGCATGCGCCAGGGAAACAGCGGAAGCAGCATGGCATGCAGTCTGTGCAGTTCAGCCTGAGCCGTGGCAGGTTGCACGCCATCTTTCAGTCTGCCGATGCCGCGCAGATCGTAGGTCGTGCTCCACGGATCAGTGGGATCGCCGCCTTTGAACGCGATAGGTATAACAAACTGCGTGTCGCCGTAAGGAAATCGGATGCCCGGCGGCATGATGCCGATGATCCTGCGTGAAATCCCGTCAACCCGAATCGTTTGACCAATCACTGCAGGACTTCCGGCGAATCGCTGTTGCCAGTATCCGTGACTGAGCACGATGACCTGGTCCTGTCCCTCCACGGAATTATCCGGGGCGAAAAAAGTCCCCTGTTCCGGGTGGATCTGCAGCGTATCAAACGTATTGACGCTGACCTTCGAACCAAACACCCGCTCCGACGTGTCGCCGATCGCGATATTTGCCTCAGCATTGGGACCATAACCGGAAAGCGACGTGAAAGATTGGGAGTGCTCTTGCAGAGCGCGCACCCAGCCCTTGGGGAAAAGAGCGTCACCCGATACCGATATCAGCCGCTCCTGCTCCGGATACGGCAGCGGCCGCAGCATAATCGAATCGACCAGCGTAAAGATAGCCGTGTTCGCTCCGATCCCCAGCGCAAGGGTGAGAACAGCCGTCACCGCAAATCCCGGCGACCGGCGCAGTTGCCGCAACGCGAACTTCGCATCCGCCAGCAACGATTCCAGCCTCGGCCACTGCCATGCTTCCCGGCCCCGCTCTTCAATTAGCGCCGCATTCCCAAAGGCCCGCTGCGCCGCTCTGGTCGCCTCTTCGCGGCTCATGCCCTCGCGCACAAGCTGCTCCGCCTTCTCTTCGAGATGCTCCCGCATCTCTTCAGCAAGATCGCCATAAAGATTGCGACGTCTAAAAATGCGTGTAAACCAGCTCATATGGATTTACTCCGTTCGCAGCGCCTTCATCGGATCGAGCGAGGCGGCGCGAATTGCAGGGATAAGTGAAGCGACTGCGGCAACCAGGGAAAGAACAGCCAGTGAAAGTGTCATCACCCACGGATCCCGCGGGGATGTTCCATACAAGAACGTCTTCAGCGCCCGCGATGCCAGTACTGCGGCGACCAAGCCAAGCACGCAACCCGCCGCGGCAATCCAGGAGTTCTCGCGGAAGACCAGCGAAACGACCTGCCCGCGCTCTGCTCCCAGCGCCATCCGGATGCCGATCTCGCTCGTCCGACGCGCCGTCGAGTAGGACAACACGCCATACAGCCCTATCGCCGTCACCAGCAGGGCGCTCACCGCGAAAAAGACAGAGAGCAACGCCATCACGCGCTCCGCTGAAACGGAGTCGTCGATCTGGCTGTCCATCGAACTCAGCGTTGGAGGCGGAATCTCGGGCGCAAGCCTTGACGTAATCTCACGAATTGCCGCCGCCAGCGGCGCAGCCGGTCCGGAAAAACGCAGCACCGCTGCGTAAGAGGGCTTCTTGTCGTCAGGTTTAGGCTGCGAAATGGAGAAGTATGCCATCGGTGGTGCGGGTTCACGCAGCGTGTTGTATTTTGTGTTCCCAACCACGGCAATCACCTCATAGCTCAGTTCTTTTTTCTTTCCGGCATCGTCGTCGTGCGTAGCGCGCAGCTGTCTGCCAACTGCGTCACCACTGGGGAAAAACATCTGCGCTGCAGTCTGGTTAATGATCACCTTCAGTCCTGAGTCCGGCGTGTCCCTCCACCTGAACTCTCGTCCCGAAAGCAGGGGAATGCGCATCGTGTGGAAATAGTCCGGCCCGACCGCGCTGAGGTAAACCTCGCGATCACCAGCCCCAGGCAGATGAAGATCTCCTGTCCACGTGCTGCCTGAAAGCGGCGTCACACTCGACAGGCTTGCGGACCAGACTCCTGGCTGACGAGCAAAACTTTCGGTAATGTCTTGATAAAGGCGAACGAGTGGCTCACCATCGAGTGGCTGCTTACCCATCTCGAAGTCGGCTACCAACAGGTTGTGCGGATCAAAACCGAGGCCCGAGTTGTAAAGTCGCATCAGACTCGTAGCCAGCAGCCCGGCGCCCGAAACCAGCACCATGGCCAGCGCGACTTCGATCCCCAGCAAAATCTTCGGTAACATGCGCCGCCGCTCTCCGCGAGCAGCCTGCGAGCCATCTTTCATATGCTGGTGCAAATCACCGGCCGTTGCCTGCAGCGCTGGTAACAGCCCAATCAGCACCGTCGCGACCATCGCTGCAACCGCCGCAAAGAGAAAGACTCGCCAGTCGATCGTCGCATCGAGATAGGGCGCACTCTCGCCACGCACCAGCATTCCGACCAAAGCTCGGCTCACGAAAGGCGCTGCTACCAGCCCGGCACCCGTTCCCAAAACTGCCAGTAGCATGCTGTCCACCAGTAATTGCTGGATCA
>Ga0126381_100004598_pt1 | contig 15055 bp, 14 predicted proteins | sample PanSoiMetPlot_28_FD_96465 | JGI IMG/M metagenome (GOLD analysis project Ga0126381, IMG submission 96465) | Tropical forest soil microbial communities from Panama - MetaG Plot_28 | ecosystem: Environmental > Terrestrial > Soil > Tropical forest > Bulk soil | place: Panama | collected 2016-02-17
AGGATTCCCAGGCCTCCATTCGTTCTTCTCTGCGACGGCGACGGCGCGTTCTCGGGCTCACACAAGAAGATGCCGCGGGTCTGCTCGGTATGTCGCGGATGACCTATCACAGGATCGAGACAGGGACGCGCAGAATACGCTTCGCCGAACTCGCCGCGATATGCGAGGCTTTCAATTGCCACGTTGGTGAGCTGGTACACGATAGCCAACTCGCCAGTGCCTACATCTACGCTGCGAAAGCAATCCTTGGTGAGGCACCAGCCTGAGGCAAATCGGGGATATGATGGCGCCCAACCGGGCTGATATCCGACCGCCGCATCGGATGCAGTCCGCGCAAAGGCTTCTCGGATCACCGCACTATCGGATGATCCAGCCAAATTTGCGGGAAATGTAGCACGTCCATCTGAACACCAGCGCCCGCTCTAGGGCGGGACAGCACGAAGCGTCAGTGCATCAGCAGGAGATCCAACCAGCACTCGATGCCACAGGATCGCGAACGGGCCAGCGCCTACCCGAGACTTTGGCAGCTGGCATCCCGCAATACGTGAAAACCCGTCAATTTGAATAAAAGCACGAGCCGGCACTATCTTTAGTGAAAGGAATATTAGGCGTAAACTATCGTAATTTGGTTCTAATACCTACTACTGGCGGACGTATGCGACCGGCTCGTGCAGCACATAATCGCTTGTTAGTAATTGATGTGGCTTATAGAACAAAACATGAATACTGTCAAGACAAAACTGCGGCGCTTATACGTTATCAGACAGTGACGATTTTAATTAATTTGAGCGGAACAACGTTGCACAATTCGGTAATTGACTGACTGATGACATAGCGTTGGCTTCATGCTCAGCGACAACTACGCGATGTTCGGCTCGCTTCTTCGCTGCACTAGTCATAAACCCGAGGGTCTGCGCCTCCCAGGACCAGCCGCGCCCTCTCCAGCTGTCCGGCAAAACGTTCTCGTTAATAGGCAAGAAAGCCGCTTCGAGCGGGCGCGGCGATAGGTTAATCCTAATGACCCCCTCGCAACGAGGAGAACAGGGATGGACAACAGGAACCAACAGGTGCTGCTGAAGCGGCGGCCGACCGGCGTACCGACCACCGCTGACTTCGACATCGTCGACAGCCCGATACCGGACCCGAGGGATGGCGAGGCTCTCGTCCGAGGCATTTATCTTTCGCTCGATCCCTACATGCGCGGCCGCATCAGCGGCGCTCGCTCTTACGCCAAGCCGGTCGATGTTGGTGCGGTGATGGAAGGCCGGGTCGTCGGGCAGATCGCGCGATCGCGCGATCTGCGCTTTCAAGAGGGCGACTATGTGTTTGGCGGTTACGGCTGGCAGCTCTATAGCGCAGTGCCGGCTGACGGTCTCGTCAAGCTCGACCCGGCCGAAGCGCCGATGTCGACGGCGCTCGGCGTACTCGGTATGCCAGGACTTACCGCCTATGTCGGGCTCAACGACATCGGCCGACCGCAGCCAGGCGAAACTGTGGTCGTGTCGGCGGCGTCAGGAGCGGTCGGCGCGGTCGCCGGCCAGCTTGCCAAGCGGGCCGGCGCGCGCGTCATCGGCGTAGCCGGCGGCCCCGAGAAATGCCGCTATGTCGAGGAAGAAATGCGGTTCGACGCCTGCATAGATCACCGATCGACCAATCTCGGCAGCGCGCTCGACGCGGTATGCTCAAATGGCGTCGACGTCTATTGGGAGAATGTCGGCGGCGGCGTTCAGCGGGCGGGTTTCCCGCGGCTCAACGACTTCGGCCGCATCGTAATGTGCGGCATGGTCTCGGAATACAACGACCTCGAGCCGCGTCCCGGTCCCAACCTGATGTCCGCGGTGCGTAAGCGGCTCAAGATCCAAGGGTTTATCGTCAGCGACCAATGGCAGCGTCTGGGCGAGTATCGGGCCATGGCGGCGCCGTTGGTCCGCAGCGGCGAGCTCAAATACCGCGAGCACATTGTCGACGGTCTCAACCGAGCGCCAGAAGCTTTCATTAGCCTGCTGGGAGGCCGGAATTTCGGTAAGCTTCTCGTCAGGCTCGGCGACGATCCGACCCGGAGCGCCTGAGCGTAGGGAGGGCGTGACCATGCGCTGGGTTGCAAGCTTGGCGATTTTCTTTGCCTGCGCGGCTTGTCGGTCTCCATCTGGGGATGAACAAGTTGCAACGCTCGGGGACCAAACCCAACCGGTGTGCCATGGCTTTACAACGCCGGTGAAAGCCGGCGGCCGACCCGAACAAGCAAGCGGAGAGGCCTGCGAGCAACCGGACGGCACCTGGCAAGTAGCACAGAACACCCCAGGATTACCGGCCCAAACCTATGTCCTGCCGCCGGCCGGCCAGTCGACGCTCGCCCCAGCGGCTGCGGCCCCACAGCCTCCTTCAAGCCAATCGCCTTGCAACAGCTACACCGCGTCGGTCACGGTCGGCGGGCAGCCGAAACAGGCGACGATCGAAGCCTGCCCGCAACCGGACGGGAGCTGGAAGATCACGCAGAGTACTCCGGGGCTGCCGGCGCAGGTCTATGAGGTCCCTGCGCCGGCGTCCTCCCCTTACCCTTACGTCTATCCCTACCCGATTGATTACGCCTACCCGGAGTTCTTCCCGTACTGGGTGGGCGCACCATGGTATTTTGGTCTCGCGCCGTCGATTGTCGTTGTACAACGCTTCCACCATTTCCACCGTGGCTTTGGTCCGGGCTTCGGACACGGTTTCGTTCGCGGGTTTGGGCCCGGCGTTGGCCGTGGTTTCGCCGCAGCGCATGGCGCCGGTGGGCACCGCTAGCGCTTTTGTGCCGAGGATAACAGCATGAGCGTACAAGCAATTGGAGAGGCGGTTCGGCGGGAGGAGGATATTCGCCTCCTCAAAGGCAGAGGTCGGTACGTCGACGATGTTGGCGAAGCAAGCGAAGCCCGCGGTTACGTTTTGCGCTCGTCGCACGCACACGCCCGCATCATCGCCATGGATGTTCGCCGCGCAACCGATGCACCCGGTGTCCTTGCCGTATTGACCGGTGAGGATCTTCAAAGGCGGGGTCTCGGCCCTCTCGCTCCCGGTGTTCGCCGCAGACGGCGCAATGGCGCACCGGCTTTTGTATGCCCGCAGCCGCTGCTCGCGCGCGGTCGGGTTCGCTATGTCGGCGATCCTGTCGCCTTAATCGTCGCGGAGACATTGAACCAGGCAAAGGATGCTGCGGAACTGATCGCGGTCGAGTACGAGCCCTTGTCAGCGGTGATCAGCGCCGAAGCAGCGCTCGCGCCGGATGCCGTTGCGATCTGGGAAGAGAACCCGGGGAACGAGGCATTCTTTCACGAAATCGGCGACAAAACCGCGGTCGATGCAGCCTTCGCGACGGCTGACCGGGTGGTTCGCCGTCAAATTGCGATTAACCGGGTCACCGCAAACAGCATGGAGCCGCGCGGCTGCCTTGCGTTTTACGACCGTGATCAAGATCGCTACACAATCCGCTGCACTATTCAGTCGGTGCACGCCACGCGCGCGGCATTGGCCGATCACATCTTCAAATTACCGCAGCACCAGTTCCGGGTGGTCTGCGAGAATATGGGTGGTGGCTTTGGCATGAAGGGGGGCTGCTACCCCGAATACGCGTTGTCGTTGTGGGCATCGGAGGTTATCGGGCGACCGGTGCGGTGGATTGCTGAGCGCAGCGAAGGTTTGTTGAGCGATGAGCAAGGCCGCGGCAGCGTCGTCGACACTGAGCTGGCGCTCGATCGGGACGGCCGTTTCCTCGCGCTCCGCGCACAATGGAAGGCTGCGATCGGCGCCTATTATTCGACTGACCGCCCGACGATACCGCTGACAATTGGGCTCGGCTGCCTCGTCAATACTTACGGGATACCGGCGGTTCACGCGCAAGTTACCGCAGTATTGACCAATACGATGACGATTGCTCCTTATCGTGGCGGCAGCCGGCCCGAGCCCATCTATGTGACCGAGACGATCATCGATAGCGCTGCGCGCGAGCTCGGTATCGAGCCTGCCGAGCTGCGCCGCCGCAACACGATCCCCGCTGACGCGATGCCGTTCACGACGGTATTGCAGCAAACTTACGACAGCGGAGATTTCGTCAAGAACCTCGATGATTGCCTGGCCCTTGCCGGTTTTGGCGGATTGTGCGCGCGCCGCGCTGCTGCAAAGCGCCGCGGCAAGCTAGTGGGTGCGGGCGTCGCGACAGCGGTCGCCGCGTCGGGCGGTCGCGATTACGAGCATGCCGAGATTCGTTTTGACCCGTCTGGCGGCGTGGTGCTGATGACTGGAAGCATGGACCACGGCCAAGGCCACGGAACGACCTTCAAGCAAGTCTTGTCGGAGAAACTCGGTATCGATGCGGATCTGATCCGGTACCGATACGGTGACAGCGATCTCGTGACAATGGGGATCGGCACCTTCGGCTCGCGCTCGGCGCAGCTCGCCGGGTCGGCTATTGTCGTCGCGGCCGACCGGCTAATTGACAAGGGGCGAAAGATCGCCGCCCACGTGATGGAAGCCGGCATACACGACATCGTCTTCGAGAACGGCAGGTTTACGATCGCCGGCACTGACAGGTCCGTCGGTATCATTGATGTCGCGAAGCAGTCCTTTAGTGCGGCTCATCTCCCGGATGATATCGAAGCCGGTTTCTCGGAACGCGCCAATTTTGGACCATCCGGCTGCGCAACGTTTCCGAGCGGAGCTCATTATTGCGAGGTGGAAATCGACGAGGAGACCGGCGAAGTCGCTCTGACTCGATATGTCGCAGTGGACGACGTCGGCCGAGTTCTGAACCCGCTATTGTGCGAGGGACAAATCCATGGCGGCATCGTTCAGGGTGCGGGTCAAGCGCTGATGGAAGATCTGGTGTACGACCAGACAAGCGGGCAGCTCATGACCGGATCGTTTCAGGATTATTCGATGCCGCGCGCGGACGATTTTTGCCACTTCGAGCTGGCGAATAACCCGACCGTGACAGATCGAAATCCGATCGGCGTCAAGGGCGTTGGCGAGGCTGGCACCCTCTGTGCGATCCCGGCGGTGATGAACGCCGTCAATGATGCGCTGGCACAAATCGGCGCGCCCGCTGTCGAACTGCCCGCAACTTCAGAGAAACTTTGGCGGACGATCCATGACGGACACAGGAGACGGCAGTAGGTCAGATCGTTGATCGCACGGGGACCGGTGCGTGCTTAATGTTTTTCTCTACTGCTGTGCGGTCGAGTTGTCTGAAGATCGGGCGTCGAGCACGCAATGAGTGACGGTGGCCCGGCACCGCGACGGCGCGGCATCTTCTCGATCAGCCGATCGTTGCAGGGGCTCGCAATAGCTGTCCTCGTACTGATTGTCGGCGCTACGGCAGAACAATTGTTTGCAATACGCTCCGCGATCATTAGCGACACTAAGCGCCAGATGTCGCGTCTCGATATGGTATTCGCCGAGCAGACTGGTCGCGCCATTGAGACTGTGGACTTCATTCTGCGAAACGCGATCGAGACCTTGCAGAACCTGCAGGCCACTCCGCCGGTCGATGCTCGAGCCTATGACGAACTGCTGCGAAGACGTATCGAGGGCGTGCGGCAGATATCGGAGGTCGCGATCACTGACAGCGCTGGGAAGGTTCTCTATTCGTCCCGGCGCGGGGCGCCCGGCGAGTTGCCGGCTGACGTCCGCGCGTCGGTCAACACAGTCGCCGCTGATCCGGAGCCGAGGCTGCATTTCAGTCAGCCGCTGCGTGGGCCGGACGGCCAATGGACCGCGCTCATGACTCGTCGCATTTCGGATCGCGACGGCAGGTTCGAAGGCGCTTCGATCGCCCATCTCAATCTGCGCTATTTTGAGGATTTCTATCGGGCCGTAGAGCTCAGTGAGAACGGCACGATTTTGCTTCACTTACGCGACGGCACTGTGCTTGCCCGCTATCCCCACAATGACGCCGCGGTTGGTCAGAGCTATGCGGACCTGCCGCCGTTCAAGGAGATCCTCGCACACGATGTGGCGGGGACGGTGGTGATGGACAGCCCGATCGACGGCGTGCGCAGGGTGCTGGCCATTCGTGCTTTGAAGGCCTTCCCGCTGGCAGTCAACGTGTCAGTAGCGGAACGCGAGGTATTGGCTGCGTGGCGGCGGCAGACCTGGATTTTTTCGCTCGTGGCACTCGGCGCCTGCACGGTAATAGTCGGGCTGCTCCTCCTCCTCGCGCAACGCTCGCGCGAGGTCGAGTCATTAGTTAGGGAATATCGGGTCGCAAAGGAGGCTGCCGAATCCGCGCATGGACGGCTCATCGAGCAAATGGCCGAGCGCGAGCGCGCCGAGGCCGCGCTTCGCCAGGCGCAACGCGTCGAGGCAGTGGGGCAGCTGACGGGAGGCGTAGCGCACGACTTCAATAATCTGCTGACGGTCCTGATCGGCAACATTGAGCTAATCCAAAACGCCACCACGCTCGATCCGTCGCTCACTGAGCGTCTTCGTGCGATGCGCGCCGCAGCCGAGCGCGGCTCCATGCTGACCAGCCATCTGCTCGCCTTTGCGCGGCGGCAGCCCTTGTTGCCGCGGGCGGTTGACCTGAATAGTGTCGTCGTAGGTATGCAGGACTTGCTGCAGAGCGCACTCGCCAGAAAGTCCAAATGGAGACTCGTCTCGCGCCTGGCCTCTGGCCAGCCATGGTCGATCCGACGCAGATCGAGCTCGTGATCCTCAATCTCGTCATCAACGCTCGGGATGCCATGCAAAACGGGGGCGTCGTGACGATAGAGACGACTAACTGTCACCGCAACGCTCCAACCCAGCCCGAAGAGCCGGTCGAGGGCGATTATGTCGTGATAAAAGTAATCGACGTCGGCATCGGCATGACGGCTGACGTGCAGACCAAGGCATTCGAACCGTTCTTTACGACTAAGCCACCTGGAGCCGGCTCAGGCCTCGGGCTATCGCAGGTCATCGGGACTGCCCGGCAATCTGGAGGTGACGTGCAGATTGAGAGCTCCCCCGCTAGGGGGACCTCTGTCTCGGTGTATTTACCTAGAGCAGCGGTTCCCGCTGCACGCCCGGTAGCAGGGCCCACAGACTCGACCGACGAACATACCAGTCGGGCGGTCGTGCTCGCGGTCGATGACGACGACGCCGTCCGAACCACTACCTCGGACATACTCATAGGCCTCGGCTATAGCGTGCTGCAGGCCCCGAGCGGAGAGGTCGCGCTTGAATTGCTTGGTCAGCGCGAGATGATCGACGTCCTTTTGACCGACGTTGTGATGACCGGGATGAGTGGGCCGGAACTTGCACGTCGAGCGCGGTTGCTACGCCCCGACCTACCCATCGTTTTCATCTCCGGCTACGCAGACCCCACCGGAGCGATCGATAATACGCCGTTGCGGCCGCTCGTCAGAAAACCGTTTCGTCCCTCGGACCTGCGCCGCCAAATCGAGGCGGCGCTGACGGAACTGCGCTCACCGGCGATCTGACCGCCTGATATGAAGAAAGGGGCACAGCCGATCGAACAAACACCTGGTGGTGACATAAGCAATTATGGGATATTGACAATTTCGCACCGGAAGAATAATATGCTCCGTTCGGCGAGATTCGGCCGATTATCCTGATTCGGGCCTATTGGGGTGCTGACAACGCGCTTGGTTTCGGCGGATCGCTACTAGGGGACAATCGGCCCCTCCTGTTTGTAGATTCCCTGCCGAAACAGGAGGTGCGGAGGGCATGCGAGAGCGGAGACGGCGATGGGTATGCTCGTGAATGGCGTTTGGCAGCAGGACGACCCGCCGATGGCGGGCAGCGATGGCAACTTTGTGCGACCACAGTCGGGGTTCCGCGAACGGGTCGCGAGGGATGGTTCGTCGGGTTTCAAGGCGGAAACCGGCCGATATTACCTCGTTACCGCTCCCTCTTGCCCGTGGGCGCACCGTACGGTCCTGATGCGCAAGCTGAAACGTCTCGAGGATGCGATTCCGATCCTGCAATCGGATCTGCCCAAGGGCCAGGGCTGGGCCTATTCCCGCGGGTTCGACGACCTCGCTCCGGTCGACGGCGTCTTCCACGTGCACCAAGTGTATACCGCAGCTCGTCCGGAGTTTACCGGCCGCGCCACCGTCCCGGTACTCTGGGATCGCGAGACGCGGACGATCGTCAACAACGAATCCTCAGAGATCATCCGCATGCTGAACGCGGAGTTCGACGAGTTCGGCGATGCCGCACTCGACCTCTATCCCGCAGCGCTCCGCCACGAAATCGACGAGATCAACGTTTTCCTCTATGAGGCGATCAACAATGGGGTCTATCGCTGCGGTTTTGCCAGAACTCAGCAGACCTACGAGGCAAGCTTTCATAAATTGTTCGCCGCGCTCGACAGCCTTGAACAACGGCTCGCCCACCAACGCTATTTGGTTGGCGAGCGGTTTACCGAGGCGGATCTGCGGCTATTCCCGACTCTTGTGCGCTTCGACGCAGTCTATTATACTCATTTCAAATGTAACCTTCGGCGTCTTGCCGATTACCATAATCTGTCGAACTATACGCGCGAGATCTATCAGATGCCTGGTGTGTCCGAGACGGTCGACATCCCGCGCATCAAGCTCGGTTATTATGGCGGCATGCGACATCTCAACCCGAACGGTATCATCCCGCTCGGCCCGGCACTCGATTTCTTCGCACCGCACGATCGCGACCGGTTTTCAAAGGTCAACTAAACGGCGCAATGGAAGCGTATCGACACCCTTCTTACTGCGAAATTGCGTTAGCCCCAGCCGACATTCACGGCGAGATCGATTTCTTCGAGGCCGCAATTGCGAAATACTCAAAGACGAAAGTCCGGCACGTCTTTGAACTCGGCGCGGAACTGCGCCCTATCTGGAGGAGTGGCACCAACGGGGATACATTTATTGTGGGCTCGACCTCAGCCCGGAGATGATCGAATTTTCTATATGTTGGACAGCTTCGTCTGGTTCCGGATTTTTTACGGTTACCAAAGGAGCTGGACGAGGCGAAAAGGAGGCGGCGCGGTCCATACCCGGTATCGTGCCGAACTTCTCGGCAATAGCGCAAACCTACAATGAATGCTTAACATTTACGGTAAACGGCCACCGCGATCAGGTAATCATCGATGGCCGTGTTCCGGCAAAAGTCCTCTTTCCGCAAGAATTTCTCTGTCTTATCGAGTTGAGCAAGCGGTTTGAATTTATCGGCTGGTTCTCAACGATTTCAGCTTCACCGCGATATTGCGGCCGGAGGGTCGGCACCAAACGATCCTCCGCAAGCAGTAAGGCGACGCGCACATTAGGAATTGCGGATGAGCACAAACCGTCGCCGGCCAACGCTCTTGCGAAGCAGGGAGGCTCGGGTACTATGTCTCAAAAGCCCCATCGAAGCTCCTGCAAGTTCCCGGAAGATTCCCTTTTCGCAGCGTGTCATATCGATTACATTGGCGATCACGGGACGAGTTCTGGACGCGGTGGTTTAGGATGACCCCTGATTTTGCCGAGATTGAACCTGCCGAACGGGTGGTAGCCCGCTTTATCTGCGGATATCATAAGATTTGGCAAGCTTATTTCCCGGGCTTGAACAAGCGTGCACACTGGCATGTTTTGTTTTCTGCCAGAAGCAGCCCGGATGAGGGGGTGTCCTGTCGGTCGGTCCACCGCACGCTCTACGGTCTGTACGGGACCGACATCCGGACCTGCATAGAGCGAATAAAAGATTGTGAGACTGACGGTTTCGTCAGGGTCGTGGACGCGTCAAATCAACCCTGCGCCGCGTCGCCCGCCTGTATGATTGCCGCGACTGACAAATTGTACGAAAATTTCGATCGTCATTGCGGCGATACGATCGCGCAAATGCATGAGATATTCGGCAACGGCGAGCGACTTCGTTTACCGGCTACCGGTTGTGACGAGACGGCGATTTCAGCGATTTTTAATTTCTTTAATGCCTACGACCAAAAATGGCGGGAAACCTGCGAGGTGGTGGTTCGACAAAAGGGCCTGACGCCGGCTCATGTCAATGACGCAATGGATCATCTTGTTACGTACCAATATTGGGCGATCGTAATGTTGCTTTGGTCAGCCAGTCCATTTGGGGCCGATGATGTGGTCTCACCGGCTCTCGTTATCGACGAAATAAACAGCCGAATGTGGGATGCCTTGCGATTGGGACATCTCGCGATCAAAGAGCGCGTCGGTAACATGATCCGGTGGGGTTTTTTTGTTGATCAGACAATAAAGAAGCACAAGGCGGTTTCATTGACCCCCGTTGCGGGTTCCGCGATTAGCAAAAGCCTGGCGGCGACGAAGCCGTTTCTCTGCGAGCTCCACGCAAAGCTGGCGCCGCCGCCCGTAGTGTTGGCCTCGACGGGGTAAGCTATCTGCGCCGCGCCATTAGCTTTCTCGGTTAATAGAGCCGGGTCTTGTAGCTTTCCGCGGTCAGCCGATCCGACTCCTCTACCGAGATTCCGCCAATCTGGTCGGCGAGGATGCGGCCCAAAGAAGGGAACTCTGAACGGCTGAGCTGCTTTTCCGGGTTCCAGAGATCTGAGCGGATCAACGCCTTGCCACAATGAAAATAGATTTCTTCGGCCATTACCACGATTCCGCTACGCGGTACCTTGCCGTTGACCGCGAGAGGTTCAAGGAGTGTGGGATCCGTTGTGATGCGAGATCGACCATTGACGCGCAAAGTTTCGTTGATGCCCGGCACGAAAAAGATCAATCCGATCCCGGGCAATGCAAGCAGATTCCCGATCGTGTCCACACGGTTATTGCCCAGCCGATCAGGTATCAACAGAGTCTGCTCGTCCAGTACCTGCACAAAGCCCGGCGCGTCGCCCTTTGGCGAGGCATCGCAGCGCCCCGACGGATCCGAGGAAGCGACGACAAGGAACGGCGACCGCCCGATAAAGGCCCGGCAATGTTTGTCGAACCGGGTCAGCTGCTTCTTCAGCGAGCGCTCACTTGGCGGACCGTAAATCTCGCGTAGCCTCTCAGGATCCTCGATGGTATCCACAATCACCTCCCGTTAGTACAAGGTCACTATGCCTGAGCAGCAACCGAAGTACCAGGGCCGGATGCCCGGCGATCCAGCTTGTCGCAGCTTCCGCTCGTTCCTCCACGCGGGGATGCGCCGGAGAGCTCCGGATGGCCAATAGCATGAGTAGCGGACGGCCGGCCTCGCAATGAGCGTCATGGTCCGGCGCGAGGAACGTCTGGAGGGAGGTTACCTCGCACGCCTGGTAATCGATAACGTCGGTAAGCTGAACACCCTCAACCGTGAGCTGATGGACCAAATCATCGCGCGCGCGTCGGAACTTGCCGCGGATCCGCAGCTGCGTCTTGTGGTGGTCACTGGTGCCGGCGAGCGTGCATTTGTGGGTGGCGCCGATATCCGCGAAATCGCTGCGCTCGATCGGGAAAGCGCGCGCAGCTTCATTACTTTAGTGCATCGGACCTGCGACGCGTTCCGTCGGATGCCTGTCCCTGTCATCGCCCGGATCGACGGCTATACGCTCGGCGCCGGGCTCGAGCTCGCCTGCTCTTGCGATCTGCGCGTAGCCAGCGATCGCTCGGTCTTCGGCATGCCCGAAGTGAATATCGGCGTTCCGTCTGTCGTCGAGGCCGCCCTGCTGCCAAGACTTATTGGTTCGGGTCGGGCTCGCCGACTTGTGCTGACCGGCGAGAATATCGGTGCGGCCGACGCCCTTGCCTGGGGACTCGTGGATATCGTGGTGGCGCCCCAAGCGCTCGAGAAAGCGGTCGAAGACTTTGCGCGTCCGATCCTTGCCGCTGGCCCCAATGCGATTAGACTGCAAAAATCACTAATCCTCGACTGGGATGAATTGCCCACCGCAGCGGCGGTGAAGCACAGCATAGAATGTTTCGTCAGCGCTTTCGACACTGACGAGCCGGCAAAAATGGCCGGCGCGAGGTTCGCCGAGTTGCGCGCCCGAAAGCGGCAGAGCTGACCACCGCAGATGGCCGGGAAGCGTCGTGGAAAGCGGCCGCGGTTCACCGAAGTTCTCGACGGTACGCCGCATTACTTTGGTCACCGAGAACGTCTTCGACAACGGCTAATCTCGGCCGGGGCGGACGCTCTCCCTGACTACGAGTTGCTCGAGGTAATCCTTTTCGCGAGCAACCCGAGAGTCGACGTAAAGCCGCTGGCAAAGGATCTGCTCGATCAGTTTGGCGGATTTGCCGCGTTATTGAGCGCCGAGCCTGACGCGCTCGCTGCCGCCGGGCTCGGGCTAGCGGGGATCGCCGCGCTCAAATCGGTACGCGAAGCCGCATTACGCTTGATGCGTTCCGATCTGCAGGCCCAGCCAGTGATTAGTTCTTGGGACAAATTGCTCGATTATTGCACCGCGCAGGTCGCGCACGGCAAAATAGAGGAATTCCATATTCTCTTTCTCGACCGCAAGAACGCACTCATCAAGCATGAACGTCAGCAGCGTGGAACAATCGACCATACCCCCGTCTACACCCGGGAGGTTGTCAAACGTGCGCTTGAACTCGGCGCATCCGCGCTGATTCTCGTCCACAACCATCCTTCTGGCGATCCGGCCCCCTCAAAAGCTGACATCGCTGTCACGAGAGATATCGTCAAAGCCGCCGCCCCGCTCGGCGTGGCGGTGCACGATCATCTGATCATCGGCCGCGGCGGCCATACGAGTCTGCGCGGCCTAGGCTTAATGTGAGATTTTCTCTATAGCTCTCTACTGTCTGTGAAATTTTAGCGGAAAGGAAATGAGGGGGTGGCATGTCGCGTCCTGTTGGCTATCATCGCCTGCGCTGCCGGAGATGCTGTCAGGCCAGCTACCGCTTCCTCCGAGGAAATGGCGAGCTGCCCACTGGAAGAACCCTAGCGCAAAAACGAGTTCGCGGCAATAGTTGGTGCTTGCGACCACGTGGCGAAGACGACAAACAAAGATGAACCGATCAAGGGCTGCCTCGCCGACTTCGGCCTCCGGAACGTCCAGTGAGCAAGCCGCCGGGGTATACATAAATGCTGGAGACTCCATCTCCTGCGTTAGCCGTACACTAGGGCAAACTATGGTTCCCGTGTAATTCGAGTTTCACTTTTCGATGGGAGGGCCTGAAACCGGCAGGTGTAGCGAAAGCTGATCGACCCCAGTGTCGCGCAGACTTTCAACAGGCGCCAATCATTGGCGCGTCACTAACCTAATGCGAGCCGATAATTTTCCTACGTACCTGGAGAACGCGGCCGAGACGCATGAACTGCATCTTTGGTGCAACCCGCCCGAGTGGCACCTCCGTCTTGAACTGATAGATCACCAGGTCGGCCATATATTGCTTGCCGTAATCGGCCGGCATCCGAACTCGCGCGACTTTGGAGAACTCGCCGGAGGCGAGGGCCGCCTCCAGCGCTCTGATAGGGCGAGGTCACTATGGTGTCGGGTTTGAAAACGATTACTGAACGTGCAGGTCGGCAGCAGATTCACAATTTGATCAGGCTTCAGCGCGTATTCCTTGAAGCCGTGTTCGAAGTAAACTACAAAGTCACTCAATAATACCTATCTCAGACGATCGACGCCAAGGTCTCAGCACCCAGGGAACGCACGAACGCGTAAATGAACGTACCGTCGCGCGAACGCCAAGAGCCTGTGTTAGTTTCTGGCGGGGGCAAGCCGCGCCACCACTTCCGCCAACCGCCGCACGCCAGCAACGAAAGTGGTCGCCAATGTCGTCGTCAACAAGCTTCTTGGCTGAAAGCATCATCACGGAGCGAACTCTAAATCTGCGCAACGCCCACGTCGAGAAACAAAATCGCAACCAGCGCAAACAGATAAGTAGTGAACAAAATGTGGCGCGGTTCCTCTAGCGTGCGATCATCGTATAGAAGGCATAGCCAGCCAGTACCCAACTGCCAAGGGAAACGGCATCTCAAGCGGGAAGCCGTGACGTCGACACGAACGGAACTGGAGCAGATAAAGGCAGCCCAGAGGCTGGGCACAGCGTTGCCTGCGAGATTGTACCTACCGAAGACCAAAAAGACCACGAGGACGGGCAAGAGCAAGGCAGCCCCCGAGCAGGACTGCCTGCGGTACGGAGCGATCGCAAACAACGCGCCAGCCGCGTGTATAGGTTGGGGAGATTGCGATCCAGATGGCGCCAAGAGTGCGCCGAAAGCAAATCAAGAACGATGCATCGGTCAACGCGTGCCGCGACGTGTCGGGCGATCGATATCGACGCGCCTTGGCAACGCGCGACACGTTCCGACCGAAGCGGGCTCCATCGCGAAAGAAGGCGGTCCGCACGCTTTCGATGGGCGATTGGAAGAAGCGGCGGCCTGTATACATGCGCATCATGCGAAGCTGTTAGTGTCCCGCGGGGGCGTCTCGTGCCGGTTGGTTGCTTCGGCGAGAACGGCCCGAGCCCCAATAGTGAATGGTGAACTTAAGGGCCGCGTTTGCCGGTCTCTATCAATGCGCGAGGGAACTCGACTGTTCAAACGGCGCGGTCGGCACGGGAAGCCTGACATGTTCGGGGCGTATTCCGAGACCGATCAAGCGCGCGGGAACGCGGCGCAGGGCGGGGATTGAATTGAGAAGGCGGAGTGGCAGGGGTAGAGATATCTTCTCCGTGGTCTCCAGCACGCGCCCGATAACACGGTTCTGCAAAATAACTTGTAATCGTTGCGTCACCTGCGTTGGAAACTCGCGACGCTGCTGCACAGCGTTGAGATCGTCTTCCTCAACCGCGCCCCTGAGGAGGGCCGGAGCTAAAATGTTGGCAGCGGCCACCGCGTCTTGTATCGCAAGATTAATCCCTACCCCGCCGATCGGCGACATTGCATGCGCAGCATCGCCAATACACAACAGCCCGGGACGATGCCACGTCCGCAGACGATCGACCGCGACACTCAACAGCTTGATGTCCGACCAGTCGGACAATTGGGCGACCCTATTGCGCAGGAAAGGGGCAAGGGCCGCAATCTTTTCGCGCAGGGTTGGTAAACCGCGTCGGCGGATTTCAGTAAATCCGCCCTTCGGAATGACGAACGCGCATTGCCAATAATCTTCGCGATTGAGCATCACGAAGACATGGCC
>Ga0126381_100004599_pt1 | contig 15055 bp, 10 predicted proteins | sample PanSoiMetPlot_28_FD_96465 | JGI IMG/M metagenome (GOLD analysis project Ga0126381, IMG submission 96465) | Tropical forest soil microbial communities from Panama - MetaG Plot_28 | ecosystem: Environmental > Terrestrial > Soil > Tropical forest > Bulk soil | place: Panama | collected 2016-02-17
AGCGGCGGTGTCCGAGACGCCGACCACGAGGTTGCCGCTGACCGCGGTGGACTCGCTGTTGCCGCCGCCGAGAGTGCCCAGGTCATCCATGGCCGGGGAGGCGGATCCTGAGTCGTAGGCGAACCCGTGGCTGGCGCCGCTCGCGGTGTCCGAGTCGCCGACCACGAGGTTGCCGCTCACCGCCACGTCGAAGCTGTAGTGGCTGCCGAGGGTGCCGAGGTCCCGCATGACGGGGGCAGCCGCACCGAGGTCATAGGCGAACCCGTGAGTGTCGCCAGCGGCGGTGGTCGAGAAACCGGCGACGAGGTTGCCGCTTACCGCGGCGGCCTGGCTGAAGGTGCCGCCGAGGGTGCCCAGGTCCTGCATCACCGGGGCAGTCGCCCCGAGGTCGTAGGCGAACGCGTGCTCGTCCCCGCTGGCGGTGCTCGAGACGCCGACCACGATGTCGCCGCTGATCGCGGTCGCCTGGCTGAAGGTGCCACCGAGGGTGCCCAGGTCCCGCATCACCGGGGCAGTCGCCCCGAGGTCATAGGCGAACGCGTGCTCGTCCCCGCTGGCCGTGTCCGCGAAGCCGGCGACGATGTCGCCGCTCACCGCCACGGCCTGGCTGTAGGTGCCGCCGCTGAGGGTGCCCAGGTCCTGCATGGCCGGACTGGCCGCCCCGAGGTCGTAGGCGAACGCGTCTTCGCCGCCGCTCGCGGTGTCCGAGTAGCCGACCACGAGGGCGCCGCTCACCGCGCTGGCCTGACTGAACAGGCCGTCAACGCCCGCGAGGGTGCCCAGGTCTCGCATGGCGGGGGTGGCAGCCCCGAGGTCATAAGCGAACGCGTGCACGTCGCCGCTGGCGGTGTCCGAGCGGCCGACCACGATGGTGCCGCTCACCGCCAGGGCGCGGCTGGTATTACCGCCGAGGGTGCCCAGATCCGCGATGGTCAAAGCCGGCGTCGGCGCCGCGACCGCCACTGACGCGCCGATGCCCGCGAACCCGAGCACCGTCGCGGCCAGCACGGCCGCCGCACCGGCAAGTCGTGAGAAAACCATGGTCGCCCGCCCCCACTCTCTGTCCCACCCTCGGCGAACAACGAACACTTGGGGGGGACGCTAAGAGGCTGAGTTGGCTGGACCGTTAATGAATGAGAAAGATCACTAGAAGAGTCGGCAAGCACATGCGGGGATGGATCACGACTCAGCCGGCGAAGGCGGCGAGCACGACCGGCATGGCGGCGAGCGCGATGGCCGCGACGGCCAGCGCGAAGCCGAGTGCGGCGTCGCGGACCGGGCGCGGCGACCGGAGCATGCGTTCCACGCGAGCCGGCACGGCGTAGCCGGCCGCGGCAAGCCCGGCATCTGCCCTACCGGGTAGCATACTCAGTAGGCTACTGGGAACACGGGCCAGCGCGAGCGCGCTCGCGGGCACGGCGGTCCTGGTGCCGATCGCGAGCAGCGCCGCGACCACAGTCGGCCGGCCGCTGGCGCGGGCCGCCGCGTCGTCGGCGGACATCTCGGCCAGCCGGGCCACCTCGGCGGCGCCACGGGTGAACAGCGGCACGCCGGGGAGGGCGGCGGCCAGGCCGCGGGTCACCAGCACGAGCGCGTGGTGCCGCCCCGACAGGTGCGCGCGCTCGTGCGCGAGCACCGCGGCTAGCTGCGCGCCGTCGAGCACGTTCAGCGCGCCCGTGGTCAGCACGATGGCGGCCGGGCGGCCCGGCACGCAGTACGCGGCGGGCCGCGGGTCGGGCAGGACGACCGCTCCGGTGCCGGGCAGCGGCGTGCCGGCGAGCAGCGCCGCCCGCGCGTGCGCCCGGCTGCGCGTCCGGCCGCGCCGCGTGCGGCGGCCGTAACGCCACACCGCGACAACGGCGGCGGCGCTCACCAGGAGCGCGCACGCCCCCACGCCAAGCTCGTAAAGGGCGCTGCGGTACACGACGGGAGTACACGCGTCGCCGGCCACCGAACGGCACACGGCGCGAGTGAGGCTGGGCCAGTCGGCACGGACCGTTCCGAATAGTGATTGGATTCCTAGCCCTGCCGCCATCAGCGCGCTGGCCATCGCGCTCAGCCATGCCGCCAGGCCGAGCCGGACGCTGACGCCGCGGCCGGTCAGCCGGGCGAGCAGTGGCGGCAGGCTCCAGGAGACCGCCAGCGCGTAGCCGAACAGCGCTAGCGCCGGCCTCACGCCCGCTCACCGCCCGCGAGCTTGCGGAGCACCTCGCCAAGCACCGCCGACTCCTCGCCGTCCATCTGGGCGACGAAGTGGCTGAGCACCGCCTCGGTGTCGCCCGCTTCGGCCATGGCCTCGCGCATCAGGCGCGCGCTGTACTCGTCCCTGCTGGCCACCGCGGTATACCGGTACGCCTTGCCGTCCTTGTCGCGATTCAGCCAGCCCTTGCGGTGCAGGTTGTCCATCGTTGACATGACCGTGGTGTAGGCGATCGGCCGCTGCCCGCGCAGTTCGTCGAACAGTTCACGCACGGTCACAGGGCCGTCGTGATCCCACACCCGGTGCATGACCTCAGTCTCCAGGTCACCAAAACCGCGCATACGTGCCTCCCCCACGCCCTAGCATACGGACAAAACCGATTGCTACTATCTACGTACGTAGATAGTAGATCGTATATAGATAGTAAAGAGAAAGGCGGCGGGGTGTCCACACAGGGGTCGGGCTCGCGGGGCAACTCCCAAGACGGTTCGCGGGGCAACTCCCAGGGCGGTTCGCGGGGAGGCGCGCAGGGCGGCTCGCGGGACAGCAGGCGGCGCGCGCTGCAGCAGGCCAAGGCGGCGGAGGCACGCCGCAAGCGGCAGGTACGGCTCGCCGTGATCGGCGGGTCGGTCGTCGTGGTCGGCGGGCTCGTGGGCGGCCTGCTCGCGGCCGGGATCGGCTCGTCCGGCTCGTCGCCGGGCAGTTCGCGCAGCCCGGGCGCGGGCACCAGCACCGCCACGACCACCGGCGCCGCCAAGTACGCCGCGCTCAGCACGCTCGGCACGCTGCAGGCGCCGCCCGCTCCGGGCGCGCTCGGCCCTGAGCAGGTGCCGGTCCCGAACGCGTCCGCGCTCGCGGGCATCGCCACGGCCGCCACCGGCCAGAACGTCGACGGGATCAGCTGCAGCAGCAGCGAGCAGACGCTCTTCCACATCCACGCGCACCTGACGATCTTCGTGAACGGCGCGCCGCGCCAGGTTCCCGCCGCGATCGGCATCCCGAACCCGGGCGCGCAGAACACCGCGGCCGGCCCGTTCATCGCCACGGGTTCCTGCTTCTACTGGCTGCACACGCACGCCGCGGACGGGATCGTGCACATCGAGTCGCCGGTGCAGCGGGTGTACACGCTCGGCCAGTTCTTCGACGAGTGGGGGCAGCCGCTTTCGGCTTCCCAGGCGGGACCGGCGAAGGGGCACGTGACCGTGATCGAAAACGGCCGGGTGTTCCTCGGGAACCCGCGGGATGTCCCCCTGACGGCGCACGCGGACATTCAGCTTGAGGTCGGCACCCCGCTGATCGCACCCGAATCGATCAACTGGGCACGAACGGGCCTGTGATCGGGGGCGCGGCAGGCCGGCGGCGGGGCTACGCCACGGAGTCGGGGACGGTGGTCTCGATGTGGCCGGCCGGGGCCGGCTGCCGCGGTTCGCGCACGGCCCGCGGCGGCGCGAACGACAGGCCCGCGGCCAGGCAGGCGAACGGGAGCACGGGCAGCAGGTACCTGTAGTCGAAGTCGGCGACCGCGATCGGGACGACGAGCAGCGCGATCGCGGTGATCCAGGGCAGCAGCGGGGTGCCGCGCAGCTGCCACTTCAGCGGGAACGGCCGCAGCCGCAGCTCACGCAGTTGCCGCGGCGACCGCAGCGGCCGCCGCAGGGCGAGCACGCCGCCGAGGCCCATCGCCAGGATCAGCGCGAACAGCGGGCCGTAGGTGAACACCAGCCGCTGGTAGATGAGGACCGGCGCGGCGAACACCGTGATCACGTGTCCGGGCGCCTGGTGGCCGTAGCTGAGCCAGTCCGAGTACGCGGTGCCGCCAGGCACCCACGAGTGGTTGTCCGGCGGGAGCAGGCTGTGCTTCGACCCCTTGTAGTGCAGGTGGAAGTCGTAGTAGTAGACCGTGCCGCTGCCCGGGTAGGCGATCCGCGGGAAGCCGAACGACAGCATCGTGTCGAAGAACACGGTCTTCGCGTAGTCGAACGGCTGTGCCTCGATCGCGTGGATCGCGAAGTCGGTGAGCAGCTTGTTGTTCGCCGCGTTGACCGGGCTGCCGATGGGGTTGTGCGTGACGCCGTGGAACGGCGGGGCGTGCCAGACCCAGTTGCCAGGCGGGGTCCGCGCGGACAGCGGCTCAGCCGGGCACACCACGGCCTGCGCGCCGGTCGGCTTGATGACCGCGCAGTCGGCGAACGACGACACCCGGCCCCACAGGTAGAAGCCGGTGGACAGGGTCATGCCGTACTGCCCGGTCCGGTGGTGGAACCAGCTGGCGTACGCGGCGACAGGGATGACGCAGCCGATGGCCATGAGCACGGCGGCCGCCCAGCCGCGCAGGCTCCGCCAGCCGCGGATGATCAGGAACAGCGGGAACAGGACGAGCACCACCGCGCCCTCGGTGCGCACGTCCACCGCGTAGCCGGCCAGCAGCCCGGCGGCCAGCGCCGCCCACCACGGCACCTGCCGCCACCACAGGAGCAGGATCAGCGCGGCCATGAGCAGGAACATGAACAGCGACTCGGCCATGATCAGGTGCTCGATCTCGATCATGTAGCCGTCGAACAGCACGGGAAGGGCGGCGACCGTCGACCATAGCCGGGAGACACGGTAGTGGCGCAGCAGCGCGTAGATCATCACCGCGATCGCCAGTCCCATGAGGTGCTGGACCACGGTGACCAGCGTCAGGCTGTGGAACGGCAGCAGGGCGCGCAGGAAGAACGAGTAGCCCGTCGATTTGGACGAGTTCGGCTGCGGCCGCAGCGCGGCGCCGAGGTACACGTAGGAGTCCCCGGCGAACCACAGCGCGCCCGGATAGCCGGCCACGGTGAGCAGCCGCAGCAGCGCCCCGCCGGCCAGCGCCCAGGTGAACAGCTTGTTGTCCGCGGCCAGGGCACGCAGCCGCGACGCCACCCGCCGGGGCCACCCTACCGTTACGTTGCGCTGCACGGCCATGATCCTATCCGAGCACCGCAGAGCGATATGTCAGCAAGCGACATCGGGAGCAGACCATGACAAGCACCAAGCCGCCCGTCGTCTTCATCCACGGCCTGTGGCTGCACGCCAGCGCGTGGCAGCCGTGGGCGGACCTGTTCGAGGAGGCCGGGTACGCTCCCGCCATGCCGGGCTGGCCCGGCGACCCGGAGACGGTGCAAGCCGCGCGCGCCAACCCCAAGTCCATCGCGAACCACGGGATCGCCGACGTGACCAGGCACTACGCGGGCCTCATCGAGCGGCTGCCGGCCCCGCCCGTCGTCATCGGGCACTCGTTCGGCGGGCTATTCGCGCAGATACTGCTCGGCATGGGCGGCTGCGCCGGCGCGATCGCGATCGACGCGGCGCAGATCAAGGGCGTGCTGCCGGTGCCGCTTTCGGCGGTGCGGAACACGCTGCCGGTGTTCAGGAACCCGGCGAACTTCGGCCGGGCGGTCTCGCTGACCAAGGACCAGTTCCGCTACGGCTTCGCCAACGCGGTGTCCCGGGACGAGTCGGACGAGCTGCATGAGCGCTGGTCGATGCCCGCGCCGGGCAAGGTGCTGTTCGAGCTGGCCGTGGCGAACTTGGCGCCCCGCTCCCCCGCCAAGGTCGACACCGCCAACTCGCGGCGGGGCCCGCTGCTGCTTACCGCCGGCGGTAAGGACCACGCCGTGCCCGCGGTCATCACCAGGGCCACGCTCAAGCAGTACCGCGGCTCGTCCGCGGTCACCGAGCTCATGGAGTTCGCCGACCGCGGGCACAGCCTGTACATCGACAGCGGCTGGCGAGAGGTCGCCGACCGGTGCCTGTCCTGGCTGGCCACGCAGGGGTTGTAACCGCGGCCACAATAAGCGGCCTGTTCGGACGCCTGACCACGGGTAGTATCTATCTGGGAATGGAGCCAGATGCCGCCCGACGTTAACGCACAGCCGAGCAGGCGCTCCGGTGAGCCCCCTCGGCCTGCTTTCATGCGTGAAATGCGCGGGCAGGCACCCCGGCAGGCCCCCCAGGCCCCCCAGGCCCCTCGTCAGTCTCCTGCGTCCCCCGCTCCCGCGCAGGAAGACGAGCTTCGGCGGCTCACCGCCGAGCTGCGCCGGCTGACCGCCGAGCTGTACGAGGCGCACGACCGGATCCGCGAGCTCGAGCAGGAGCAGGCCGCGCGCCCCGTCTCGGGCGCCCGCGTCGAGCAGTTGCTGCAGGCGGCGCAGGAGCAGGCCGCCGAGTACGTGCGGGCCGTCAGGTCCGAGGCCGACGAGATCAGGGAGGCCGCGCAGGCCTACGCCGGCGAGGTGCGGGCAGCCGCCGACCGTGAGATGGCCAGCCTGCGCGCCAGCGTGCAGGCCAGCGCCGAACGCGAGGCCGCTGGCCTGCGCGCGAGCGCCGAGCGCGAGGCGGGCGCGCTGCGAGCCTCGGTGACACGGGAGCGGGATGACATCGTCACAAGCGCCAAGCGCGAGGCCGACGACATCCGCCGCCGCGAGCAGTTCCTGCTCGAGCAGAGCGAGGCGCTGCGGACACAGGCGGAGTCCGACCTCGAGGTGGAGATCGCCGCCCGCCGCGAAGAGGCGGAGCGGGCGCAGGTCGAGCGGCTCGGCGACGCGCATGAGGCCACCCGCAAGCTGGTCGCCGAGGCGGAGCGGCGGGCCGCCGACGCCGAGCAGCGGGCCGCGGCCGCCATCGCCCAGGCGGACGCGACCAGGCGGGACGCCGAGCGGGACGCAGAGGCGCTGCTCGCGGTGGCGAAGGAGAAAGCCGTGCAGATCGGCGGGCAGGCGAAGGTGCAAGCCGAGCAGGTCCTCGCCGAGTGTGATAGCGAGTCCGAACGAAGGCGGCTTGCTGCCCAGCGCGAAGTCGACGAACTCCTGCGGCAGAAGAACGAGATCACCGGGGTGCTCGCGCAGATGCGCCAGGTGTTCCTCGTGACGGGGGCGGACAGCGCCGAGGCGTCGTAGCCCCCGCCAGTCAGCAGTCTTACGTTGTAAGTTTGACCGAGCCGGGCTTGCCCGCCATGGCCTTGGTGACCTGGCTGGAGAAGTTCGGGCCGCCGGCCGCGAACAGGTGGCCCTTCCACTTGGTGCGATGCTGGGCGTAGACCGCCACCCGGCCGCCGCCGCCACCGCCGCCCGCGAAACCGCCGCACGGGTCCGAGCCGGGCAGCAGCGCGCTGGTCTTCATGCACGCGGTGCCGCCCATGGCCTCGAACACACCGGTGCCGCCGAGCGTCGTGGCGGTGACGTTGACGGAACCGCCCGCCCCCGCGCCGGCGTCGCTGTCCCACGGCATCGTGTCGGTCTTGGTCGGGCCTTCGGTGGACGCGCCGTTCGCCGCGATCACGCCGAGCAGCGTCAGGCTCGCCGCGTGGATGATGATCACCCCGCCACCGGGCAGCCCGTCGTCGGCGCCGACGGCGGCACCGCCGCCACCGGGCAGCACCGGGTGGGCCGCGCTGTCATAGATGGCCCCGGCGTGATCTCCCTTGGCTGGCTGCAGGGTCGATCCGCCCAGGCCGCCGTGCGCCCCGCCGTACCCGCCGGTCGCCGCCTTGATGCCCTTGGGCGCGCCGCCCGCGCCGTCACCCTTCGTGTTGCTGGCCTTGCCGCCGGCGTAGCCGCGGTCGGAAACGTCCACCCGGCTGCTTGAGTCCACCGTCAGCGTGGACGCGGTGATGTTGAGCGTGGAGGTGCCGGGCGGGGTGGTGATCTCGCTGCCGAACTGCGCGGTGATCGCGCCGAACTTCAGCGAGCTCGCGTAGACCCGGGCGCCGTTGGTGACGACGAGCGCCCGTTTGGGGTTGTCCCACGCGGCCGGGATGGGCGTGCCATCCTCGGGCGGGAAGGTGGTGGCGCCACGCCCGTCGATCCGCAGGATCCCGCCGGGCCAGGCCGGCGGCTTCTTGCCCGTGACGGGGCGCTGCACGGTGAACACCGTCCCGGCGCCGCCGGGCGCGTCCAGGTCGGCGCTGTCGAAGGTGCCCTTCGGGTAGGACCCGTCGTTGCCACCCCAGGCGTGCAGCGATCCCTTGAAGGAGTTAGTGGTGTAGCTGACCGCGACCATGCCGCCGCCGCCGAGGCCGCCGCCGCCATTCAGGCAGGTCGAGCACATCGAGCCGCCATTGGCGTACGCCGTGCCATTGCCCGCCAGCGTGCCCACTGTGAAGCTGATGGCGCCGCCGGCGCCGCCGCCGCCGTGGTCGCCGTTCTCGGCCACCCAGCCCGGGTCGTCACCGTCCGCGGACAGCGTCCCGTTGATGGTCAGCGTGCCGGATACCGACGCGCTGATGACGCCGCCGCCGTTCAGCCCGCTCGCGCCGCCGGCGGAGCCCCCTCCGCCCCCGCCGACGTCGACCGGGTTGAACGGGTTCCCGCTGATCTTGCCGCGCCCGCCGTTGCCGAGGTAGGCGCCGGTGAAGCTGGCGTCGATCGGGTAACCGCCCAGCCCAGCGTGCGAGCCCCCGTACTCGTCGACCGCGCCGCCCTTGGCCGGGACCAGCCCGTCGAACGACTGGCCGTTGCCGCCGAACCCGTCGGCGCTGACCACCGAGCCGGCCTCCACCGTCGCGTTGGGCGCGGTGATCTTGACCGACGGGGCGTCGACTATCGCCGGAATCGTGGCGTTCAGGCTGCTGACCAGGGAACGGGCCTTCTGCACCGCGGAGTCGAGCAGCTTCGGGTCGGGACCGGGGTTCGAACTCGTCGCCGCGTCCCCGAGGTCGCCATCATTGGGGTGCGCGGTGTTTTCTCCCGACCCCGTGAACAGGCTGGCGATGAACGACAGCGCCGAGCCGACCGAGAACGCGCCGATGTCAACCTTGCCGCCGGCCTGGATGGTGACCGGGCCGAGTGCGCCGATCGCCGAGCCGGCCACGTCGATGTCCTTGCTCGCGGTCAGGTTGACCCCCGCCCCGCCGATGGCCGCGCCGACCGCGATGATCGAGCCGCCGCTGTGCACCGTCGGCGAGCCGAGCGGGCTGGTGAAGTTGCCGGTGATCGGCAGCGTGAGAAGCGCGCCGCCCGGCACGATGATGATGTTCTTCGACGTGCTGGCGCTGCCGGCCACGATCGTCGGCATGCACACGACGAAATAGTCCTTCGGCGGTGAGATGGCCAGCGGCGGGCACGCCGACCCCTCGTCGAGGCCCACATCGCCGCCCACGCCGCCGGCGACAGTGTCGTGCGGCTGGGACCCGGCCAGCTTGTGGCAGACCTTGTCCGCGGCGTCCGCGGGTAGCTGGTCGCAGACATCGGTGTTGAGGGCCGACAGCACGCTGTCGAAGCCGAAGGCCTGGGTGGCCTGCTCGGCGCTGTCTGTGGCCGCCGGCACCACGTTCTTTGCCAGCAGGTCCCCGGACAGGCCGGCGAGGGCGCTTGTCGCCGCGTCCCAGAAGGTGTGGATGTCGGCCACCGTGGTCGGATCGATGGGCACGACCGCTGTCAGTCCGGGAGTGAGGTCCAGGTTCTGCACGGGCGTCTTGATCGTGACGCTGTCCAGGTTCACCTGCTCCCCGTCGATCGAGCCGGTCGCGGTGACCTTCAGCCAGGTCGTGCACGTGAGCGTCGCCGTATAGTCGACCATGGACGTGTAGTCGGTCGAGTCGGTGTCGATCGAGTAACTACACGTACCCACGGGCGTGCTCGCCGACCCGGAGATGATCGTGTCCGCTTTGGCGGGCGTGACGGCGGTGACCCCGCCGATGACAAGAGCAAGCGACGCCGCCGCGACGAGCGTTCCGCGTATCAACCTCACGATGCACCTCCGCAGCCCATGACCGGGCAGACCCACCCGTCGGCAGGTTACGAAAATCGCAGGTCAGCGCGGAAGTATGGATTACCCCACAGATTCGCCGCCGCCGGTCGCGCCGGCCCGGCGCCTGATCAGCTCGCCGCGGGACCGGACGCCGAGCTTCTCGTAGATCCGCGTCAGGTGCCGCTCGACGGCGCTCACGCTGACCACCAGCTCATGAGCCACCTGCTTGTTGCTCAGCCCGCCGGCGACGAGTTCGGCGACGCGTTCCTCCGTGGGGGTAAGGCCGTCGGCTGTGCGCCGCCCGCCGAACCGGTCCAGTTCCGCGCGCGCCCGGGCCGCCCAGCCGTCGGAGCCGAGCTCGGCGAAGATGTCGATGGCGGTCTGGAGGGCCTCACGCCCGGCGCGCAGGCGCTTCAGCCGCCGCCGCGTGACGCCGAGGGTGATGAGCGTCCGCGCCGCGTCGAACCGCATGTCGAGCTTGCTGAACTGTTCGGCGGCGGCCCGCAGCGCCTCGGCCGCCTCCTCGTCGTGACGCTCGGCGAGCAGCAGCAGGCCGCGGCCGCGCGTCGCCGCCGCGCTCGCCCACGGGTGGTCGTGGCGGCCGGCGAACGCCTCGATCTCCTCGGTCACCGCGCGCGCGCCGTCGACGTCGCCGCCGGCGGCGAGCGCCTCGACGAGTTCGGGCGCGACGGGAAACACGCCGGGATCGATGACGCCGTGGACCTGCGTGTGCTCCCACACCTGCGCCAGGTGGCCGGCCGCCGCGGCGTACTCCCCGTTCAGCGACTCGGCCATGCCGAGTGCCCGCAGGCCCTCGAGCCGGTGCCAGTGCGTGCCCGCCTTGAGGGCGAGGGAGATCGCCTCACCGGCGAGCCGCTTCGCCTCCTCCACCCGGCCCAGTCCGGCGGCAAGCTGTGCGCTCAGCCGGACATGCGACGCAGAGCTGCCGACCGGCTCCTCCTGCTCCACCGCCCACTCGTCGAGCAGCGCCCGCACGACCTGCCAGCGCCCGGCCCGCACCTCGAGCTCGCAGAGGTGCACACGGAAGATGAAGTAGCTTTCCGCCTCGCCGCGCGCCTCCGCCAGCGCCAGCATCGTGTTCACGCTTGCCCGTGAGTCGGCGAGTTCACCGCGCCAGATGCCGCGGACGGCCAGCCCGCGCTCCGCCGAAAGCTGGACGAGGTCGGGCGCGGTCACGTCGGTCAGCATCCGGTAGCGGGCGAGCTCGGCGTCGCTCGATTCGGCGCGCATGTGCCGCGTCCACATCAGCCGCGTGAGCGCGGTCCGCTCGCCCGCGGTGTCGCCGGCGGCGGCGGCCAGCTTGACCGCCTGCTGCGCCCATTCCAACGCCTTCCCGATGTAGGTGACCTGGGCGATGGCGCCGTGCATCGTCAGCCGCTGGTACACCTGCGACCGCAGCCTTGGGTTGCCCTCCGCTTCCGCCAGGGCCCGGACCAGGCACGGCGTCTCAGCCGTCTGCGAGCCCGCGTCCGCGTCCGCGTCGGCGAGCATGATCAGCGCCCGGGCTCGCGAGGCCGCGGTGGGCAGGCCGTCGACGGAGCCGTCGAGCAGCTCGCGTACCCGGCCAAGCTGGCCGGCCACCAGGCTGCAGCGGGCGGCGGCTAGCAGCCGCTCCGCCCACGCGGGTCCGCCTCGCGGCGTCAGCCGCAGCGCGTACTCGCCGAGTTCGGCCGCGCTCACCGCGGCTCCCCGGCGGCTGGCCTGCTCCGCCGCGCTGGCGACGACCGCCGCGGTCACCTCGTCCGGGTGCCGCCGCGCCAGCGCCAGGTGCCTGGCGGCGTGCTCGGCGTCGAGTGCCGCGCGCGCCATCGCCTTGTGCAGGTCCCGCAGCTCCGCGGGCTGCGCCGCGGCCACCGCGGCGGCGCCGAGCAGCGGATGGGACGGCCTGATCCGGCCTTCCGCGACGCTGATGACGCCGGCCGTCACCGCTTCATCGACCGATTCGGCGTCCACGACGTAGCCAAGCTCGATCGCCGCCGCGGAGCCGGCCAGCTCGGCGACGAGCAGCGCGCGCCGCACCGGCGGCGTCAGCTTGCCCAGCCGTTCCGCCAGGGCCGCCTCGACGGCCGCCGGAAGCGGCAGGTCGTCGGCCGCGTCGACGCGGCCGCCCCGCTCGGTGACCACGCGCGCCAGTTCGAGCGCGAACAGCGGGTTGCCCGCGCTGCGCTCGTAGATCCGCCGGGTCGTGGCCCGCGAGAACGTCACGCCGAGCCGGGACTGCAGTAGCCGGCCGATGTCGGCGAAGCTCATCGGCGCGACAGGCAGCACCGTCGGTCTCATGACGCGCTCGACCGCCGTCGCGCTGGTCCCCGGCGCGCGGCGCGTGGCGAGCACCCGCACCGGTTCGGCGCGCAGCCGCCGCAGCGCGAAGGTGAGCGCGCCCGCCGACGCCGAATCGAGCCACTGCACGTCGTCAAGCGCGATCAGCAGCGCGCCGCCCCCGGCGACCAGCGTGCGCACCACGCTGAGGGTCCCGACGGAGACCGCGCGCACGTCGGCGGTCCCGGTTCCGTCGCCGAGCAGCAGCGCCGCCTCAAGGGCCCGGGCCTGCGGCACGGGCAAGCCCGCGAGCACCGAGTGAGGCACGTCGCCGAACAGGTCGGCGACGCCGGAGAAGTCGAACCTGGCCTCTTCTGACGACGGCCGGCAGGACAGCACGGTGATGCCGCGCTCCCGCGCGCTCGCCACCGCGGCTTCCCACAGCGAGCTCTTGCCGACACCGGGCGGCCCCTCCAGGACCAGGCAGCCGACACCCGCGTTCGCGTCGGCCACGAAGGCCTGCAGTGCCGCAAGCTCCGCGCCACGGCCAACTATGCCGGGCGCGATATCCATCTCCGCTCCATACCCCTCATGCCAGGCATATAAGTGCTCGGCCAGCGTATCGGTGCCGAACCCCCGAGCACAGCCCCGTATCAGCCGAGTACAAAACCATTTTTCTATCCCGAACGACCGGTGCCGTCTGTCAGGCCACTCCAGTTCCGCGGGAACTCGGCTGACTCCCGTGTTTTGCATGTTTCACGCGGCCGGGCCAGGGCCGCTCCGGTTTCCGCAGGTCAGCGCCGTTCACGCCCGAATGCTCGGCCGGGCGGGGTTGACGCGGTGGCCCCCGTAAGTAAGTTCAGGTCCGTGCAACGGCAGGAGTCCGGCATGTCGTCAGCGCCGGCCCCCGGCCAGGTTCAACGTGCGCGGGACCGTCTGCTCGCGGCGGCCCTGTCCAGGATCAGCGACCGCACGCTGCGGGGCTGGGCAGGGCCGCTGCTTGTGACCGCGCTAGGCGCGTGGCTGCGGTTCCGGCAGCTGTCCACGCCGCAGGCGCTGGTCTTCGACGAGACCTACTACGCGCCGCAGGCGTTCGGGATCTTGCGCTCTGGCGCCGAACGCACGGTCATCATGGTCATGAGCGGCCAACTCCCCAGCGGGGCCGGGTCGGGCATGTTCGTTCCCGGTGGCGTGTTCGCGGCGCACCCGCCGTTCGGGAAAATCCAGATCGCCGTCGGAGAGTGGCTGTTCGGCCTCAGCCCGTTCGGGTGGCGGTTCGCCGCCGCGCTGGCCGGGTCGGCGTCCATCCTGCTGCTGGCGCGCATCGCCCGGCGGATGACGGGCTCGGATCTGCTTGGCTGTGTCGCGGGCCTGCTGCTGGCCCTGGACGGTCTCGAGTTCGTCATGAGCCGGACCGCGATGCTGGACATCTTCGTGATGTTCTGGGTGCTCGCCGGGTTCGGCTGCCTGGTCATCGACCGCGACCAGGCCCGGGACCGGCTCGCCGCGCGGTCCCCGGGACTGCCCGCTGACGGGGCCGGGCCGCGGCTGGGCATCCGGTGGTGGCGGATCGCGGCGGGGTGCTGCCTGGGCCTGGCGGTGGCGGTCAAGTGGAACGGCCTGTACTTCCTGGTGCTGTTCGCGCTGCTGTGCGTGATGTGGGACATGACGGCGCGGCGCGCCGCGGGGTTCCGCCGGTACATCCGCGGTGCGCTGGTCACCGACGGCGCGGTGCTGCTGCCGTCGCTGTGGCTGACCGGCGCGGTCGCCTATCTCGCGACGTGGAGCGGATGGTTCGCGTCGTCCATCGGCTGGGACAGGAACTACGCGGCCGCCCACGGCGTGCACACTCCGGTCATCTCCGCGCTGTACTCGCTGTACCAGTACCACCGGGAGATGCTCTCCTACAACGTCGGCCTGAACTCCGCCGCCGCCCACGGGTCGCAGCCGTGGGCCTGGCCGCTGCTCACCCAGCCGGTCCGGTTCTACTACGCGGCGCCGCGGTTCGCGGAGGACGGCTGCACGGTGGCGGCGGGCTGCGTGCAGAACGTCCTGGCTGTCGGCACGCCGGCGATCTGGTGGGCAAGCCTGGCGGCGCTGCCAGCCCTGGCGGTCTGGGGGTGGCGGCGCCGGGACTGGCGGGCCGGCGCGGCGCTGTTCGGTGTCGCGGCGGGATGGCTCCCCTGGTTCGCCTTCCCCGACAGGACGCAGTACTTCTACTACGCGGTCTCGTTCGTGCCCTTCGTGTGCCTGGCCCTGGCGCTCTGCCTCGGCCTGATACTCGGCCCCGCGGACGGGTCACGCACGCGTCGGGCCTGGGGCGCGGCGATAGCGGGCGGGTACCTGCTCGTCGTCGCGCTGAACTTCGCCTGGCTGTACCCCGTGCTCGCGGGCAGCCCGATCTCGGGTTCGGCCTGGCTGTCGAGAATGTGGTTCAGCTCCTGGATCTAGCGACCGCCTAGCCCATCCCACCCGGTAACAGCTGGCCGACCCCAGCGGACTTTCGAATTAGTTTGAAAAACCCTTGGACAGTTGGCCTCCAGCCGCCTGGAATGTCGGTGGTGGGCGATAGAGTGTTCGTATCAGGTGCTTCCTCTCCCTGATCCTCCGAACAGACAGGCCCCCCGATGTCCCAGCCCCCGTTCCCCGCCCCCGGGCCCGACGGCGACGAGCCGCCGCGGCCTGACGCTGGCGCGCGGGACGGCGCGGATCCCGCCGGGACCGCGGCCGACATCACGACGCAGGCCAGCGCGGATCGCGCCGGGACCGCAGCCGACAACACGACGCAGGCCAGCGCGGCACAAGTCACCCGCTCGGATTCTGTGCATGTACTGCCGCGACGTGGGCAGTGTGAATAGTACC
>Ga0126381_100004600_pt1 | contig 15054 bp, 13 predicted proteins | sample PanSoiMetPlot_28_FD_96465 | JGI IMG/M metagenome (GOLD analysis project Ga0126381, IMG submission 96465) | Tropical forest soil microbial communities from Panama - MetaG Plot_28 | ecosystem: Environmental > Terrestrial > Soil > Tropical forest > Bulk soil | place: Panama | collected 2016-02-17
AGCCTCATGCCGCTGCCGCTCGCCGGGCTCATCGCCGTCGATCCCGGGAACATCACCAAGACCAGGCAACGCCTGTGGCTGGACGCGCGCACACTCACGCCGTCTGATGCTCCGCCCGCGCTCAGGGACGCACCGCAGTTCTGGGTCTCACCGAGCGGTCAGCACGCGGCGGTGCGGCGGGGCCACGGCCACCTTGAGGTCCGCGATCTGCGGCTCGACGAGATCGCCAGGATTCTCAGCCGGCCCCTGGCGACCGCCAGTCCCGCCGACCTGGCGACGGTGCGGTCCGCGCAGTCGCTCAGCCTTGGGCCAGCGGCCACGGCGGCGATCGACCTGCTGCGAGCCTGCCTGGAACACCGCTTCGCGTGACCGGCTGGCCCGCGCCCTAGGCGCGCGGATAGAGGGTAACGATCAGGCTGATCCCGCCGGCCCGGCCTTCTTCCGCGTAGGTCGCATAGGCGGGGGCTTGCAGGGCGTCGGCCAGGTCCGCGGAAATGGCGGGTGGCATGTCCTGGGTGCTTGCTGACGTCTGAGGCTGGCCCAGAGCGTCCAACGCGCCGAGGGCCCGGGCGGCCAGCGGCAGGTCACCGGCTGCGGCGGCGGCCGCTGTCAGGCTGGCCAGAACCCGGGCGCGCAGGGTCCCGCCTCCGGCGAGCATTGCCGTGCCTAGCCCCTGCAGGAGCAGGTCTGCCGCGGCCGCGGGCTGGCCGGGCCGGTGATGATCGGCTAGCTCCAGCAGCGTCCGGGTCGTGCAGCGGAAGTCGCCGGCCTGGCGGAATACCGGCAGCGAGTTGTCGAGGAGGTCTCGCGCGGTATCCAGCCCGCCCTGCGTCCGCTCGTAGCTGGCGCGGACCAGATGGATATGGGCCAGCTCGTGCCGGTAGCCGTGACTGGCCGCGTACGACTCGCACTCGCGCAGCCAGACCGGCACCTCGGCGAGCCGTTGCCCGGTCTCGACGGCCCGCTGAGCCAGCATGTATCGCACGTTGCTGGCATGCATCATGTCTCCGGCGGCGACGAACCGCCTGACCGCGTGCTGCCAGTCGCTGAAGGCGTCCGCGCCCTGGCTGCGGGCAAGACCGCGGGCCTGCCAGGCGGACGCCTCGAGCCAGGGCACCTGCGCGTTCTGCGCGTAGGCGATGACCTGGTCCAGGCAGTTGAGCGCGGCTGCCTCGTTGTGGCGGTAGGCGTGTACCCAGCCGGCTGCCCATCCGGCGTAGGCCTGGTCCCGGTCACCGGCGGCCTGACGCGCGCTGCGGGCGGCCAGCTCCGCCGCCGTGTCCAGGTCGAGGTAGGTGGTGGCCCAGCTGGCCCAGGCCAGCGCCTCGCTGCTCCAGCTGCCGTCATCGCCGGCGATGGCGGCGATCACCTCGATGCCGCGCCTGCTCGGCTGCATTCCGATGAGCTGCGCCAGGTGGCGCAGCAGGCGGTCGGCCAGTGCTGGCTCGCTGGCGGCTGCCCAGGTCAATGCGGCCAGGCAGTTGGCCTCGTCGAACGGCGGCAAGGGTGGCTGGGACTGGCCGGGCTGGTAGCGGGCCCGGACCTCCGCCTCGGCCAGGTCGCAGCAGTACCGGGCGTGCCCCTGCCGTACCTGTGCGGCCACTTCGGGTGCCCGCCCGGCGGCGTACGCCCGGATGGTGCTCAGCAGCCGGTACCGTGCGGGCTGGCCCGCGGTCAGGGCCACGCCGATCAGCGACCGGTCAGCGATCCGCAGCAGGGTGACCCGCTGGTCTGCCGCGGCCTGACGGGGAGCCGCCGCCTGGGCCATCGCCAGTGTGAACTCGCCTGGCAGCGCGGCAAGATGGCTCAGCAGGTCCTGTTCGGCCTGGTCCAGGAGTCCCCAGGACCACTCGATGGCCGCCGCCAGCGACCGGTGCCGGCCTGCCCCGGCGGCCTGCTCCAGTACCTGCAGCTGGCCGGTCAGGCTGTCGGCCAGCGAGGCCACATCAATGGTGCGGACCCGGGCGGCCGCCAGTTCGATCGCCAGCGGCAGCCCGTCCAGGCGGCGGCAGATGTCGGCCACATGCGGCGCCGTGGCCGCGTGGAGACCGAACTGCGGTGACGCCGCCCGCGCGCGGTCCAGGAACAGGCGCCCTGCCGCGGACTCTTGCACCGCCCCCGGCCCGGAGCCAGCCGGACAGGACAGCGGCGGCACCGGCAGGACCCGCTCCTCACCGACGCCCAGCGGCTGGCGGCAGGTGACCACGACCCGCAGACTGGGTACCGCCCGCGTCAAAGCGGTGAGCTGCTCCGCGGCGGCATCGACGACCTGGTCACAGTCGTCGGCGACCAGCAGCACGCTGCGCCCCGCGAGCGCCATCCGGCCGGCAGCGGCAAGGTCACCGGCCTCATAACCGATACCGAGCGCGGTCGCGATGAGCGAGCGGACCTCCGCTGCCTCTGCCGCGGCCAGGCCGGCGATCCTGGTCTCGCCCGCCCATCCGCGCGCGGCCTCTAGCGCCAGCCGGCTCTTGCCGCAGCCTGCCGGGCCGGTCAGGCACACCAGCTGGCCGCTAGCCAGCAGATCACGCAGCTGCGCCAGTTCCTCCTCCCTGCCGACAAAGCTCGTCGGCGGCACCGGCAGCAGCGGCTCGGCGGCCAGCTCCCGGGCCAGCTGAATCAGCGCCGGCCGCCCGGGCAGTCCCAGCTTGCGCAACAGCGAGGAGACATGACTCTCAACGGTCCGCACGGAGATGAAGAGTCGGCCGGCGATCTCCTGGTTCGTCAGTCGGCCGCCCAGCAGCGCGAGGATCTCGGCCTCACGTACGGTGACCCCGGCCGCCGCCAGCCTGGCTTGCACTGCAGGCTCCATCGCCCAATCCTCGCAGACATCACGGATGGAAAATCCGTGCTCAGCACCGATGCCAGAGCCGGCTTCCCACACCGAAACTGAGAGCCAGCAACGACGCAGGAGGCGACCATGAGAACGGAAGACCATCCAGCCACCAGCGACGAGGTCACTGGGAGCGATCTCGCGCACCGGTTCGCGGCAGCGCTAGCCACCAGGGATGCCACCGCTCTGCGTTCGCTATTCGGCAGCGATCTGGACTTCCGCGGCCTGACCCCCGGCCGTGTCTGGGAGGCCGCCACACCGGACGCGCTCGTCAACGACGTGATTCTCGGCGCTTGGTTCGAGCCAGGCGACGTGATCGGCCGGATCGAGTCGGTACAGGCAGGGCAGGTCGGCAGCCGCACCCGGATCGGGTACCGGTTCCAGGTGACCAACGCCAGCGGCAGCTACACCGTCGAGCAGCAGGCGTTCCTGGACCTGACCGACGGCAAGATCACGTGGCTGCGCGTGCTGTGCTCCGGCTTCGTCCCCGACGCCGCCCACCTCGACGGGCAACCAGAAAGAAGGCAGTCATGACCACAAAGGCCGTCATCAGCCTCACCACCGGCCTGGAAGATGCAGAGAAGGTCACGGTGGCATTCCTGGTGGCGGTCGGCGCCGCCGAATCGGGCCGGCCGACCCTGATGTTCCAGGCCAAAGAAGCCGTCCGGCTGGCACTGGAAGACGTCGCGACGGGGGTGGCCTGTGACGGCTGTCCACCGCTGCAGGACCTCCTCAACCGCTACCGGCAAGCCGGCGGCCAGTACATGGTGTGTCCTGTCTGCTTCAACGCCAAGCAACTCGACAAGGGCAGCCTGCTACCCAACGCGGAACTGGCCGGAACGGTACAGCTGTGGGAGTGGATCGGCGACGAAGGAGCCACCACGTTCAGCTACTGAGGCCGAGATCTATCCCGCGCGAGCAGTGGGTGGTGAGTGGCTGTGCAGGACCTGGCCGTGGGGTCCGTAGGCGCTGGTGGTGCCGTCGGGGTGGAGGACGAAGCCTCAGCGGGACCTGTACGTTCGTGACACGCTCGGTCAGGACACGTCGCGGCGCACGCTCGTGGCCAGCGCCAGCACGGCGAACGCGAGCGTATAGGCCGCCAGGACGGCGCCCCCGCCCCAGCGGGGCAGCAGGTGGTCGCCGGACAACATTGGCTTAGCCGCGGCGCCGAGCGCCTGGCCGGCGTTGAACGGCAGCCACCGGGCGAAGCCGCCGACCAGCTGGCCGACGATGCCCTCGACGAGCGCGATCCAGGCCAGCGCGACGGCGATCGCGCCGACCAGGCTGCGGATGAGCGCGCCGACGCCGACGCCGATGGCGGCGAAGGCGGCGTTCCAGGCGATGCCGCCGCCGATCGTGGTCCACATCCCCGCGCTGCTCCAGCCGAACGACGCTCCCTTGTCCGCCCACCAGGCCGCCGTCACGCCGAGGCCGACCAGCGTGCTCAGCACACCGGACAGCGCCCCGAACGCGGCGTAGACGACAAGCTTGGCGGCGATGACCCGCCCGCGCGCGGGCGTGCTCAGGTAGGTGTCGGTGATGGTCTTGTGCCGGTACTCGCCGGCGACCGCGAGGATCCCGAACGCGAGCGTGAAGATGGACGTCAGGCCCACGTGCGCCAGCGCCTCCGCCTGCGTCGTCGGGTCATGCAGGTTGTTTCCCCCGGAGATGACCAGGCCGCTGACGCCGGCCAGCACCAGCAGCGGCGACGCGGCCAGCAGCAGCCAGGGGCTGCGGACGGTGCGCAGTTTCAGCACCTCGGTGCGGATAAGGGTGTGCGAGTCGGTGCGCATGGCAGGTCTCCTTGTCTTTAGCAGCAGGGTCTTTAGCCGCGGGCCGGCGCGGTGCCACCGGCAGCGGGAGTCGGATGCGGGCTGGAAGTCAGCTGCAGGAAGGCGGCCTCAAGCGTGTCCCCTTTCGCGCTGGTGAGGTCGGCGAGCGTGCCCGCGTAGCGGAGCGTGCCGCCGGCGACGATCACGACGCGGTCCACGGTCTGTGCCACCTCGCTCAGCACGTGGCTGGACATGAGGATCGTGCGGCCGTCGGCGGCTAGGTCACGCAGCAGTTCGCGCAGTTCGGCCATGCCGGCCGGGTCAAGGCCGTTGGCCGGCTCGTCGAGGATGAGCACCCGCGGGTCGCCGAGCAGCGCGGCGGCTAGGCCGAGCCGCTGGCGCATGCCCAGCGAGTACCCGCCGACGCGCCGGTCGGCGGCGTCGCTGAGCCCGACCCGGTCGAGCACCGCGTCTACGCGTGCGCGTGGCAGGCCGTCGGCGAGGGCCAGGACGCGCAGATGGTCCCGGCCGCGGCGGCCCGGATGGAAGCCGGTGGCCTCGAGCACCGCGCCGACGACCCGCCTCGGCTGGTCCAGCTCGGCGTACCGGCGTCCGCCGATAGTCGCCTCCCCGGCCGTGGGGGTGACCAGCCCAAGCAGCATGCGCAAGGTGGTGGTCTTCCCGGCGCCATTCGGGCCGAGGAACCCGGTCACGACTCCGGGCTCCACGTCGAACGTCAGTCCGTCGACAGCGGTCACGGAACCGTATCGCTTGCTCAGGCCGCGCACCGTAATGCCCTGGCTCATCGCCTCTCCTTTCAGTGGCTTCTCAGTGGCTTCCGCTCTCGCACCCCGGTCCGGGCGCCGCGATCAACCCTGTCGCGAGCGACCGGCCCGTGTCGTCGTCCGGTCGCGGCAACCTGGGGTGCCGCGTTCGCGGTAGCCGGCCGGGCCTATACCGCGGTCGCGGTAGCCGCGGCTACCGTGCCACGCCGACGGCAGGCCAGGTCAGGCCGCCCTATGGTGGAGGCATGAGCATCGTTGGCCGCCCGCGCCTGGGCCGCCCGTATATCGGCCACTTCCGCAGCGGCATCCGCCGGCACTGGCTGCTCACGGACGTCACGATCGCGCTCGCCGTGTTCGCGGCCACGATGCTGACGGCGTTCGCGGGTCATCCCGCTCCGGCGCCGGCCAACCGCGCTATCGCGATCGGCGCAGCGACCGTCTCCTGCGGCATCCTGGCCGCGCGGCGCGCGCATCCGCTGGTCACCCTGGTGATCAGCGCCGCCGCCGCGGAGGTGTTCCTGGGGCAGGCCGGCGATGCCCGGGGCGGCGTGCTGATCCTGCTGGCGCCTGCTGTCGCGCTCTACACGATCGCCGAACTCGCCGAGCGGCGGCGCGGCCTGATCCTCGCCGGGGGCGCGCTCGCCGTGCTGGTCGTCGTGCACGCGGTTGAGAAGCCGGCCGTACTCGGCCCGCAGAACCTGGCGCTCGCCGCGCTCTGCGGCGTGGCGATCGCGGCGGGCGACTCCTCCCGCAACCGGCGTGCCTACCTGGCGGAGGTCGAGCGGCGCGCCGAGCGAGCCGCTCTCGAACGCGAGCAGGACGCGCGGCGGCGCGTCGCCGAAGAGCGGCTGCGGATCGCCCGCGACCTGCACGACAGCGTGGGGCACCACCTCGCGCTCATCAGCGTGCAGAGCGACGTCGCCGGACGCGCGATCGACCATGACGGGCCGGCGTCTCGCGAGGCGCTGACGCACGTGAAATCCGCCAGCCGCAAGGCCCTGGCGGAACTGCGCGACACCATCAGCCTGCTGCGGCAGCCGGGGGACCCCACCGCCCCGACCGCGACGCCCGCGCCCGGCCTGGACGCCCTCGATGACCTGCTCGGCGCGCTGCGCGCCTCAGGCCTGCGGGTCGACTCGCGGATTCTCGGCACTCCCGTCCCGCTGGCGCCGGCGGTCGACTTGACCGCCTACCGTGTCGCGCAGGAGTCACTGACGAACGTGTACAAGCATTCCGCCGCACGGCGAGCTCGGCTGACGCTCGCCTATGATCGCGGCGAACTGAAGATCACGGTCGACGACCTCGGCGCCCGGTGTGTGGATCAGGATTGCGCGGATCCTGGCGATTCCGGCGGCGGGCACGGCATCGTGGGGATGCGCGAACGGGTGCTCGCGCTCGGCGGACGGTTCCGCGCCGGCCCGCACCTGGGCGGCGCGTTCCGGGTCGCCGCAGCCCTGCCTTACCAACCCGAGCCTTACCAACCCGAGCGCTACCAACCCGAGCCCTACCAGCCCGGGCTCCTCCCGTGACGATCCGGGTGGTGATCGCCGACGATCAGCCGCTGCTGCGCAGCGGTTTCCGCGCGCTGATCGAACCAGTGCCGGACATGGACGTGGTGGGCGAGGCGGGCGACGGCCGTGAGGCCGTGCGCCAGGTGAAGGCCGCCCGGGCCGACGTGGTGCTGATGGACATTCGCATGCCGGTCCTCGACGGCCTGGCCGCGACCCGGCTGATCACCGCCGACGATGACCTGGCAGGCGTGAAGGTGCTGATACTCACGACGTTCGAGATCGACGAGTACGTGTTCGAGGCGCTGCGCGCGGGCGCGAGCGGCTTCATGGGCAAGAGCGCCGAGGCCGACGAGCTGCTGCAGGCCATCCGCACGGTCAGCCGGGGCGACGCGCTGCTGTCGCCGGCCGCGACGAGAAGCCTGATCGGCCGGTTCCTCGCCGCGGCCGGTCCGCCCGCCCCGCCGCCGCCGGACAAGGAAACAGAGCGTGCCCTGACGGCGCTGACCGACCGCGAGCGGGAAATCGCCGCGCTGGTCGCGACCGGCCTGTCCAACGACGAGATCGCCGCGCGGCTCGTGCTCAGTCCCGCCACCGTCAAGACGCACGTCAACCGGGCCATGGTCAAAGTTGGTGCCCGCGACCGCGCCCAGCTGGTCGTGTTCGCCTATCACAGCGGACTCGCCGTATCGAATAGCGGGAATACTTTATGCGGAGATAATGCGCCTAGCTTTGGCTGAGGTACTTTCCATTTGCCCAGGCCCAGCGGCTGCCGTCCCAGACGAACCACCACCGGGTGCCCTCGTTGTACGTGTCCTGGCAATTTTCGGTGGTCGTCTCGCCTTGGTACATGCTGCCGACTACTGAATACTCGAAACCGGGGCCAGACCGAAGCCACAGGGTTGGGGCATAGGCATCCGTGGCATAGCAGGTAGCCGCCGAGGCTGACACCGCAGGTACGGCTACCATGAGGGCGGCGCCGCTCGCCAGGGTTGCGGCCAGGGAAAGGATTTTCTTCCGCACTTAAGACCTCTCTTCCCACATCCTTGCTGATTGGACCGATCCGCAATTTAGACATGGCAATCAAGAAGTGTCAAGAAGTCCGCGGTGTTGAATTCATGAACTCCAGACAACCGTTTCCCGGCAGGCAGATTGAATAGATTTACATGAAATTCAAGGCGATCGCATCTGCCTATGGCACTAAGGCAAGAGCATCATCCGCCCAGGCCTGCAGTGCCGGTGCGAGCGCCGGCCAGCCGCTGAACAGCCCTTCGCCGCGCCCGCCAGGCCGGGCGGCAGACCGCTGGTGCCACTCGTTGTCCTCCCACGGCGGCTCGACGAGCCGTGCGTTAGGCAGCAGCGCGGCGAGCGCCTCCGAGGTCGCGCGGGTGTGGTTGTAGTCCGTGGTCCCGCTGCGGAACACCAGTGCCGGCACGTCCAGCCGCCGCGCTTCCTCGTCGGCCAGTCCCGGCACCATCGCGTCGCCGCACGGGCAGTAGGCGGCCATCCAGCGCTCCATCGTCGCGACGAACTCCGCCGGATCCTGCGCCAGGAACAGCTCGCGGTTCCGCGGGTTCCTGGACAGCACCTCCCGCCACTCCGGCAGCGCCGCGACGGCCTCCATGCCGCCGTTCCACGCCGCCTTCAGTGACTCGCCGCAGTAGTGCACGCCCAGCACCATCAGCCCGAACACCCCGCCGCTTATCCACCACAGTGCCAGCCCGGCAGCGACGTCGCGATGCCGCGACGCGGTGAGCAGCGACACTCGTGACCCGCCCGAACCCCCGGCGATCACCGCGGGCGCCATGTCGAGCTGCCGCAGCAGGGCGGCAAGCACGTCGGCGTGCATCGCCGATTCCGACGGCCCGTCGAAGCGCACGTCGGACGCGCCGCAGTTCGGCCGGTCCCAGATCAGCACCCGGTTGCCGCGTTCCGCCAGCGCGACGGCCAGTTCCCGCACCCCGGGCGAGTCCTTGCTGAACCGCCCTCCCGGCGTGATAACCCATGGTCTGCCCTGGTCACCGACCAGCTCGTAGGAAACTGAGTACTCGCTTACTCTTGTCGCGGCCACGAGCAGAACATTATTCTCGTAAGCGTGACGGAGACAACCTATGTAGTAGATGCCGATTCTCACTGGTGCGAGGCGCCGGACCTGTTCACCAGCATGGCGCCCGCCAAGTACAAGGACCGGGTCCCGCGCGTAGAGGACGTCAACGGCCACCTGATGTGGGTCTTCGACGGCCACCCCGTCGGGCGCTACAGCGCCGGCGGCGTCGTCGCCCGCGACGGCTCCAAGGAGGAGTCAGACACCGCGCTGCACCACTGGACCCACGACCAGATCCACGAGGGCGCCTACAACCCGATCGTCCGCCTCGGGGTCATGGACGACTGCGGCATCGACGCGCAGGTCATCTACCCGAGCACGATCGGCCTCGGCGGCCAGGACCTCGCGATGGTCGACGACGAGGCGCTCAAGATCGCGACCGTCGAGATGTACAACGACAAGCAGGCCCAGATCCAGGCGGACTCGGCCAACCGCCTGCTGCCGCTGCCGCTGATGCCCGCCTGGAGCGTCGACGCGTGCGTCCGGGAGGCGCACCGGGTCTCCGCGCTCGGCGCGCGCGGCATCAACATGACCTCCGACCCGCAGGACCTCGGCGCGCCCGACCTGGCGAGCACCGACTGGGACCCGTTCTGGGAGGCGTGCGCCGCGCTCAAGCTGCCGGTGCACTTCCACATCGGCGCCAGCGTGACCGCGATGGGCTTCTACGGCAGGTACCCGTGGGCGTCGCACGGCCCGAGCACGCGGCTCGCGATCGGCGGCACGCTGCTGTTCATCGGCAACGCCCGCGTGGTTGTCAACTTCCTGGTTTCCGGCATCTTCGACAGGCACCCGGACCTGAAGGTCGTCTCCGTCGAGAGCGGCTGCGGCTGGATCCCGTTCATCCTCGAGGCGATCGACTACGAGATGGACGAGAACGCCCCCTCCGACCTGGCCAAGCTCAGCAGGAAGCCGTCGGAGTACTTCAAGACCAACATGTACGCCACGTACTGGTTCGAGAGCAGCCGCGACAAGCTGCCGGCGCTGATCGAGGCGGTCGGCGAGGACTGCATCATGTTCGAGACCGACTTCCCGCACCCGACCTGCCTGTACCCCGAGCCGGTCAGGCGGGCGGGCGAGAAGATGGCCAGCCTGACCCCGCAGGCCCGCGCCAAGATATTCGGCGAGAACGCACGCAAGCTCTACCGCCTGTAACCCCGACGGCGAGTCCGGGCACCGCCCGGACTCGCCTTTTACGCGCGTCCCGCCCCGCCCGCGCCCGCGCGCCCGCTCTGTTCGCCGCTCCCGCCCCGCTTCCCGCCGCACGCGCCGCGGGCCCGCTCTGGTCGCCGCTCCTGCCCCGCTTCCCGTCGCGCGCGCCCGCGGCCCGCTCTGGTCGCCGCTCCTGCCCCGCTTCCCGCCGTAGCCGCCCGCGCGCCCGCTCTGGTCGCCGCTCCTGCCCCGCTTCCCGCCGTAGCCGCCCGCGCGCCCGCCCCGGCGTCTGTTCCCATTTATCCCGAACGAGCGGTAGCTCCTCTCCAGCACCACCCATACCCCCCGCGTGCACGGCGAAAGCGGTCGGAATCATGATCACGAAGGTTTCTAACGCCATACGAGCTAATTCTCTTCGCGTTGCGAAATGTTTTCGCATTAATAGACTTGAAATGGGGGAGATGCGTTGGAAGTGGCAGTTGTGAGTGGATTAAAGCAGGCCACTTGAGCACTGACAGCGTCCATCTCCGGGTTTTGAAGAGCGGGGATAGAAATGGTGGCCAGGGCAACCATTTCGATCCCCGCTAAATTCATTTCCGGGGACGCGTCAGGCGCGCAGCAGGCGGCCCGCTGCCGCGCCGGCCACATCCGCACCGCCAGAACGCGTCGCCACTCCGTTCACCCACATGTGCTCGACGCCGGTGCTGCGCGCGATCAGCCGGTCCGCGCCGCCCGGCTGGTCGTAGACCCGCTCGAGCGCGCAAGCGCCGATGGCCGCGGGGTCGAACGCCACCAGGTCGGCGAAATACCCCTCCCGCACCAGTCCCCGCTCGCGCAGACGGAACGCCGCGGCCGGATGCCCGGTCAGCCGCCACACGCCTTCCTCCAGGCTGATCGCCTTGCGCTCGCGCACCCAGTGCCCGAGCAGGTCGGTGGAGTAGCAGGCGTCGCATAGCTGGCTGGCGTGCGCGCCCGCGTCGGACAGACCGAGGAGCGTGCGCTTGTCGGCGAGCAGCGCGCCGATCTCGTCATCGGCGTCGTTCTCGAGCACGACGCGGAACCGCGTCGCCATCTCCTCGGCGAGCGCCAGGTCGAGCATCAGGTCGAACGGCGTCGTCCCGCGGACGCGAGCCAGGGCATCGAGCGGCACGCCCACGGCGTCGCCGTGCGCGAGCGTCTCCTGCACGGAGATCTTCGGCCAGCGCGCCGCCCAGGCGGCAAGCGTCGCGGGCCGCGCCCTGTCCCGCCACGTGGAGTCTGTGTATAGCGTCGCCCGTGACTCGCGGGGCAGCGCCAGCACTTCCTTCCACTCGTCGATCGCGGCGAGCGGCGTCGGATCGGTCATGGTGATCTGCATGACGATGGGCCGGCAGGCGATCTGCGGGTAGACCTCGCCGGGCAGCGCCGCGCCCCGCTCGACCGTGCGCAGCGCGGCACCCGGCTTGTCGGCGCGGGTCACCAGCGCCGTCCACGTCACGGGGATCCCGTAGCGAACCGCCAGCGACGAGAACTCGTTGACGAACAGCCCCGGCCCGATCGAGATCTGCATAACCCCCTTGCCCGCCGAGCCGAGCACCGCCGCCATCGCGTCGACCTCGTCGATCTCAGCGAACCGGCTGGGCACCGGCCGGCCGAACGCGCCCTGGTGGGCCGGCTGCCGAGAGGTGGAGAACCCGATGGCCCCGGCGTCGAGCGCCTCGCCCAAGATCCGCCCCATCGACGTGACCTCCGCGGCGGTCGCGGCCCGCTCTTCGCCGCCGAGCACGAACAGGCGAAGCGGCGTGTGGCCAATGAACGCGCCGACGTTGAGCCGTTTGGACCTGGCCGCGAGCGCGTCCATGTACTGCGGGAACGTCTCGAAGCACCAGTCGATGCCGGCGTCGAGCGCCGACATCGACATTCCCTCGACGTTCTCCAGGGTGCGGACGATGATCTCCCGGTGCTCGGGCCGGGTGGGCGCGACGCCGAAGCCGCAGTTGCCCATCACCACGCTGGTCACGCCATGCCAGCACGACGGGGTCAGGTCGCCGTCCCACAGGATCTGCGCGTCGTAGTGCGTGTGGATGTCGATGAACCCGGGAGCGAGCACCAGCCCGTCCAGGTCGACGACCTGGGTCGCGCCAGTCGCGGTCAGCGAGCCCGGCGCCGCGACGGCGGTGATCCTCATCCCGGTCACCGCGACGTCCGCGGCGCGGCCGGGCGAGCCGCTCCCGTCGATCAGCCAGGCGTCACGAAGCAGCAGGTCCATCGATCCCTCTTGTTGTCTCTGCCTCGGCAAGCTCTGCCTCGGCAAGTACTGCCGCGAACCCGCGGTGCAGGTGCTGCGGCGCCGGCTCGTTGCGCCCGAACACGACCGTCTCGAGCAGCCCGGTCCGCACCCCGGGCTCGGTCCGCGCGGCGACCCAGAAGTCCTCGCCGTCCACCACGGTCTCGCAGATCCACGGCGCCATGTCCACGGCCTTCGCCCGCTCGGCGTCACTCAGCCCGGGCTTGAGGTACGCCGTGTGGATGACTTCCGAGGCGTCGGGCGCCACGGGCAGGATCTGCCACAACTCGATGTGCCGCGCGTCGAACGTCATCGCGGTATTGGGGAACAGCTGGTACTGGTAGCTGAAGTGCTGCGCCGCATCGCCCCACGCCGACTCGGGCACCCCGCGCAAGGCGTCGATGGAGCGCAGCGCCGAGGCGTTGCGCAGGTGCGGCCCGAACGCGTCGAACGTCAGCACCCCGCCGTAGGCGTACTTCGCCAGCGTCTTGCGGTGCAGGAAGTTGAAGTGGTAGTTCTCCCGGAAGGTGTCGAGAGTGACCTTCCAGTTCGCCGCCACCGAGTGCACGTGCGGCTCGCCGTGCGGGGTCCACGACGCGAAGTCGAGCATGGCGAGTTCGTCCACGAGCCCCGGGCCGAGGTAATCCTCGACGTCGATCGCCGGGCCGTGCCGCAGCCGCCCCACGATCAGCCCGTAGCCCTCGGCGACCGGCAGTTCGACCAGTCCCTTGTCGGCGAAGCACATGCCCTCGAAGGCCGTCTCGACGGGCACGTTGAACAGGCTGCCGTCGAGGTTGTATGTCCAGGCGTGGAACGGGCAGGTGAACCGCTTGGCCGCGCCGCCGCCGTCGGCGACCCGCACCCCGCGATGCCGGCAGGTGTTCGCGAACGACCGCACCTTGCCGCCGGAGTCCCGCACGAGCAGCAGCGGCGTCCCGCAGACGTCCACCGTCCGGTAGGTCTCGGGCCGGGGCAGCGCGCCGGAAAGCGCCAGCACGAGCGGCTGGCCCAGGAACAGGACCGAGACCTCCCGGTCGTGGTGCGCGCCCAGGTACACGTCGGTGGGCACCTCAAGCACGCCGTCGGCGAGGTCGGTGGTGCGGTTCTCCAGATGGTGCAGCAGCCGCTGCGCGAGGCTCCGCTCCAGCGCTTCCCTGTCCATGCTCTAGCCTCCTGCCCGCCGGTACCGGCAGTCTAAATCAGTAATCACTCACTCCGCAACGAAGCGACGGGCGGTTGGGCGCGCAGGCGACGGGTGGTTGGGCGCGCAGGCGACGGGTGGTTGGCCCGCGGGCGACGGGTGCTGGGTGGGTGGCCCGGCATCGGCCCCCCGCATAAATCCGTTGCGAAAGCGCCAGCCGACGGCGAGGCTGGCCGCGTGGCGGCGCCGACGTTGTGGGACGACAAGCCCACGCTCCCGTGGTCCCAGCTGCGCAGGCGGCTGCGCGACAACCCCGAAGTCTGGTCGGCGCTGCGCGCGGCGCTTAACGATCACCCGGCCACCGCCGGCCACCTCGTCGGCTTGCGCGAGCACCGGGTGAATCCGGAGTACCCATCCGACTCCACCTGGTTCACCGGCACGTGGGCGCCAGAACACACCGGCGTGCTGGTCAAGATCAACGTCACGCCGCGCGAGAGGTTCTGGATGACCACAGCGTCGCGGGCGACCACGGGCATCGTGCCGCGGGTCTTCGCCGGCGACAGCGAGCTGGCAGGCGATGACATCTCCTGGCTGGTGCTCGAGCGGATCCCGTACAGCTACGAGCCCACCTGGGGAGCGGCCGCGCTCACCGCCATGCTGCGGGCCGCGGCGCGGTTCCAGGTCTTCGCCGCGAGCGTGGACACTCACCTGGTCTACGAGGAAGGCATCGAAACGATCCGCCGCTGGGCCCTGGCAGGCCAGGACCTGTGCCAGGAGGCGGCGATCGTCGTGGCCAGCCTCGACCGGGACTGGGCATGGGTCACCGAAGTCGCGCCCGCCGAGGTAATGTTCGGCGACCTGCACTTCGGCAACGTCGCCTTCACCGCCCCGCCGCCGCACGCGGCGGCTCTGCTCTTCGATCCCATCCCGCGCCGACAGCCCTGGCCGTTCGAGCCCGCCTACCTCGAGACCCTGTGCGGCGGGGAGGGCCTGGTCCGCGAGATGGCGGCGATCCGCGCCGCGCAGCACCGGCCGACCTGCACGACGGCGGAGACCGACAGGCTCGCCACGTTGTACTGCGCGTGGATGGCGTTGCTGTCGTGGGGCATCCTGCCGCACCTGAAAGCCGACGCCGCCCGCCGCGAGCGCCTCACGAACTACGTGACCGCCGCCGCCCGCCTCGAATGGTAGGCACCCAAACCGCGCAGCCGATTTGTTCCTGGTTTGTGTCGTCCTGACAGCAGAAACCCGGAACATATCGTCGCTCACCCACGCCACTAGAAAGTGATCGCTCACCCTGTTAGAGTGCCGGGCATGGAGCTGGAGCCCACCACGTCCACCACGTCCGGAGCGGGCCCACTGCCCGGGGACCAACTGCCCGATGAGTGGTGCGCGCACCACTTCGATCACCTGTCCGCCGACCTCGCGCAGGCGCTGCCGGAGACGATGGCGCGCGTGCGCGCGCTGTGCCCGGTCGCCCGCAGCGACGCGCACGA
>Ga0126381_100004602_pt1 | contig 15050 bp, 17 predicted proteins | sample PanSoiMetPlot_28_FD_96465 | JGI IMG/M metagenome (GOLD analysis project Ga0126381, IMG submission 96465) | Tropical forest soil microbial communities from Panama - MetaG Plot_28 | ecosystem: Environmental > Terrestrial > Soil > Tropical forest > Bulk soil | place: Panama | collected 2016-02-17
ACCACTGGTTGATTGTGCTACTGGCTGTTTCACGACGTCGATGCGCGCGTGCGAGTGGACGAGGATAGCTGTTGCCTTTCGATGAAAGAGGCCTTGCATTTAGTACGTTGTCGGCTTTGATCGTCTTCGGCGTGCCGCGAACCATCGCGATGCGGCTCAGCGTGCGTACCACGTCCTCTCCCTTCAGGCTCTGTCCAACTTCGATAGCCAAGCATTCGCGCGTGTAGTTGTCGACGACCGTTAATGCCCGGAGACGGCGACCATCGAACAGGGCATCGGCCACGAAGTCCGTGCTCCAAATCTCGTTGATCGCGCGCACGACTTGCTGCGGCTGCCGCAACCGGGCCGATCGGTTGCGCCGCGGCCGCTTGTGGCGCAGCGACAGACCTTCCAGTCGATATAGGCGGTAGACGCGCTTACGGTTGTCTTTCCAGCCTTCCCGCCGCAGCAGGACGTGCACCCGGCGGTAGCCGTAGTGCACCCGCGTGGCTGCGATCTCCTTGATCCGCTGCACCAGCGGCCGCGCATCGCGTGCGCGCGAGCGGTAGCTGTACACCGAGCGGGAGATGCGCAGCACGGCGCACGCCTGCGTTTGACTGGCACCGTAGCGGGCCATCAGATCGCTCACCAGCGTGCGCTTGCGGGAAGGCTTCAAAGTTTTTTTGACAGCACGTCCTGCAACATCGCCTTGTCGAGCGACAGATCCGCGACCAGGCGCTTCAACTTGCTGTTCTCTTCCTCGAGCTGGCGCAACCGCCGCAGCTCAGACGGGCCCAGCCCGCCGTACTTCTTGCGCCAGTTGTAGAACGTCGCGTCGGAGATGCCCATCTTGCGGCACACCTCCTCGACCGATGTTCCAACCTCGGCCTGCTTCAGAGCGAACGCGATCTGCTCCTCGGTGTACTTGCTCCGCTTCACGGCACAGCCTCCCTTCAGAAGTCAAAATTGTGCCGGATTTCCACTTCAGATCGGTACGAAATCCTGGGTTAGCCTCAGGTTGCAAGCTCAACGCAAGAGTAGCGCCGCGCCAAATGGTGCGACTAACCGCCTGGCAACAGTACCCATTCCCGCGGAAACCGATTCATAGTCCTGAAATGATGCGAAGACACACTCGCCCGATGTAGAAAATCTCATCAGCGAGAGGTGTAAAGAATGAATGGTGCGAAGGTGAGTTCCAACCGCGGCCGGTATCGCAACATAGCCAAGAGCCTATTTGCCGCAACGTGCCTGGCTTGGCTGAGCGGCTCGGCACATGCCGATGCTGACCGCAACAACCTGTTAGTTTCCACTAGCTATTACGGCGGCAGCATCGATACTGTGATCGTCGGCCAGGAACTGGCTTACCAGATGTACGATGCGTCGGGCAAGCTCGTGAGCCCTCCCCCCGCCGCTATCACTGCGATCGCCAACGGCGCTTACAACAACGTCTTTCGGAACGACACAGTGGACGGCAGCTTCGGCGTAACGTCGGGAATCACTTTGGAGACTTTCAACACCGCCAACAACAAGCAGACCGGCACCTACGATATCACCGGCACCCTTGCCCAACAGGGGATCCAACTCGTCACCAGCTTTTCGTCTAAGTCAGAACTGTCGCTCAATGTTTCCCTGGACGGCAATGCCGTGACGTTTGTCGGCTATGACGCAGCGATTAATCAGCTGGACATCTCGAATGCCAACACTGTCGCCGTCGTCGATTTCACGAACCCAACCTACAATTTCGCGCCCAACGCACCCCGCGCCATCGGCCAGATCAACCTAAGCGATGGCTCGCTGCAGGTAATCGACACCAACGCCTACAGTGGCAACAACGGTCGCGCGGTGGTTCTTGCCAATGGAGAATATTACCTCGCAGGTAACGCCGGTAACTCCGGCAAGAATCCGAAACCCAAGAATGCAACACTCGATGCGTTGAGCGCCAACACCGGCGTGCAAATGCTCGACCCGGCCACTGCGACGGCATCGGGCGACGCCTATAACACCACCGTCGTCGGCGAGCAAGTCTGCCCAGCCTGCGTCGGGACGGGCACCGGGAACCAGTATGGTTATTCCGTCACGCAATATGGCTACCCCGCCGATAAGACGGGCAAGGACGATAACCTCCGCGGCCTGACCGTGTTCAACAACACCCTGTATGTCACCAAGGGCAGCGGTAGCAACGGCATCGACACCGTGTTCCAGGTCGGAGACACGGGTGCCCTGGCCAACGGCGGCACGATTCCAACCAACGCTCCCATCACGGTCCTGCCCGGCTTCCCGACGGCACTCGCCGACACCGCCGGCCACCCCTTCGGCATCTGGTTCGCTGATTCCAATACGCTCTATGTAGCAGACGAAGGCGACGGCAGCGCAACGCCCGACAGCTATGCCGGCCTGCAAAAGTGGACCTTCGACGGCACGAAATGGAAACTGGCATATATCCTGACTAACGGGCTCAACCTGGGAGATTCCTACATTGTCTACGGCTATCTGAACGTTGACGGCAGCGTCGCGACGACGAGCACCGGCGACGGCGTGCTGCGTAGCTACCAAACCTCCACAGGTGGTCTACGTAACATCACGGGCAAGATCAATGCCGATGGCACGGTGACCATTTACGCGGTGACTTCTACGGTCAGCGATCAAAGTATCACTGGCGATCAGGGCGCGGATCCCAACAAGCTTGTTACTATCACCGATGATCTGTCCTTTACCACCAGCGCCCGAGCCGCAAATGAACGGTTCACGGATGTGCAGACCGCTGCCTATGGCCAGGTTCTGCGCGGTGTTGCGTTGATCGAAGCCAACCAATGGCCCAAGCAGGGGCGGCCAAAACCAGGAAAAGGTCAGTCATAGGTGGACTTAGCCGCCAGTAGGATTTTCCTCAACTCGTACGAACGTTGGGCCAAGTTGCGAGCTTGAACAGGAACGCTTCTAGCGCCAAGTCACCATTACGGCGGCTGCTGCTTGCGGCATTCTTCTAGGGCGACGCCGAGCATATTGAATTCGTAGTCCAGCGTTCCGGCCGCTTCTGATGGCTTTGGCGGACGACGTGGTTTGCGCACGTCGCGCGGACTTCTTCGTAGCCGGACGATAAGCGGCGTAAGCATGGCCTCAGGCCTGCTATGGCGCACCCTCGGTGAGAAGCACTAGCATAGCGTCTGCCCATCCCGGGTAGGCAGCCTAACTCTATCTCTAACGACTAAGTTGATTCTGGGATGTTTCCCATTGGCGTGCGAATTGCGGTTGCGATATCCCTACTCTTGGTCGCTTCGCGCGTCTGGTCTCAGCAAGTTCCGGGCTCGATGGATGTTCACTGGAACGAAGGGGCAGCCGATTGCGCCGCCTCAACCCAGGATCCAATTCAAGTACATCGCTATGAGTCGCAAACCCTTATCTTGCGAACGAATCTGTGTAAGCATTTTGAAGCAAACTTCGTCTACCTGCTTGTCGGCTCGAAGAGAGCGCTTCTCATCGACACCGGGCCGGTCGCCGATCCCAAGGAGGTACCGCTCGCCAGAACCATACTCGAACTCTTACCTCGTGGCGAAGATAACTCGAGCTTTCCGCTACTGGTCGTCCACACGCACGAACACCGAGATCATTGGGCAGGGGACTCGCAGTTCGCGTCGTTACCGTCAGTCCAGGTCGTATCGGCGGATTTCGAGAAGATGCGCGCGTTTTTCGGGTTCAACCCGTGGCCGAATGCGATCGCCCACATCGAATTAGGCGATCGACTGATTGACGTCATTCCGACACCAGGGCACACCTCCGCCCATATCGCATACTACGACGAGCGCACCGGTCTGCTGTTTTCGGGTGATTTTCTTCTCCCCGGTCGCCTGACGATTGAGGATACCGACGCCTACCGGGAAAGCGCAAAGCGGGCGAGCGTCTTTGCGCGCGAGCATCCCGTTCGGTACATCCTGGGTTCCCACATTGAGCTTGACTCCGATGGAGCACTCTACGACGAAGGATCGCACTATCACCCCAATGAACGCGGGCTCCAATTGAATCAAGATGACATTGGGGCACTAAAGGTGGCACTCGAGGAATTCAACGGCTTCTATGCGAAGTATCCCAATTTCGTCCTCACCCATCCACTACACAATCTATTCGCGTTGATGGCGGCAACCGGAGTGGGACTGCTGATCATTGGGCTAATCGCGCGCCACTATCTCAAGGGGCGCCCCCGCAAATAGCCGAATGGCTCTCAGCCTGGCAGCTTACAGGTCTGCTTTGCTAGTACGGCTCGCAGCCATAATCGGTTGTTGAAATGAAAAGAAACATGTCTGTCGTGCTTAACATCTTGGTGTTGTTCAACCTTGTCGTGCTTCCGTCCTATGAATGGATTCGCCGACGGAGCGAGCGACATAGTGATGTCACAATGGGCTTGTAGAATGGCTATGTTGCGAACGTGAAAGAGCCTTCTTCGGTTCGCGGTATGGTCACGATGTATCGGCGACGCTTAGCGTCGGAGCGTCGGCGCTCTCGCAAATCGACGGTACCCGAGCAATGGTGGTGGCGAGCGCGTCAACTGCTGCGGGCGATTAGCGCACCCTTCCGATGACTGTCCTCTGCGACGGCGACTGGCGCGTGATCGAGCAGCTCGGGGAGAGACGGGGTTTCGAGTTCGAGCTGAGTCGACTCGGATTCAAACATAGGCACTTCATGTTGTACATCAAAGTTGTGCCTTCCCAAACGCGAGAGCGGTCCGATTATTCGGTTACCGTTTTCAACATCTCGACCGGGCAGGGGCGCTTCTATCGCGGTGGCCCAACGCGCGATTGGGTCAGCGAATGCGCACATGATTTGGCGGCCGGTGCGTTTGTTGGCGCATGAATGCAACGTCGATCAGGTAGTGGGCCTCTCCCTCATCATCAATTCCTAGGCCATCCCCTCCTCTGCATAAGTACGCTGACAGAAATTGGTTCCACTTGGAGGCCTTATAGGGGCCCAGAGCGCGCGCCATGCACGTAACTCCATCGAGCACGTCACGCATCTCGACCTTTTCGAAGAATTCCGCAATGCTGGCGTGACCGCCGGCGTATGGAACTTTCGCCCAGTCTCTGCATGCAGCAAATTTACGAATCCATAGAGCGAGTCTGATCCTAGCTCCCAGCCGTACGCACCGAGTCGGTTACGGGCGCTCCCGGTGCGCTGGCTCACTACGGTTGGCAGCAGCACTGCCGCGGCATGTTTCAGATCCCGATTGTCTTCTGTTACCGGAGGCTGGAGCAGCGCCGACTCACCGCTGCCGGCGCGCCAGCCTCCTGACGAGCCGCCGTGAGCTAGCAGCGGCTGATTCCGCAAGACACCGGCGGCCAGCCCCAGCGCGTGCGGCAGCAAGCCTTCCAGCGTCCTAAGCCAGGCACATTGAAGCACTTGCGGCCGAAGATCGGCAGGTTGACGCACCATCTGCCACCACCGATTTGCAGGCAAGGCGTGCAGACGCTCGCCAGCGGCGCGATGTCGCCGCCTTCGCTGAATGCCACCGCCGCTCTGGACACGCTGTACCGATAGGCGGGTACCGATTGAGTTGGTAATCTCATGACAGTTTCTCCTTTCTGGGCAAGTGTGCGGCCGCACCGAACGACGGGTAGGGCCGCGATCATTCGCGCGATCTTCTCTGGCTACTCCTCCGAGTAGTCTTCGCCGGCCATTTCGGACTCGTCTGCCGATTCCATGTCGTCCTCGGCGTACTCGTCGTCGTCGTTCAGCAGCATCAGCCCGGCTTCGGCAGCAAGGGCAAATTTCGCCCACGGCTGGCGTCGGCTGGCACGGAAGGCGGGTCGGGATTGAGTGGGCATTTTCATCGGGTCATCTCCTTTCATCGGCTGGAAAAAGCACTACGCCCTGCGGCGTCACCGCACTGCCCAGGACCTCACGGGTCCGACCAGCACTGGCACGACATCACTGACATCGACGGTGAAGCGGTAGGCCGTCCTGGCGTGCGTGATCGCATTCTCGGGTTCGAAGAAAACCAACCGCACGTCCCAGCAGTCGCTGTCCATGCGACATACCGGGCTGGGCTCGACCGCAATCTCGTCGAGTTGGAGGTCCAGCCGCGCTGCGCTTTCGAATATGCGCTCGACGTTGAAGGCGTTCGTCGCCGCGAAATTCAGGGCCCGTTCCTGCGGCGTCTGACCCGTGTTGCGCAGCTCGAAGTAGATCCGCTCGAGGAAGCCGCGCATGCCCTCCATCTTCCGGTCGAACTGGCCCCCTTTGCGGCTGTCAGCGCCTTTGCCGGTGGGTTCGGCTCGCTTGCCAACAACGCTCTTGACCAGGGCTTCTGTCTGCCAGTTGTACATCGCCCGCAGATCGGGAATCAGCACCGGAACGACCTGCCCCGACAACAGCGTTACCTCGCTGTCGATCGTTCCCGGAATGCTGACCCGCTCGGATTTGCCGGCGACCTGCTCCGCGTAGAACTCGAGCAGCCGCGCGTACGTCTCGCGCGCGAACGCACCCTCTGGCCGAACGACGTAGAAAGGGTTGGCGTCGTGGTTCAGCGTCCACAAGATGGCCGCCGCGAAATGCAGGTTGCCGCGCTCGCCGCCAAGGAACTCGAGCAGATCGCGCGGATTGCCCGCGAACTTGCCCGCCGGGAGTTCGCCGCCTAGGGCATCGAACCGGGCCTGTGTTCCGAAGTCGTATCCCAGTTCACCAAGGGCGTAGACGAGTCCGCCGGAGCCCTCCTGGCATGCGCATTCGGACAGATACACACCCGTGCCTGGCCGCAGCGATGCGACCCTCGAGGGCCGAGCGGCCGCGGACAACCTGGCGACGTCGCCGGCCGGGTCTGGCCGCTTGTTGGCCGTCCCTGGGAAGCGCTGTCCTTGATCGTCGGCTGCCAGGTCGCCTTCGGCTGCGATCGAGCCCTCCGGCAAAGTCGAAACGACTGTTTCAGTGTTTGACGACGATGGCGCTTCGCTGATCGATTCCTCCATCTGGCGTACCTCCTCTCGTGTAGTCGTTCAGTGCTGCAACAGGATTAGCGCGACCGACCAGCAAGCGGCGGCAGTCGCGTCGATCGTTCAGATCACAGATCGATGCAGACCTCAGTAGGGCATCGCGCGCATCGCGGACGTCCGAAGCCTTCAGGTGGCCACGCTGCTTCAATCTGGCGCTCAACAGCAGACCGGCGAGACCGGCGACAAGCGGTGCTGCGAAAGAGGTCCCGGAGCGCTTCACAAATCGGCCGCCCGGCGCGGCGCCAAGGATCGCTGCACCCGGTGCGACCAGGCCCTGCCTGCGGTATGCGCTGCCGAAGTTGCTTGCCGCGCTGGGCGATCCATCGGCGTCATGCGCCCCGACGCTCAGGACCATCGGCAGCGCAGCCGGGACATGCACACAATCGCAGCCTTCATTGCCGGCTGCCGCGACCACAAGCACGCCGCGGCGGTGACACAGATCGATCGCATCGCGAAGGCGGCGGTCGGCGGCGCCAATACCGCCGGGCTCGCCGGCGCTGATATTGATCACCTGGGCGCCGGCACCAACTGCCGCCTCGATCGCCCGCGCGAGTTCCTGCTGGCCACATGGCCGGACGCCGCCCTCGAGCGACGAATCGTCACGGAAGATCGATACGACGATGCCGCGACAGCCAGGCGCGACGCCGCCAAGCGGCCCACTGCCGTGCCCGGCGAAGATCAGGCTGGCGACGTGGGTGCCGTGCGAGCAGGCGCCATGGCCTCGGCAGGAGACGCCGGCAGCGCCAAGCACGCTTAATTGCGCTCCGGCAAGACAGGGGTGACTGAGGTCCACCGGACCATCGACAATCGCGATGCACACGCGCGGGTCGCCGAGCGTTTCACGCCAGACGTGCTCGATTCCCGCTAGGGCGCAGCGACCCTCGAGTCCGGCTTTGCGAATAGCACCGACAGCGCCTGCCGGACGAAATCGACGCAGGGCGCGAATGATCACGGGCTGTTTCCTCGCGCGATCAGCGAGATCTCGCGCGCCGGTCGATCGGCTCCATAATTGCTGCGCCGTTTGCATCGCCTGCAAGCCGCCGTTCATCACGGATAGGAATTCCAACGCTTGAGACCGCGCTCAATCTAGCCCGAACGATGAACTACCGCTATCGGGGTTCCCCGTACGTGGAATCCCGTATCCCGGCGTTCACTTGCCCGTCGGCAGAAGCTTAGGCAGTCCTCCGAGGGGTGGTCGCTTACGAGCTGTACGACAAGAGCGCGGAGCCGAGGCACGTTGCTCGAATTCGAGCAGGTTGCAGTGCTCCTGTTCCCCTGTTCGACGGCACGACTCGATAGTGAAGTCCGACCGATTGCGAGTAAGGCTACTCAGGCTAGACTCCGGCATGACCCTGGAGAGCGAGTTCTAACAGATGAGTTTATCGACCTATGATGCATCGCGCCGATAGACGCGGTTGTCGTTAGGCTAGCTCAGGACCATTCACTAGGCGTAGCAGATCGTCACCGATCGCGGCCGCCGCGTCGGGTCCTTCACTAGCTCGAACACCTGGCTCCAAATGGTCACGCTTCGCATAGAACACGCAGTCGCCGATTTCGCCGTGTGGAAGAAGGCATTCGATAGCGACCCACTAGAGCGACGACAGTCGGGCGTGCGTAACTACCGGAGCCTTCGACCCATCGACGATCCTCTTTACGTTTCCGTTGACCTGGACTTCGACGATCCACCTGCTGCCGACGCTTTCCTTGCGAGATTGCGTGAACTCTGGCGCAAGGTGGATTTGATGCGTGAGGCATATCCAATCGGATCTTGACTACAATCAATGAGCTGTTCTCTGTCGCGATGGTGAAGGCGTTGCTCGACACCGTGCCGAGCACAACCCCGAAGGCGGGACTACCGGCACGACGCAGGTCAATGCGACCAGTTTGACGAAACCCCTCGGCGGGACAGCTACGGAGACTCACGCGCAAAGGCAAGTCGCAGTCTAAACGTGCTCACGTGCGTCATCGAGATGTTGATCGAGCCGAGGGCACGTTCGCGCACCCGCGAGCGCCTCGGTAATCGCACCTTCGAGCGCGGGCGCACCTTGGCTCACGGGGAACTGCGATACGTTGGTCATCTTGCACCCGCGCCGGAATGCGCCAGAATAACGCGTATTCTGCCCCATGGCCGTCTCTCTAAGCTCGCCCAAGATTAGTTTTTCCCCGCGGGCCGCGGCATTGGTCGGCGGCTACCTGCTCGCCTACGTTGCGCTGGACTGGGTCAGTGACATCTACCCTATCGCGCCGCTTGGGATTACGCCATGGAATCCGCCGCCGGGCTTGAGTCTCGCGCTGCTGCTGCGCCATGGTTTACGCAATGGGCCCTGGCTTGTGGTGGCGGCGTTCGCCGCTGAAATCCTGGTGCGCGGCGCGCCAGCTCCGTTGCCTTGGCTGACGCTCTCTTCAGCTTTGCTCGCCGGCGGCTACACGTTGGTCGCCTGGGCGTTGCAGCGCGCGCTGCACTTCCACCCGGATTTCCGGTCTCTGCGCGATGCTTCAATCTTCGCTTCTGTCGCGGCGTTGGCGACCGCATTGATCGCCCTCGCCTACGTCGGAACGTTCGAACTGGCAGGCGTGCTGCCGCCCGGCTTATTCACGAAGAGTGTGGCGCATTTCTGGATCGGCGATTTGATCGGGATCATCGTCACCACACCCGTGCTGCTGATCCTCACTCGCGAGAATCCACCCTGGATTGGGGTGAGCCCGTGGGAAGCTCTACTCCAGGCTTTATCGATTGCGGTCACGCTATGGGTGGTATTTGCCTCGGGCCTGTTCCCGGAACTGAACTTGTTTTACGTGCTGTTCCTGCCCTTGATCTGGATCGCGATGCGGCACGGCTTGCCTGGGACGACCGTTGCGACGCTGCTCGTTCAACTGGGCATGATCGTCGCCCTGCAGCTTGGCGGGTCGGCGGCGGGAACGGTCCTGCAGTTCCAGTTCCTGCTGCTGGCCCTAGCCGTGACAGGACTTTTCCTTGGTGCGGCGATCTCCGAGCGCCGGCAAGCCGAATTGCAGTTGCGCGGAAAGCAGTTGGAGCTCAATCGCAGTCTACGCCTCGCCGCTACCAGCGAATTAGCGTCGGCGCTCGCACACGAGCTTAACCAGCCGCTCTCGGCGATCGCGACTTACGTCCGAGCCAGTCAATTGATGGTGGCTGAGGGTAATCCGCCTCGTAATGCACTTGTGCAAACGATGGACAAAGTCGTGAAAGAGACTGCTCGCGCGAGCGCGGTCGTGCGGCGGCTCCGCGAGTTCTTTCGAGCGGGTTCGATGCGGCTCGAATCGTTGGAGGTGGAGCCGATGCTGCGCACGGCAGTCGCCGCTGAGCAGCTCCGAATCGAGCGCCACGGGGTGCGCTGCCATATCGACTGCTCCGCCCGTCTGCCGCGAGTCCAAGCCGATCGCGTGCAGATCGCCATTGTTCTCCATAACCTTCTCGCGAATGCCATCGACGCACTGAAGCAGAGCCCACCAGAGGAGCGGACGATTCGCCTAATCGCTGAGCTGGAGAGCGAGCGGCTAGTACGCGTCACGCTCGCCGACAGCGGTCCAGGCATCACACAGGAACTGGCCGAGCGACTGCTGCACCCCTTCGTGACCACTAAGGCAGAAGGAATGGGGCTTGGCTTGGCGATCAGCCGCTCGATTGTCGAGGCGCAGGGTGGCCGGCTGTCCATTGACGGCGGTCACAGTGGCGGCGTGGTGGCGCTGACGCTGCCCGTAGCATCCTGAACACGAGGACTGACATGTTGCCATCTCGCACCGTGCTAATTGTCGATGACGACGCGGCCGTCCGCGACTCGCTCACGCTCCTGCTTCGGTTACGCGGCTTTCAAACGCAGGCGTTCCCGAGCGCCGAGGCGTTCCTGCAGCACCTGGACCCGAGATGGCGGGGCTGCGTGTTACTTGATCTCAGGATGAGTGGCATGAGCGGCCTCGAACTCCAGGCCGCGCTTGCGGAGCATGGCGTTGCGCTGCCAATCATCATCCTGACCGCGCACGGCGACGTCGCCGCCACACGGCAAGCGTTCAAGGGGGGCGCGTTTGACTTTGTAGAAAAACCTTTCGACCCGGACCATCTACTCGCAATCATCGATAAGGCGGTCGCAAGCGATGCTGCGGCTCATGTACAAGTCGCACAAAGCGAGGCACTGCGACAGCGGGTCGCCCGGCTCACGCCACGCGAGCGCCAGGTGTTCGACCTTGTCGTTGCCGGTCGTCACAACCGAGAGATCGCCGTCGAGCTACGAATCAGCGCCCGCACCGTCGAGGTGTACAAGGCGCACGTTATGCAAAAGCTGCAGGTCGAGCGCTTGCCCGACCTGATTCGGCTCGCTGCCAACATCTAATCAATGCCCTTCCTAGGGAGTACCCGTACGGACTGACCGTACGGGCATTCCTAATTTCCGCGCTCTCCGGCAGTTCGTATTCTGGCGCCTAAGGTCGGCGGGACGCCCCGCACGAACCACCGCGAAGGATAACAACGCAATTCGTGGGGTGGCGACGATGAAGCTCCGCGACTGTTTTCTCGGATGTCTGCTGGCCGTGTCGGTAGTCATGCCCGCTTTTGCGGGCTTCATCTTATTCTCGAATCTGCTCGAGGGCGGTACGGACATACCTCCCAACGCTTCGCCCGGAACAGGCGTCGTAACGACTACTGTCGAGTTCGATCCCGACTTCAATGTCTTTGCGATGCGCATCGAGGCAATGTTCGCCGATCTGATCGGAACCACGACGGCCGTGAAGATCCACTGCTGCACTGTCACGCCGAGGGCAGCCAACGTAGGTGTCGCGACCATGCTGCCGAGCTTCACCGGCTTTCCGCTCGGCGTGCACTCCGGAACCTACGACCGCGTGTTCGACATGACGCTGGCCTCGAGTTGGAATCCTGCCTTCGTCACGGCCAAGGGCGGCATTTCCAATGTCTTCGACGCGTTGATCGCCGATCTGCTTCGCACGTCCGCGATTCCCGAACCGGGAAAGCTCGCGCTTTTGAGGCCAGCGCTCGCGGGTCTCGCTCTCAAGCGAACGCGCCAATCCTAGGGCTGCTCAGTGTCAGGACGGTGACCCACAAAGGCATCAACTGAGATCGCCATACCAATCCGTTCAGACGGGGAGATGAAGATGACTGCGCAAAGACTGTTAGTGGTGTTGATGTTCCTGGCGGTTGTGCTGCCGCTAAATGTCCGGGCGGAAGGTCCAATCGAGCCGAATGCAGGCAACTGGCGAACGTGGGTGATCTCTTCAGGCGCCGACTATCGTGTTCCACCGCCGCCAGGATCGGCGGACACGCAAGCCGAATTGAGAGCGCTTGCGGACTTGGTCAGTCATAACGATGCACAGGCCTTGCAGCAGATTGCATTCTGGGATGCCGGCGCGCCGGCCTACCGCTGGGTCGACCTGATCAATGAACGTGTGCTTGCAGCGGTCCCGACGACGACGAATATCGCTCGCGTGTATGCATATGTAGGCCTCGCCATGTATGACGCGACGATCGCCGCGTGGGAATCGAAATACTTCTACAACCGGAAGCGCCCGAGCGAGCGCGATCACAGACTGCCGACGGTCTTGCCGGTCCCCGACAGCCCGTCCTATCCATCAGAACATGCCGCCGCTGCTCAAGCCGCGGCAAGCGTGCTCGCCTATTTTCTGCCGGCCGAAGCGCAGGCGTTCCAGAGCATGGCCGAACAGGCGGGTTGGTCGCGCGTACTGGCGGGTCTGCAATACCCGAGCGACTACGATGCCGGACTCGCCCGGGGCGCAAAGTGGCCGAGCAAGTAATCGCCAAGGCGCAGGCCGACGGCTGGAACCCGGTCTTTACAGGCACCGTGCCTACAGGACCGTGCCTATGGATCGGCTCCAATCCTCCTAACTTTGGCGGGGCAACGATGAAGCCGTTGTTGCTGAGCTCGCCCAGTCAATTCAGGCCCCCGCCTCCTCCGGCTTGCGACTCCCCACAAGTGGTGGCGGAAACGGCACTCGTTCACAACTTCCCGCGAGCCGTTCCGGGAAATCCAGCGATATTCGCAACCAATTACAAAGCGTTCTATTGGCAAAGCCCGGAAGGCCTGTCAGTCTGGCCGTACCGGTACGCGGATAAGTGGATGTTCGAAGAACGGCTCGATCAGAATCCGCCTCGTGCCGCGCGCGTCTACGCGCTGATCGGGGCTGTGCAGTTCGATGCCTTTATCGCCAGCCAGGACGGCAAGTTCACCTACTGGTACATCCGACCGCCTCAGCTTGATCCGGGGATTGTGCCTTTGTTTCCGGTGCCGCCCTTCCCGAGCTACCCGTCAAATCACTCCACGTTCTCGGCGGCCAAATCCGAGGTACTGGCCTACCTGTTCCGCGCGCATGCCGACTTCATTCGTGCGGTAGGTAAGGAGGCGGGTGACTCGCGAATCTGGGCCGGCATTCATTATCCGATGGACAACGCGGCCGGCGTGCAGCTTGGAAAGTCGGTTGCGCAGGTCTTCATCTCGCGAGCGCAGAATGATGGTTCGCAATGAAGTCATTTACCCTACTTACCTGGCATACGGGTGACGTTGGTTCACTTCGTTTGCCGAGGCTCCTTCGTTGCGCGGCGTTCGAGTCGGTGGGTTTGAGATGGCGCTAGGACATGTTTTTCCAGACGACAACTTGTTCAAGGCAGGAAGTTCGCCTTAGGGTCGCGTCGCAACGGTGCGGAACCGGATTCTGTTGAAAAACTGTTCGAGACTTGGTCAACGCAGTTTTGGCGGGATAGATTCCTATCCCTTTCGATGGTGCGATCAATTTCAGGGAGAAGGGCATGGAAGGGCTGGTTAAACAGATCCAGATTGTTTTTGACTCGAAGATGGCGAAGGAGAATCACGTTAAGGCTGTCATGACCAAGTGCGCAGCCGTTGCCGCGCTGATGCTGTGCCTATCAGGCCTCGCCACAGCCGACCCGACGGCCAGATGCACGGAGAACATCCTGAGAGGGACTTACGTCTTCACCGCCACCGGATTCACGCGGGCCGTTAACAGTGCGCCTGGCATTCCCTGGGTTCCCAAGGCGATCATCGAAGTCCTTCAGTTCAACGGCGACGGCACGCTGAGCACGCCCTCGGTCACAGTCGCAAACCCCTTCGGTGACCTCGGCAACATACTTCAGCCCCCCGCGGGCGGCGCCCCCGGCGCATATTCAATTAACGACGACTGTAGCGGCATCGTGCATTTCTTCGATGTCAACAACGTGATGTTCAAAATCTATGTTGACCCTCCCCAAGGCGACACGATCTGGATGATCCAAACCAACCCAGCCAACAACGTGTTTCAGGGTAGCGCTAAGCGCGTGTGGTAAGTGATCGTGCCAAGCTAGCGTCCGATGGGCGTGGCGATGTGCGTACCGTGGAGCGACGCCGCTGCGCGTCCCATCGGCTTTTCCGAAGGCGACGGTTTACGGTGCTGGACGCGACGGACTCGAGCACGCCCGCTTGCGTGTTTGAAGCAATGCAGAACGTAGAGGCCCGCGCGGTTCGAAACCCTGAAGGCTGGTGCTAAACCGCGTGGCGCAATCGATCATCGTCATCGCGCAGATCGACGAGCTGGTCGCCGCGCTCGAGTTCATCGCGGATGAGCACGGCAGGGCGAACAAGACGCTGCAGATGTTGCAGTTGGAAGCGAAGAAACAGGTGGTGGCGGGAGCGAAGTCCTATAAAGTCCCTAACGCCAAGAAAAAAGGGCTAGACCGAATTGATCTAACCCTTTGTGAAGTCCCAGCACAAAGGTGACATTCTGGCTCCCTTCTCAACCCAGGAGTAGAGAGCCCCATGACTAAGACCGAACAGAACCGAGTTCTCGCTTGGCGGCTGAAGGTACTGCGCGAGGCTAGCGCTGCGCCCCGGAACGTGGCCCAGACCTGCCGTCATTTCGGCCTATCGCGCAAAGCGTTCTATAAGTGGAAGGCTCGGTACCAAGCTCAGGGCGAGGCAGGGTTGGGTGACCGGCCGCGCGCCCCCCATCGATCCCCACGGGCCACCCCGCGCGAAGTCGTCTCCAAGATTCTTTACCTGCGGCAGCGCTATCACTTTGGACCAGGAAGGATCGCAGACTATCTGCAGCGGTTTCACCAAT
>Ga0126381_100004603_pt1 | contig 15049 bp, 13 predicted proteins | sample PanSoiMetPlot_28_FD_96465 | JGI IMG/M metagenome (GOLD analysis project Ga0126381, IMG submission 96465) | Tropical forest soil microbial communities from Panama - MetaG Plot_28 | ecosystem: Environmental > Terrestrial > Soil > Tropical forest > Bulk soil | place: Panama | collected 2016-02-17
CTGGTCCGCCCGGCTGCGGCGTCCCGCCGTATCCGCCGGGCGCGCGCTGGCCTGACCTGGGCGACGGGTCGTACCAGGAGGAGAAATCCGGCTCCTGCGGTGCCGCGAACCGGGACGCGGATCCATCCGGCGCGCCCGCCCAGGCGGACTCCGCGCCCTCGAAGCTCGGCTGCGGTTTGGTCGGCGGCGACAAGGGCGACAGCAAAGGCGGCTGCACGGGCGGCTCAGCCGGAACGGGCGGCGCGGAGGAGGGCGGGCCCGAGAGAATCGGCGGGTTCGGCGACGTCGCGGACTCAGTCATCTCCGAGGCGGGCACCGGCGCGTCCAGCGAGGTATCACCCACCCAAGCGCCTGCGGCAGCACCAACGGCCCCGGCAGCACCAACGGCCCCGGCAGCACCAGCGGCCCCGGCAGCCCTGGCAGCACCCGGGCGCGACGCGGCGGACAGCGCGGTCGGCTCATATCCAGCCGGGCCCTGTGGCCGGCCGGGCAGCAGGTGCAGCACATCGGAGATCATCCGCGAGGCGGTGACCGCATCGGGCCGGTCGGCGGGCTCCCGCCTGAGCAGCGCGTCGATCACCCGTCCGAGCGCGCCCGCGGCAGGTGCGGGCGGCGCGTCCTCGTTGATGATGGCGGACATGGTGGTGATCGCGCCGCCACGGGACTCGTACGGCCCGTGCCCTTCCACGGCCGCGTACAGCGTCGCCCCCAGCGACCACAAGTCCGATGCCGGCGTCGCCCCGCCGCCCCTGATCCGCTCGGGGGCGGTGAACCCTGGCGATCCCATCACCATGCCGGTCTGGGTGAGCTTGGGGTCGCCCTGGAACGTGGCGATGCCGAAGTCGGTCAGCACCGCGCGCCCATCGGTCCCGAGCAGCACGTTGGACGGCTTGACATCGCGGTGCAGCACGCCGGCGCCGTGCGCTACCGACAGCGCGGAGAGCAACTGGCGGCCCATCTCCGCGGTCTGCCGTGGCGACAGCGGCCCCTCCGCGGCGAGCACCTGGTCCAGCGAATGCGCGTTGACCAGCTCCATGACGATCCACGGACGGCCGCCGTCGTCGGCCACGTCGTACACCGAGACGACACCCGGATGCGACAACCGCGCGGCCGTCTTCGCCTCACGCAGCGTCCGCTGGTACGCGTTGGCGCGTTCTTCCTCGGTCAGCGTGTCGGCGATCTGGACTTCCTTGACGGCCACTTCGCGGTCAAGGAGCTGATCGCGCGCACGCCATACGACGCCCATGGCACCGCGGCCTACCGGCGCTTCCAGGCGGTAGCGGCCGGCGATCACCCGTCCCGTGTCCGCCAAAGGGGTCATAGGCGGACCATACACGGTGTTCGCTGAAAGGTCTCTGGTCGGTCGCTAAGCATTGATTAAGCGTCACCAGATTGTGCGCTGTCAGACATGATGAGCACCGGATCCCGGTCATGGCCTCGATGAGCCGATGGTCAGCAGCGGGCCGGCCGTGTCAGCGAAGAAATCGTTCCCCTTGTCGTCTACCACGATGAACGCGGGGAAGTCCCGCACCTCTATCTTCCACACCGCTTCCATGCCGAGCTCCGGGTACTCAAGCACCGACACGGACGTGATGCAGTCCTGCGCCAGCCGCGCTGCCGCCCCGCCTATCGAGCCGAGGTAGAACCCGCCGTTCTGCTGACATGCGGCGGTCACCGCGGCCGAGCGGTTCCCCTTGGCCAGCATGACCAGCGATCCACCTGCCTCCTGGAACCGTGACACGTAAGAGTCCATCCGCCCGGCGGTGGTCGGCCCGAACGAACCCGAGGCGTATCCGGCCGGCGTCTTGGCCGGACCCGCGTAATACACCGGATGATCCCGCAGGTAAGAAGGCATCGGCTCACCCGCGTCCAGCAGTTCGGCGATCTTGGCGTGGGCGATGTCGCGGGCGACGACCAGCGGTCCGGTCAGTGCCACCCGCGTGCGGATCGGGTACCGCGAAAGCTCGGCCCTGATCTCCGCCATCGGGCGGCTGAGATCGATTGCGACGACATCGGAAGCGTCCGCGTCCAGCCGCGCCTCATCCGGCAGGTACTGCGCCGGATCGGTCTCCAGCTGCTCGAGGAACACTCCCTCCGCGGTGATCTTTCCCAGCGCCTGCCGGTCCGCCGAGCACGACACGGCGATCGCCACCGGGCATGAGGCGCCGTGCCGCGGCAGCCGCACCACCCGGACGTCATGACAGAAGTACTTGCCGCCGAATTGCGCCCCGATCCCGATTTTTCGGGTTATATTCAGCACGGATGCCTCAAGCTCCAGATCGCGGAACCCGTGTCCGGCTGCCGTCCCGGACGTCGGCAGCGCGTCCAGGTACTTGGCTGACGCGTACTTCGCGGTCTTCAGCGCGTACTCCGCGCTGGTCCCGCCGACCACGATGGCCAGGTGGTAGGGCGGGCATGCCGCCGTCCCCAGCGATCTGATCTTCTCTTCGAGGAAGGCGCGCATCCGGGCCGGGTTGAGCACCGCCTTGGTCTCCTGGAACAGGTACGACTTGTTGGCCGATCCGCCGCCCTTGGCCATGAAAAGGAACTTGTACTCCTCGCCAGAACTCGCGTACAGCTCGATCTGGGCCGGCAGGTTCGACCCGGTGTTCTTCTCCTCCCACATGGTCAGCGGCGCCAGCTGCGAATACCGCAGGTTCAACTGCGTATAAGCGTCGTAGACCCCCCGCGCGATGTGCTCTTCATCACGCCCGTCGGTCAGCACGTGCTGCCCGCGCTTGCCCATCACGATCGCGGTGCCGGTGTCCTGGCACATCGGCAGCACCCCGCCGGCCGCTATGCAAGCGTTTTTCAGCAGGTCACGGGCAACGTACCGGTCGTTCGGGCTCGCCTCGGGGTCCTCGAGGATGGACCGTAGCTGGCTGAGGTGGGCGGGCCGCAGCAGGTGGGCGATGTCATGCATGGCCGCGGCGGTCAGCGAGGTGATCACCTGCGGCTCGACTTCAAGGAACTTTCTGCCCAACGAGCTGTGGTTCCTCACCCCATCCCGGCTCACCAGCCGGTATGGCGTCGTGTCCGGCGCAGTGGGCAGCAGCTCGGTGAACGCGAACTCCGGCACGCACATCCCTCCCGTGAGATTTCCTATACGGCCAGCCTAGTCCCGCCCGTCCGCCCCCGGCCTGCTCCCACCGCCCAGCGCCTAGCGCCCAGCGTGCTCGGCGCCAGCGTGCTGCCGCTCGCTCGAACCTGCGTTCTCACGTCGCGGGAAAGCAATTCTGAGTATCTTGTTGGTCACGACTTGTACATGTTTGAGCATTCTTGTATCGTAACTATATGCGGCGGCGCCGCGCCGCGCGGTGCCCCCGTCCGCGCGATGTTTGCTAAGCACGCGGTGCCCCCGTCCGCGTCCGGCCTAGCAGCGGCGCCGCCGCCACGTTACCTCAATCGTTTGCAGCTGCGCCCCGCCGCAGCCTTTCCGCCACCTCGCTGGTTATAAGCGCAATCCTTCGGGTAGTCGGCCGGTTTCCTCCCGAGGGAGTCTTCCGCGGCGGCGAGCACGGCGAACTGAGCCCGGGCTAGATCTTGGTGAAGTGGTGGAAGCACTCGTAGTAGGGGTCGGTGGACTGGGCGAAATGCGCCGCCTCTGACCGCTTGACCGCCAGGTAGGCAGCAGAACGCAACGGCCCCATCGCGTCCATCAGCACTTCGTCGACCACGAGCGCGTCCAGCGCGGCGCTCAGCGAGGCGGGCAGCCGGTGCGCGCCCAGCCGTGCCCGCTCGGCGTCAGAGAGCAAAGCCGGGTCCACGTTGACGGCCTCGCCCGGGTCGAGCTTTGACCGGATCCCGTCCAGCCCCGCGTAGATCAGCGCACCCAGCGCGAGGTACGGGTTGCCGCTGGCGTCCGACGGCTTCAGCTCCAGGTTCACCGATGACGTCGCGTCCCCCCGCAGCGGCGAGCAGATCCGCACCGCGGCCTCGCGGTTGTCCATCCCGTAGCAGGTGTACGCGCTGCTCCACATCTGCGGCGCGAGCCGCCGGTAGCTGTTCACGCTGCCGCAGCTCAGCGCCACGAGCGCGGGCAGGTGGGCGAGCACCCCGCCGATGAAGTGGTAGCCGATCTCGGACAAGCCGTAGGAGTCGCCCAAGTCGGAAAACGCGTTGGAGCCGTCCCCCGACACCAGCGAAACGTGCAGGTGGCACCCGTTGCCCGCCTGGTCAGGGACCGGCTTGGGGGCCAGGCTGGCCCACAGCCCGTGCCGGAACGCGACGCCGCGCACGGTCTCCCGGTACAGCACGTGGTTGTCGGCCGCCCGCAGCCCGTCGGCGTGCCTGATGGACAGTTCATGCTGCCCGTGCCCCAGCTCGGGGTAGTAGTGCTCGACCGCGAGCCCCTGCGCCTCCATCGCGGCGACCAGGTCCATGGTGAAATCGTGGGCCTGGTGAAACCCGGTGGAGGAGTAGCAGAGGCTGTCATCGAATGGCACCAGCCGGTCGGGGATGGCGGGCCCGGCCGGGGATGATTCCCGCCGGCCCAGCGTGAATTCCGGCTCGAAGGCGGCCCGCAGCCCGTATCCCTCGGCGGCCAGCTCGGCCAGCGCCCGCTTGAGGAAGGTGCGCGGGCACGCGTCCCAGGACGTTCCGTCCGGCTGCACGAGGTCCGCGAGCATCGCTCCCGCCCCCGGCGCATAAGGCAGCTCGACATACGTCGCGGGATCCGGCACGATGCGCACCTCGCCGACCGGTCCCATTCCCTCAACCGATTGCAGATGGTCAAGCATGGACATCGCCATCATCGCGACCGTATGCCCGATGCCGCTGATCATCCGCTCGCGTAGCTGGCTGACGCCCGTGGCTTTGCCGCGGATGATCCCGCCGTGATCGGCGTAGAGGAACCGCACCAGCCGGACCTGGCTGGTGTCAATGTCGATGTCCGTCATGCCTAATGGGTAGCACGCCGGGGCGGGTACTGTCTTGCACATGAGTTCCCGGCCGGCGCCGCGTGACCTGCGTGCATCTGACAATGACCGCGATCGCGTGCTCGCCGCACTGACCGCTGCCGTAAGTGAAGGGAGAATCACTCAAGACGAATTCTCGCAACGAGCGTCGGTGGCTTGTTCCGCGAAGACACTGGGCGAGCTCGCGGCGCTGACGACCGATTTGTCCGAGGTCCCGTTGGTGCGCCTGGAGGGCGGCCACTCGATATCCGGGATCTTCGCGCCGGCCCGCCGGGATGGCCGGTGGGTGGTGCCCGAGGTGGTCACGGTCACCGCGGTGCGCAGCACCGTGGAGGTCGACTTCCGCGAGGCCCTGCTCCAGGCCAACCGGGTCATGCTGAACGTCACCGTGGTCGTCGGCAAGGTGCACCTCTACGTCCCGGACGGGATCAGGGTCGAGGTGACCGGCCGCGCCCTGTTCGGCCGCCGCGCGCTGGGCCGCAACACCGCCACCGCCGCCCTGCACGCCAACCCCGACACCCCCATCATCGAGGTCCGTGCCCTGGTCCTCGGCGGCAAGCTAGACGTCCGCACCCCACCCAAACCCCGCCGCTTCCGCCTCTTCCCCCGCCGCTAACCGCGTTAGCCGAAGTTGACGGCGGAGTAGGCGCGGAGCTTCCAGAGCTGGTGCTCGCTCTTGATGCTCCTGATCGTCCCGGAGCGGGAGCGCATGACCAGCGAGTGTGAGGTCGCGCCGCCCGCCTGATAGTGCACGCCCGCCATCAGTTCCCCGTCGGTGATACCGGTCGCGGCGAAGAACACATCGTCAGACGCCACCAGGTCATCAGTGGTCAGCACCCGGTCCAGGTCGTGTCCGGCGTCGAGGGCGCGGCGGCGCTCTGCCTCGTCGCGCGGGGCGAGCTTACCCTGGATGACACCGCCCATGCACTTGAGCGCGCACGCGGCGATGATCGCCTCTGGCGTGCCGCCGATGCCGAGCAGGAGGTCGATGCCGGTCCCCTCGCGGGCCGCCATGATGGCGCCGGCCACGTCCCCGTCGGTGATCAGGTTGATCCGTGCGCCCGCCTCCCTGACCTGGGAGATCAGCTCGGCGTGCCGGGGCCGGTCCAAGATCACCACGGTCACGTCCTGCGGGGAGACGCCCTTGGCCTTGGCGACCGCGGCGACGTTGGCGGCCGGGGTAGCGGTGATGTCCACCACGTCGGCCGCCGCGGGTCCGGTGGCCAGTTTGGACATATAGAACACAGCGGACGGATCGTACATCGAGCCGCGTTCGGCCACCGCGAGCACGGCGATCGCATTCGACATCCCGTTGGCGCAAAGCCGGGTTCCGTCGATGGGATCCACCGCGACGTCGCAGGCCGGCCCGGTGCCGTCGCCGACTTCCTCGCCGTTGAACAACATCGGCGCTTGATCTTTCTCGCCCTCGCCGATGACCACGATGCCCCGCATGGACACCGAGTTGATCAGCATCCGCATCGCGTTAACGGCGGCGCCGTCCGCGCCGTTCTTGTCTCCCCGGCCGACCCACCTGGCCGCGGCCATCGCGGCGGCCTCGGTCACCCGGGCCAGCTCGAGAGCAAGGTTGCGGTCGGGTGCGTACCGGGCCGGTTCGTGCGCCTGCTGTTCCTCCATGCTCTGATCCTAAGAGCGGGGTGAGCCGTCCCCCCGCACCACGCGGCTATAGTCAGGGAACCGGCCGCTTCGGAGGTGGCGGAACGGCAGGGGGGTGCTCTTCGAAGGTCACTTCCACGCGCTGTTCCTGGCGGCGCTGATTCTGCAGGGCCTGCAGGGTCATGCTGCGCCGGTCCGCTTCGGTGAGCGGGGGCTGCAGAATGCTGCGCGGCCACAGTTCCCTGGCCAGCACGACGTTGATCTCGGCCGCGTACACGGTGATCTTGACCGCCAGGAAGATCCACGCGATCAGGCCCAGCACGGTGGCGAAGACACCGTAGGCAGAATCACTGTGCGCGAAGTGGTGCACCAGGAAGGTGCCGAGGACCTGCAGCACCGTGTACAGGATGCCGCCGACCGCCGCGCCGGGCAGCAACTGCCGGGCGAGCACCCGCTTCGGGGTCAGGATGCGGAACGCCGCGGTGTACATGCACACGTTTGCGGCGCCCGCCACGATCTCGGCGCCCAGCACCAGCCAGGCGCTGTTATGGCCGTAGGTGTTGAGCGAGGCCAGCAGCGTGGTCACGATCACCGCGATGCCGAGCATGCCGAGGAACGCCATCGCGCGCCCCAGCCGCTGCAGGTACCCCGGCCGATCCGGGCCGGGCAGGTTCCACACCTGCTCCATGGTGAACAGGCCGGCCTGCGCCAGGCCGGTCGCGCCCCAGATCAAGGCGACTAGGCCGACGATCAGCCCGATCACGCTGTTGCGCTGGAGTTGCTGCACGTTCCCGGTCAGCGTGTGCCCGATGAGCGGGACCTGGCCGGACACGGCGTTGACCACATCGGTCTTCACGGTCGGGTCGGCCGACGCGATCAGGCCGAGAATCGTCATCAGCACCAGCAGCAGCGGAAACAGCGATATAAAGCCGGAAAAAGCGAGGTTGGCGACCAGTACGCCGCCGTTGTCGTCGCCATACTTCTTCGTGACGCCGTAGAGGAACGCCGTCGGCCTGTGCCGCTGTTGCCAGGCATCAACGTGCCTGATCACTCGCTCAACCACGTTCATCGTGTTCACCACCAGCTTGCTGCAGGCAAACTGCCCAGCCCGCCGGCGTCCAAACGCCTGGCAGGCCCAGCGCGATGCCCGGTCGGCAATACGCGATGCCCGGTCGGCAATAAGTGGTCGCGCGGGAAGGCGGCCCGGGCTGCGCCCCGACCTAGATGATCATGGATGGGCCGGATGGTTGTGACAACCACCCGGTCGTATGCGGGTGGTTGCCGCACCCATCCGGCCACGGGGTAGTAAATGTCCGCGATCTTTTTCTGGGAGCCCCCGGTGAGGTCAGAAGGGGGCGTCCGGGGTCTCGGTGGTGGTGGCGGGGTCGGCGCGCTTAGCCATGGCGACGGCGAGCCTGGAGCGGGCGCCATCCAGCCACTCGGCGCACACGGCGGCCAGCTGCTCACCGCGTTCCCACAGCTCAATGGACTGCTCAAGGGTCAGGCCACCCGCTTCGAGGCGCTTGACCACCGCGGTGAGCTTGTCCCGGGCCTGCTCATAGGACAGCGCGCCGTCCTTCTCCTCGCCGCCATCTGCCACGGCGTCAACACTATCCGTCATCGCTCGCCGCCCGAGGGGCGACAGTGAGTTGATCGCTTTCGAACCGGATCGTCAGTATTTCCGCGGGGCTGACCTCGCTCGCGCTCCGCACCACGCCGGCGTCCGCGTGCTGGACGATCGCATAGCCACGGCGCAGCGTCGCCGCGGGGGACAGCGCCAGCAGCCGGGCCCTGACGTGGGCGAGGTCGTCGTTGCCCCTGGTCAGGTTCGCATCCAGCGAGACCCGGGTTCGCTGCAGCAAGCCGGTCACGTACTCGGACTGGCGCTCTATCTCCCGGACCGGATCGGCCAGCGCGGGCCGTGACCTGATCGAGGTGAGCCAGGCCGTTTCCCGGTCAAGCCAGCCAGTCACGCACCGGCGGGCGCGCTCCCGTAGCTGGCTGATCAGCGCGAACTGCTCCGCTACGTCGGGTACCACCCGCTTGGCCGCGTCGGTCGGCGTCGATGCCCGCAGATCCGCCACGTAATCAAGCAGCGGAGTGTCCTGCTCGTGGCCGATCGCGCTTACCACCGGGGTCCGGCAGGCCGCCACCGCCCGGATCAGCGATTCGTCGGAGAACGGCAGCAGATCCTCGATCGACCCGCCGCCGCGGGCGATCACGATGACATCGACCTCCGGGTCGGCTTCCAGCCGGTGCAGCGCGTCAGTCACCTCGGCCACCGCGTACGGCCCCTGCACCGCGGTCTGCTCCACCCGGAACCGAACGGCGGGCCAGCGCCGTCCGGCATTGTCCTGCACGTCGCGTAGAGCCGCCGAATCACGTCCGCAGATCAGGCCGATGACCCGGGGCAGGAAGGGAAGCAGGCGTTTCCGTTCTGCTGAAAAAAGACCTTCGGCGGCCAGCTCGCGGCGGAGCCGGTCCAGCCTGGCCAGGAGCTCGCCGACACCGACAGCACGGATTTCCAGTGCGGTGAGCATGAACGAGCCGCGGCTGGCGTTGAAATCAGGCTTGGCCCAGACGATGATGCGGGCACCCTCGTCGGGAGCCACCGGGTCGAAGACCTGGCGGGTGGCCACGACGCGCACTGAGACGGCGGCGATGGGGTCACGCAGGGTCAGGTACACGTTGGCGCCGCGGCGGCTGCACTCCGCGATCTGCCCCTCCACCCATACGCGCCCCAGCCGGCCGATCCAGCCGCCCACCAGCTGCAGCACCGTCCGCACCGGCACCGGCTGCTCGGCCGACGTCTCCAGAGCCACGTTCCTTCCCCCCCAGCGGCGCTACCCGCCGGCCTCCAGCTTGGCGATGCGGCGCTCGAACATGGTGATGACCTCGGCCCGGCCGGCGTTCGCCTTCTCGTACGCGACGAGATCCGTGACCTGTGTCATGGTCAGGTTCCGCAGCCGGGCCCGCAGCGAGGCGACGGAAAGCTCGTCATAGTTCGGCAGCGGAAGCCCGGCCGAGGCATCGGCGGGGCTGTCAGCCACGGCGGCCGCGGGTACCTCAGCGGCCGCGGGTACCTCAGCGGCCGGTGGCACGGCCTCGGCGGCCGGCCCGGCCTCGGCCACGGGACTGTCGGCCTCTTCGGTGAGCAGCCGGACGTTTCCGGTCTTATCGAAGTCCCGTTTGCCGGAGGCGGGGGCGGGCGCCGGCGCCTCCTCGGCCGGCGCGGCGCTGGCATGAGCCGGCTGCGAGACGTTTTCTTCCGCATCCGGGGCCAGGGCGGGGGCGGGCGGGGCGTCCTCGCCCGCGCCGGTCTTGTTGCGTAGCCGGTCTGTTATCAGCAGCAGTTGGCCGACGCCGGCGAGAAAGCCGCGGAGGGCCGTTGCGGGTGCTTCCTTAACTCGGTCACTGACTTGCGGGACGCGCATATCACTCTCCCTGTCGCGCTGGTTCCCTGCCGGGCTATCTTCGCGCCTTCGGCCGGCGCCCGCAACAGACTCCGGCACCCGTATCATCCGTATCCGCGACATGCTCGCCTACCATGGGAGACATGCCTGACAGTCATCGCCGGATCCTGCTCGCCAAGCCGCGCGGCTATTGCGCCGGGGTGGACCGGGCTGTGCAAGCCGTCGAGACGGCGCTCGAACGCTACGGTCCGCCGGTCTATGTTCGCAGGCAGATCGTGCACAACACGTTCGTCGTCAGCCAGCTGGAAAAGCGCGGCGCGGTCTTCGTCGCCGAACTCGACGAGGTGCCCGAGGGAGCCGTCACCGTCTTCTCCGCGCACGGGATCGCGCCCGAGGTCCGCCAGCAGGCGCAGGGCCGCGGGCTCCGCGCCATCGACGCGACCTGTCCGCTGGTCACCAAGGTGCACAACGAGGCCAGGCGGTTCGCCGCGAAGGACTATGACATCCTGCTCATCGGCCACGCCGGGCACGAAGAAGTCGTCGGGACCACCGGCGAGGCCCCGGACCGGGTCCGGCTGGTCGACGGCCCAGATGGCGTGGCCGGAGTCGAGGTCAAGGACCCCAGCAAGGTGGTATGGCTGTCGCAGACCACGCTGTCGGTGGACGAGACGGTCGAGACCGTGCATGCCCTCAAGCAGAAGTTCCCGGCGCTGCTCGACCCCCCGAGCGACGATATCTGCTACGCCACGCAGAACCGCCAGGCCGCCGTGAAGCAGATCGCCAGGCAGGCCGATCTGGTGCTGGTCGTCGGCTCGCCGAACTCCTCCAACTCGGTCCGCCTGGTCGAGGTGGCCCGCGACGCGGGTGCCCAGGCCGCGTACCTGGTGGACGACGCGAGCGAGGTCGATCTGAGCTGGCTGGGTGACGACGTGAGCACGGTGGGTGTGACCAGCGGTGCCTCGGTTCCTGAGGAGCTGGTCAGCGACGTTCTCCAGCTACTCGCCGAGAACGGATTCGGCACGGTAGAAGAGGTTGAGGCGGTGGAGGAACGCATGTCGTTCGGTCCGCCTAGAGAGCTCAGGAACTCCGCGCGCGGCTAGCGGCGGGTAACTCCGCGTACGTCAGCGACCAGGTCGGCGATCTCGCCCGGCAGACCACGGCACAGCGCGACCGCGAAGATCAGCGCCGTGCCGATGAACAGCCACGGCGCGGAGGTGCCCAGCGTGACGAAGATGCCGGTCACGGTGGCGAGCGTGCCCGACGAGGTGAGCAGCTCGGCGCACACGCACGCGGCCAGGAAGATCATCGGCGGGCTCACCACGAGCGCCAGCAGCGCGCCGGGCTTGGTGTACCGGGCCGCGGCGGCCCCCCCGCCCACGAAGGCGAGGTCGGCGATGGCGCTCCAGCCGGTCCAGTTCGCCAGCACCATGGTGACAAAACAGGCGGCGAACAGCCCGAGCACCGCGCCGCGCGCGGTGAGCTGGATCTCCGGCTCGCCCCCAGAAGGCCGGACCGCTCCCGCGGTCCGGACCGCCCGCCTGGTCTCGCCAACGACTCGGCTCCCCATGACCCCCACCCAATGTAGTCACGCGAGTACACTCCGACTACATTGTGCCCCGGGGATCAGGGTGCCGCACGCACCAGCTCTACGTGGCGGTCCTCCTGGTCGTCGGCGGCATCCACCGCGCAGGCGGTGAGCTCCGGTGCGACCAGCGCGCGCGCCTGGTCTTCCACCATGCCCGGCGCGGCGAGCTCCCCGTCCACCACGCCCAGGTCGTTCAGCCGCCGGGCGCTCACCAGCACCCGGCTCTCCAGCGATCCCACGGCCTGGTTGTAGGTGGAGACCGTGGACGTCAGCGCCCGGCCGAGCCGGTCCATGTGCCGGCCGAGCCCGGCCAGCCGGTCGTACAGCTCCCGGCCGAGGTCGAACACGGCCCGCGCGTGATCCGACAGCGCCGCCTGCTGCCAGGCGTACTGAGCGGTGCGCAGCATGCTGACCAGCGTGGTCGGCGTGGCGATGTGCACCCGTCGGCGTATCGCGTATTCCAGCAGCCCCGGATCCCGTTCCAGCGCCGGAGCAAGGAACGCCTCTCCCGGTATGAACAAGATCACGAACTCGGGCGCGGGGCTGAGCGCCGCCCAGTAGGCCTTGCCGGCCAGCCGGTCCACGTGCTCCCGCAGGTGCCGTGCGTGCGCGTCCATCCGCGCCGCCCGCACCGTCTCCTCGGCGGCCTCCGCCGCCTGCAGGTAGGCGGCCAGCGACACCTTGGAGTCGACCACGATGTGCTTTCCGCCGGCTAGGTGCACGACCATGTCAGGCCGCAGCGCGGCACCGTCCGCCGAGGCGACCGTGACCTGCTCGGAGAAGTCGCAGCGCGCGCTCATCCCGGCCAGCTCGACCACGCGGCGCAGCTGAAGTTCGCCCCAGCGGCCCCTGGCCTCCGGCCGGCTCAGCGCGGTGACCAGCGCCTGGGTCTGGTCGCGCAGCTGCTCCGAGATGCCCCGGGCCAGATGCACCTGCTCGGCCAGCGCCGCGTGCGACCTGATCCGCGCCGCGTCGGATTCCCTGAGCTGTTCCTCGACCCGGCCCAGGGTTTCCTTGAGCGGCTCGACCAGGCTCTCCACCGCGGCGCGCCGGCTTTCCATGCGCCCCTCGGCGACGTCGAGGAACCGGGCCGTGCTGGCGTCCAGGGCCTGGGCGGACAGCGCCGCGAACCGGGAGGCGAGCTGCCCCTCGATCAACTGGGCCTTCTCCTCGGCGCTGCGGGCGCGCTCGGAAGCGGCGGCGAGCCGGGACCGGGCGAACAGGTACCCGATCGCTGTCCCGATGACGATCCCGAGCAGCAGTACGGCAACCAAGTTCATACGTCCCAGTATTGGCAGCCCATCGCTCGAATGCCTTGCCGACACGCTGACAAGGGGCGTATTACCGGCCCGGCTCAGTGAGCTCCCCGAGGCGGCGCTGGAGGAATTCCCGCTCGGGCGCGGGCGGCCCCAGCCGCAGCGCCGCATGGTACGCCTCGCGCGCGTCGCCTTCGCGGCCTAGCCTGCGCAGCAGCTCGGCCCGAGCTATGTGCAGCTGAGGCCAGCTGGCGAGCGAATCCGAGATCGTGTCGAGGATGACCAGGCCGGCCGCGGGCCCCTCGGCCATCGCGACCGCCACTGCCCGGTTGGCCGCGACCACGGGGGTCGGCTCGTACCGGATCAGCTCCCCGTACAAGGCGGCGACCTCACGCCAGTCGGTCGTCTCGTCGCAGGAATGGCAGGCCGCGATCGCGGCGTGCAGCTGATACGGTCCCGGCTTCCCGGCCCGCAGCGCGCGTTCGAGCAGTTCCTCCCCTTCGCTGATCATGGCGCGGTCCCACCTGGTCCGGTCCTGGTCGGCGAGCAGCACCAGTTCGCCGGCATCGTCGAGCCGCGCCGCCCGCCGCGCGTCGGTCAGCAGCAGCAGCGCCAGCAGCCCGGCCGCCTCCGGCTCGGCCGGCAGCAGCGTGGTGAGCCCGCGCGCCAGCCGGATCGCCTGATCGCACAGCTCGCCGCGGATCAGCCGGTCGCCGTGCGCCGCCAGGTGCCCGGCGGTGAAGACCAGGTAGATGACGCGCAGCACCACGGCGAGCCGCCCGGCGAGGTCATCTCCCGCCGGGACGCCGAACGAGATCCCGGCCTGGCGGATCTTCCGCTTGGCCCGCACCACCCGCTGTGCGACGGTCGGTTCAGGCGCCAGCAGCGCGGCGGCGATCTCCGCCGTGCTGAGCCCGCAGACGCAGCGCAGGGTCAGCGCCACGCGCACCGCCGGGTCGAAGGCCGGATGGCAGCACATGAAGATCAGCGCGAGCTCGTCATCCGGGGCGGTATCGTCGTATGCCCGGGAGCCCGGGTCCTGCCGGTCACCGAACTCCCGCATCGCCGCGGCCTCCTTCTCCGCGCGCCCCGCTTCCCGCCGCATCCGGTCCAGGGCCTTATGCCGCGCGGTCCCGGTGAGCCACGCCCGCGGGTTGGCCGGCACCCCCGTGACCGGCCATTTCGCCACCGCGAGCGCGCACGCTTCCTGGACCGCGTCCGCCGCGGCGTCCAGGTCACCGAACATCCGGGTGAGGGCGGCCACGGCCGGCCACCAGCACCCGCGGAGCAGCTCCTCGTAGTTCTCGCTCAGCTCGGCCCGCCGACCTGGATGAGCGGCCGGACCTCGACGGATCCGTCACGCGCGGTAGGCAAGGTAGCGGCCCACTTCAGCGCGTCGTCGAGGTCGGCGCACTCGACCAGGGTGAAGCCGCCGAAGTGCTCCTTGATCTCGGCCGCGGGCCCGTCGGTGAGCAGCGTCCCCCCGTCCCGCACGCGCACCGTGGTCGATGCCTCGACCGGCTGCAGCGGCGCGCAGTCGATCAGCACGCCCGCGTCGGCCATGGCCTGCCGCGCCGTGGCCCACTCCGCGATGAGCGTGGCGAGCTCCTCGCTGCCCGGCTCGGGGAGGCCGGGCCGGGACGCGTACAGCAGCATCAGGTACTTCATCACGTGATCCCTTCGATTCTGGGTCTTTGCCCATAGTCGAACGGTGCGACCCGCCATCGACAGCACGCCAGAAAGATTTGGCCAGAACGGCCTGTGGTTCCTCCTCCGGGCGAACTGCGTGGACAATGGGGCGATGCGTTCCATGGCTGATCTGCTGGCGGACTACGTTCACGCGGCCGGGATCCGGCAGGTGTACTGCTACCCGGGGGAGTCGGTCATCGACTTCATGGAGGCGTTGCGCCGCCGCGGCCTCGACGTGGTACCGGCGGTCAGGGAGGGTACGGCCGCGTTCATGGCCGAGGGCGCCGCGATGGCGACCGGCCTGCCCGGGGTATGCCTGTCCACGCTCGGCCCCGGCTCCACTGCGGTACTGAACGGCGTCGCCTCCGCCACCCTGGACCGGGTCCCCATGCTGGCGATCTCCGGCCAGATCGAGAGCAGCCGCGAGCAGTTCTTCACCCACCAGGTAGTCGATCACGCCCGTCTGTTCGCCCCCGTCTCCAAGCTCGTCCTGCGTCTGGATCCGTCCTCGGCGACCGCGCCGTCCGCGGACACCGTGATCAGGAAAGCGCTGCGCACCGCGACCGCCGAGCGCCC
>Ga0126381_100004604_pt1 | contig 15047 bp, 12 predicted proteins | sample PanSoiMetPlot_28_FD_96465 | JGI IMG/M metagenome (GOLD analysis project Ga0126381, IMG submission 96465) | Tropical forest soil microbial communities from Panama - MetaG Plot_28 | ecosystem: Environmental > Terrestrial > Soil > Tropical forest > Bulk soil | place: Panama | collected 2016-02-17
ATTCTGAAAGCAAATGGAGGGAATCTGGTGACGGCTCCTGTCTTGCGGCTCAGCTTCGTTGAAAAATCGCCCTCGCCATACCATACAAAGTCTGCAGCGCCGTGGTGCGTGCACAGAACGAACACGCGAAAGTCGCACGTATTCGGCTATTCAACCAACGGGTGTGAGCGCGCTGGAAGTTTTTTCACGCCGTACATGTTACCGGACGCTTACATCGCGGGTTCAGGCAGCGTTGATTTAACGTTCTGATTTCGCTCCGAAGTGGCTTTTGGGCTCCGCGCAACAGACACAACTCGCGTAGTGCGGGAAAGCCGCACGCTACGTGCGATGTGGCGGTGGCTGGAAACCGGCTTACGGTTCGGCTAGTGAGCCACCCCAAACGAAACGGGGAGCAACGGCAGGGCTAGCGAGTGTATATTTGAAAAGGGCCCCAGTAATAGGGCCGATGGTAGCCACGGCCCGAATGAATCAGGTTTAATTTGGCTGCGCGCAATGCGTCTGCCGGACTTACTCCGGAAGCGAGGTTAGAGTAAAGCACTCCCATGATTTCAGGCGTGGAACTATCGGTGACGTCCCACAATCCTGCGATCACATTATGTGCTCCGGCCTGCAGAAACGCCCAGGCAAAACCGACCAGTCCTTCGCCCGAATAGGATCGTGCGCCGGCGCTTCGACATGCCGAAATAGTGACCAGGTCAGCAGTTAACGGTATGTCGATCACGTTTCTCGCATAGAGCTTGAAGTTGTCACCCTCGGGCGAGAGGATAATTGCGGAATCAAGAGGGCTTTCCCTGTTGGCCTCCGCGTGCGCGCTGAAGTGAAGCAGTGAGAATTTGCCGGGGCCGGCTGTCTGATAGGCTGCCGGAACCGCCGCCGGTCCGGTGAAAGACCTCCGTTGGGCCGCGGGAAGCTTGGCTTCGATCGTCTCGATTTCAGTCGCGGCGTAGTCGAGTTTGGGGAAATCGCGATTTGGCGATAGAGGATTTCCGATGATCAACACAGAAGCCGGCGCATGGGGCCGCGTGGACTGATCTTTGGCCAGAGTCATCAGAGAAGGCGCGATCTCGAGCCGTACGTCCTCGATCCAATAATGCGGTAATTCCTGCGATGAGTTGGGGTATACCGGCAGAGTCTCGAAATTGAGCCAGTACAGTGCGTCGTCAGGGATCAGAATGACCCGGGAATTGCGTGGGATCAGCCGGGCGGCCGGCGCGATCAGGGAGTTATATAGCTGCTGCCCCGCTTCGTTAGTCGCCGTCATCGGATCGCCCACTTTCTGCTCAATGAACGCGCGATACTGTTCCACCCAATGACGAATCTGCTCGGCCGCAGGCAAAGGAATTGGCGGATGGACGCCTGCCTGATTGATCACCCACAGATAAGATTGCCGGGGCATGACTTCGTAGAAGAGCAGCACACTATTCAAGCGGCGGGCGACGGAGGAATAGTCGGGGGACGGCGCCGGCTCGGCGTTCCGTGTAATCGATAACCGCTGACGCAATAGGCGCGCGCGGCTGGAATCGGCGATCTCCAGCGCGCGCCGATCCGCGTGCCGGGCGAGCAACGCGCTCGTGTAATCGTGGTAGAAATCAATCTGCAAAGAGAAAAAGCTCATGCGGTAATCCAGCGTCGAGATTTTCTCGGTATCTTTGTCAATGATCTCCACGGTTTTGGTGAACTCATCGTCAGCTTCGCGGTATTTTCCTGTTCGGGCGTAAATATTGGCGAGCGCCGCGTGTGATTCCCACAAAAGGACCGGAATCTGCTTTGCATCGGCAATGGTCTTTCGATAAAGGGCGCAGGCTTTGTCATTCATTCCCCGGCCGGAAGCGATTATCGCCTGATTTTCCTCGGTCCAGGGGCGCAATTCTGCGTCATCCCAGTATGAAATGGCTGTGTTATTGTTTCTTTCAGCCGCATCCCAGTCCTCAACCTTCGCATAGGCAGACGCTAGCGCCCGGTAGCATCTGGCTCCAAGCTTGTCTCGCCGGGCGAGGGTAACGGCTTGGAGGTAAAACTCGATTGCTTTGTGGTAGTCGCCCTGATCGAAGTAAGCGTTTCCCGTCTGCCTGCGCAGTTCCATGCGGTAGTACGCCGATCCGCTTTCGCCAAGTAGATCCATCGCCGTTTGGTGAGATTTTATGGCGGCGTCGAAACTACCCAGATGCGCGTAACAAATTCCCAGATTGTGGCTGGCCGCCGCTACCAGCCGTTGCCCGCCACCATTTCGCGCGGCGTCAACAGCCTGCTGAAACAAAGGTCTGGCCTCATCGAAACGCCAAAGTTTTTGCCGCAGCATGCCAAGACCGTTCAGGGCGATGGCGTCATAATAGGCATCTTGGTGACGGGTAGCATCTCTCGCAACCGAGCGGAGCAAAGCCTCCGCTCCCTTCATGTCATGGTGCGCAACGAATAGTAACTTCGCACGACTGAAGTCGACTTCGGCGATCACATCCCAGGCTCCCGCGGAAGAAGCCATCTGACGAGCTTTCGAATACAACTCTTCCGCTAATTCGAAATGTTCCTGGCCGGCTTCGAGATCACCTTGCAACCAGAGCCGCCTGGCTTCCAGTGCGGTAAATCGCATCGGTGGTTGCTGAGACAGCAACGTCGCAGCCGAATCCGAATCCCCGTCAAGTTGGACTTCAGCTTCCAGAAGGCGGGCATCCCAACTACATTCAGTATCGGGCTTGCACTGCTTTATGACAGAATTCGCGAGTTCCAGCGCTTTTTCGGGCTTCCCATCCCGAAACGCCTGCACTGCCTGGCGAAACAGTTCGGCTTCATCGGGCCGGGCACCACAGCCGGATAATGCTACGATACACGCAATTATGGTCTTCAGCCGTGTAGACTGATGAATCACTTCCAGATGCCGTTGGTGCAGGAGCCGCCAAAGCTCGCCTCTCCAGCGGGGTCGCAAGCCATTTTTATATAAGCCATGGTAGCTCGGAGATTCAGGGGCCTGGCCATCACCAGCCCGAACTGGATCGTGCCGAACCCTGTGCGGGCCAGTGTATGCCCCGGGATCACTTCGCCTCCCAGCCGAATCTGTTTCACGAATGACGTAATCAGGTAGCCGTTCGACGTGCGAGGAATTCTGCCGCTGCCAAATACCATCTTCTGGAGAGCAGGAAAGCGAGAAATGTATTCATCGAAATAGCTGCGCGTCCCCAGGAACTCATTCTCCAGCTGCTGGATTGAGGTGCATGCCAAAAATGTCTCGTCGAAGTCCAAAGTAACGGCAAGCGGTGAATCCTTACCCAACTTGTCGCGGACCACGAACGTCATTTCCCGCGGCTGGGCGGCGACAATTTTGAATTGAGGCTCAGCGGCTGTTTGTCCATAGGTTGATTGAATCTGAAGTGAAAAATTGCTCGCAGTAAAAATCGCCGTCTGCACCTCGGGAAGATTATCCTCCGGTGACGGTCGCGTGGAGAGGCGAACATTTTCAACACTCGCGCGGGCGGTGGTTACCGTGTGGTCTCCGTCGTAATATCCCTCCGCGAATGTTTCGCAGCGGTTGTAACTGATAAATTGTGGAAATTTGAGCGAGGGATTCTCGATAAATGAAGAAGACACCCCACCGATGACGGGAAGGGAGCTTTCGCCGTGCGTTGTGACCGTTTTGTGATCTGGGGCTATGGCTTTGCCGTCAAGCTTGGTTAGGAACGCTCCTGCTGCGACCGCATTTCCTCGAAACAGAAACTCCGGTGAGCCTTGGGGGGCAAGGGGCGGAAGGTTCGTGGGCACGTTAACCTCCTTCAGTCTGCAAATTGGCTGTTGCTACAATGCGCAGACTGCATTTTCGTATAATGTGCCTCCTAAGGTCAATGGTTTTGAAATGAATTCCACTTTCGCGAGAGTCGGCCGACCGCGAGGGCGAGGTAGTTACTCACGAAGAAAGGCAAACCGATAATGCTCGAGTTCTCTCCTGTTTCTACCTGTCAAAGCTACGAGAACAGCTTCATAGGACCCGTTGGAAAGGCCGGCCGTAGGAATTAGTAATGTGACATTAGAATCGGGATCGAGCTTTGCGACGGAAATCGTTGCGATAGACTTCCCCAAATCAGACCGAAGATCACAAATATAGCTCTCCGCTCGAGCGACTGCGCCAGTTGCCAGGGATAGCTGGAAAAACTGGGCGGCTGAAGGAACGCTAATCCTGGGAACCGCCGACCGGGAGGAGGGCGCCAACATGATCGACGCCAACTCCCGCGGCGTTTGTAACTGCTCCACGTGGGCGCGAAGCGCCGGAATCTGTATAACATTTTGATAGCAGACAAGAGTGGCCATTGCGAGGCTAGCCGCCAGGGGAGTTAGCGTCGCAAACCCGAGCCAAGCAAACCGATTTTGACGGGTTGGCGCGCGGGCAGGCCGGTTACACGGAGGTTCCTCGCGAAACACCGTTTTCGCGCTTTCGGCGAACTGAAATCCGAGCCGAACTTCTTCGGCACATTCCGGACATTCGAAGAAGTGTTGCTCGAACGCTTCCCTGTCCGACTGCCGAAGTTCTCCCAACAGGTATTTCTCGGCAGCTTGTGTTCTAATGCTAACTTCATGATCCATGGTTAGTGCTCCTGTCATGAGGCTCTTGTATGGCCTTCTTGTGCATATCTTCTAAGCAAACACTCACGAAAGCGCGCTTTTGCGCGATGCATGAGGACCCGCAAATATTCGCGATCCACGTCAAAGGTCCGGCAGATCTGGTTCCTGTCGAGGTCTTCGTAGAAGACCATGCGCAACAGTTCACGGTCCTTAGTTGGCAACTCTTCCAGCGTCTTCCGAACTTCTTCACAGCTTTCCTGCGTAACCATTCGGGATTCGATACTAACCTGATCATCGGGAGGATCGAATGGATCGTCCGTTTCAAGCGTTTTTTGATGCGAATCCCGGCGGTACATTTCAAATAATAGATTGTTGCAGACCGAGTTAACGAACGCTCCAAGGCTCTCCGGCGAATGTAACCGTTTGGTGGTCTTCAGCGCAGTGAGAACGCGGACGAAAGTTTCCTGGCGCAGATCTTCGATGAGCTGCGGCTGACGGAGCCGCGCGCGCAACTTGATTAGCAGCAGGTCGCCAAAATACCGGGCGAAATGACGTTCTGTGTCAGGATCGCCGTCGGTAAGGCGCCGGACGTAGTCACCATCAAAAGAGTCACACTTCAATCCGCCTTTGGGGGTTCTAACCTTTCGGGAACTAGCGCCCGATTCCGTGGGATCTTCAGACCTCGGAATCCCTCCAGGACACATAACTTCGTACATGATACTCCTTGCTCCCTAACACCGCCAAAGTGAACTCAGCAGATTGTGAATTCGGCAGTATAGTGATCGAGTCATGTGTCGCGTTTCGAACTGGACTGACGCCCGGAGTGAACTTGCTTACAGTTACAGATGTACGACGGCGGTAAGCCGGACAGGGCAGACTCTATTGACTGCATATGTAACGCGCTATCAACGGAAGCCGGCTGTTCTCAATGGCTGCCTTGTGCACAACCCCCAAGGTTCCGCCGCCCGCGCCGCGACTGGACACAATTCAGGCGTCGCCGCGGCATCGCCGGCGACCAGAAAGTTCTCTAGCCGCACTACAGCTTCTATATAACGCCGGTGAGCATTGTGCACACGGCCAGGCAGGTGCAATGCGATTACCCTCTCAAATTCCTCGCTAGCGGCGTCATACTCGGCACGTAAGGCTCGTTCAATTGCCCGCCTGCGGTCTGAAATGGCACGCCGCTTCTCCGGAGTGAGCTTGAGAATCGATAGTTTACTAATATTCATAAAAGGTGTCCTCCGCGACCTCACAAAAGTAGTGCGCCTTTACTAGTTTTCGTTGCAACTGCTGATGCGACTCGCCCGCTATTTGAAATGAATCAAGTCGCGATCCTCTGAAACGGCTTGCGCAGGAACGACACTAACAAGGTGCCAGTTGCCAGGCCGCCGGGTCCGCTGCAAGCAGTTGGATGCATGCCGGGACCCAGGATGGCGGCAGCCTGCCCGCCACCGACGGGGCGTATCCGTCGCATCTTATTTTGGGAGTCTCCTAGTGAATCCCGGATCGTCGTGGTTTGCGGTGCAGACGCGGCCGAAATGCGAAAAGAGCGTTGCAGCGGCACTCGAAATGAAAGGATACGAATCCTTCTATCCGATTTACAAAGAAAGACGGCAGTGGTCAGACCGGCGCGTGGAACTGGAACGACCCCTCTTTCCTGGTTATGTGTTCTGCCGACTTACAAGTGCGGCGTTCGGCAAGGCCCTACTTACTTCCGGTGTGACGCGAATGGTCGGCTTTGGGCTAACACCCTCCGAGATTCCAGACGATCAAATCGATGCGCTGAGACGCGTTAACACCAGCGATGCAAAACGGGCGCCGTGGACATACATCCCCACCGGAACACGCATTCGCGTGGAGAGCGGGCCGCTCCAGGGTCTTGAAGGCATCTATTTGCCCCAGTCCGATGATCGGCGGCTCATACTCTCGGTTGATCTCTTACAAGGATCTGTCGCTGTAATTCTTGCACCCGAAGTCGCCTATCAAGTCATCGCACCCACGCAAATAGCCGCTCACAGCGCGGATTTACATTGAACTAACCAAGATCTTCCGAAAGGAGCTATTTGATGCCAAAAGAGGATAAAGAAGACACTCGCACATATGTCGCCGTGATGAACGACGAAGAGCAGTATTCGATTTGGTTCGCGAATCGTCAGATTCCGGCGGGCTGGCGAATCGCGGGCAGAACAGGGACGATGAAGGAGTGCCTTGATTACATCGAAGATGTCTGGACGGATATGCGTCCGCTCTCCTTGCGCAAGAAGATGGAAGAGTTGGGGCGCGCATCAAGTCCGCCCACAACGCAGCCGAACTAGCAAATTACGTTCGCGGGGGCGTGTCATGCCGCAAAACAGTCTGATCAAAGCGGTGAAGCTGCCGGGGCCCGAAGAATGGCCATTCATGTTGTCACAAAGGAACGGGATCCGAGGTCCTCCGCAATCACGCGAGTAGACGTCGGACTCGAGGCGGCCCGGTTTGAACTGGAACGGTACGCGGCGACCAGGCTATCGGACTTTGCGTGTTGAACCTCACCAGGGTTCTTGCTTAGTGCGAATGAGCCTATATGGAGGAGGGTCTCATCTATGCGCGCCGTACAGAGGGATAGCGGCGATTGCCGAGCGTTTCTGCGCTTCGTTGTACCTGGCGATCCAGAAACTTATCGGCCAATCAGAGCAGCACCGTTCCGCCGTCGGGCCGTTTTTGCGACTAAGGTGCAAGTGTCGCGCAATTGACCAGAGCGATTGATTTGAAAATGATGCGGAACGTGTTTCAACTATTCTCGCACCTGCTGATCTTATCAGCTGGGGTCCGGCATGCCCGTTTGACAATTGTTCTCGCAAGCGTGACCGGCCTGATTGCCGGGTTCGGAAGCACCGCACTTGTCGCCGTTATCAATGCCTCGCTTGCGGCTCGCGGCCACGCCGATGTGAATCTAATCGGGTTGTTCGTCATTCTGTGCATCCTGGTTCCAGTGAGCGGCTTCATCTCACAGGTCCTACTTGTCCGCCTGGCCGCGCACACGGCGAGCGGCCTTCGATCGGGTCTGGCGCAACGAATTCTGAATGCGCCGTATCGATTGCAGGAAGAATTAGGCTCGGAGCGTCTGCTAGCCGCGCTTACGGACGATATACCCAACGTGACTATGGCTGTATGTGATTTACCCCTGCTGATTATGCAGCTAGGAATCATGGCTGGTTGTCTGGTTTATCTCGGCTGGCTCTCAAGACCCTTGCTACTCGTTCTGCTCGCGTACATGGCCTTGGGAATTCTCAGCCACAAAGTTCCAATGCGGAAATCCGTTGCTTACTTCGAATTGGCGCGCGAGCAGTGGGACAGGTTGTTTCAGGCAGTTGGTGCGCTGACCAAGGGTGCCAAAGAACTGAAACTGAATCGCGAGCGGCGCGAGATATTTCTGCAGGATCAACTTCAACCGCCGGTGGACGCAATTTGCCGTCATGGCATTTGGGCCAACGGCCTGTCGCTCGCGGCGGGGAATTGGGGTCAGATGCTGTTCTTCGCATTTATCGGTTTCGTCCTGTTCGCATCGCCAGGCTTTCTGGTTCTTAAACCAGCGGACTCCACAGGTTACGCTCTCACGATTCTGTTCATGATCACGCCGTTGACGGTTCTGCTGAACACGCTCCCTGGATTCGGTCGTGCTCGTGTTGCGGCCAACAAGATCCATGCGCTCGGGCTATCGCTAAATACCCAGGCGGCCGAACCGCCGGCGGCCTCGATTCCCGAATTCGTCTTCGAGAGCATAGAGCTGAGAAACGTCACGCATTCTTATGAGTCGGATGCGGCGGTTGAGGAGTTTTGTCTTGGACCATTGGATCTCACATTCACCGCTGGAGAACTGGTGTTTGTGATTGGTGGCAACGGAAGCGGGAAGACGACACTTGCTAAGATCCTTACCGGGCTCTACGAACCCGAATCCGGGGAGATCTGCCTCAATCATGTGCCTGTCACTGGCCAGACTCGCGATACGTATCGCCAGGGATTCTCGGCTGTGTTTTCCGATTTTTATCTCTTCGAACGCCTCCTGCCCGCGGGACTAAATCAAGACGAATTGGCCAGGGAATATCTCTCGCGGCTCCAACTCGCCCACAAGCTTGAGGTCCACGATGGCGAGCTTTCGACTCTCGATTTGTCACAAGGCCAGCGAAAACGACTGGCGTTGATGGCAGCCTATCTTGAAGACCGCAGTATTTATGTGTTCGACGAATGGGCATCCGACCAGGACCCCGCATTCAAACAGGTGTTCTACCTGCAGATCCTGCCGGAACTTAAATCCCGAGGCAAAACGGTTTTTGTCATCACTCATGACGACCGCTATTACGACGCCGCGGACCGGGTAATCAAGCTGGAACGCGGCCAAGTGGAAAGCGACCATCGCCCTGGCGCTTCCGAGTGCACCTTGAGTTGCGCGAGGGGCTAACGCTGACCGTAAGGTCGGAACGCCTCTTAGCTAACATTTTTAGTTACTAGATTCATCCTGCGCGCCATATCTATTTAATGAGCGACGCACCGTGTCAAAGGGGAAACTTCAATGGTACAAATTCGATCAAAGTACCTGACCAATATCGAGCAGATACCCTCACTTAGCGAGGAGGAAAAGCGTCAACTCAAACCGGTCACTGACAAATTCGTCTTCCGGACAAACGAATATTATAACTCTTTAATTGACTGGAACGACCCTGATGATCCGATTCGCAGAATTGTCACCCCGACCACGCAAGAGCTCGATGAGTTCGGCAAATGGGACGCCTCGGAGGAGCATTCGTACACCGTGCTCAAAGGACTTGAGCACAAATATCCCGATACTGCCCTGCTGCTGATTAACTCGGTTTGCGGAGCTTACTGCCGGTTCTGTTTCCGCAAGAGACTTTTTACGGACGACAACGACGAAGTTACGCACGACATTACGGATGCTCTGGCATATATCGAGCGACATCCCGAGATTAACAACGTGCTGTTGACCGGGGGCGATCCGCTGATCATGTCTACCGGAAAGCTCGAACACATTATTCAACAGATTCGGGCGATCAAGCATGTTCAAATCATTCGGATCGGGTCGAAAATGCCGGCATTCGACCCCTACCGGATTGTTCGGGACCCCTCACTGGCAGAAATGCTGGGCCGCTACAGCACGCGCGAAAAGAAGATCTACGTCATGGCGCATTTCAACCATCCGAGGGAACTGACTGAGATTGCCCTTGACGCCCTGGGCATGTTCCAGAAAGCCGGAGTCGCTACAGTGAACCAATCGCCCATGATTCGCGGCGTCAACGATTCACCGGAAGTGATTTCCGAACTGTTCAATCGCCTCTCATACAACGGAGTGCCACCTTACTACATCTTTCTGTGCCGGCCGACAGCCGGTAACAAGCCATTCACCGTTCCGGTGGAGAGAGCGCTCGACATCTTCGAGCGGGCGCGTCTGAACCTATCCGGACTTGCGAAGCACGCGAGGCTCTGTATGTCGCATTGCACAGGAAAAGTAGAAGTGGTGACGAAACTCGGTTCTGACATCGTGTTTCGTTATCATCGAGCGGCCGACCCGGCGAATCGCGGGCGGGTGATGGTTTTCAAGAGCGACCGGAACGCGACCTGGCTCGATGACTACCTGAGTGCCGAAACAGGAGATTCCCCGGCTAACGGTGCTATGAACGGATTGGTCCACGCGGGTTCGGCTTCACAGTCACTGCCATGTCAGCCTGCGTCGTAGGCCGCGAGCCGTTGCGGGGCCCTTGGCTTTCGCCGAAGCGACGGACGCAAGGAGTTGCAGTGCGGCTCTTTTGCTTTCCTTACGCCGGTGGAGCAGCCCATTTATTTCATGGCTGGTCCAATATGCTGCCGCAGGATGTGGAAGTATGCGCGGTCAATCTGCCCGGCCGGGCACAACGCATGCAGGAACGCCCCTACCGGCGGCTCGCCCGTCTCGTCGATGACGCCTGCGAAGGCTTGCGTCCAGACCTTGACCGACCGTTTGCCTTGTTTGGGCACAGCATGGGAGCACTAATTGCGTTCGAAGCAGCCCGCTGTTTGCGTGCGAAGTATGGCGCCCAACCTGTGCACCTATTTGTCTCGGGACGCCGTCCGCCTCAGCTATCCAATTCGACGTCGCAGATCCACAATCTCGCCGACAACGAGTTCCTGGATGAATTGAAGAGGATGGGCGGCGCTCCGACCGAAATATTCGGGTATAGCGACGTCATGGAACTGATGGCGCCCGTGATTAGAGCAGATTTCGAGATGGTCGAAACCTATCTGTATTACGAAGGAGAGAAGTTGTCCTGCCCAATTACCGCCTTAGGCGGCATGGATGACCCGGACATCCCACCCGATTGTCTGGAACAGTGGGGCATCCACACTACGGCGAACTTCTCCATGCACTGGTTTCCGGGCGATCACTTCTTTATCCACTCTGCGCGGCGATTTGTATTAGGGTGCCTCGCCGCCGAACTCAACTTCCTTCGCAAAGCGTGATTCGAAAGCTGGAGTTGCATGCAGGAAAGCACGAGTAAGCTCAAATCCCACCGCCATCCAGACGGATTCTCCGGACACACGCTGGCCGATCTTCTGGATTTCCGAACCCAACACGATCCCGACGCCAACGGATTTACCTTCCAGAGTGAGCGGGAGAATCTCACTTCGACACTCACGTACCGCGAACTGCAGCAGCACGCGACAGCCGTAGCGTCACGCATTGCGGAGCACGAATGCCTGGGAGAGCGCGCATTACTTCTCTATCCGCCCGGCCTGGACTTTCTCTCGGCGTTCTTCGGCTGCATCTATGCCAAGGTGGTTGCGGTGCCAGCATATCCGCCGCATCGCAACCGCAATCTTCTGCGTCTGTTGGCGATCATTGAAGATGCGAAGCCGGGCATTGTACTGACGACTTCGGAGATCCTCCCTAAAATTCAGGAGGGACTCGCGGTATTGGGGTGTGCGGACCGCGTCCACACGATTGCCACAGACGCGGTGACCACTACCAGCGGGTTTCGGCGCACCGATCTCTCGGCTGACGATCTCGCGTTCCTTCAATACACCTCGGGATCCACAGGCCGACCAAAAGGCGTGATGTTGACGCATGGGAATCTTCTCCACAATGCCTTTCTGGTGCATTACGCGGTGGAACATGCGCCGGGTGATCGCTATGTCACCTGGCTGCCCACATTTCACGACATGGGCTTCATGGCAGGTGTGCTACAGCCGCTCTACGCCGGATTACCGTGCATTCAGATTGCGCCCGCAGCATTCCTCGAAGAGCCGATTCGTTGGCTCAGAGCGATCTCGGACTATCGTGCGACCGCTAGTGGCGGTCCCAATTTCGCTTACGACCTCTGCGTGAGCAAGATCTCCGAGGAACAACGCAGCACGCTCGACTTGAGCAGCTGGTCGGTGGCCTTCAACGGTGCTGAACCCGTGCGGGCAGATACGCTCGACCGATTCGCTTCTGCGTTTCAATCTTGCGGCTTTCGCCGGCAGTCATTCTATCCGTGCTATGGACTGGCTGAGGCAACACTGATGGTGACCGGCAGTTTGAAATCCCGATCAACGGAAGTTCTGACGCTCGATAAGAAGGCTCTCGAGAAGAACGTGATCATGAGCCCGGCGATCGATGAACCGGAAAGCGTGCTCGTCGGTTGCGGGAGAAATCTTCCGGATCAGGAAATCGCGATTGTGAATCCCGACTCGATGGAGGAGTGTAAAGCTCGAACGGTCGGCGAGATTTGGGTGAGGGGTCCAAGCATAGCCAAGGGTTACTGGGGTCAACCCGCGGAATCGGCGACGCAATTTGCGGCTCAGATTGCGGGCACCAATCGCGGACGGTTCCTGCGCACCGGTGATTTGGGTGTGATCGAGAACGATACTCTCTACGTTACCGGCCGCCTGAAGGATTTGCTGATCATCCGCGGTCAGAATCATTATCCGCAGGACATCGAGCTTACCACCGAGCGCGCAGATGCGCGGCTGCGACCAGGTTGCGGAGCAGCCTTTTCCATCGAACGAAACCATGAGGAGCGGCTGGTCATCGTCCAGGAAGTCACTAAGCAACTGGATATGGATACCCGCCAGATCGTGCGCGCGATCCGCCGTGCGGTGTCAGAAGGACATGAACTCACTCCTTATGCAGTGGTACTTATCCGAGCTGGATCGATTCCAAAAACCTCCAGTGGAAAGATCCAACGCCGGGCGTGTAAGAAAGCGTTTTTGGAAGGCGAACTCAATGTACTCGCGAAATGGCAGGAGGATGAGAGCGCAGATCGCGACGGCACAAAACCTGCTGAGGCCGGGCGACCAGGGCTGAGCGAGGTGACATCGTGGTTGATCGCGCAGATCGCAGAAAAGAACGGCATAGATCCGAGTTCCATCGATCCCGAAGAGCCTGTAACGGCGTATGGATTGGACTCGCTCGCGGCAGTCGAGTTGGCACACAGCCTTCAGCGAAAGTTTGGCATCGAGGTTTCGCCTTCCGCTTTATTTGAGCGTTTGAATATTGCCGAGTTGTGTGCCATGACGCTAAGAACGACGGAGACATTGGCTAAGCCCAATACATTTCCGTTGTCGGACGGACAGAAGGCGCTGTATTTCCTGCATCAACTCGATCCCGAGAGCTCCGCTTATAACATCGCCCGCGCATTTCGAATCAAGTCAGGCGTCGACAGGCGGGTATTGGAACGAGCACTCTCGGTGTTGGTCGAACGGCACCGCGTACTGCGATCGACTTTTGCGGTCGTGGATGGCGAGCCGCTGCAGAAAGTGAATTCGCCGAGCGTCGGCTTTTTCGACTGTACGGATGCTTCGACGTGGTCGGCGGACGACTTGCAACGCGATTTGGAACAGCAGAGTCACAAGCCGTTTGATCTGGTTCGCGGACCCGTACTGCGCGCCAGACTATATGAGGGATTTGAAGGTGGCGCGGTTCTTCAAATTGCCCTGCATCACATCGTCGCCGATTTCTGGTCGCTGGCTGTACTTCTAAACGAATTCGGTGCGATCTATTCGGCGCTGGGCGCCGGGCAATCTCCGGTTCTTGGGCCCGTCGCGGCGGAGTACGCAGATTTTGTGGACGAGCAGCGAAGACTTCTCGCGGCGCCGGAAGGCGATCAGTTATGCTCGTTCTGGAAGTCTGAGCTCGCGGGCGTCGAGCCAGGTCCAGACCTGCCGACGGATTATCCTCGAACTCAAGCGGGTAGCAGTCGTGGATCCTCGCACCAGTTCAGGATCGATAAAGAAACGGCGGAGGCGCTGAAGAGGCTCGGCCTTCGACACAACGCGACGCTGTTCATGATTTTGCTGACAGCGTTTCAGGTCTTTCTGCGGCGGCTTAGCGGACGCGACCAGATCGTTGTGGGTTCGCCCACAGCTGGAAGACACAAATCAGAGTTTGCAGGGGTCGTTGGCTACTTCGTGAATCTTCTGCCGCTGAGGACCGATTTCGAGAGCTGGGAAACCTTTGAAGAGCTGTTAGCTCGAGTGCGGGCGAAAGTAACAAAGGCACTCGCTAATGACTCGTATCCGTTTCGACTGATGACGGAAGCCGTGCGACAGGGGCGCGATGCCGCATCCTCCCCTTTGATTCAGACGATGTTCGTTTTTCAGAGGGCCCAGGGGATGAGTTCGCCGGAATTAGTCAAGCTTGCACTCGGACTTGCCGGCGCGCGTATCAACCTCGGCGACCTGCAGCTTGAATCGATAGCGCTCGAGGATCGCTCGTCCCAATTCGATCTTACGCTCGCCATGGGTGAAGTGGACGAAGGTCTGATCGGATCGATGCAGTATCGCATGGAGTTGTTTCTTCCGAGCACGGTGGAACGGTGGGCCGAGGGGTTCGGCGAACTATTGCGGAGCATTGCCGCGGATGTCAGCCGGCCGCTGGATGAGTTGCCGGTGATGACTGAAAGCGCTCTCGCCGCGATCATGTCGTTCAATCGACCTGAGACAGAGGGCGAAGACACGCGCTGTGTTCATGATCTCTTCGAACAGCAGGCCGCATTGCGACAAGGAAAGACAGCGGTCATTTGGGGCAAGCACGCCGTGAGCTATGGCGAACTGGAGGCTAGATCGAATCAGTTGGCGCACCATTTACGGCGTCTCGGAGTTCAAGCGGAGGATCGGATTGCAGTCTGTCTGAGCCGGTCGCCGGAATTGATTGGCGCAATGCTCGGCATCTGGAAAGCTGGCGGAGCGTCCGTTCCTTTGGATCCGGAGTATCCCGTTGACCGGCTGCATTTCTTAATCAAAGATGCGGGTGTCAATCTAATCCTGTCTGAACAAAGATTTCGCGGGCTACTCGACGGAACCGCTGCGCGCATTGTATCTCTCGACGAAGACTCGCAGCTCATTTCGCGAGAGAGTGTTGAGGCCGTCGGCGCGCCGGTCGATCCCCAACAGATCGCGTACGTGATCTACACGTCGGGATCAACGGGGGTACCCAAGGGGGTCATGATCGAACACCGCAACGCGGTCTCATTTCTAATGTGGGCCGGGAAGAC